>Ga0214472_10005164_pt1 | contig 13730 bp, 11 predicted proteins | sample RVTome_6_FD_207662 | JGI IMG/M metagenome (GOLD analysis project Ga0214472, IMG submission 207662) | Soil microbial communities from uranium-contaminated site in the Upper Colorado River Basin, Wyoming, United States - RVT140D175 | ecosystem: Environmental > Terrestrial > Soil > Contaminated >... | reverse complement strand
TCATGGTACCCGTACCACTTCGATGATCGCGCCTAACCAAAAGCCAAGGAGAACCGGTCAAATGAGTCATTTATTATGACCGTTGGTATAAAATGAGGTCTGACCATGCAATTGTCCCGTGAAACCTGTCTTGCCATGGACGCGGCCGATCCTCTGGCCGTCTTTCGAGACAGTTTCGACCTGCCCGACCGGATGATCTATCTGGACGGAAATTCCCTCGGCGTGGTGTCGCACGAGGCCCGGCGGGAGTTGACCGCTACCGTCGAGACCCAGTGGCGGACCGATTTGATTCGATCCTGGAACACCGCCGGCTGGGTCGACTGGCCGACATTGTTCGGCGACCGGATCGGCGCGCTGATCGGCGCCGCTCCCGGTCAGACAGTCGTCGCCGACAGCACGTCGATCAATCTCTTCAAGGCTTTGGTGGCGGCTTTGCGGATGAATTCCGGCCGCAAGGTGCTGGTCACCGGCAGCGACAATTTTCCGAGCGATCTCTATATCACCGAGGGTGCGGCGGCGCTGTTTGCGGGGATCGAAAGGCGGCTCGTTCCGGCCGGCGGGACGGAAGACGATGTCATCGCGGCCCTGGACGAGAGCGTCGCCGTGCTCACCCTGACCCATGTCAACTACAGAACCGCCCGAATCTGGGACATGCGGCGCCTGACGGAAGCGGCCCACAGGCACGGCATTCTGGTCGTCTGGGACCTTGCCCATTCCGCCGGCGCGGTTCCCGTCGCTCTCGACGAAGCCGGCGCTGATTTTGCCGTCGGCTGCGGCTACAAATATCTCAACGGCGGACCGGGCGCGCCGGGCTTCATCTATGTGGCCGAGCGTCACCTGGGCATCGCCGTCAATCCTCTGACCGGCTGGCTCGGCCATGCCGCGCCATTCGATTTCGCGCCGGACTACCAGCCGGCGAAATCCATCGCTTCCTTCATCTGCGGAACGCCGCAGATCCTGTCCTATGCGGCCTTGAAGGGCGCTTTGAACATATTCGAGCGCACCCGGATGGAGGCGCTCTATGCCAAATCCCAGGCGCTGACGAGCCTGTTCGTCGATCTGGTCGAAAGCCGGTGCGCCGGCGCCGGTCTTACCTTGGTTTCGCCCCGCGAGCCCGCCAGGCGCGGCAGCCACATTTCCTTCGCCCATGAAAACGCCTACGCCCTGGTGCAGGCTCTGATCGCCCGCGACGTCATCGGCGATTTTCGCGCTCCCGACGTCGCCCGCTTCGGTTTTGCCCCGCTTTACAACGGCTTTGCGGAAATCTGGGACGCGGTTCAGCACCTGGTCGAAGTGGTGGACACCGAAGAATGGAAACGCCCGGAATTCACCACCCGCAAGAAAGTCACTTAAGGGCTTGAGGCGCAAAGATCCAAAAACAGGCGAGGAAACCGATGACTGAAAAACATGACGGCGCAAGCCGTTTCGACACGGGCATGGCGGTCCGTCGCGCCGTGCTCGGCGACGCCCATGTGGAGCGCGCCGAGGCGGCCAAGACGGGATTCGACGAGCCTTTCCAGACCATGATCACCGAAGGCGCGTGGGGAACGGTCTGGGCCGGCGGCCATTTGACCCGTCGGGAACGCTCGATGATCACCCTGGCTCTGCTCGCCGCGCTCGGCCATGAAGAGGAAGTCGCCATGCATGTGCGCGCGGCGGAAAATACCGGCGCCAGCCCCGAAGATCTCCGCGAAGCCCTGATGCATGTGGCGATCTATGCCGGAGTGCCGGCCGCCAACCGCGCGTTCAAGCGGGTCAAGGAAACGTGGCGCGAGATGGGCAAGACCTTCGATGCGCCCGCCGCCGATGCCTGACGAATCGAGGCGGAGGACGCCGGCTCTTTGCCGTGCCTGCGACGAATGGCAGGTGCCCATTGTAACGTATTTGTGTCAAAGAGCTTGCCAGCCCCAAACGACTTGTTAAAACGACGACTTGTTAAAACCCTGTGGTCCGGCCGCCGGTCCGTTACGGAAAAGCGGAGCGTCCGGATATTCGGTAACCGCCCTGGAGAGTGAAGTGAAACAGACTGGCTTGTGGAATACGGCCCGTGGTATCGAACTGATCGGGTTGAAGCCCTCCTGCGTGCATTACAATCAGCTTCCCCCCGCCCTGGTCCAATCGGCAATCGAGCGCGGCGAAGGCAAATTGGGGCCGGGAGGCGCCTTGGTGGCTCTGACGGGAGAGCATACCGGCCGGTCTCCGCTCGACAAATTCATCGTTCACGAACCGTCCGTGGAACCGCATATCTGGTGGGAAGCCAATCGGCCGATGCAGCCGGACGCCTTCGAACGTCTCTTGCAGGACATGCTGGCCCATGCGGCCGACAAGGAAGTATACGCCCAGGACCTTTACGCCGGCGCCGATCCGGCCCACCGTCTAGACGTGCGCGTCGTCACCGAGCTTGCCTGGCACGGGCTTTTCATCCGCCACATGCTGCGCCGGCCCGAGCGCAGCGAACTGGCGACATTCGAACCGAATTTCACGATTCTGAACCTGCCGAGTTTTTCCGCCGATCCGCAACGCCACGGCTGCCGCTCCAAGACGGTGATCGCCCTATCCTTCGAGCGCAAACTGGTGCTGATCGGCGGCACCTCCTATGCGGGCGAGAACAAAAAGTCCGTTTTCTCCGTGCTGAATTACCTGCTGCCGGAAAAGGGCGTCATGCCGATGCATTGTTCGGCCAATCACGCCCGCGGCGATGCGGACCAGGCCGCGGTGTTCTTCGGCCTGTCGGGCACCGGCAAGACCACCCTGTCGGCCGATCCCCGGCGTATCCTGATCGGCGACGACGAGCATGGCTGGTCCGATGACGGCATCTTCAATTTCGAGGGCGGCTGCTACGCCAAGACGATCAAACTGTCGGAAAAGGACGAACCGGAAATCTACGCCGCGACGCGCCAGTTCGGCTCGGTTCTGGAAAATGTCGTGCTGGATCAGGAAACCAGCACCTATGATTTCGATGACAGCCGCTACACGGAAAACACAAGGGTGGCCTATCCGCTGGACGTGATTTCCAATGCCAGCCCGACTTCGCTTGCCGGCATTCCGAAAAACATCGTCATGCTGACCTGCGATTCCTTCGGTGTCCTGCCTCCGATCGCGCGGCTGACCCCGGCCCAGGCCATGTACCACTTCCTGTCCGGCTTCACCGCCAAGGTCGCCGGCACGGAAAAGGGGTTGACCCAGCCGGAACCGACCTTCTCCACCTGCTTCGGCGCACCCTTCATGCCGCGCCGTCCGGAAGTCTACGGCAAGTTGCTGCGCGAAAAGATCGCCCGGCACGGCGCCACCTGCTGGCTGGTCAATACCGGCTGGACCGGCGGCGCCCATGGCGTCGGGTCACGCATGCCGATTCAGGCGACCCGCGGTCTGTTGTCGGCGGCGCTCGACGGCTCGTTGAACGACGTCGCATTCCGCAAGGACCCGTTTTTCGGTTTCGAGGTGCCGGTCGAAGTCCCGGGCATCGATCCGGCCCTGCTCGATCCCCGCTCGACCTGGTCGGACCCGGCCGCCTATGACCAACAGGCCCACAAACTGGTCGGCATGTTCGTCGAAAATTTCGCCCAATACGAAGCCCATGTCGGCGACGACGTCCTCGCCGAGGCATTGAAGGCCTGACCAACGAAAAAAGCTGCCGTCCGGGCCGTGATCCGGACGGCCAGGCGCCTTTCGGACCGGCCCCGTTCCGGAAATTCTGATCCGATTTTCGAAATCCGGCGGATTGCTCCGCGGGATCCTTTTCAAACGAAAGGCCGGCAACGTTTGGCGTCAGGAGCATCGCCCCGTAGGGTTGAAGCGACGCAGCAAAATCTGGTGGAATTCTTATCTCGAAAACCTATAACAGCTCTATGACCAGGCGCCTCACACCCAGGGCTGTTCAACGCTGAATACTTGATTGGCGTGCGGGGGATTCAGGGGAAGCGTATCTGAATCCACAGGAGTGCATTTGATTCGGAGGATGCACTCATGTCATTGGAATTTATGAAGCTTTTGTCAAAAATGCGCGATCCACGGCGGGCGCTCTGGCGACCCTCGCCGCCGGCCTGGTCTACTCGTTGCAGGCGGACAATCGGCAGCGCAAAACAAACATCCCTCTAATGATTTTTCATCCGTGTAATCCACCCCCCACCCCGTCATAGTCCGATTTATTCGGGCTATCCATGCGACCGTTGATGCCGGGTGGGGACGGCTTCCGGTTTGTGGTTTTGTGCTTGCGGCTGGCAGCATTCCCGTGCTGGATTTGCCGGACGACGTTACCAGGCGCTTGCCGCGCTATCCCGTATTGCCCGCAGCGCTGATTGGCAGATTGGCAGTTGATCGCCGGTACCGTGGACGCTCACTCGGAGGCGCCCTGTTGTTCGACGCTATTGAACGGGCCGTGCGCGCCGAGCCTGCTGTGTTTGCCGTTGTCGTCGATGCCATGGACGAAGACGCCGCCGCATTCTACCGGCACTTCGGGTTCATTCCGTTCGCCAGCCGTCCGCTGAGCCTGTTGCTGCCTGTGGCAACGGCGATGAACTTGATGCGGAGCTGACGCAGACCGCCAGTGACTTTTGTTGACCGCGGATAAACAAAGTTCTATATTTGTTCTTGGAACAACGGCGACACCTACCGGATTAGACGAATCTCTTTTGATTTCACCCGTTTTTTGAAAGAAATTCTTTGCTAATTCGGTGGCTGTCACCAGAATGCAGAAAACCCGAGGCCATGATCCGGGCCATCGTCTCGATCGATTTCGAGGTCGACAAGGTGCAGGTGGTGAAGAAACTGATCCAGCACAAGGCCGAGACGGCCCAGCGCGGCGCCATCGCCGGCCTGCGCGGCCGGAGCGATGCCGGTTCCGCTGCCATCGCCGACCTGATGCAGGATGTGGTCGACAGCAGAATCCGGGACTGACGCTCCGGTTCGCGTCGTGCCCTACACCATCGCGCCGAACAACAGGTTCGGGATCTCGATGAACTGCCGCATGATATGATGCTCGTTGACCCAGGTCTCGAACTCGGCGGGAGAGACGAGGCCGTCATCGTCCGTATCGGCCATGGCGTGGGACAGTTTCGCGTCGTGCTCGAGTTCGTCATAGTGACGCACCGCCTTGAACTCGACCGCCATGCCCACATCGCTTTCGTCCAGATAGGGGTCGAACAGATTCTCGATCATGTGCACGCCGCGCAGTCCGACGGTGCGCAGCATGTCGCGCACCTCGTTCTTGTCCAGTTGGCCGTCGCCGTTGCTGTCGAAGATCCTGAACAGCAGGCCAGCCCGCACCGCACCGTCGCCGGGACAGAACAGCGACAGGCCCATAAGGGCCTCGGCCGTGGTGATCGAGTGGTCATAGTCGATGTCGATCACGTCGAAGAGACGTTTCGAGACCTTATCCAGATTGCCGGCCGGATCGAAGAGGATGGCGCAGAGCCTGGCGAAACCAGTCTTGCCGAGCGGCGCCGACAGGGGCGTACCGTCGGGACCAACACGGAACAGGCGCGGCTCGTCGATGCACAATTGCTCGAACTGTTGCATCAGATGCTGCGGCGATACGGGTGTGAGCCGCATGCCCGTCGCCAGGCGCTTGACCGCGGCCAGGGTTACGGTCAGGTCGCCGGTAGCGAAATTCTGGCAGCGGATGATCTCGTTCATCGCGGGCACGTCGATGACGGCGGGAACCGAATGCCTCGCGCTTTTCGGCGGCCAGGTGTCGTTCGGGTCCTTGAGAATGACCGAAGTCACCTGCCGCGTCAGGTCCGCGACGACCGAGAGCCGGCAGAACGCGTCGAATGTCGCATGCTTTTCCGCCAGCCGGAGATGCCGGTAAAGGTCGACATAGGAAACCGTATCCTTGGTGGGCAGGTCAAAGACGTCCATGACCGAATAGGATTCGTTCTCGTCGATCTCGGCGGCACGGTGCAGCGCCGCCAGCGCGTTCCGGGAAACGTCGTTGACGTCGAACCCGTCCTGCAGGCGGCAGAGCGCGCCGAGGATGGCGAAATAGTCCGGCCGCGGCGGCTGGCTGAACGACCAGTGCGGCCGCATGGCGTCGGTCAGGTAATAGACCTCGCCGGCATTGTGCGGCCGGTTCATGATCGGGTTGCGGTGCGGGAAGCGCCCGAAGATCAGCACCGCCTCGGCATGTTCGACGATCGACTTGATGAAATACCAGCTGACATGCTGGTTGACCTTCTTCAGCGCGCGCGGCGAGGCGGCAACTAGGTCGTTGCTCCAGCGCGTCCATTTCTCGACCGAAAGTTCCTGCATGTTGCGCCGTTCCGGATGGGACAGCGCGACATAGACCCACATCCGCTCCACCTCGTTATATTCGTCCAGATCCCAACGGGAATCGCAGACCTGGCGCAGGATCGGGCCGGTCAGCGCGTCGTTGGCATAGGCCACGGGGGTCCCGCGGTAGACGCAGCGTCCGAACTGATCGAGCACGATCGTCTTCGCAAGCACACCCTTCGGCGTCTCCCATATCGGGTCGGAAAAGAACGCTTCAACCCCTTCCTTGTGAATGAACTCGCACCATTCCCGCTGGGCTTCTCGAAACCGTTCGTCCTCGGAGCCGCGGGCGAAGACGCCGACACGCCATTTCAGCATGCCGTTGCGCCAATTGTCCTCCGTCGTCTCGGCAACGGTGCGCATCGGACCCAACCAGAAATCGAGTACCGCCTCAGGCGTCCGCTCGACAATGCCCATATTCGGATCTCCCCAAAAATGCCGCTCAATCCAGCACAGGAAACACGGATTGCCAAGGTCTTTCACACCGATTCAATCAAAAATACTTTTCTCTGCTTCGAACTCTGCTTACCCTTTGTGTTTTCCGCAGCGGCAGACTTGAGACTTTCAATGGATCCGGCAAAATTGCCGGATTACAGGGACAGTAAATTTAATTCCTGCACAGCCCCCAAGCAGGTCCAAGCGCTCGAACTCATCGACACCATCCAACTGTAGGCAGTAGCCGCACACCAAATCAATACAACCCATTGATTCACAAGAAGTTTTGTCAAATCTCCATAGGAACTTCAGATTAGTTTTTGACAATTACCCCGGCGCCAGCCCCCAAGGGCCGTGATGTGCGCCGGGACGGTCGGTGCGTTCGAAGCCGTGCTCGCCGAAAAAGTCCCGTTGCGCCTGCAACAGGTTTGCCGTCGACCGGCCGTTGCGATAGGTTTCGAAATATCCCAGGGCCGCGGCCAGCGCGGCAACCGGCAGGCCGGACTGCGCGGCGGCGGCGACGGTACGCCGCAGGGCCGGGATTGCGGTTTCCAGTGTCTCCACCACATTGCCGGCAACCAGCAGATTGGCAGGCTCCGCGCCCTTGTCGTAGGCCTGCATGATCACTTCCAGGAATTGCGAGCGGATGATGCAGCCCGCCCGCCAGATCCGCGCCACATCGCGATACGGCAGCTTCCAGTCATATTCGGCCGACGCGGTCGCCATCACCGCGAATCCTTGAGCGTAGGCGATGATCGTTGCTGCCAAAAGCGCGTTTTCCAGGGTTTTCGCCGCATCGACGCCGTAATCGGGAAAGTCCGCGACGAGTGCTGGGCCGTAGATTTCCTCGGCCGCGAGACGCTGCTGCTTCAGGGCGGAAAGCGCCCGGGCGGAAACCGCTTCCTCGATGGTGGTGGCGGGAACGCCCAGCGCCTGGGCTTCGATCGCGGTCCAGCGGCCGGTGCCCTTCTGTCCGGCCCGGTCGAGAATGATATCCACCATCGGCTGGTCGGTTTGCGGATCGTCGGCGGCCAGAACCTTGCCGGTGATTTCGATCAGATAGGATTTCAACGGGCCATCGTTCCAGCGGTCGAAGACATGGCCGATCCTTTTCGGCGCCAGGCCGTGGCCGGTGCGCATGAGCCCGTAGATCTCGGCGATCATCTGCATATTGGCGTATTCGATGCCGTTGTGGATCGTCTTGACGAAATGGCCGGCGCCGTCGCTGCCGAGATAATCCACGCACGCATCGCCCTCATGCCGTGCGGCGATGGCCGTCAGGACCGGCTCCACCCGGCGGTAGCAGTCGCGGCTGCCGCCGACCATGATCGAGGGACCATGGCGGGCACCTTCCGCGCCGCCGGACACGCCCATGCCGAGATAGGAAATGCCCGTCGGGTCGAGTTCGGCGAAGCGCCTCATTGTGTCGTGGAAATTGGCGTTGCCGGCATCGATCAGAATATCCGCCTTCTGGACCAGCGGCTTCAGCAGGGCGATCTGTTGATCGACGGCCTCGCCCGCCTGCACCATCATGATGATGGGACGCGGCGGCTTGATCGCCGCCACCAGGTCTTCAAGGGTGCGGCAGGCAATGAACCGCTCCGCCAGCCCGCCGGCTTGCGCCATGAAGTTGTCGGTTTTTTCCGCGGTCCGGTTATAGACCGCGACCCGGTACCCCTGGTCGGCAATGTTCAACGCCAGATTGGCGCCCATGACTCCAAGCCCGATCAGCCCGATATCCGCATCATTCATGAAATTTTCCTCAAGTGCATATCAAATGCATGGAATGGTCCAATTGCCATCAGGCCTGGTGCCCCGCCCCAATCAAACTGATAGGTTTGATTGGGATAAGCGGGCCACTAACATATTGAATCTAGGGCAACTTTGCATCAATCAAAATGAATGCCAGGCATTTATTTCGATTGACGCGTTGCACTAGTGCGGCATGAGCGCGGCCAGCGATTTCCGCGCAGCCTCGAACACCGTTTCGATGGGGTCGTTGCCGTCGACGACGATGGCGAATTCGTCGTCATGGGGCGGTTCGAGCGTTGCCAATTGGGAATCGAGCAGGGCGGGTGGCATGAAATGGCCGGCGCGCGCCTTCATGCGCTCGCTCAGGATGGATTTGCTGCCCTTCAGCAGGATGAAAAACACCGGGCGTCCGGCGGCCTGCGCGATCAGTTCGCGATACTGCCGCTTCAGCGCGGAACAGGCGATGACCCGCCCGGATCCGGCCTGTCCCAGCGCTTCGCCGACCTTGCGCAGCCATGGCCGGCGGTCGTCGTCGTCCAAGGGGGTGCCCGCCGCCATTTTGGCGACATTTTCGGCCGGGTGCAACTTGTCCCCGTCGATGAATTCGACATTCGCGGCTTCTGCCAGCATGGCGCCGATCGTGCTTTTGCCGCTGCCGCAAACGCCCATGACGATGATCGGCGGGGGAAAGGCGGAATCCTTGGTGAAAGCTGTAAGATCGTTCATCTGGGAGCCGGAAGCTGTTCTTGCAACGCTGGTTGGTATAAGGCAATTGTGGGTTCTTCGATCTCACTTTACGGCTCGAAAATCAAGCTGCGGCGCTTGTTTCGGCACAACATCAGACTTTGCGGGAAGCATCATGAAATCGGTCGTCATTCACAAAGCCCTGGATTTGCGGGTCGAGGAGCAGGATTTCGATGCCGCGCCCGGCCCCGGTCAGGTCGACATCGCCGTCGGTGCGGGCGGGATCTGCGGTTCCGATCTGCATTATTACCAGGACGGCGGCTTCGGACTTATTCGCGTCAAGCAGCCGATGGTGCTCGGTCATGAAGTGGCCGGCACAATTGCCTCCGTCGGCGCCGGCGTCCTGACACTGGCTCCCGGCGACAGGGTCGCCATCAATCCCAGCCTGCCCTGCGGCACTTGCAAATATTGCCAGGCCGGCGCCCAGCACCATTGTCTCGACATGCGCTTCTACGGCAGCGCCATGCGCACGCCCCATGTGGACGGCGCCTTTCGCCAGCATCTGATCGCCGACGCCCGGCAATGCGTCCGGGTCGCCGAAGGCGTGTCCCTGGCGGAAGCCGCCTTCGCCGAACCCTTCGCGGTGACGTTGCACGCGGTCAACCGCGCCGGCTCGCTCCTGGGCAAGCGTGTATTGATCACCGGTTGCGGACCGATCGGCGCGTTGACGGTTCTCGCCGCCCGGGTGCATGGCGCCCGCGAGATCGTCGTCACCGACATCGTCGATGCCACCCTGGAAAAAGCCATGGAAGTCGGCGCCGACCGGGCCATCAATGTCGCCGACGATCCGACCGCCCTCGATCTTTACGCCGCGGACAAGGGCACCTTCGACGTCATGTTCGAAGCCTCCGGCGCCGAGCGGGCGCTGCGCGCCGGCATGGAGACGTTGAAGCCGCGCGGCATTCTGGTGCAACTCGGGCTGGGGGGCGACGTTTCGCTTTCGCAGAATTTCATCGTCGCCCGGGAAGTGGATTTCCGCGGTTCGTTCCGCTTCAACGAGGAGTTTGATCTGGCCGTCGATCTGATCAATCGCCGCAAGGTCGATGTGCTGCCGCTGCTGACGGCCACGTACAGCGTCGATGATGCGGTCGCGGCTTTCGAGGCAGCCGGCGACCGGCGCGGGGCGATGAAAATTCAACTCAGTTTCTGAGGCGCCCGACTGTCTGGCGCGCCCGACTGTCTGGCGGGTGCACCGCAAAAGGCCGCCTGCCGAGCGGGGCGTGAACACGAAATCGTGTGGGAAAAGCCGGGCACGGCCTGCGCGACGGGTTGCAAGGCGTCGCGCGCCACTTCCGCCGCCCACCGGGTTCACCGAAAACCGGGCCGCGGTCGAAATATCTTGCACTGCAGCATGAAAAACACCAGATGTTTTACCGAGCGCGCCCTCCGGCTTGCCTGAGCTCGAATCAACCCGCCGTCGCACCGCCGTAGGGGATACCGATCGATGAAAAGCATTTTGATCCATGGCTTGGTCTTTGCCCTGGCATCCACGGGAACCGTTTTCGCCCAGCAGGCGCCGCCGACGGTCGACGTCGCCAATCCGGTGATCCGCAAGATCCAGGAATGGGATCAATATACCGGACGCTTTCGGGCCAAGGAGCGGGTCGAGATTCGCGCCCGGGTATCCGGCTATCTGGAATCGATCCATTTCGAGGACGGCCAGATCGTCGAAGCCGGCGATCTGCTCTACATCATCGACGCGCGTCCCTATGAGGCGGAAGTCGCGCGGGCGAACGCCGGGGTCTTGAATGCGAAAAGCCAGTTGATCCTGGCCGAAATCGAGCTGACGCGGGCCGACGAATTGCTGAAGCGCAGCACGTTGAGCCAGTCGGAGGTCGACCGGCGCAAAGCGCAGCGCGACGCCGCCGCCGCGGATGTGCAGAGCGCCGAAGCGCAACTGCGCACAGCCGAACTGGACCTCGAATTTTCAAGAGTGAGCGCGCCGATCGGCGGACGCATTTCCGACACGAAAGTCACGGTCGGCAACGTGATTTCCGGCGGTTCCACCCAGGCTTCCCTGCTGGCGACCATCGTTTCCATCGATCCGATCTATTTCGAGTTCGACGTTTCGGAACGGGCTTATTTGAAATATGCCCGGCTGTTTCAAATGGGCGAATTGGCCTCGCCGCGCACCGCGCGCAATCCGGTCTATGTGCGCATCGCCGGAGAAACCGAATGGACCCGCCGCGGCGAGATGAATTTTCTCGCCAACGAAATCGGCGAGAACACCGGCACGATCCGCGGCCGTGCGGTCTTCGACAACCAGGAGGGCATTCTGCAAGCCGGATTGTTCGGCCAGATACGGATCATCGGTTCCAATACCTACGAGGCCGTGCTGATTCCCGATGTGGCCGTGGTCTCCGATCAATCCTCGAAACTGGTCATGGTGGTCGGTGACGGCAATGTGGTCGCCGCGCAGCCGGTCACGCTCGGTCCCATCGTCGATGGCCTGCGGGTGGTGCGGAGCGGATTGACCGGGGCGGAGACGATCGTCGTCAACGGCGTACAGCGGGCGCGCAGCGGCGCGCCGGTGACACCGAATCCGGTCGAGGTAACGGTCAAACCCGACGGACTGAACGCTGCGCCGGACCCAACGCCCGCGGCAGCGAACACAAAGCCCGCGGCAGCGAACACAAAGCCCGCGGCAACGAACCCAACGCCCGCGGCGGCGAGCCCAACGCCCGCGGCAGCGAACCCAACGCCCGCGGCAACGAACCCAACGCCCGCGGCGGCGAGCCCAACGCCCGCGGCAGCGGACCCAACGCCCGCGGCAGCGGACCCAACGCCCGCGGCGGCGGAATAGCGCCATGCGATTTTCCCATTTCTTCGTCGACCGCCCGATCTTCGCATCGGTTCTTTCGATCCTGATCATCATTGTCGGCAGCATCGCCTATTTCACCTTGCCGGTGGCGCAATATCCCGAAATCGCGCCGCCGACCATCCAGGTTTCGGCCGCCTATCCGGGCGCCGACGCGTCCACGGTCGCCGATACGGTGGCGACGCCGATCGAACAGGAGATCAACGGCGTCGAGAACATGCTGTATGTGCGTTCGGAAAACACCGGTGACGGGCGCATGTCCATGACGGTGACCTTCGCGCTCGGCACCGATCTCGACCAGGCGCAGGTTCTGGTGCAGAACCGGGTGGCGATCGCCGAGCCGCGCTTGCCGGAAGCCGTGCGCCGGCTCGGCGTGACCGTGCGCAAGAGCTCGCCCGATCTCATGCTCGTCGCCCATATCCTGTCGCCGGACAACAGCCGGGATACGCTGTACCTGTCGAATTTCGCCCGCGGCCAGATCGTCGACGAACTGGCCCGCATCGACGGGGTCGGCCAGGTGACGATTTTCGGTGAACGCGCCTATTCCATGCGGATCTGGCTGGATCCCGACCGGATCGCCTCCTTCAACATGACCGCCGGCGAAATCGTCGGCGCCCTGCGCACCAACAACGTGCAGGTCGCCGCCGGCACGCTCAACCAATTGCCGATCGATAATCCCGGCGCGTTTCAGTTGAACGTGGAAACCCAGGGCCGCCTGCTCGAAATCGGCGATTTCGAGAACATTGTCGTCAAGCGGGACGAGGGCAGGGTGGTCCGGTTGCGCGACGTGGCCCGCGTCGAACTCGCCGCCCAGGACATTTTGAACATCGGCTATCTCGACGACAAGGTCGCCATTCCGATCGGCATTTTTCAGCGTCCGGGATCGAATGCGCTGGAGACCGCCGACAAGGTCATCGCCGCCCTCGGACAGATGTCCATGAGCTTTCCCGCCGGCGTCGAACACACCATCGTCTACAATCCGACCGAATTCATCTCCGAATCCATCAACGCGGTGATCACGACGCTGTTCGAGGCAGCGCTTCTGGTGGTTGTCGTGGTTGTGGTGTTTCTGCAAAGCCTGCGGACCGCGCTCATTCCGATCGTGGCGATTCCGGTTTCCCTGATCGGCACATTCGCGGTGCTCAGCGGGCTGGGATATTCGTTGAACACCTTGTCGCTTTTCGGTCTAGTGCTGGCCATCGGGATCGTGGTCGACGATGCGATCGTCGTGGTGGAAAATGTCGAGCGCTATCTCGAAGAGGGCATGTCCGCGAAAGACGCCGCGCACAAGACCATGGACGAAGTCGGTGGCGCCCTGGTCGCGATCGCTCTCGTCCTTCTGGCGGTTTTCATCCCGACGGCCTTCATTACCGGTATCTCCGGTCAGTTCTACGCCCAGTTCGCCGTCACCATCGCGGTGTCCACCGTATTCTCGGCCTTTGTTTCCCTGACCCTGTCGCCGGCTTTATGCGCGGCGTTTCTGCGGCCGAACGACAAGACCAGGCAGCCGAACGCCTTCTGGCGCATCGTCACCCTGCCGGGACGGCTGTTTGCCCGCGGCTTCAACGCGGCTTTCGGGGCGCTGTCGCACGGTTACGCCTTGCTGGCGCGGCAATTGATCCGCTTCGCCGTCATTGCGCTGGTTATCTATGGCGGTCTGATCTATCTGACCTATGACCGGATCCAGGCGACGCCGACGGGGTTCATTCCA
>Ga0214472_10005162_pt1 | contig 13733 bp, 12 predicted proteins | sample RVTome_6_FD_207662 | JGI IMG/M metagenome (GOLD analysis project Ga0214472, IMG submission 207662) | Soil microbial communities from uranium-contaminated site in the Upper Colorado River Basin, Wyoming, United States - RVT140D175 | ecosystem: Environmental > Terrestrial > Soil > Contaminated >... | reverse complement strand
CAATTCTGTCGCGGATCCGCTGAGCCTTCCGACGCCGACGGTTCACCCCCATGTGCATGGGGACAATACCAACATCTTGTTCATTCTCGCCTCGTGGACACAAGATGCAGGCCCTCAAATTCGACGAATTGGCGGGATGGCTCGCCGAACGTGCGAAACTGGAAGCCTTGCTCGGTGGGCGAGCTCCAGACTTGGAGGCAGGCGCCGCTGCGGCTTCCGGCAATCGCTTTTTTCCACAGTTCGTCACGAATCCGCGCGGTCATGCGGCCAAGGAATATTCCGGCCTTCGGCTCGATCATCCAACGACTCAGATCCCCCCGCAGACTCGGCGGAACGCGCTCCAGAATCATCACGACCATCGAGCACCTCCCGAATGTCGGGCAGCAATCGTTCCAGGAACCGCGTGCCGCGAAACAAATCGCGGCACGCCAGACGAACGCGGCTTTCGACGTTCTGATCGCTCTGGGCGACCGCTTGAAACACCAGCGGCACGATCTCGGCGACCTTGTAGAGGTCGGCGATGTCGTACACAAACGACAACATCTTTCCCGTATGCACAAAGCCGATGGCGGCCGAATAACCGGCGCTGACCACGCCGGCATGCACGATCCCGTTCAGGCAGGCGCTGGCCGCCGAGAGTGCGCGGTTTAGCGGATCGCCGCGCCCCCAATTCTGCGGGTCGAACTGGCGTCCCTTCCACTCCAGCCCCATCTCGGCCGCGTACCGCTGGTAAGCATTGCGGACCCGATATCCCTCCTTGCCGCGCACGGCTTGAATGTGCGTGTTGGGGTCGATCTTCTCGCCGAACCGCTTTTCGTACATGCGGATGACGACCTGCCGGCGCGATCGCGGGTGCGAGGCCAGCGCGGCCTGCCGGAGCAAGTTGGCCGAGAAGTGCGTTCCACCGCGCCCGTGACAATAGAAACGCACTCCTTCCTCGCCGCACCAAACAACGGTGCAGTTGCAATCGGCCAGATTGCAGACGGCCTGATGTGTGATCGTGGTGCCCGGACCGAGCATCAACAGGGCTAAATCGGCCGCGGGGATGGGAACGCGCTCGTTCTGGGTGACGTAGGCGATCGACTTGGCGTCCTGTTCGACATGGCCTTTTTCCAGGTACAAGTAGCTGAGGCGGTCCTCGAACCTGGTGAGTTGGAGGAGATTGTCCATCAATCGACCCTCGCCACGCTGAGCAGCCCGAAGCCGAACGCCTTGGCAGGGCCGATGCCGCGGATCAGCGTGTCTTTGAAACGTACGGGATCGGTGATGCGCAAGAGGCCGTCGAAGCGCACTGCCAAGTGTGATATCTCGCCCGAGCCATCCTCCTTCTTGCGATGGGTTTGCATTCCTTCGACCCGGATACTTATCCGCGGCACGCGATGGACCTGCCCCGCATCGTCTTTGAGTTCCATCATAACCAGTTCAAAACCGGGAGATTCCTTATCCTTTCCATTCTGCGAGATACGTTCTTGGCTCTTCCGGACCAGCCATTCAATTTGCTCTTTCTCGGTACGCAGGGCAATACGCTGGCCTCGCGACACTGTAGTGCCCGGCCTGCTGTTCCAAACCCTTTTTGTTGGATTGGCACGTAAGCGAAACGAGAGCACCTGCCCAGCTTGCAGGCGTCGATAGGCGCTGGCAACGTCTTTCGGTGAAGCGGGATTGGGCGGGTCCGCATCGGCACAGAGGTAGCCGGGACACTTTTCGAGAAATGACCAGTCGGGCTTGACATGCGATTGGAGGTAGACAATTACGCGCTGTCTCGGTTCATCCAGGTCGGCACGAAACAGAACGCCGAACTTGTGCCGCGCCTTGACCCTTTCTTCTGGTGGCAGTTGGGGAAACGCTCGCATCAGCGTGCGGTGCATCTCGTACGGATGCGCCAACTCGCTCCAGACCTGTCGGCAGTTTGAGTCCAGGATCAACCGTGAAAGATAAACCTGCGAGTCGAGATTTGTCATTTTTCCATGCCTCCGGCGTCGTAGAAGATCGTGATAGACCGCGGCTTGAACCGGCGCTGGGAAAAACAAACGGGCCAGTCGTGTTGCGTTCGTTCACCATCCTGGGCTTCGAGTACGTACCGGCAGCGCAGCGAACCCTTGCGCGGCTTGCACCGACAATTGAATGCGGCACCCTGAAGGGCATCGCGCAGGGGTGCCTCGACGATTGCCGGCGACGAGGCCGATAGCGGATGTTTCGTCAGGCAGAACGACCTTCGTCCGAGGTACAACGGCCACTTAGGTGTGTTCAGGGCAGATTCGATCTGCTCAAGCAATGATCGGTTTGTGGGCTGCAACCCGACTGTGAAGATGGCATCCGCAAGGTAGTCGCGATAGGACACAACGGTATCTTTTCCGCTTCCATCCGCCTTGATGACGTCGAGCGCCGTGTGATAGTCCCGTTCGAGACGACCTTCCTTGTCCACGCGAACGCCTATGCGGATGGTATCGAATTGAGAGATGTCCTCGCCGCGCGCTACGCCCATCGCGGCGCAGATCAGGCCGATCACGCCGCTGCGGGTGGGTTCGAGCGCGGTGTCTCGGTAGTCGAATCGGCTGCGATAGCCCCATGACTGCATGGGGCCTTCAAGCCGCAAAAGGAGGGTATAGATTTCACTCATTGCGTCCCCTCAGTGGGCTTCATGACCGCCGCAATTGCCTTAGCAACGCTTCCCCTTTCGGAGGCCCTCAGTCCGTTGAGACGGCCTTCCTGCTCAACGTGGAAGCACGCGGTCGTCCGAACGCCCTGTTTGCCATAGACCTTCTCCATCGCATCCCAATGCTTTGTCAGCGCAGCAATGGACAGACCGATTAGGTCGTCGTCATCCCTTGTGGGGCGTACGGGCTTGGCGAAGGCGTTGGCCAGTGAGATGGGGACTCCACCCTTTCGCCGCACAAAGAGTCCGAAGGCAGGCAGGTTCTGAGCCGCGAACGAGTTCTGCTTGCCCGTCGGGATGGCATAGATCATCGCCTCAAAAAACGCCTTGATGACTTTGTCAGCCTCAGCGTGGTCATCCGTCGTCAATTCATCCGACCACGTGCCATTCTTGCGTTCCGTCTTGCGCGCCAGGTTGCGCGCGAGTTGGTCGCGGTCCACCAGGGCGTAGCGGTAGAAGCAGGCGCTGTTGAACCCGACCACGCCCATCATTCCCGCGCCGGTTTCCTCCGCTGGGTTCAAGTCGTCCACAGCGGTGTAGAAGTCCATCTCCATGTCCACCTTGTGGGTGGAGATGGGATGGGCGACCTGGCAGGAACCATCCGTGTTACGTCCCGGCTGTTCGGCCAACATTCGGCCAAACAGGGCAATGTCAGCGGAAGTCGCTGCTTTTTTGATGTGCTCTTTAATGTCCATTGCCACCGAGTTATCAACTGTGGTACCAGTGGAAAACGCGGTCCAGTTATTTTCAATAGCAGTAACGCCTGCGTTGATTTCCTCATTGCTAACGAACAACAGAACAGCCGTCTTATCGCCGTCCATCTTGGAATAAAACTGCGCTAGAAACATGTTCAAGGCAGTCCCGATTTGTGCATCGGTTCGCCCGTTGGCGGCAAGTCGAGGCGCGAGTTCCGTCTTGAGCAGCTTCGTGCGCTGACCAACCGACGCAGAGCCGCTCTCACGCCACACTTGGCGCGTACTTCTCTTGCTGCATTGACTCGATATCCGCGCCCGCCGGAAGCCTCCGAACGTGGCGCTCTTGGGCTGGCCCGTGTCGTCGCGGTTCAGGTTCGACGGGGCGAAGTTCTGGATCAGATGTACTTCAATCTTGACACCGGAATCACTCATGGTCATACCTCCTGTTTGGATAGGTGATTATCGTTCGTATGGGTCGCAGAGCCGGTTTGCCCCGCGTTGCGCTTGTAGAAGTCACGCGCCCACTTCAATTGGACGTGGCCGTCCGGGTGGTCCCACTGGAGCAAGTCATCCAAGAGCCGAAACCAGTCGAGGGGCTGCTCGTTGGCCTTCAGAAGACTGACGGCATGGCGCAAGTGGTCGTCGAGGTCGTCGGCGTGAGCGTTGAGAAGCGCAACGAAGCGGGCCTCCATGCTGTCGCTCTTGGCCCGCAAGGGCTGGAACGCGGCGCCCAGCGAACGCCCCGGATTATGCTTCGGAAACGAGCCGAAGAGCGTCGCGGTGACGTAGTACCAGCGATCAGTGTAGTTCTTCTCCGGCAGATACGGCACGACGTGCTTATGCACGCGCGCCATCTTGCCGGGTTCCTTGGCCAAGCCGCTGCGCAGATCGGCCAGCGCGCCCCGATCTTCCTCGCCTTCATTAGCAAGGTTGAGCAGGTAGCCGATGAATTTCCTCTGTCTCTCATCAAGGCTCATTTCTTCTTGCCTCCTTTAGATTTTCGTTTTGCCTTGGCCGCTTTCTGCGGCTGGGGCTTAAGGTCATTGTCATGGAAATCGGTGCGAACACGAGCCACGGCTTGGATGGCCCGGCTGGTCGTACCGAGCGAGCGGATGCTCTCTTCCAGCGCCCGCCGGGCCTCTTGTTTCACATGGTCGCGCCATTTTCGCGTTGCCGTCTGTTGGTCGTCCGGCTTCCAATCGCCGCTCGCCTGGTCCCAATCGTTCGGCAGATTCTCCAACAGGTCGAAGAAGTGCTCCTCCAGCCGCGCCCAGTAAGCGGGGCGGGGATCGATAGCTTCCAGCACCTTGGTGACTTCATCCTTGTCGGGTTGCCGGCCATCGGGCGATTCGCTGTCGGGTGATAGATAGAGCTTGGCGACACGACGCGCCCGTTTGTTGAGCGCGATGGCGGCTTGCTCCGCATTGTGCAGGAGCATGCGCAATCGCTCGATCAGATTGTCATCGCCAAGTAGAGCAGGAGGCACCGGCATTCGCTCGTGCCGCCAAAGGAGAGACTTGCCTTTGTCCGTTGCAAGGCCCACGATATTTGCTCGCGGATGTACCGATTTCGCAAGCGTTCCATCCTGGAACAGTCTTGCAGCGTGGTTCCGACTGGCGGGCGGCTTTCGTGTCGTCGAGGCAAGCGAGAACAGCGAGTGGGCGTCCCGCCAAGCGGCTTTGTCCTCGCGAAGCTTGATCGCAGTGAATTCTTCCGTATCGTCGGGTCGCGAGTAAGCCTTCATAGGATCGTTGGCATCTGCGACGGTCTTCAGGCCGTTCGTGAAGAACATCGAACGCCTGTCTACGACGCGAATGAACCGGCTGAGCGAGGCAAATCGTTGGGCCGGCCCGGCGAAGGCGACCGGCTTATTCCACGAATTCATTGCGGACTCGAGGACGCCCGAATCCTCCCATGCGGGCAGATCACCCGTCGAAACGTCCATCGGAACAAGGTTGAGCATCAATGATTGAAACAGGTTCTCCCCTTGAAGCCACAGGCACAGGCCATCGACGCACGGCGCAAACTGGCACGCCGTGGGTTTGATCGCTTGTGCGTCAACTCTTCCTCCAGATGCGACGCCCGTGCCGGCATACGATTGCGCCGCGAGAATCATTTTGGCGATCTGCTGCGGCGTGTACTCTGGGCGTTCAGTACCAACCCGATGATCAAAAAGGATGCGGCCACTCTTATCCGGGGCTTCTCTGGCGAGACGCATCAGCCCGTCCGTCTTCTTATCTCCCTTGACCTGGCCATTGTCCTTGTACTCGTTGAGATCAAGTCCACCCACTTGCATGAACGGGTAATTGCCATCGAACAGGTAGAAGCGATCCTGCCACTTTGCCAGATAGTCGGGGAGAACGCCGTCCGGCGGGAACAGGTCGCGTTGATAGATCGCCTTCCACCGTGGCATGTCGGAGGGACCCTCAAATGCACGGTACAAGATCGCCAGCAGCAACCTATGGATCGCGACGGTGACGAGTGGCGAGTCATCGCAGATCTCGCGCAGCTCATGCGCTTTGAGGAGCGTGTTGCGGATGCCGTGTTCCACACCTTTTCCATCAAGGTCGATGCAGGGTACCCAAGGTTCGTCGATCAGGTTGAACTCAGCCATGATCTTCGCCATCCTTTTCAATTTCGACGCCGCACTTCTCATTCGCCGTCAAGGTGTAAGGACCGATTGGGCCTCGATTTTTCGCATCAAGACGCAGCAAGCGGGCGTAGCGAAGATGCGCGCTCTTTGCCCACTGACGGGGGCACTCACCTTCTTGCAATAGCAATTGGAAAAGCCCCCGATGGCTCAGTTTTACCGAGCAATCGAGTAACTTCCGGACTTCTGAGATTCCCGGTTTATCGCAGAGTGATGTCTGCTCTGGCAGCATCACCACGGATAGGGACGGATCGCCCTCACGGGTTGTCGCTCGCACCGTCCTATGCACTTCCGGATCATCATCGTCGGCCAATTGATCGTTGAACTGCTCGATGAGGTCGGAAGGATTTTTCGGTTTGTCGATCAGCAAGTGCCCGGCGACCTTCTCCGATTCAGAGCGGCTGAAATTCATCTGCGCTCTTGCTTGTTCGAGGGGCACTTCCCAGCCATCGCCAAAAGTTAGAACCGAGTCGCCATACACCGCCTCAACCAGCAACTCGATTTCGGTCGGCACCTCGATCCTGTCCCGCCCGCGCAGGGCCAGCCACGTTCGCAACAGGATGTAGCGGTCATACACGTACTCGATACTTTTGCCGAACGATTCGGGTGGAGGACCGGTCGTTTCTGCATCACAGAACACGACGAATTGCGGCGTCTCCAGCCCGGGCGGGCGCTTGCGCGGATGGCGGTGTAAGCGTCCCAAACGCTGGAGTAACAGGTCGATGGGGGCCATCTCAGAGACCATCAGATCGAAGTCGAGATCGAGGCTTTGCTCAATGACCTGTGTCGCCACCAGCACGGCGCGATGGGGACGGTCAGGATTGATGAAGCGACCTTCGGATTCCTTCTTCTGAGGGTCGCGTTTGCCGAACTTGCGGAGGACTTCGGCTTCGCGCTTGCGTCGCCACATTTGGAGCGTTCGGGCGTGAAAGAGCGAGCACTCCGTGTCTTTCAAATGAACGTGCAGGTGCTTGTAGACTTCGATGGAGCGATTCACCGTGTTGCAGATCACGGCGGCACATCCGCCGTACTCCAGTCGTCGGCCGAGGGTCGCGGTCAGGTTTGCCAGATCTATGTTGGCGAACCGCAGGCAGACGACGCGCGACTCGCCCATTGGCACCGGGGCACAGATCGGAACGCAAGCCGCATGCGCATTGGGGTAATGGCGCGGTTTGGCCAGCGTGATGCGAGGATAGCAATGGTACTCACCATCGTCGCGGCCTGAATACGCCTTGGCCAGCGCCCTTCGTCTGTCCTCTGGGAGCGTCGCCGAGAGAAGAATTACCGTGCAATTCAACTCGGCCAGCCAGTGCAGTAGTCGTTCGAGGATCGTGCTCATGTAGGCGTCGTAGGCGTGGACTTCGTCGAAGATCACGACCTTTCCCGTCAGGCCGAAGAGACGCACGAACCAGTGCTTGGTCTGGAGTACGCTCAGCAGGCTTTGATCGATGGTCCCCACGCCAAATGGCGCGAGGAGCGGCCGCTTCTTGGCAGTGAACCATGACTGGGCTTCAACATCGGTTCCATCATCACCGATGCATTTGGGTGCGAAATCCTGCACTTCCCCTTCCTGAACGTCCGCCATCTGCGCGAGCAAAGCATCGCCGTGCACGAGTTGGAGATTCAGTTTCCCCTGGTGGCCGCGTTTCCTCAGGTAATCATCCAACACTCGTTTGAACATCGCATTGCCAGTCGCCTGGGTCGGCATGGCAACGTACATACCACGAGCAAAACCCCTGCACATCGCAACGTCTGCCGCGTAAAGCGCCGCCTCGGTCTTGCCGTTTCCCATCGGCGCTTCCACGATCATCAGGCAGGGGCTGGTTTGCTTTGATGCAAGTCCTATCGCGGTCGTTTGCAGATCGTTGGCGACAAAACCAGGAAAGACATTGCCGAAGAGTGCTTCCTTGGCAAAGGTGACGGCAGGCAACCAGCCGAGCGCATTAAGCGCCCGTTCGGCTTGCTGTTGCGCCTTCTGCCAGTATTCGGCAGCATTGACCTCAATGTCCGTTCCACACTGTGCGACACACGGGAAGAGGTCCTGATTTGAACCGATCCAGTCCGTAACCGAAATGAATCCGGCGAACACAGGAACGATGAAAGGGTCAGTGATCTCGACTCTGGATTGCGACGCCTGATTCAGGTTGAAGCCCACAACGCTGGCAAACTGATCCACCAACCCTTGCCGAACCATCTTCCAGTCGTTGTTCCCAAGCGTGTCTCTCCCCATTTGAAGGTCCGACGAGCGAGGAAACACGCCGTGATGTCCGCCGGCTATCTGGCCCAACAGGGTCGAAGCCGAGCAACGGCCAAGAATCTCGTTCAAGAAGAACGTGCTGAGAAACCCATGAGGACGATCCTGGTCGTTATCCGAGAACGGGAGCCCCAAGCATGCGCACAGCTTCGGTGCCTTCTTCTGAAAGCTCGGGCAGGCCTTACCGATATCGTGTGCGCCGGTCACGAACAGCAGCAGGGATCTCGCGTCCTCAACTGCGAGGGCGCATTCCAGCCGCTGCCGAAGTCGGGCACTCAGATTATGATCCCAAACGAGGCCGGCCACCGCTGCAACGTCGAGCATATGGCACAGCAGGGGGTGATAACGGTCGTCACCGTCACCTTGGCCCGTCTTGGCCCATAACAGATTCATGCGGCCATCAAATGTTGATGTCGGATCAATCGTCGCACGTCGCATGTCGTTCAATCCCGCTTTGGACCGACGAAATAGATCAAACCGCCGGCGGGAACCGCAGCAGCGCCACGTTGTCCATCGGGTTGGACGCGGCGATCTGGCGGATGCGCCCCGCGTGCGCCAATGCCTCGCGAATACCGAGCCGGGCCGACGAGCCATTGGCCCGAAGTACCGGGATCCAGGGTTCCGTGAGCAAATTGAATGAGTCGGTTGCAGCCATAGCATGCCCCATTCGCACCACTCGCCAAAAAAGGAAAAAGGCACTGGACTCAAACTTATTGCGCGGATCATCCCGGAAGCTGCGCGGAAGCAATTTACCATTGCCACTCTCTGATGTCACACGACCGGGACTGGTTCGCGTAGCCTGCAGGCGCCAGAGCGGGACGCCTGATTCTCCGACCATCGGCAGCTAGGATCGGAGAGCGATATGGCAGAACCTGGAATTCCTCCCCCCTGGGCCCGCCAACACCTTGCGCCGTTCGCTAACTGTTGACTCCCGTGTGACTTCCGGGGGCGCACGGGCCGTCAGTAAGAACCACGCATACGCCAGACTCGACGATGAACGAGCAGCAGATGTTCGATCCCTTAGTGCGGGCGCGGCAGGCCGTAGGCCGGTGGGCTGATCGCGGGCGTTGGACGCGGGAGAGAAACGGAACGCCGGACCGGCCCGTCAAACGAGAGATCGCGGCGAAGTGCCGGCTGTTCCGCACTATCGCCGGCTGGCATGGTGCGTCGAAACGCGCTCACCGTTGTGGCGAATTCGCCAGAGCAACGACGGCCGGCATCCGAATCCGCCGGTCGCCGCGCTTGGCCATCACGTCGCCCACGAGAGACCGCACCGACCAACGCTGCGCGTCGGTATCCGGCTGGGTCCCGGACCGTTTGTCCCACCGGCCCCACGCCATCCACATGGGTCACCCGTGCGCGCGTCTCAAAGCTTTCCATAATCTGGTTAGTGCCGGGGTGCGAGACCAACCAGGTTGTTAACCCAACGCCCCCTGTTAAACCGAGAGCGCGAGAGTTTTGGGGGAGTCGGCGCCAGGGGAGGGGCGTAGTGAGCGCGGCGGGCAACGGTAGAGAACTCTCGCCGAGAGCGCCGCCCGTCGCAATTCCTTTCGCCACACGGGGAAAACGCGAAACGCCGGGAGCTCTAACTCTCGGCGTCGTGCGTTAACTCGTCTGTCGGCGGAAATTCCGCAGATTGAAAAAGCTCCCCCGGTAGGACTCGAACCTACGACAAGCCGGTTAACAGCCGGCTGCTCTACCAACTGAGCTACAGGGGATTGGCTATGTGGGAATAGTAATTCATGCGGGCACGGGCGGCAAGGCGGGAGTGAGCAATCTCGATGGATCGGTGGTCGGCCAATGCGATTCTTCAAGGGGTTGTGGAAGGGTGCCGTCGGGGCGTTTACGGTGCGCCGGCAAGTTGCCTTGAGAACGCTGGGGCGGCACGCCTGTCACTTTGTCGGCGTTGGGCGCACTTTGGATTGATTGTCGGCCGTGGTTGGCGTGCGCCGCAAGCTGTGTTCGGCGCCGGTGTCCATCGCCAGAATCAAGTCGCACCGTCGGCGGAGCGCAGCTTTTCCATCACGACGGAATTGCCGGCGTCGTTGTATTCGACCCGTGACATGAAATTGCGCATCAACATGATGCCGCGTCCCGAGTCTCGTTCGACGTATTCCGGCGCCGTGGGATCGGGAACGCTGCTTTCGTCGAAACCGCCCCCTTCGTCACGAATCTCAATCCAGATTCTGGCTGGCGAAAGCTTGCAGACGACGTGGACGTGCTTTTTCTGATCGAGGCGGTTGCCGTGTTTGATGGCGTTGATCAGCGCCTCCTCCATGGCCAGCCGGACGCCGAAGACGTCTCGGTCTTGCCAGCAACATTTTTCAAGTTGCGCGAGCACTTTCTCCAGCAGTTTTTGTGCGGCCCCATTGTCACTGGGCAACGACTTTTCGATTTGCCACATCCAGATGTCGTGGGGCATGCGTCGTGGCTGCTGGGAACCAATGTGACAAACAATTCACGTGTTTGGCAACGCCTAATAACCTGCGACGCACATGGCTTGGCGGCCGGGAGGCCACTTCGAGCGACCGTTCGCCGCGGCGGGCTGACGAGGGCGAATCGGCGCCGCGCAGGGTCAGAAGGATGCCAAAGCGTCGGCCTCGTCGTCCTTGATGTCAAACAGCTTGTTCAACTTGGTAATGGCGAAAACCTCGTAAATCTCGGGTCGGATGTTGCTCAGCTTCAGCTTGCCGTCGTGCGCTTTCACCTTCTTGTCCAAGGTGATCAGCTTGCCCAGCGCGGCGCTGGAAAGGAAGTCGACGTTGGAGAAGTTCAACAACAGCTTCTTGCAGTTTTCCTCCTCGATGAGTTGGAAGAGCTCGACTCCCAACTCTTGGATATTGGCTTCGTCGAGGATTTTACGGTCGACGAAACGGACCACCGTCACGTCGCCCACTTCGGATACCTCTAAACGCCGATGAGCAGCCATCAGCACAACTCCTCCGGGGTAGAATGCTCCCTGACACGTCTCCATCGGGCGAAACGCACGACGGTTGAAAACTCGTCCGTCCAAACCCACTGCGAGACGACCAGGCTCCAATGAGATCAGCACTGATGCAAACGCGCTGACACATCCGCCGAAGCGGCCTCAATACGAAACTCGCCAGTCTTCCGCAAACTCTTAATATATATGATATTCGGTCGATATTGCGTGTCAAGCGATACGACCGACAAAGCGCTGTAATACTACGACCCGATTCATCGTGAGTTGCGGAGGCTTAAGACCAATTCGACCTCGCCGACCGGTGAGCCGACCTGGGCCGCAATGGCGCTCATGGGGACGCCGGCGTCCGCCAGGGCGTAGATTTGTCGATGATCCCGCTGGGCGGCGGGTTTCGGCGCAAGCGGGGCCGCCTTGTCCGGCATCGACATTCTGGCAGCCGCCAGAGCATCGGCCTGCGTGTGCGCGCTCCCCGCGTCCACCGCCCGCGGTACGTTTCCGGCGGAACCGTCCGCTGTTTTGTCTATCCGTGAGGATAGAATATGGTTGCGAATCGTGTCTTCGTCGGCCCGCGGAGATCGTGACGAAACTTGCTGAGATGGTAGCCCTGTGGTCGCAGCCAACGACGTGCGGTCGGTAATCGTTGCCTCGAGTCGTTGAATCCGCTCGTCGGCCGCCTGGATCAATGCCTGCAATGCGCTCATTTTGCTGTCGATGCGGCCGGTGAGTTCACGGGCCAGTTCGTACAGTTCGACCTCCCAACGCTGCAACTGTTCAGGCGTCCCGGTCGGCGCGGGCGAAACCGGTCTTTTGGATGAAGCGCGTACCGGCCGGCGCACGACGGTGTTCTGGCGGCGGCCCAGGTGGCGTTGCGCTCGCAACATCAGGACCGCGATCACCAACACCAATCCGCACAACAAGACGTTCGAGCCACTCAGCATTTCGCTGAAATCGGCAATCAATGCCATGAGACACCTTCCCTGATCGTCTCCGTGTTTAACCAATCCAACGCTCGCCGCGGCCCGTCTCGAAAAGTGCCGAGCGGCTCAACGGCCGTCGCCGGTGTGACTTTGAATCACTGGCCGCCGGTCACCTGGTGTTATGAACGTGATGGCCGAGTTTTCCCGTGACGGTATGCGGTGCACGCCGCCTCGTAGATTTCTCTCAGTGCGACGTCATGATTCTCAGCGATCCGGCTGCACGACTCGAATTCGGGTGAAAAACTCTTCTCGCGGCCGGGAACATGCGCCAGTTTCCCTTCGACCTCCCCCCACTGAGTATCGACTGTGATCGATTCGCGCTTGAGCGTGTGACGTTCCACCTGCCAACGGCGAATTCCCAGGCTCGTGGTTTCCGCGAACAAAACCTGCTCGATCCGCTCGAGTTGAGCCGCCCGGCAAAGCACGGACAGGGTGACGGCCGGCCGCCCCTTCTTCATCTGGATGGCGGCCGTGTAAACGTCCAAAGCGCCGGCCTCCCACAATCGGCTGGCACAGAATCCGATCAACTCGCCGGTGGCGTCGTCCAGATTGGTTTCGACCACCCACACTTGGTCTTCAGTCGGACCTGCGGACGTTTCGCCGACCAGCAACCGCAGCAGATTCGGCTGCTGTTCTAGATCGCGCTGACCGGCGCCGTAGCCGATTTTTTCGATCGTCATCGCCGGCAGCGGGCCGAACCGCTCGACCAGCGTCGCCAAAATTGCCGCGCCGGTGGGCGTCGTCAATTCGGCCTCAATCTGCGAAGCCGCCAGCGGTATGCCCTTGAGCAATTCGCCGGTGGCCGGCGCGGGGATGGAGCAACGACCATGTGCGATTTCGATCATGCCGGCGCCGGTTGGTACCGGCGAAGCTTGGATTTGTTCGACTCCCAGCAGGTCCCAGCCGATGGCCGCGCCCACAATATCCGCGATGGAATCGACGGCGCCCACTTCATGAAAGTGCACCTTCTGGATGGTGGTGCCGTGGACCTTGGCTTCGGCTTCAGCCAGGCGGGTGAAAATGCGCTTGGCCAAATCCTGCTGAGAATCCGTCAGCCGGCTGGCACCGATCATGTCCGTGATGTGGTGCAGGTGCCGATGGGCGTGTTCCGGCGAATGCTCGACCGTGATCTGCGTCGCCCGAAACCCCTTCTTGGAGACTTGGCTGGCCACCAGGCGGCAGTCGGGCAAACCCAAAGAGTCGATCCCTCGGCTGATTTCCGCCAGCTCGACGCCCGCGTCCACCAACGCTCCCAGCGTCATGTCGCCGCTGATGCCGCTGGCGCAATCTAGATAGGCAATTCGCACGCTATATGCTCCTCATCATTACCAGCGGCGATGATACCGCCGGGGCCGGTCGATGCAAAGGCGAAGTAGACCGCCGGGCAGGGAAGTGGAGACCGAGGAGTGTGGGCGTCACATTTGTGGGTAGAGTTCGGTGCAACTCATCCGAATGGACCAGATAGCTGAGATTTCACGACCGTTTACGGTCGTTGTCCGCCGTCAGGCGGTATTCGGCCCGGCATTTATGCCGGGTACATGGATGCCCATTGATTCG
>Ga0214472_10005161_pt1 | contig 13735 bp, 9 predicted proteins | sample RVTome_6_FD_207662 | JGI IMG/M metagenome (GOLD analysis project Ga0214472, IMG submission 207662) | Soil microbial communities from uranium-contaminated site in the Upper Colorado River Basin, Wyoming, United States - RVT140D175 | ecosystem: Environmental > Terrestrial > Soil > Contaminated >... | reverse complement strand
CGTTGTCTCCCTGGGAATTCACGCGGTTGAATGCCGCGCGCAGGGCTCGCACCGACGCCAGCAGCTGATCGCGCTCGGGATCGGAGAGATGGGTCAGGGCCGTCGCCATCCGCTCGCGGCGGCTGAACTGGAGCTCGCGGATCTCGGCCGCGCCTTCCTCGGAGAGGCGGAGCGTGACCACCCGACGGTCCTCGGTATCGTGCTGGCGCTCCACCAGTCCCCGCTCCTCCATGCGCGACACGATCCCGGTCGCCGCGGGCAGGCCGCAGCCCAGGAGCTCGGCGACGCGGCTCATCGGAAGCGAGCCGTGCGTGTCGAGCAGGGTCATCAGGAGCAGGTGGGTCATGCTGATGGAGCGGGTGTGGCATCGATGCGCGAAGGCGGCCCGCTCCCCTGCGATGATCGGCGCGAGCTCGTCGAGCAGGGCCGCCGCAACACTTCTCGTGTCATGAACCATTCGTGTCACGCGAATCATTATGCCGATGCGAAGCTTCTCGTGCAACCCCGCCCGATGCCCGGCCTCAGTAGATCCCAGGCACGAACCGCTTCGACCCGTGCCGGTAGTCCGCGTAGCCGGGATACTGATCGAGCAGCCACGCCTCCTCGCGACGAGCCTTGGCATCGAGGAAGGCTGCCAGCAGGAGCGCCACCAGGAGGGCGGGCAGGCTCGCTGTCACCACGCTCCAGCCGATGCCGGCCAGCATCAGCCCGGCGTAGATCGGATGTCGCAGGCGGGCGTAGATCCCCGATTCGATCAGCCGCCCATCGGCGCGCGGCCGTGGCATCGGCGTCAGGCTGTTCCCGAGGTCGGTGAAGCCACGGACCGCCAGCCACCCGCCCACGGCAATCGCGACCAGACCTGCCGCGAGCCTCGCCCAGCCGATGCCGCTTGCCGGCCAGAGGGTGGAAAGTTGGGGGAGGCTCACCACGACGAGCAGCGCAAGGAGCGCGAGCTGCCCGATGACCCATCCCTCCCCGCGGGGACCGAGATCCGGGAGACGGCCCCTGCTGCCTGGCGCGGTCGCCCCGTCGGTCAACCCGGGAAGAGGCGGCGCAGCCTGCGATACGCAGCGGCGGCCGGACCCTGGCGTCGTCGAAGCCAGCCAGGATCCGCAACGCTGCGGCGAAGCGCTGCGGTCACGTCCGATGGGGGGCGAGTGACGGGCGCCGGCGGGGCCGGCTCGGCCTCGAACGCCCAGTCGTCCTGCCTCGGCGGCTGCTCGTCGGCCGACGCGGGCTTGGCCCATTGGCGCGAGACGTCGTACGAGCGATCGCCTCGCACGGGGACCGCCTCGAGGGCGGTCATCGCCTCGTGCAGCTCGGCGGCCCCGGGCAGATCGACGGACGCGGACGAGACCGGCGTGATCATCGCCCGAATGGCCGCCACCTCGGCCTCGTCCCAGCCCTCGTCCAGGGCGAGCCGTGCGAGCTCGTCCTCGGTCATCGCGAGTGGTGGACGAACGGCCTCGGTCGAGCGGGCGGGCGAATCGACCGCTGGCCACGCATCGGTCTGCGCACGCTGAGCCTCGGGCGGCTCGTCGGGGACGGGCGGGCTCGGCTCTGCCCCGAGCCACATGACCTCCTCCTCGACAGCCACCGCCGAGCTCATGGTCGGCGGTTCGGGTGACAGCTCCGCCTCGGCGATGGCTGCCTCCGGAGGCTGCCACGCTTCGAAGGAGACATCGGCCTCGGCAGCGGCCTCGAAGACCGGGGCAGCCGGAGGCTCGGGCTCGGCCATCGTCTCCGCCTGCGGCGCCGGCTCCTGCATCGCCTCCGGCTCGGGCTCGGCCATCGTCTCCGCCTGCGGCGCCGGCTCCTGCATCGCCTCCGGCTCGGGCTCGGCCATCGTCTCCGCCTGCGGCGCCGGCTCCTGCATCGCCTCCGGCTCGGGCTCGGGCTCGAGGGTCTGCACGGTAGCCGGCTCGGGCTCGGGCTCGAGGGTCTGCACGGCGGCCGGCTCGGGCTCGGGCTCGAGGGTCTGCACGGCGGCCGGCTCGGGCTCGAGGGGCGGCTCCGGCTCCGCCTCCGCCGGGGCGACTGCCGCCTCCTGCTCCAGTTCGGCCGTCTCGACCCCAACCACGGTCGCCTCGACCGGGCTGGACGCCTCCATCTCCGCTGCGTCGAGCCAGGCGAAGTCGCCGTCAGCGAACCAGTCGGGCTCTACCACGACCGTGCTGTAACTCGGTTGCTCGACTTCGGGCACGGGCTCCACGGCGTCTGTGTCCGCCGCCTCATCGGCTGCGAGGTCGGCAGCGGCGACCGCCTCGGGCACTGGCTCCTGGTCTGCCATCGGCTCTTCATCGGGCACGGCCTGCGGCACGGGCTCATCCGCGGCGGCCACCGCCTCGACCTCGGCCTCGGGCGGAGCCGCAGCCTCTGCCACCGGCGCCGCGGCTTCCGTGACGACGGACTCGTCGGGCGCGGGGGCAACCGGGACCGGGGTTTCGGCGACCGTCTCCGGCGCGCCGCGAGACTCCCTCAGCTCGGCGGCGTTCGGATCCTGTGCGCGGGCGAGGGCGTCGGCAAAGCCAGCGACCGCCTCGCGCGACGAGCGTCCCTTGCGCGATCGCGGCTTTGGCCGAAGTGGTCGGGCCGGCGCGGTCGCGGCGGGGGGCGGCGCGACGGGCGCCGGTTCGGGTGCTGCGGCGGGGATGGTTGCGGACTCCCAGGCAACGGGCGCCGCCTCGAGCGGTGGTGGCAGCCTGAGGTCGAGTCGAGACTCGAGCTGATCGACCCGAGAGCGGAGTCCGGCCACCTCGCCGCGCGCCTCGCCGAGGGCGAGGAGCGCCTGCCCGTACCGCTCGGTCAGGTTGCGGAATTCGGTGAGCAGCTCGCGGAAGGCGCTCGCCTCCGCGGCCGCGCCGTGCGAGCCGCCGTTGCCGTTGGTCCGCGGTGGCTCGTCGTGGGTGCCGGCAGTCGCGATCGGTCCGGGCTGTGCCTTGAGGAAAACGCGCATGGAGTCACCCTCGGGGGTGCCGAGCAGCACGCCTCTGGCCAACAGCTCCCAGACGCGCCCTTCCGCTACCCCGAGGACTGACGCTGCCTCTTGGACCGAGTAGCCGTCCATCACGGGTCCGATAGGGTAACCCCTGGCACGAAAAACATCGATACCCCCGGCTCGTTTCGCGGGTCGTTTCGCGGAGTGGGGCGGCGGCGCTTCGCCCCGACTGCCTATGATCGGCCCTCGATGAGTTCCGCGCTCCGAGTGCCCAGTCAGCCAGGCTACGATTTCGGGCTCCCGCCCGCAGTCGAAGGCCTGGGCGAGGTGGCCTACAACCTGTGGTGGAGCTGGACGCCCAGGGCAGGGGCCCTCTTCGCCCGGATCGACTCCGCAGCCTGGTCGCGCCATCGGAGCCCGATTCCCGTCCTCGCCGCGGTCCAGCCGGGCCGATGGACCGAGCTGCTGGCGGACGAGGACTTCATGGTCGATGCCAGTCGCGTCCTCGACGAGTTCGACCGATACCTCACCAACGGATCGGACTCGTGGTACCGCAACGCCACCGACTCGGACCCGTCAGCCTCCCTCCCCGGTCCGGTCGCCTACTTCTGCGCCGAGTACGGCATCCACGAATCGATGCAGATCTACTCCGGCGGGCTCGGCGTCCTCGCCGGCGATCACTGCAAGTCAGCGTCCGACGCAGCGCTCCCCTTCGTCGGCGTCGGGCTCCTCTACCGGCGCGGCTACTTCCGTCAGCAGATCGATGCCGATGGCCACCAGGAGCACGCCCAGCCGGACCTGGACCCCGCCATGCTGCCGCTGCGTCGCGCGCGCAGCCGGGACGGCTCACCGCTGCAGGTGAGCGTCGACTTCCCGGACCGGAAGGTGCAGGTCGCGGTCTGGCTGGCGCAAGTCGGTCGCGTACCACTCCTGCTGCTCGACACCGACATCCCCGCCAACGAGGGGAGCGACCGCCCGATCACCCACATCCTCTACGTCCGCGGCCGTGAGATGCGGCTCTGCCAGGAGATCGTGCTGGGGATCGGCGGCGTCCGCGCGCTGCGTGCGCTCGGCATCGAGCCGGCGGCCTGGCACCTGAACGAGGGGCATTCGGCCTTCATGCTGCTCGAGCGGGCGCGCGAGCTGGTCGAGGGCGAGCCGGGCCTGGGACCCGACGAGGCGCTCCGGCGGGTCGGCCGCAACTCGGTCTTCACCATCCACACCCCCGTCAAGGACGGCAACGAGCAGTTCGAGCGCGCCCTGGCCAGCCGGCTCCTCACCCCGTGGCTGACGGCCACCGGCATGGCGGCCGAGCAGCTGATGGAGCTCGGGCGCGGCCTCGGTGACGGGGTGGAGCCGCCGTTCGACATGACGGCATTCGTACTGCGCCACGCGACCGCCGCAAACGCGGTCAGCCGCCTGCACGGCGACACCGCCAACGCCACCTGGTCCCCTGTCCGACCCGAGCCGATCTCGGCGATCACCAACGGCGTCCACGCGGCAACCTGGATCGGGCGCCCGCTGCGGCGCCTCTACGAGCGCGCCACCGCCCGGTCGCTGGGCAGCGACGCGCCCCGGCCCGACGTCTTCGACAAGCTCGCCGACGTGCCGGAGACCGACCTGTGGGGCGCCCATCGGCAGCAGAAGCGCGAGCTGATCGAGTTCATGCGCAGCCGGCTGGCGCGCCAGTTCGCACGCCACGGCGAGTCGCCCACGGTCCTGCGCGAGCTCCACGAGGCCTTCGATCCGGAGACGCTCATCATCGGCTTCGCCCGGCGATTCGCGACCTACAAGCGGGCCGACCTGCTCTTCCACGACGAGCATCGCCTGGCGAAGCTCCTCGCAGACAGCGAGCGTCCGGTGCAGCTGGTCCTCGCCGGGAAGGCCCACCCCGCCGATCGCCCGGGGCAGCAGGTCATCCAGCGCATCTTCACCCTGTCGCGCAGCGAGCCGCTCCGCGGGCGGATCTTCATCCTCGAGGACTACGACATGCGCATCGCCCGCTTCCTGGTGGGCGGGGTCGACATCTGGCTCAACAACCCGCGGCGCCCGATGGAGGCGTCGGGCACCTCCGGCATGAAGGCGGCGATGAACGGCATCCCCTCGATCAGCATCCTCGACGGCTGGTGGGACGAGGGCTTCAACGGCCGCAACGGCTGGGCGATCGGCGGGCGCGAGACGCTCCCCGGTGACGCGGCGCAGGACGAGGCCGATGCGGCCGAGCTGTATCGGCTCCTGGAGGAGGAGGTCGTCCCGCGCTTCTACGCCAGGGATGCGGAGGGCCTCCCCGGCGACTGGATCTCGACCATGCGCGAGGCGATCGAGGCCGCGATCTGGCAGTTCAGCACCGCGCGGATGCTCGGCGAGTACGTCGAGAAGCTGTATCGGCCCGCCGCGGCACACATTGAGGAGCCTGTGGCTGTGCCCCGAGGGTGAGCCCGATGGGTTAAGGCCTAGGGGAGGTAGACCCGGGGGTTCTCCCAGACGCCGTGGTCGTTGATCCCCATGTGGAGGTGGCACCCGGTCGAATTGCCGGTGGTCCCTTCGTAGCCGATCACCTGGCCCCGGCTGACGACCTGCCCCGCCCGCACGACGACGACCGCCTTGAGGTGCCAGTACCAGCTCTGGACGCCTGAGCCGTGGCTGATCACCACTCCGTAGCCGGAGTCCCATGGCCAGAGCGGCTGGCCCGACGCCTTGACCGTCCCGGTGCCGATGGCAAGGATCGGGGTCCCGCAGCCGTTGGCGAGGTCGATCCCACCGTGGAAGTGCGGGTAGTAGGTGCCCCTGTAGGTGTACGGCGGCTCGAGACGGAAGTTGGTGGGGCCCCATTCCTGTGTCACGCGGAAGCTGACCTCCGGCCACTTGAAGCCGAACGCCGATGGCGCCTGGCGGCGCGCGTCCTCCTCGGCCTGGAGCCTGGCCACCAGCTTGGCCTGGGCCAGGGCGGCCTTCTCGATGGCCGCCACCTCGGCCGCCACGTTGCCGCGCGCCTCGAGCGCGGCGTTGAGGGCGGCCTCCTGCTCGCGTTGCCTCTGCTCGGCGGCGGCCTTCAGCCGCGCCAGCTCCTTCTGCATCGCGGCCAGCTCCGCCTCGCGCTGGGCGAGGAGCGCCGCCTGGGCATCGGCCTCGTCGCGGGCGGCAGCGACCTCCCTGCGCCCGTCGCGCAGGGCCTGCTCCTGGGCCTCCAGGCTGGCCCGCAAAGCCCTGATCTCCTCGGCCAGCTGCTTGTCCTGGTCCGACACGGTGATCATGTAGCCGACCTGGTTCGTGGCAGCGTCCAGCGAATCGGCGGAGAGGAGCAGCTCGAGCACGGAGGTCTGGCTGCGCTCGTAGGCGGAACGGATGTGATCCTCGAGAAGCGATTCGCGGGTCCGCAGCTCCTCGGTCTGGAGCCGGATATGGACCGCGACCACCCTGAGCTGCTCGTCCAGCGCGGTGATCTGGGCACGCAGCTCGGCCAGTCGCGCCGTGATCTCGGCGACCTGCTGCTGCACCTCGCTGAGCAGCCCGCTCACGCGGTTGAACTCCGCCGTCACCGATGCGAGCTCGGCCTTCGCGGCGTTCAGCTTCCCGGAGAGCGTGGTCGCCTTGGCCTTGAGGGTGGTGAGGGCAGCGCGCTGCGCGCTCAGAGTTGCCTCGAGCGCGTCTTGCTGCGCCTTTGCTTCGGCGAGCGGGTCCGCGGCCTGGGCCTGGTCGCGGGGGGAGGTGGGGACGATGCTCGTTCCGACCATCAGGAGGGCAATCACCATGATGGCCAGGTGAGATCGTCGCCTCATACGACAATCATCTGTAGTTGTTCCATCGGCCCAGATGCCCCGTCTACGTGCTCCTGTCGCGATCCTAAGCGCGCATGCAGAGCGCGTGACGTGGGCGGAAGGTACCACCTGATCTAGTCAAGAGTCCACCTTTTCGTCCAGCTCCTCGTCATCTTCGAGCACGTTGGCGCGGGCGATCTCGGCCCCCAGCAGCACGATCACGCTGGCGAAGTAGAGGAACACCAGCAGCGAAATGGCGGCGGAGATCGGTCCGAAAGCAGTGTCGTACTTGGCTATCTGCGTGGCGTAATACGTGAAGCCGATGCGCAGGACGGTCCACAGCAGGGTCGCGGCCAGCGCTCCCGGCCAGACCTCGCGGAGGGCCACGGGCCGGTTGGGGACCAAGCGGTACAGCACCAGGAAGGCGGCGAGGATCAGCACCAGCGGCAGCGCGAAGCCGATCGAGCCGAGCGCCAGGTGGCCGCCCGGGACGCCGGCCACCACGTCACCCGCGGCGGACTGGACGATCCCGGTCACGATCCCGATCACGACCGATGCGACGCCCAGCAGACCGGTCACCGTCATCAGCAGCAGCCCGATGAGCTTGTCCTGCCAGAACGGCCGCGGCGTGGTGGCCGCAAAGGCCTTGGCGACGCCCCTGCTCACCGCGGAGAAGAAGCCAAGTGCGCCCCAGATCAGGAATATGAGGCCGAACAGACTGATTCCACCACGGGACTCGATGATCGCATCCACGATCGAACCGATGGTGCTCGTGTCCAGCGGGGACCCGGCCCGGATCTGCTCGATGATGAACTGCCGAGCATCCCCCTCGCCCACGAAGTAGCTGAGCAACACGACACCCAGCACCAGCAGCTGGAAGACCGACAGGATCGAAAAGTAGGCCATGCTGCCCGCGTTCTGCAGCGCTTCATGCTGCAGAAAGCCCAGCACCGCCTGCCGCAGGACCCGTGTCCATCGGCGCCTGAGCAACCAGGCATCGATACCTTCCCCCAGGCGCCTGAGTCGGTCGATCATGGGTGGACAGGCTACCCTGTCGCCGTGCCGAAGGACGCATCGGTCCTGCTCGAGGTCGACGGCTTCGAGGTCGCGATCAGCAATCCTGGCAAGCTCTTCTTCGAGGAGGCCGGGGTCACCAAGCTCGACCTGGTGAACTACTACCTGGCCGTCGCGCCGGGAGCACTGCGCGGGGTGATGGACCGGCCGATGGCGCTCAAGCGCTTCGTCAACGGCGCCGCCGGTGAGGCGTTCTTCCAGAAGCGCGCGCCCGCCTCGGTTCCTCCGTTCGTCCGCACCGTGGAGATCTCCTTCCCGTCGGGGCGCACCGCCGACGAGGTGGTGGTCAGCAATGGCGCGGCGCTGGCGTGGGTCGTCAACCTGGGATGCATCGACCTCAACCCGCACCCGGTGCGCGCCGACGACCTCGATCATCCCGACGAGCTGCGCGTCGACCTCGATCCCGGCCCCGGCGTGCCGTGGAGCATGGTCCGCGACGTGGCGGTGGTGGCGGGCGAGGTGCTCACCGACCACGGCCTGACCGGGTGGCCGAAGACATCGGGCTCGCGGGGGATCCACGTCTATGCCCGCATCGAGCGGCGCTGGACCTTCGGCGAGGTCCGCCGCGCGGCCCTGGCCCTGGCTCGCGAGGTGGAGCGGCGCGTCCCCGAGCTCGCCACCAGCAAGTGGTGGAAGGAGGAGCGGCACGGCGTCTTCATCGACTACAACCAGAACGCCAAGGACCGCACGGTGGCCTCCGCCTACTCGGTGCGGCCGGTGCCGGATGCCCGGGTCTCCGCGCCTCTCCTCTGGTCGGAGGTGCCGGACGCGGAGCTGGCCGACTTCACCGTGCGGACATTGCCGGACCGCTACGCCCGCCTCGGCGACGTCGGTGCGGGGATCGACGAGGCGGTCGGCTCCCTCCATGGCCTGCTCGAGCTCTCCGCCCGGGACGAGGCAGCGGGACAGGGCGACGCACCGTGGCCGCCGAACTACGCGAAGCAGCCGGGCGAGCCGCCGCGCGTGCAGCCGTCGAAGCGGCGCATGCCCGCGGACGCTGCCGCGCCGACCGACCCGAAGGCGCCGCGAGGTCGCGTCGGGTCTGTAGCCCCCGCCGTGCCATCGCCGCCCGCCCGCCGCGCGGATGGCACCGCCGCCCCGACCGGCCGCCGCCGTTCAGCACACCCGTTGATCGTCATCTCGCAGGCGAAGTTGAAGAACGACGCGATGGCCGGCCTCGAGCGTTGGAGGAAGCGGCATCCGAAGGTCGCGAAGCTCCTGGCCGAGGACGATGTGCTGGTCGACGGAATGCGCGGCCGCTCGTCGCTCTGGTACCGGGTGCGGGTCAACCTGCGCCACATCCCGAAGGACCAGCGCCCCGCCGCCGAGCCGCCCGACCCCGACTACGACCCATGGGCCGAGTACCGCGAGGCCCGCTCCGGCGAACCCTGAGCCGATACGATTCGCCGGAGCGCCGTAGCGCCGGATATGCGGCAGCGGACTCGGTCTGACGCATTGGAGCCGAACTCGGGGCAATGTCATGCCACCGTTGGCATAACGCGACGAGTTACTGGCGAGAAGCGGTCGCCCTCAGTCCACCTGGCCATGCAGCCCACCGTGCCCTCATCGGCTCAGGCGTGCCTCGAGTCGCGCCTTGACCTTGGGCCATTCGGCGGCGAGGATCGAGAAGTAGACGCTGCTGCGCATGTAGCCATCGGGCATCCGGAACTGGTGGCGCAGCACCCCCTCGCGCACGGCACCGAGATGTGCGATCGCCTCCTGTGAGCGCTCGTTGCGCTCGTCCGTCTTGAGCGCCACCCGCGTCGCTCCGAGCTCGTCGAACGCGTAGCCGAGCTGGAGCAACTTGGCCTCGGTGTTGGTGGCGGTGCGCTGGTGGGACGGCGCGATCCAGGTCCAGCCGATCTCGACCCGCCCATGCTCGGGTGCGATGTCGAGGAACCGGGTCGAGCCCACCGCCCGTCCGGTCGCCGCGTCGACGGTCGCCCAGGACACGTATTCAAGCTTGAGCGCATCGGCGAGGTAGGCCGGCCAGGCCGATGCACCCACCGACAGGTCGGTGAACAGGTAGCGGAATGTCGCTGGATCCTGTGCCGCGGCCGCCAGGATGTCGTCGCGGTGGCGCTCCTCGATCGGCTCGAGGCGGACGAACCGTCCGGCCAGCACGATTCGCTCAGGTGGACGCATGGCGAGGTGTCCCCTCAGTCACCAGGCGCATGGAATCGCGCGGATCGCCACCTTCCCGCATCGCACGATGCACAGGACGAATCAGTCGTCGCGGGAGCGATGCCATCGGTGTGATCTCATTCCGTGGACGCATGCCCGTTGAGGAGGCCGGGTTCAACCAGCCGGGGCGCCCTCGCGCGCCGCGACCGCCGCCTCGACCCAGCCGGGGATCTCGCGCCGCAGCGTCGCCAGCGGCACCGAGCCGTGCCCGAGCACCTCGTCGTGGAAGGCGCGCAGGTCGAATCGGTCTCCCATGAACTCGCTCACCTCGCGCCGCGCCCGCTCGATCTCGCGCTGACCGATCTTGTAGGCGAGCGCCTGCCCGGGCCAGATCGTGTAGCGGTCGACCTCGATCTCGGAGTCGACGAGCGGCATCGATCCGCGCTCGTGCATGAATTCGATGGCGCGGGCGCGGCTCCAGCCGAACGCGTGCAGCCCCGAGTCGACGACCAGCCGCGCCGCCCGGAACCCCTGCATGTCGAGCATCCCGAAGCGCTCGGCATCGGACTCATAGAGGCCCATCTCGTCGGCGAGCCGCTCGCAGTAGAGGCCCCAGCCCTCCGAATAGGCGGCTCCCGCCATGCGCGAGCCGAGCGTGCGGAAGGCCGGCAGCCCGGTCAGCTCCATCTCGATGGCGAGCTGGAAGTGGTGCCCGGGCGTCGCCTCGTGGAAGGTGATCGAGGCGATCTTGTGCAGGTCCCGCTGCCCCGGCTGGTAGGTGTTGAGGTAGTACTGGCCGGGACGCGAGCCGTCGATCGATGGCGGCATGTAGAAGGCCGGCGGCACCTCCCGCTCCCGATACTCCTCGACCGCCTTGACCTCGCAGTCGGCGCGCGGCAGGCGGCCGAAGTAGCTCGGGGCGGTGGCAAAGGCGCGCGCCGTCTGCTCGGCGGCGAGCTGCACCATCCGCTCGCGAGAGGAGGTGTGGTTGGCCGGATCTGCGCTCAGCGCCTTGCTGTAGGCAATCCGGTCGTGGTATCCAGCCCGTCGCGCGATCTCGTCCTTCTCGGCCTCGATGTGCGCAAGGTCCTCCATCCCGAACCGATGCACCTCGTCCGGCGTCGTTTCGATGGTCGTGTTCATCCGGATCCCCAGCCGATACGCCTCCTCGCCGCCCGGCGTGGCGGAGATGCCCGGCTCCGTGCGGGCGGTGGCCTCGTATTCATCGGCCAGAAAGTCGCGCAGCCGCTGCAGCGCGGGATAGATGTGTGCCTCGACCGAGGCCCGGACTCGCTCGCGGGCGGCGTCGTCGGCGACGTGTGCCATGGTCACCGCCGGGAAGGCCTCCGTCGGGGCCGTCAGCATTCGCTCGATCTGCTCGATCTCCTTGCGCACCGGAATCGCTGCCCCGGTGCGGCCATCGGCCATCCCCTCGCGCAGGGTCTCGATCTCCTGCTCGATAGCGGCCGGGTACGCCGCAAAGCGGGTCAGCAGCCGCTCGAGCCCCTCCGAGGTGTCGGCGATCTGGTACTGCGCGATCCGCACCGGCATCGTCTGCGTGCCGAAGATGTGGTTGATCGCCAGCTGGTACTGCTTCTGCTCGAGCGCCTCGAGGTGCGTGCTGGCGACCAGGATGAGCATGTCGCGGGTGATGACCTGCTCTGGCTCGAGACCCGCCGCGCTTATCGCGTCGGCATCGGCAAGGGTCTCCCGGTAGGCAGCCTCGTCCGCCGCCCGGCCAGCCGCACCCAGATCGGGCAGGCGGTCGTCCCAGCGGTCGTCGCCAAGGATCGTGGCGTACACGGGGTCGCGTTCCAGGGCACCGTCCCAGAATCGGTCGGCGAGCTCGTTGACGGCGGCGTCGGGATCGGCGTGGCTCACGGGCGGAAGGTCTCCTTTGTGTGGACGATCGCGGCGGGGTGGAGTCTAGTCGGTCAGCGGCCGCCGAAGAGGTCGGCCAGCAGGGCGGGCGGCGTCTCCTCGAGCTGGTCGTAGCGGCACTCGGCGGGCGGCTTCTCCGGCCGCCAGCGCTTGAACGTGGTCGCGTGGCGGAATCGGTCGCCCTGGAGGTGGTCGAAGGCAACCTCGCAGACGAGCTCCGGCCGCAGGGGCTCCCAGGAGAGGTCCTTGCCGCGATTCCAGCGCGACGTTGCGCCCGGCATCCGCCTCCCCTCGGCCGCCGCCTCCCACTCCTTCCATTCGCGCCACGGGTGGCCCTCGAGGGCGTTGACCCGGTATGGCTCGAGGAAGGCGACCAGCTCTCGCCGGCGCTCCTCGGTGAACGAGGAGGTGACGCCGAGGTGCTGGAGCTGGCCGGCGTCGTTCCACAGCCCCAGCAGCAGAGAGCCGACAATCGTGCCGGGTCCGTTCTTGTGCCACCGGAACCCGGCCACCACGCAGTCGGCGGTGCGGAGGTGCTTGATCTTGGCCATCTCGCGCTTGCCGGGCAGGTAGCGCAGCTCGGCGCGCTTGGCGATCACGCCGTCGAGGCCGGCTCCCTCGAAGACCTCGAACCAGTGCCGGGCCACCGCCGGGTCGCTCGTCGCCGGCGTCAGCAGGACCGATGCGGGCGGGTCCGCGAGCAGCTCCTCCAATCGACGACGCCGCTCGTCGAGCGGCGCGTCGCGCAGGTCATCGGCTCCTTCGGCGAGGCAGTCGAAGGCGACGAACGAGGCGGGGGTTTCGGCCGCCAGCATCGCCACCCGCGACGCCGCCGGGTGGATGCGCAGCAGCAGCGATTCGAACTGGAGCTCGCCGTCGCGGGCGATGACGATCTCTCCGTCGAGCACGAAGCGCGCCCTGGGACCTCCCACCTCCCGAAGTGGCTCGAGGAGCTCCGGGAAGTATCGGTCCAGTGGCTTCAGGTCACGCGACTGGAGATAGAGCTCCGGACCGTCGCGAAAGACCAAGGCCCGGAAGCCATCCCACTTCGGCTCATAGCGCCAGCCATCCCCGACCGGAAGCTCGGGCGTCGGCTTGGCGAGCATCGGCTCGATCGGTGGCGGAAATGGAAACGACATGCGGGCGGATCGTACCGCCATGTGCCGGAGGCGGTCGCTCCGCCATACTCTCGGCCGATGGGCATCTCACTGCAGTTCCTCGGTGCCGTCGGCACGGTCACCGGCTCCCAGTTCCTGGTCAGCGCCGGGGGACGCCGTGTCCTCGTCGACTGCGGCATGTTCCAGGGGTCGCCGCACGAGGTGATCCGCAACCGGATGGCGTTCCCGTTCGACGCCTCCAATCTCGATGCGCTTCTCCTGACGCATGCTCACCTCGACCATTGCGGGCGGACCCCGGCGCTCGTCAAGGCGGGCTTTCATGGGCCGATCCGTGGCACCTCGGGCACGCTCGACCTGGCCGAGATCGTGCTGCGCGACGCGGCCAAGCTCCAGCAGGAGGCCGAGAACCGCTGGCGCCGCAAGCATCCCGACGAGGCTGCCGCCCACGACGCCGAGCTGGAGAGCGAGGAGACCGCGGTCGAGGCCGGGCCGAAGATGCCCGACCGTCTGCGCGGCGCGAAGCCCGAGGGAATGACGATGCATCGGGCGGCGCTGTACTCGATGCAGGATGTCGACGAGACCGTCCGACAGTTCGAACCGATCGAGTACGACCGTGCAGACGAGGTCGCCCCCGGCTTCAACGCCACCTTCCGCGACGCGGGGCACATCCTTGGGTCGGCGATCATCGAGCTGGCAGCCAACGACGGGGCGGCGACGACGACGATCGTCTTCTCGGGTGACCTCGGCCGCTGCGACACCCCGATCCTGCGCGACCCGACCCCCATCAGCCACGCGGACTTCGTGCTCGTCGAATCGACCTACGGCAACCGCGAGCACGCGCC
>Ga0214472_10005160_pt1 | contig 13736 bp, 14 predicted proteins | sample RVTome_6_FD_207662 | JGI IMG/M metagenome (GOLD analysis project Ga0214472, IMG submission 207662) | Soil microbial communities from uranium-contaminated site in the Upper Colorado River Basin, Wyoming, United States - RVT140D175 | ecosystem: Environmental > Terrestrial > Soil > Contaminated >... | reverse complement strand
GGCGTGGCGCTGGCCAATCTCCTGTCGCTGATCTTCATCACGCCGGTCGTGAGTTTCTATCTGCTGCGCGACTGGGACCGCATCGTCGCCTGGGTGGACGGTTGCCTACCGCGCGGCGCGGCCCCCGTGGTGCGTAAGCAGACCGCCCTGGTCGATCGGACCCTGGCCGGCTGGGTGCGCGGCCAGTTCACCGTCTGCCTCGTGCTCGGTACCTACTATGCGGCGGCGCTGACCCTGGCCGGCCTGGATTTCGGCCTGGTGATCGGCCTCTTGGCCGGCCTGCTGTCGTTCGTGCCCTTCGTCGGCGCCGCCGTCGGCCTGGTCGGCTCGGTCGGCCTGGCCTTCGTGCAGTTCGACGACTGGATGCGGATCGCCATCGTCGCCGCCATCTTTTTCGTCGGCCAAGTGGTCGAGGGCAACTTCCTCACCCCGCGGCTGGTCGGCGACCGGGTCGGGCTGCATCCCGTGTGGGTGATCTTCGCCCTCCTCGCGGGCGGCGCGCTGTTCGGCTTCGTCGGCGTTCTCCTCGCCGTGCCCGTCGCCGCCGCCTTGGGGGTCCTGGTCCGCTTCCTGCTGCAGCGCTATCTCGAAAGCGATGTCTACGGCAGGGAGGACGAGCCGGCGACTGCGGCGGATGATGGCCCGGCGCCGTAGCTCCCCGGCCAAGACCGTGACCGGGCCTCAGCTGATACTGGACCTCGGGCACCGCCCGGCGCTGGGCCGCGAGGACTTTCTGGTCGCGCCCGGCAATCGGGTGGCGGTGGACTGGATCGACCGCTGGCCCGATTGGCCGCAGCCGGGGCTCGCCCTCTACGGCGATCCGGGCTCGGGCAAGACGCACCTGGGCCACGTATGGCGAAACCTGAGCGGGGCGGTGCTGTTGGAACCGGGCACGCTCCTGGCCGCGGAACCGCCCGAGCTGCTGGGCGACGCCACGACATGCTTCCTCGACGACGGCGAGAGCCTATGGGATCCGGCCGTGCACGGAGGAGCCCGAGCGGACGAGGGCGAACGGCGCCTGCTGCACGTCTTCAACATGCTGGCCCAGCGTTGCGGCCACATGCTGTTCGCCGGCCGCGCCGCGCCGGCGCGCTGGCCGATCGCGCTGCCCGACCTGCGATCGCGCCTGGCGGCGCTGCCGGCGGTGGCGCTCGGACCGCCCGACGAGCAGCTGATCGAGGCGGTGCTGGTCAAGCTGTTCGCCGACCGGCAGCTCGCGGTCGAGCCGGCGGTGGTGCGCTATCTCGTGCGCCGCATGGAGCGCTCGTTCGCCGCCGCGCGCGGCCTGGTGGCGACGATCGATCGCGAATCGCTGCGCGCCGGCCGTCCGGTGACGGTGCGCTTCGTCGCCGATGTGATGGCCCGGGGCGGGTTCGCGACCGAGGGCGGCGGCTCCGACGAAGGCTAAGACGGCGGGACGATGGATCTGGGACTCGAGGGCAAGACGGCTATCGTGTGCGCCGCCAGCAGAGGCCTAGGGCGGGCCTGCGCCCGCTCGCTGGCCGCCAACGGCGTCCGGGTGACGATCGCGGCGCGGATCCCGGGACCGCTCGAGGAGACCGCCGGCCAAATTCGCGAGGACTTCGGGGTCGAGGTGATGGCCGTCGCCGCCGACATCACCAGCCCCGCGGGGCGGCAACGGACGCTGGCGGCCTGCCCGCGGCCGGACATCCTGGTCAACAACGCCGGCGGGCCGCCGCCCGGCGACTTCCGCGACTTCGGCCGCGAGGACTGGATCAAGGCGCTGGACGCCAACATGCTGACGGCGATCGAGATGATGCGCGCGGTGGTGGACGGCATGATTGAGCGGCGCTTCGGGCGCATCGTCAACATCACCTCCTCGGCGGTGAAGGCGCCGATTGCCAGCCTCGCGCTCTCCAACGGCGCGCGCGCCGGACTGACCGGCTTCGTCGCCGGCCTGGCGCGGCAGACGGTGCGCCACAACGTCACCATCAACAACCTGCTGCCCGGACCGTTCGATACCGACCGGCTGCGCGACAACGCCCGCGCCGCGGCGGCGCGCGCCGGCCGCGATCTCGAAGACCTGCTGGCCGAGCGTCGCAACGCCAATCCGGCGGGCCGCTTCGGCCGGCCCGAGGAATTCGGCGAGGCGTGCGCTTTCCTGTGCAGCCGGCACGCCGGCTACATCACCGGCCAGAACCTGCTGATCGACGGCGGGAGCTATCCCGGCACGCTGTAACGCAACCGGACGAGAGAGCGGCCGCGCGATCAGGACGCGGCGGACTTTTTCCGCGCCGCCCGTGGCGACAGGTCGATCAGGGCGATTTCCTTGCCGTCGGCGCCGAGAGCCAGTTCGCCGCGTTTCAGCGCCAGCGCGGCCTCGCCGAAGATCTCCCGCCGCCAGCCGTGCAAGGCGGCGATCGGGGCCTCGTCGTCGAGCGCCAGCTGCTCGAGGTCGGAGGTGCTGGCGACCAGCTTCTGGGCCACGTGGTGCTCGCGGCAGCGCAGCTTCAATAGCACCTTCAGCAGCTCCACCAGAGGGCCCGGATCCCCGTTCAGCTCGGGCCGCTTCACCGGCATCGGCCGCTGATCGTCCGGCACCTTGAGGCCCTCTTCCACCGCCGCCAGGATGCCCTGCCCCAGCCGGCCCTGGGCGAAATCGAGACTGAGGCCGCGCGTGCGGCCGAGTTGCTCGGCGCTTTTCGGCCGGTGGGCGGCGATGTCCATGAGCTGCTCGTCGCGCAGGATCCGGTTGCGCGGCACGTCGCGGCGCTGGGCCTCCTGTTCGCGCCAGGCGGCGACCGATCGCAGCACGGCGAGGAACCGGCGGTCGGGCGAGCGCGGCTTGAGCCGCCGCCAGGCGTCCTCGGGGGTGAGACGATAGGTCTCGGGATCGGTCAGGATGTCCATCTCCTGGCCGAGCCAGGCTTCGCGGCCGTTGTGGCCCAGCTTGCGTTTGAGCTTGCAGTAGATCGGGCGCAGATGGATCACGTCGGCCAGGGCGTAGTCGATTTGGCGCTGGGTGAGGGGCCGATGCGACCAGTCGGCGAACCGCGATGTCTTGTCGATCCGCGCGTCGGCCAACTCGCGCGCCAGGGTCTGATAGGCCACCGATTCGCCGAAGCCGCAGACCATGGCCGCGACCTGAGTGTCGAAGATCGGCTTGGGCAGCTTGCCGGTCTGGTGAAAGAAGATTTCGAGATCCTGACGCGCCGAGTGCAGCACCTTGAGCAGGCTCTCGTCCGCGAGCATCCGGTAGAGCGGCGCGAGATCGAGCCCGTCCGCCAGGGTGTCGACCGCCGCGGCCTCCTCGGGTCCGGCGATCTGCACCAGGCAGAGCTTCGGCCAGTAGGTGGTGTCGCGCAGGAACTCCGTATCGAGGGCGATGAAGTCGGCGCCGGCCTGGCGGGCGCAGAACGCCGCAAGCTCGGATGTGTCGGAGATCAGGGTCATTGCCTCTGCTATATCGAGATCCTCCGAGTCGGAAAAGGCGGGAGTGATGAGCGCGCGGCATTTCCCGTTTTCCCCGACCGGCCGCGCGCACGCCGGCGCCGCTTGCACGGGCCCTGCGCAACCTTGACAAAGCGAGCGCGACCGTGCCTCTTGCGCGCCGAACCGGCCAAGCCTGCAAGAGTCTCCACGCCCCGGGACAGGTCCTCCATGCATCCCTACCGCACGCACAGCTGTGGCGCGTTGCGCCTGTCGCACGCCGGCCAGCGCGTGCGCCTGTCCGGCTGGGTGCATCGCAAGCGCGACCACGGCCAGCTGCTGTTCGTCGACCTGCGCGACGTGAAGGGCCTGACGCAGTGCGTGATCGACGTCTCGAGCCCTCTGTTCGAGGCGCTGGAGGCCGTCAGGCCGGAGAGCGTCATCACGGTGACGGGCCCGGTGGTCGAGCGCAGCGAAGAGACCGTCAATCCGGAGCTGCCGACCGGCGAGGTGGAAGTGCGGGTCGAGGAGTTCGTGCTGCAGTCGGCGGCCGCGCTCCTGCCGCTGCAGGTCAACAGCGACGAGGACGCCGGCGAGGAGACCCGGCTGCGCTACCGCTATCTCGACCTGAGGCGGGAGAAGATGCGCGACCGCATCCTGCTGCGCGCGCGGATCATCGAGTCGATCCGCCGGCGCATGGTCGAGCAGGGCTTCACCGAGTTCCAGACGCCGATCCTGACGGCCAGCAGCCCGGAGGGCGCGCGCGACTACCTGGTGCCGAGCCGCCTGCATCCCGGCAAGTTCTATGCCTTGCCGCAGGCGCCGCAGATGTTCAAGCAGCTGCTGATGATCGCCGGCTTCGACCGCTATTTCCAGATCGCGCCCTGCTTCCGCGACGAGGACAGCCGGGCGGACCGCTCGCCGGGCGAGTTCTATCAGCTCGACTTCGAGATGAGCTTCGTCACCCAGGAGGACGTCTTCGCCGCCATCGAGCCGGTCCTCGCCGGCCTGTTCGAGGAGTTCGGACGGGGCCGCAAGGTCTCTCCCGCACCCTTCCCGCGCATCCCCTATGAGACGGCGATGCTGAAGTATGGCACGGACAAGCCGGATTTGCGCAACCCGCTGGAGATCGTCGACGTCAGCGAGGCCTTCCGCGGCGGCGGGTTCGGCATCTTCGCCAAGGCGGTCGCAAGCGGGGCAAAGGTGCGCGCCATCCCGGCGCCCGGCGCCGCGGCGCAGCCGCGCAGCTTCTTCGACAAGCTGAACGACTGGGCCCGCAAGCAGGGCGCCGCCGGGCTCGGCTACATCGTCTACGGTGCCGACGGCCCCAAGGGGCCGATCGCCAAGAACCTCGAGCCCGAACGCACCGCCGCGATCAAGCAGGCGGCCGGTTTGAGCGATGGCGATGCGGTCTTCTTCGCCGCCGACAGGCCGGCGGCCGCCGCCAAGCTCGCCGGGCTGGTGCGCGACCTGCTGGGACGCGAGCTGGACCTCCTCGAGGCGGACAGCTACCGGTTCTGCTGGATCGTCGACTTCCCGATGTATGAACGAGACGAGCAAACCGGGCGGATCGAGTTCAGCCACAATCCCTTTTCCATGCCCCAGGGCGGGCTGGAGGCCTTGGAAAGCAACGATCCTTTAACCATCAAGGCATACCAGTACGACATCGTCTGCAACGGCGTCGAACTGTCCTCCGGGGCGATCCGCAACCACCTGCCCGAGGTCATGTACAAGGCCTTCGCCATCGTCGGCTACAGCCAGCAGGAGGTCGAGGACCGCTTCGGCGGCCTGCTGACGGCGCTGAAATACGGCGCACCGCCGCACGGCGGATCCGCGCCGGGGCTCGACCGCATCGTCATGTTGCTGGCCGATGAGCCCAATCTGCGGGAGGTCGTGGCGTTCCCGATGAACCAGCGGGCCGAGGACCTGATGATGCAGGCGCCGGCCGAAGTGCCGCCGGAGCGGCTCAAGGAGCTGTCGCTCAGGCTTGCCCTGCCGCCCTCCAGAGGGGGCGCGTAAAGAGCTGATTTGTAAAACTTTTTATCCAATCCTTAAAAACCTTTTAAGCGCGATCTGCTAGCCTCTCCGACTGCCGCGGGTGGAGTGAAGTCCTCGTCCCGCCGGGCGAGGCAAGGCGGAGGGGCCGATCAGTTTGCGCAAGCTGTGCTTGATCGCGATTCCCATGTTCTTGTCAGGCTGTGCCATGCCGGTGGCCGTCACGGTTGCCTCACTGGCCCTGGACACCGGCAGCTATATGATGAGCGGCAAGACCTTGACCGACCACGGCCTGTCGATGGCCATGGAAGAGGACTGCTCGATGGTGCGCGTGTTCGATGAGAACGACGAGATCTGCCAGGAAAAGCAGGACTACGAGGTCGCAGACACCGCCCTCACGCCGCTGCCTGCGGACGGCGATCTGGATATCGGTCTGGCCTCGGGCGGGGATCCTTGGAACAGCGTCGGCTATGCGCAACTGGCCGAGCGGGTCAACAGGGCGAGGACGGTTCACGCCAACTATCTGGCCGCCGGGATGATGGAGTCCGAGATCTAGAACCGTTCGGCGGGCCAGTCGGACCGGAGCCCGTCGGAATGTGGGAGCAACCGCCCGCCACGCCTATTTTTGCAGTTTCCAGAGCTTCACGGCCAATTCCTCGGTCGCCAAAGACAGGTTTTGTTGCGGATTGCGGTGGCAGTACTCGTCGAGCCACGCGAACAGCTTGTCCGTGCCGACGTTGACGGCCACGTTGCTGCCGTCATAGACCCAGCGGTTGAACGCGGTGATGTAGCCCAGCACCCACTGCTGATGATACCAGGCGGTCGGGCCGTTGGCGAGGCGCTCGCCCAGCCAGATCTCGCAGCTTTCCAGACCGACGCCTTGAATCGTGTAGTACCCTTGAGGGTCCGCGGCGCGGGCCGGTCCGCTGGCGCTCAAGACCAAGGCCACAGCCAGAACGAACGCGCGCGCCATCGGTGACCTCCGCGGAATGACCGGTCCGTGTGACCCGGCGAAAATGCGGTGCCGCCGCCTCGCGCCGAATCGTCTCTTCCTGGCATCTTAACAGCGCGGGCGATGCAATTTCGAGGGCCGGCCACGGCTGACGATCCCCAGCCAGTCGGGCCTACCCGTCCTCGGCGTCACCAAGCTCTGCCGCCGGGTCGTCCACGATCTCCCAGATCTTGGCGTGGCTGCGTGCCCGCTGCGGCCGCACCAGGCGGACTCGTTCCACGATCCCTTGGGCGCCCGCCTCGCGCTCCATGGCGAGCAGCTGATGCACCTTGTGATCGCAGAGTTCGGCGGCGTAATCGGCTTCCGCGCGCGCGGCCGGCAGGGCCTCGCCCAGGCTGGGCGCCTGGTAACGCGCGACGAACCGCCGGGCCAGCCGCTCCACCACCTGGAAGAACTCGGCCTCCGAAATCTCCGCGACCTCCACCAGGGCGGCGAAACCGAAGCTTTCCGTGCCCAGCCAGCCGTGGGCGAAGGCGAGGCGCTCCTTGCCTTCCGGGTCTGCGATGCCGGCGCCGGAAAACACGAAGCTGCCGGGCACCGCCCACTCGCCCGGCGCCGCCGCCTGCGGGAAGACATGCAGGTCGGAGGTGTCCAGGCGGACGACCCTGGGGAACTTGCGCATGCCGGCCTCTCGAGAGGTTCGAGGTAGGATAGCGCGACCGGCAGGCGGATGCTCGAATTGATGCGCCACCGCGCGGGGCCGGTTAGCCTTGAACCGGTCCGCCGGCATACGCACATTACGCCCAGATGACTGGACCCAGCGAAATTCGTCCGACCCGGCGGGCGGCGCCCGTTCGCTCAGCAGGCAGGCGCAGATTCGCCGTGAAACAGGCGTTTCAAGGTCCGGCGGCCGCTCTCGCGCTCGGTTTCGCCGTTCTGACCGTACCCAGCGGGGAGCCGGCGGCCGCGGTAACCATCGCGCCGCACCGTGCGGTCTATGCCCTGGATCTCAGCCAGGCGCGCAGCGACAGCAACGTCACCCAGGCCGAGGGCCGGCTGGAATACGAATGGGACGACGTGTGCGACGGCTGGACCGTGCGCCAGCGGACTCTGCTCACCATGATGCATCGCAGCGGCCAGTCGATTCAGTCCAACTGGGCGATCAATTCCTGGGAATCCAAGGACGGCCTGAGGTACCGCTTTTTCGTCCGCCGATTCAACGCCGCCGGCACGGTTGAGTCGGTGCGCGGCCATGCCGAGCTCGATGGCCCGGGCCTGGGCGGCCAGGCGGTGTTCTACGACCCCGTGGAGCGGGTGGTCACCCTGCCCAAGGGAACCCTGTTCCCGACCAACTACAGCCTCGAGATGATGGCGTTGGCGGAGCAGGACAGGCTGCCGGTCTGGCGGATCATGTTCGACGGATTCGGCGACGAGGACCTGCTCGGCGTCAGCGCCGCCATGGTCTCGAAGCTGGCCGCGGGCGAGGCGGCCAGTCTCGAGTCGGCCATGCTCTCGGACCAGCCGTCCTGGCGGGTGCGCCTGGCGTTCTTTCCCCTTGAACGGCGGTCCCCGGAACCGGACCGCGAGCAGGGATTCCGCGTCTTCGCCAACGGGGTCGTCGACGAACTGGTCATCGACTACGGCGATTTCTCGATCGACGCGAACCTCGAGGCGTTGTCCTCGTTGCCCGAGGCCTCCTGCCAATAGTGCGGTCCGAAAAGGGCCGCCGCGCCGCGCACGCACATTCGCGTCGGAGGACGATCTATTCCTCGCTCGGCCCCGCCTTTTCGCGCGGAGGGTCGACGGCATGGCCCCTGACGATGGCGTCGGGCCCCAGCTTGTCGCGCACCCGCTCGATCGCCCGCTCCACCGTGAGCTGGCGCGCGCGCTCGGGGTCGAGCAGATCGGGCGGGTCGGCCTGTGCGCCGTCGACGAGGTCGCTGACGCCGACGCCGATCAGGCGGAAACGGCGGCCGTCGCTCTCGCGGCTCAGGAGGCTGCGCGCCGCCTGGAAGATGCGCTCGGCGAGTTGGGTCGGGTCCGACAGGCGCCGGCGGCGGGTCAGCAGCCGGAAGTCCCTGGTTTTCAGCTTTAGAGTGACCGTCCGGCCGGCCAGGCCGGAGCGTTTGAGGCGGCGGGCCACGGTCTCGCACAGCGGCCAGAGTTCGCGCGCGAGATCGGCGCCCTCGCTCAGGTCCCGCTCGAAGGTGGTTTCGGCGGAGATGCTCTTGGTCGGCGCGTCCGGGTCGACCCGGCGGTCGTCCTGGCCGCGGGAGAAGTGGTAGAGCCGGTGTCCCATGGCGCCGTAGCGCGCCGCCAGGGCCGTCTCCTCGTAGCGCCACAGGTCCCTCACCTTGACGATGCCGTCGCGCGCCAGGGCCTGCTGCAGGGCCTTGCCGACGCCCCAGATCACGCCGACCGGGCGGTCGGCCAGGAACTGAGGCGCCTCGCCCCGGCCGATCACCGCGAAGCCGCGCGGCTTGTCGAGATCCGAGGCGATCTTGGCGAGGAACTTGTTGTAGCTGAGGCCGATCGACACCGTCAGCCCGAAGGCCTGCTCGATCCGCAGGGCGAGCGCGGCGAGGGTCCGGGCCGGCGACCCGCGGTGGAGGGCCTCGGTGCCCGTGAGATCCAGGAACGCCTCGTCGATCGAAAGCGGCTCGACCAGCGGCGTCGTCTCCTGCATCAAGGCGCGAATCTGGTGGCCGGCCTCCTTGTATTTCGCCATGTTGGGGTGGACCACGACCGCGTCCGGGCAGGCGGCGAGGGCCTTGAACATGGGCATGGCCGAACGCACGCCATAGAGCCGCGCGACATAGCAGGCCGTCGCGACCACGCCGCGCCGCCCGCCGCCGACGATCACCGGCTTTTCGCGTATGGCGGGATCATCACGCTTTTCGACGTTGGCGTAGAACGCATCGCAATCGATGTGGGCGATGGCGAGCGCCGCCAGCTCCGGGTGGGCGATCAGGCGCGGCGAGCCGCACTGCCGGCAACGCGCCGGAGTCGCGGGCTCCGGCTGCTGCCAAAGGCAGTCGCGGCACAGCCGAGTCATGGCTCCGGCCGCCGCAAGGCCGCCTCCAGCTCGTCCGTCCGCCACAGCCAGGCCGCGCCGCGGACGCCGCTCGAGTCGCCGTGGCGCGGCGGCCGGACCGGCGTGTCGACCTCGCCGCCGAAGACGTAGTCGGGCAGTAGCCGCGGCAGCGCCCGATAGAGCCGCTCGATGCCGGACAGGCCGCCGCCCAGGACGATCACGTCGGGATCCAGCAGGTTGACGACGCTCGCCAGGGCGCGGCTCAGCCGATTCTCATAGCGCGCCAGGGTGGCGCCGCAGGCCGTATCGCCTTCGGCGGCCAGCGCGACGATCCGTTCCGCCGAACAGGCCTGGCCAGAGACCGTCTCGTGGTCGCGGGCGAGGCCGGGGCCCGAGAGGAACGTCTCGATGCAGCCTCGCTTGCCGCAATAGCAGGGCGGGCCCTGGCGTTCGGCCTCGTCGGGCCAGGGCAGGGGATTGTGCCCCCATTCGCCGGCGACGGCGTTGCGCCCGCCCACCAGCCGGCCGTCCACCACCAGGCCGCCGCCCACGCCGGTTCCCAGGATGACGCCGAACAGGGTCCTGGCGCCGGCGCCGGCGCCGTCGACCGCCTCCGACAGGGCGAAGCAGTTGGCGTCGTTCTCCAGCCGGACGGGTCGGCCGAGTCGCCGTTCCAGATCGCGGTCGAGGGCCTCGCCGATGATCCAGGTGGAGTTGGCGTTCTTGATCCGGCCGGAGGCGGGCGAAAGGGCGCCGGGAATGCCGACTCCGACGCTGCCCCGGGCGCCGATCTCCTGTTCCAACCCGAGAACCAGGCCGGCGATGGCCTCCAGGGTCGCCCGATAGTCTCCCTGGGGACTGGCCAGCCGGCGCCGGGCCAAGGTTTTGCCCGATTCGTCGAGGACAATGCCTTCGATCTTGGTGCCGCCCAGGTCAACGCCGATTCGCATGGCCAAATCTCGCCCGGTCAACGGCCGGTCCGGCGAAAGTCTGTGGTTTTCCTAACAAATGCTAACGGAATGTTAACCTTGCAACCGTAATCCTGTGGGCTGTGAATTACGCCGGCCTGGTGACGACAGCCGCCAGCGGGCAGGACGGATCAGGCCAAATGGTCGTCTTGCCCGCGCGCGCTATGGCCGCGTTGATTGAGGAGGAGCGCGCATGGCTGAACCGAAGGTCTCGGCGCCTCGGGAAGTGAGCAAGATGATGAACGGCGCGGCCAAGACGGTCCTGGTGGTCGAGGACAACGATCTCAACATGAAGCTGTTCCACGATCTGCTCGAGGCCCATGGCTACAACATCCTGCAGACCAAGGACGGCATGGAGGCCCTCCAGCTCGCCCGCCAGCATCATCCCGACCTGATTCTCATGGACATCCAGCTGCCGGAGGTGTCCGGCCTGGAGGTCACCAAATGGTTGAAGGAGGACGAGAAGCTGAAATCGATCCCGGTGATCGCGGTCACCGCCTTTGCGATGAAGGGCGATGAAGAGAAGATTCGCGAAGGCGGCTGCGAGGCCTATATCGCCAAACCGATTTCTGTTACCAACTTCCTGCAAACCGTCGAACGATTCATCGACTGAACCTGAGTCGGGAGCCCGTCGATGACCGCCCGCATCCTCGTGGTCGACGACATCTTGCCGAACGTCAAGCTCCTCGAAGCCAAGCTGACGGCTGAATACTTCGACGTGCTGACCGCCAGCGACGGCCCCTCGGCGCTCGAGCTCGCCGTCGCCCAGACGCCGGACCTCATCCTGCTGGACGTGATGATGCCGGGGATGGACGGGTTCGAGGTCTGCGAGCGGCTGAAGGCCAATCCCAAGACCCGCCACATCCCGATCGTCATGATCACGGCGCTCAGCGACGTCAACGACCGGGTTCACGGCCTCAAGTCCGGGGCCGACGACTTTCTCAGCAAACCGGTCAACGACGTGGCGCTGTTCGCCCGGGTGCGCTCGCTGGCGCGCCTCAAGATGATGATGGACGAGCTGCGGATCCGTCAGGCCACCACCGGCGGCGAGGATCTCTTCGAGGAGGAGATGGACGAGGGCTCGCTGTTCGCCAATGCGCGCGTTCTGGTGGTTGAAGGCAGCAAGTTTCTCGCCCAGAAAATCACCGAGCACCTGGAGACCGCCGGCTGCCGGGTCGACCGGGTCACCAGCGGTGCCGAAGGGCTCGCGCAGGGTTGCCAGCACCGCTTCGACCTGATCATAGCGGGTCTCGATATCGGCGGCGAAGACGGCCTCCGGCTCTGTTCCCAGTTCCGCTCCCAAGAGGAAACGCGCCACGTGCCGGTCCTGCTGGTGCTCGACGAGACCGATCTCGCGGAGCTGGCCAAAGGCCTCGACCTCGGCGTCACCGACTATCTGATCAAGCCGATCGACCGCAACGAGCTCCTCGCCCGGGCGCGGACCCAGATCCGCCGCCGCCGCTACCACGACAAGCTGCGCGGACTGTTGGAAAGCAGCGTGTCGATGGCCTACACCGACCCGCTCACGGGGGTCTACAACCGGCGTTACATGAAGGCCCACCTGGAGCGCAAGATCACGGAGATCCCGATCAGCGCCAAGCCGGTTTCGGTGCTGATGTGCGATTTGGATCACTTCAAGCACATCAACGACACCTATGGCCATGTCGCCGGCGATGCGGTGCTGAAGGAGATTGCCAGCCGCATCGGCGACAATCTGCGCGACTTCGACATGGTGGCGCGTTACGGCGGGGAAGAATTCGTGGTGGTCATGCCGGCCACGCCCCTGGCGGCGGCCCAGGCCGTGGCCGAGCGCCTGTGCAAACGCATCGCCACCGAGGCCGTCGCCATTCCCGGCAGCCGGGAGCCGCTGACCGTCACGACATCGATCGGGGTCGCCTCGACCAGCGATCCGCAGACGGAGGCCGAGGGGCTTCTGGCCCAGGCCGACGTGGCGCTGTACGAGGCCAAGCGCGCGGGCCGGAACCGCGTCGTGGTGTCGCAGGAGGCCGAACAGGGGGACCTGCCGCACGCCGCCGCCGGCGGCGGCTGACGCCAGTCTCGCGATCGCCGGCGCGAATCGAAAACGGCCGCCCCTGAGGCGGCCGTCGCTTTCTCGCGCAGCGCGATCGGGGCCGGCTACTTGATCTTGGCTTCCTTGAACAGGACGTGCTTGCGGGCGACCGGGTCGTACTTCTTGAGCGCCAGCTTCTCGGTCATGGTCCGCGTGTTCTTCTTGGTCACGTAGTAGTAGCCGGTGCCTTCGCTGCTCACCAGCTTGATCAACTGCGTCGTCGGTTTCGCCATCGCTTCGTCCTTGCCGGCCAGGACTCGAGCCCTGCGGGAGGATTCGAGGGTGGTGGCCGCTGCGCCAGCAAGATAGTGGCGCGCGCCTCCAAGTCAAGCATCTCCGCTCAGGCGTCTCCGCTCAGGCGTCTGCCGTCGGGCGACCACCGTCACGGGTCCCTGCGGGGGATCACCGTGCGGTACTGCTGCTCCGCCGGACCGCGCCAGGTGAAGCACGGCGCCGCCACGCCGGCCAGGGCGCCGGGCCAGGGGGCGCCGGGCCGGTGGCGCGTCATCAGCCTGCCCAGGACCTCTTCCAGCACGACCGCGTTCGCCGCGGCCAGCGGCAAACGCCGCGTCTCCGCGACCGGCACCCAGGCGAGATCCTCCAATTCGCCGTCGCCGGCCAGCGGGCGCGCGGGGTCGGCGGGCCTGACCTGTGCGGAGCCGCCCAGCACGGTCATGAAAAAGCGCGAGTGGAAGCGCCTCGGGTAGCCGAGCGGCGTGATCGCCCGGGCGACCGGCAGCAGGGCGCCGAAGGCCGGAACCAGCGAGATCTCGGCGAACGCCTGCCACACCCGGTGGCGGCGGGCCGCGCCGCCGGGCGCCGCCCGCCGGTCCGCGGCAACGAGCAGCAGCCCGGTTTCCTCGTAGCACTCGCGCAGCGCCGCCCTGGCGAAGACACTCAGGTTCCGCCGGGTCTTGCCGTCGAGGCCGGCGGCCGTCATGGGCAGGGTCTCGGGAAAGCCCGAATGGTGACGATCGCCGGCCTCGACGAGGCCTCCGGGAACGACGTACTCGCCAGGGAACGCGCGGGCCTTTCGCCGCCGCCGGCCCAGCAGGATCTCCGGACCGCCGTTGTCGCGGATCAGCAGAAGCCCGGCTGCATCAAGTGGTCGGACGGCTCGGTTGGGCACGCGGCTTTGCCATCTTGCGACTGCGCCTCCTGGCGGACGGCGACGGAGTCCAGCGAGGTGTCGAGGGCGCGGGCGTAAAGGCCCGCATTCTGCAACAGGGCACGCGCCACCTCGAGGTCGATTTCGGGCTCGCCGTCGCGTCTCGGGCACTTCTCGCGCAGGACCGCCATCTGGGCCGGGTCGTTGTGGCCGGCGAT
>Ga0214472_10005159_pt1 | contig 13736 bp, 7 predicted proteins | sample RVTome_6_FD_207662 | JGI IMG/M metagenome (GOLD analysis project Ga0214472, IMG submission 207662) | Soil microbial communities from uranium-contaminated site in the Upper Colorado River Basin, Wyoming, United States - RVT140D175 | ecosystem: Environmental > Terrestrial > Soil > Contaminated >... | reverse complement strand
GGCTGTCGATGCAAAGGGCCGCAAGTGCCTGGAGATGCAAGGCTTGCGACCGAGGGCGACGCAGTCGTATCCGTAGGTACGTCGAGGAGCCCGAGGAAGCGTAACGCAGCAGATTCGGGCACTTGCGGTTCTTGGCGCGATAGCTGGTGAGAAGGTCGGGCTAGTCTTCCGCGTCGTCCGGCCCAGCGGCCCGCCGCACGGTGATGCCGCCACCGTAAGCCAGGTGAGGACACGAGGAAGCCACGGCGAGCGCCTCCCCCCAGTCGTCGGCGACCACCAGGAACAGGCCCGTCACCGCCTCGACACCGGTCTCCGGGCCTTCGCCGACCCGTCCCAGGCGCCTGGCGCCCGCAATGAGGCGCTCGGCCGCGACCAGGCGGCCCTGCCTCGCGAGATGCTGGGCCCACCCTCGGTACTCCGCCACCAGCTCCGACCGAGACTTGGCGGTTTCGAGGGGGGTGATCTCCGAGAGCAGGAGGACGAATCGCTGGCCTCCGGCCGGGTCCCCTCCCGGATGAGGCGCGATCGATGTGCCGTAGCCTCGAGCCAGCCAGCCTCCGAGAGCGCCGGCGAGACAGGCAGCGAGCGCCCACCAGGGCGTCGTCGTCGCGCGGTGTTGCCTCGCTCGCCCAGGTTCGGCCAGCAGGCCTCGAGCACGCAGGCGGCGAACGGTCCTCTCCTCCAGATCCGGAGGCACCTCGGTCTCGGTCGGCAAGTCCCCCAGCTGTTGCGGTAAATCGGGTCCCCTGGAATCACTCATCGTCTCTCTCCTGCGATCACTCCACAGTCCAGCCACCGACGCAGCCTGCCGCGAGCCTCGAAGAGGCGGCTCTTCGACGTGCCGGGCGCAATGCCCAGTCGCGCGCCGATCTCCGAGTGGGTGTAACCCTCGAGGTCGTGGAGGACCAAGACTTCGCGCTGTCCATCGGGTAGCGCCGTCACCAGACGCTCGAGGTCGACACGCGCGCCTGGGGAGGCGCTCACCGCGGCGGGCACCGCTGCCGCAGCCTCCGCCGCCGCGGGAACCGTGGGGCGCCGCCGGCGCTGCTCGCGACAGCAGTTGATGACGAAGCCGGCGAGCCACGTGCGTAGTCGCGAGCGCTCCTCGAACCCGCCGAGGCGCTCGACGGCGCGGATCCACGCCTCCTGGACGGCTTCTTCGGCCTCATCGCGCCGCCCCCCGGACAGACGGATCGCCAGGCAGAGAAGGTACGGCGTGTGTGCCCGATAGAGGGCGCGAAAAGAGCCCTCGCAGCGAGCCGCGAGGAAACTCGCCACCAGTTCTCGATCGGATGCCGTACTCACCGCGACGCCTCCCCTCTGAGTGACGATGGCGGTGCGAAGCGTTCGATCCGAACTCTTGCGCCACGCCGCGCCACTCAGTGAACGAACCGGCCCCTGCCCGGTAGACAAGGAGACCCCTAATGCCCAACCCGTTGTATCTCACACTTTTCACCGCGATGCTCCTGTCCGCCTCCTCGGCCAGCGCGGACTGGATGCCCCAGCCGCTGGAAGGCGCTCTGGAAAGGGCGGCGGCCCTCGAGGCCTGCCCGGCGGCGGTGCGCGACCGAGTCGGCATCTACCTCTTGACCTCCAGGGGCTACGAACTCGATCGACCATCCGGCAATGGATTCCACGCCATCGTCGAGCGCAGCCAGCGAGATGCCTTCGAGCCCCAGTGCCTCGACGCCGAAGGGTCCGCGACCCTGCTCGACCGGATGCTGCTGCGCGGTCGACTGCAGATGAGCGGGGCCTCAAGCGACGAGATCGCCCGTGAGATCGGTCGGGCCTGGGACGAGGGCCGCCTCCGCGCTCCGGGGCGCACGGGGATCAACTACATGCTCTCGTCGCGCAACCGGGTTCCGGTCGGACCCGATACCGTGATCCCGTACCGACCGCATGTGATGTTCTACGCGCCCTACCTGCGGAACGAGGACGTGGGTGGCGGCCCGGCCGGGGCGGGGAGTCCGGTCTTCGTGATCAACGAGGGTGAGCCCTCGGCCTACGTGATCGTACCGGTAGCCACCGAGTCCGAAGGCCCCGCTCAGCACTAGCCAAGATGGGCGCCGCGCCCGGTTGGACGGCGGGATCGCTACAATCCGCTCTCCATGATCCTTCTCGACGGCGAGGGCCTAACTCTCGAGCAGTTCGGCGCCCTGACGGCTGGCGGGGCGCACTGTGCTCTCGCGCCGGCGGCCCGCGAGAGGGTGGAGAGGGCGCGCTCGGTCATCGAGCGCGCCCTGAGTCGTGGTGAAGCGGTCTACGGGGTCAATACCGGCTTCGGACACCTCGCCAGGCGGCGCATCGCTCCCGATAGAACCCGGGAGCTCCAGGAGAAGCTCCTACTGAGCCACGCCGCGGGACTCGGCGAGCCGCTGCCCGCGGAGGTGGTGCGCGGCATGCTCGTGCTGCGGGTGAACACCTTGGCGCGCGGGCACTCCGGTGTCCGGGTCGAGCTGCTCGACCTCCTGCTGGCGTTTCTCGAGCGCGATCTTCTGCCGGTCGTCCCGAGCCGGGGCTCAGTGGGCGCGAGCGGTGATCTGGCGCCCCTTTCGCACCTCGCTCTGCCGGTGATCGGGGCCGGAAACGTGCGCCTGGGCGGCCAGCCGATGGCGGCCTCGGAGGCCCTGCGCCGGAGCGCTCTCGAGCCTCTCGCCCTGGAAGCCAAGGAGGGTCTTGCCCTCATCAACGGCACCCAGGCGATGACCAGTCTGCTGGCGCTGGCGGCGCTCGAGGCCCGGCGGCTGGTGCGCGTCGCGGATCTGGTCGGCGCGTTGTCGCTCGATGCGATTCGTGGGAGTGACGGTCCTTTCGACCCGCGGATCCACGCGATTCGGCCGTTTCCGGGCCAGATCGCAAGCGCCGCGTGCCTGCTCTCCCTGATGCAGGGCTCGGAGATTCGGGACGAGCACCGGCAGGGCGACGACCGGGTACAGGACCCGTACAGCTTCCGATGCATGCCCCAGGTGCACGGAGCCGCCCGCGACGTGCTGACCGATGTCGAAACCAAGCTGGCGATCGAGATGAACTCCGTGACCGACAATCCGCTGATCTTCGCCGAAGACGACGCCATCCTCTCCGGCGGCAACTTCCACGGAGAGGCGATGGCGATGGCGTCTGATTTCCTGGCCATCGCCCTTGCCGAGATCGGTGCCATCAGCGAGCGCCGCACCGAGAAGCTCAACCAGAGCGACTTCTCGGGTCTGCCCGATTTCCTGGTCGAGGATGCCGGTATCCACTCGGGCTTCATGATCGCCCAGGTCGCGGCGGCGGCCCTCGCCGCGGAGAACAAGCTGCTCGCTCACCCGGCGAGCGTCGATTCCATCCCCACGTCAGCCGACAAGGAGGACTTCGTCTCGATGGGGATGGGCTCGGCCCTGAAGCTGCAGGAGGTCGTGCGCAACGTACGGCGGATCCTGGCGATCGAGCTGGCAGCGGCGGCGCAGGGGATCGACTTCCGGCGTCCCCTGCGCTCGAGTGCACCGCTCGAGGCTCTGCATGAGGCCTTTCGGGCGAGGGTCGCGCACTGGCGGGAGGACCATCCGATGGCTGAGGACCTCGCCGCGGCGGAAGAGTTCCTGTACACCGCGATCGACCCCTTCATCTCCGAGCTCCCCTGACCGCGGGTCCTCCGCCCGGGGCTCGCTCGGCCCGGTACAATCGTGCGATGACCGTCGAAGCCGTGCCTGCCGACCGCACCGCGATCCGCGCTCCCCGAGGGGCTGAGCTTTCCTGCCGCGGATGGCAGCAGGAGGCGGCGCTTCGCATGCTGATGAACAACCTCGATCCGGAGGTCGCCGAGCGTCCCGAGGAGCTGATCGTCTACGGCGGCTCCGGCAAGGCGGCCCGCAACTGGGCGTGCTACGAGGCCATCGTCGCCACTCTGCGTCGCCTCGCGGACGACGAGACCCTGTTGGTGCAATCGGGCAAGCCGGTGGCGGTCTTCCGCACCCATCGCGAGGCGCCCCGGGTGTTGATCGCGAACTCTCTGTTGGTGCCGCACTGGGCAACCGCCGACGAGTTCCGGCGGCTCGAGGGTCTCGGGCTGACGATGTACGGGCAGATGACGGCTGGCTCCTGGATCTACATCGGCACCCAGGGGATCCTGCAGGGCACCTACGAGACCCTGGCCGAATGCGCGCGGCAGCACTTCGGCGGCAGTCTCCAGGGGCGAGTCACCGTGACCGCGGGCTTGGGAGGGATGGGAGGAGCGCAGCCGCTCGCGGTGACGATGAACGGGGGAGTCTGCCTGGTGGCCGAGGTCGATCGTGGGCGTATCGAGCGACGCCTGGCCACCCGCTACCTCGACCGCGCGGCGGATGACATCGCTTCCGGCGTCGCGGCAGCCATCGAAGCGGCCGAGCGGCGGGAAGCGATCTCGATCGCGGTGGAGGCCAACGCCGTCGACCTGCTGACCCATCTGCTCGAGCACGGGCCGGTTCCCGCGGTGCTGACCGACCAGACCAGCGCCCACGACAACCTGAACGGCTACGTGCCCCACGGCATGCCCTACGCCGACGCTCTGTCGCTGCGTGTAGGTGACCCGGAGGCGTACAAGGACCGCGCCATGGCTTCGATGGCCGAGCACGTGCGGCTCATGCTGGTTCTCGGTAGACAGGGGGCGGTGACCTTCGACTATGGCAACAACCTACGGGGCCAGGCACTCGAAGCAGGCGTCGAGGACGCTTTCGAGATCGGGGGCTTTGTACCGCTCTTCATGAGGCCCTTGTTCTGCGATGGGAAAGGGCCATTCCGTTGGGCGGTGCTTTCCGGCGACCCGGAAGACCTCGCCGTAACGGACAGGGCGATCCTGGAGACCTTCCCGGAGGACGTGGCCCTGGCGCGCTGGATCCGCCTGGCGCGCGAGCGCGTCGCCTTCCAGGGCCTGCCGGCGCGCATCTGCTGGCTCGGGTACGGTGAGCGGGCGAGAGCCGGTCGGGTGTTCAACGAATTGGTGCGCTCCGGCCGAGTCTCAGCGCCGATCGTGATCGGTCGCGACCACCTCGACTGCGGGTCGGTCGCCTCGCCCAACCGCGAGACGGAAGCGATGAAGGACGGATCGGACGCGATCGGCGACTGGCCGATCCTCAACGCCCTGCTCAATGCCGTCAACGGTGCGAGCTGGGTGTCCGTTCACCACGGAGGGGGCGTCGGGATCGGCTACTCGCTGCACGCGGGCATGGTCATCGTCTGCGACGGCTCGGCGGAGGCCGGCGCCCGGCTGGAGCGCGTGCTCACCGGCGACCCTGGCCTGGGGGTCGTCCGGCATGCGGACGCGGGGTACGAGCGAGCAAGGGCGTGCGCCTCGCGCCATGGAATCGATCTACCGATGCTCGACGCTTGACGCGCGCGCGGAGAACACCGGGGTCGGGACTTCACTGACTCGTGGCTTCCATCGATCCAGCAGGCCGATCACAGAGCGCGTGGTGGGAGCTCGCAGTGACCCTCCTCGCCCTGCTGCTGCCGCCGGTGGCAGGCCTTCTCCTGCTCGGCGGGGTTGCGACGCTTCGCTTTCGCCGCGCCCGCCGGCGGTCACCCGACGTCGTCGTGGCGCTGCTGCTGGCCGTCGCCGCGGGCCTGCTCGCGGTGGAGTCGAGCGAGCGCTCGAGCCAGCCGGACCCGAAACGGCTGGCACGGGGGATCGAGCGGAGCTTCGAGGCCCTCTGGTGGGGACTCGAGGAGGCAGCCGAAGGCGCAGCGAGGCGCCTCTCCGTGGTCGAGGACCCCGGATCCGACCCCGTCGCTCTCTTCGATGGGCTCGCTGCCGAGGTGAAGGGGCGCGACGGGCTCTCACTGTTACTGATCGACCCGGACGGCGTGGCCGAAGCGTGGGCGGGAGAGGGCCTCCTCCACGAGATCGACGGTGCCGGGGTACCGGACGCCGGGCGCTACTATCGCGCCGGGCTACAGGCGGCAACGCTCGCGGTGGCGCACCCGCTCGAGCTCGGGCTAAGGCCGTGGCGGGTGCTGGCCGGCCGCACCTTGAGCACGGAGCGTCTGCCACCGCCCCACGACCGGTTGGAGACCATCCACTGGACGGTCTTCGGGGAGCGCGAGAGCGCACCCTACGGCCTGATGCCGCTCGCCGGGAGCCCGGTCGGTGGCCCCTGGATAGCGGTTTCCGAGCGCGAGTTCCGGGATCTGGCGCAGCGTAGGCCAGCGCGGGATCTTTCGTGGCGGCGAATCGCCGCGAGCTTGGTGGCTCTGGGTCTGCTGGCACAGGCTCTGCTCGCCGGGTGGGGGGCGGGAGGAGATGCCAGGGGCGTGGCGGCGGGCCTCGGAGCCCTGGTCGCGGGGGCGATCGCGATGGGCGAGGTGAGCCCATCTCGCCTGTCTGTCCTCGCTCTGGCGGGTGCCTTCGCGGGGCTCTCCTGGCTGCACCGCGCGCGGGAAGGGCCGCGACTGCTGCGGCTTCACTGCGCTCTGGTTGGAGCGGTCACCGTCGGCGGGCTGGCGCTGCTCGCTTTCGGACTCCAGGCGGCCGAGCCGATCGACCTGGGAAGCCAACTGGTGAGGCCGGTGCGATCTGTCGTACCGCGAATCTGCGCCTTCCTGTGGACGTTCGGGTGTCTCGCCTGGGCTCGCTCCCCCCGGCGCGGCGCCAACAGCCATGCCTCGCGTTGGAGCTGGGGAGCTTTCGGAGCGGCGGTGGTCGCGGCAGGCGCGGTGGACCACGCGGTGATCGCTTTTCCGGCGTTGCTCGCAGGGGGCGGCCTGCTCGCTGGATGGGTAGGTGGCCAGAAGCAGCATCCGCGGTTCCCGGCTCTGATCATTGCCGCTCTCCTCTCGTCGCTCGTCGCTGGTGCCGCCTGGGAGACGGCTTTCCGCCATCGCTTGAGGAGCTACCTAGAACGCGAGGTCTTGCCCTCCCTGGCGCCGCCGAGCGCGGAAGAGAGGAGGGCGCTGGGAGAGGCGCTGGAGGCCGCCTTTGCCCGACTCGACCTACGGCAGGTAGCCCTCCGCGATCCCGACGAGCTCGAGGCTCAGGATCTCGCCCTCGCGGTCTGGAGCCATTCGCCCTTGGCGGTCGAGGCCCTGCTCTCGGCAGTGGTCGTCGAGTCGGTGGGCGGCCGCACTTCGGCGTTCTCCTTCGGTTTGGCGGTGAACGAGGAGGATCTCAGCCTGGCACCCGGCGGCGGAGAGATCCCCCCAGCGGTGTTCGCGTCTTCGGGGGTTGAGGGTCGATCGATCCTGCGCCTCGACGGCCTGCCCTGGGGCAGGGTTCGGTACCGTGCTCTGGTCCGGCCCGGCTTCCGGCGCCGAGCCGTACCCGTGCGTGAGCTCGCGGAGGGACTGCTGCGAGGGGGACCCGCCGCCCTTCGGCCCGATCGCGAGCTTCTCGGACCGGCTCGCTTCATGGCCTACGGCGAGGACGGAACAGCCTGGCTGGCGAGCTGGTCGGAAGCGCCGCCCTCGCGAGCGCTCATTCCCGGTCGATCGGTGGTCGAGCTCGAGGACGGAAAGGCGTGGGCCTTCGCGAGTTCCGGCGAGGGCGCACGACAGGCGCTCTTCCTGCCGTGGCTGACCCCCCTCGAATCCGCCGAGCGGGTCGCGACCCAGGCGGTCGGCGTTCTTCTGATCCTACTGGCGATCGCAGCGCTCGGCGTCCTGCTGCGCTGGGGGGAAGCGGTGACTGCCCTGCGCGGAGCCTTGCGCCACTACTCGAAGCGCTTGATCCTGGTCTACTCGGCGTTTCTGCTGGTTCCGTTCGTGATTCTCAACGCGGTCGCGGTGCGGGTCCTGGCGGAGCGGCTCGAAGGGGAGCAGCGGGCGGCGGGTCGCCAAGGTCTCGAGTCGGCGAGTCGCATCCTCGGTGAGTACGTGCTGACGCTGGACCCCGGCTTCGGCCTGGAGACCACGCTCGACGACGCTCTGCTGGCGTGGCTCTCGCGGGTGGTTCGCCACGAGGTCAACCTCTATTGGGGGAGCAGTGTCTACGCCTCCAGTCTGCGCGATCTCTTCACCGCCGGCCTGCTGCCCGAGCGGCTGCCCGGGGAGATCTACTCGCGCCTTGCGCTGCGTGGAGCTGCGACGGCGGCGCGGACCAATCGCGCCGGAGACACCTCGTATCTCGAGCTCTACGGGACGGTCGCAGTCCCGGGGGTGCCGGTCGGTCGTGCGCGGTTGGTCCTGTCGCTTCCCCTTCTCGCTCAGGAAGAAGAGCTTGCCGCGGAGATCGGCACTCTACGACGGCGGGCTCTCTTGCTCACTGTGGTGGCTGCCCTCCTGTTGGTGGCGATCGGTACGCGCCTGGCGCGCTCCTTCACCAAGCCACTGATGGAGGTGATCGCAGGGACCGAACGGATCGCAGCCGGGGCCGCCTCGACCGACGTCCAGCCCTCCGAGGAGGAGTTGGCAACCCTGGTGCGGGCCATCGACCAGATGGCGGGGCGCATCGCGGCCGGGCGGCGCGAGCTACTGCACGAGAAGGAAGTGGTCGACCGCATGATCGACCACATCACCTCGGGCGTGGTCTCGGTGGACCGCGAGCGGCGAGTCTTGATGGCCAACCGGGTGGCGCAGCGGCTTCTGTCCGTGGAGGTCGGGGATCGCCTCGACGAGCTGGCCTCGGGCCGTCCGGCTCTGCGGCCGCTTGCCGGGGCGCTCGAGGGCTCCATAAGGGACGGGCTCCCTCGCACCGTTCGGCTGGCCGGAACGGGGACCTCCGGCGAGGAGGACGAAAGAGAGTGGACGCTCGTATGGGTGGAGCTGGCCGGCGATCGCGAGCCGAGCGCTCTGCTCGTCGTCGAGGACGTCACCGAGGTCTTGCGTGGGCAGCGACTGCAGGCGTGGGCCGAGATGGCTCGCATCATCGCTCACGAGATCAAGAACCCCCTGACGCCCATTCGCCTCTCCGCCGAGCACATGCGCGAAGTGCGCACGCGCCGTCCGCAGGAGTTCCCCGCCGTCTTCGAGCGCTGTACCGACAACATCCTGGCCCAGGTGGCGGAGCTCCAACTGATCTCGAGCGAGTTCCTGACTTACAGCCGCATCCCCCGTTGCGACCCGGTGCCCGGCGATCTCGTGGAGCTGGCGCGTGGCATCGTGGAGATGTACCGCACGGGACCCTTCCAGGGCGTTGAAGTCGCCATCGAGGCGGAATCGAAGGCGCTGACCGCCGAGTTCGACGCCCGCCTGCTCGGTCGCGCGTTGCGCAACCTGGTCGAAAACGCGGTGCGAGCGAGCCCTGCCGGGGGGCGGGTCGAGGTGTCGGTCGCCACCGCCGGAGAGACCGCCCGGCTGTCGGTCGCGGATGAGGGGCCGGGGGTGCCCACCGAGAACCTCGGCCGGATCTTCGAGCCTTACTTCTCGACCCATGACACCGGAACGGGCCTGGGCCTTCCGATCGCGCAGAGGATCGCCGAGGAGCATGGGGGGACGGTTCAGGCCCGCAATCGCCACCCTCGAGGGCTCGAGGTGACGCTGGCGATCCCGCTCCGCAGGCACCGAGGCTCCGGGGTTGGAGTCGGGGGGGTGCGGTAGGATGCCGCGACTTTCGTCGGGAGGTGTGATGGATCGGATGCGAAGACCTCACTGTCTGTCCGTGCTGTCGGCAGCGGCTCTCGTCTGGGCGCTCGCAGCCCCGACCGAGGCCAGGAAGCGGCCCGAGCCGCCAGCGCCTGCGAGGGCCGATGAGCTCGCTGAGAAGGTGGCCGATCTGGAGAGGAGGGAAGGTCTTGTGACCTTCTACCTCGACCCGGCAGAAGGTCGAGTTTGGCTGGAGTTGGGGGAGGCCGGTCCCGGAGGTCTGATCGGCGAGTACCTGTACGTCGAAGGACTGGTCACCGGCCTGGGGTCCAATCCGATCGGCTTCGACCGCGGCCAGCTCGGGGAGACGCGAGTGGTTCGGATGCGACGGCTCGGGAACCGCGTGCTGGTCGAGGAGCCGAATCTCCGTTTCCGTGCGCTCTCCGAACGCCGTGAGGAGATCGCGGCGACCCGAGAGTCGTTCGCTCCTTCGGTTCTGTGGGCGGGAGACATCGAGGCCGAGGGCGCGGAGGGCAGGGCGCTGGTGGACTTCACATCGTTCCTGATCCGCGACGCTCACGGCGTGGTGCCCCGGCTCACGGCGATGGGGGAGGGGAGCTTTCGACTCGACAGCGAGCGGAGCGCGATCGACTTCGAAGCCTGTCTCGCCTTCCCGGACAACGTCGAGTTCGAGGCCATCCTGACCTATGGAGGCAGCGAGCCCGGGAGCGAGCTGCGCCGCACCCTGCCCCTGCCAGAGTCCTTCTCTCTGGTGCAGCACCACTCGTTGATCCGGCTGCCCGACGCCGGCTACGCGCCGCGCGCCTTCGATCCGCGCGCCGGCTCCTGGGAGATCGCGTTCCAGGACTACGCCACTCCCCTGGACCAGCCGCTCGAGCGGCGGTGGATCGCGCGGCATCGACTCGAGCACCGCGACGGCGACGAGCCTGCGCTGGTGTACTACGTGGATCGTGGAATTCCGGAGCCGGTGCGCGCCGCCGTGGTCGAGGGCGCCACTTGGTGGGCGGAGGGGTTTGCCGCGGCGGGCTTTCCGGGAGCCTATCGCGTCGAGCTGCTGCCGGACGGAGCTCACCCCCTCGACGTGCGCTACAACGTGATCGAGTGGGTGCACCGGTCGACCCGCGGCTGGTCCTACGGCGGTGGGATCGTCGACCCACGGACGGGCGAGTTGCTGAAGGGCCACGTGAACCTCGGATCGCTGCGCGTCCGCCAGGATCGGCTCATCTTCGAGGGGCTGCTGGGCGCTGCAGCCACCGGCACGGGGGGCCCCGGCGACCCGGTGGAGCTCGCCCTGGCCCGCATCCGCCAGCTCTCGGCGCACGAAGTGGGGCACACCCTGGGATTGGCCCACAACTTTGCGGCCAGCACTTATGGCCGCGCCTCGGTGATGGATTATCCGGCGCCGAAGGTCGAGCCCACGGCGGATGGCGGCCTCGACCCTACGGGGGCCTACGCCGTCGGGCTGGGCGAGTGGGACATCGAGGCGATGCGCTACGCCTACGCCGAGTACTCGACTCCAGAGGCTGAGTCTGAAGGACTCGGGGCGCTGATTCGGAGTTGGCTCGACCGAGGCTTGGTGATGCTGAGCGATGCCGATGCGCGGCCGGCCGGAGCCGCCGAGCCGACCGCCAGCCTATGGGACAACGGTGCCGACGCCGCCGCTCGCCTGCGGATCGAGTTGGAGGTTCGGCGTCGGGCCCTCGAGCGGTTCGGTGAAGGAAACGTCGCCCCAGGCCGCCCCTTGGCGCTTCTCGAGGAGATGCTCGCCACGGTCTACTTCCATCACCGCTACCAGCTTGACGCTGCGGTGAAGGTAGTGGGGGGCCGGCACTACCGCTACGCGATGCGAGGAGACGGTCAGAGAGGCGTTTCGCCGTTCACCGTCGAGGAGCAGCGCGGCGCCCTGGACGCGGTGCTGGCCACCCTGGCTCCCGACTTCTTGGACCTGCCGGAGTCGGTTCTCGAGGCGGTCCATCCGCGCCCGTTCGGCTACAGCGAGAACCGCGAACTGATCGGAGGCGCGACGCCTCCCATCTTCGACCCCCTGGCCGCCGCGGCGACCGCGGCCGACCTCTCGGTCGGGGCGCTGCTGCGGCCCGAGCGCGGCGGGCGCCTGGTGGACCAGCACCGCAGGGATCCCGGCCTCCTTTCGCTGGAAGAGGTGCTCGACCGACTGATCGCGTCGGTGTTCGCCGAGCCGCCTGACGGGCGCACCGCGGAGATCTCTCGAGCGGTGCAAGGCGTGGTGGTGGCACGGCTGATTGATCTCGCCGCAGCGGCGAATGCCACCCCGGGAGTGACGGCGCGCGCCGAGGCTGCGCTCACCGGTTTGGCGGATCGCCTCGCCGGCGAGACGCGTGACGCGGTCGCCAGGGCACATCGCAGAGCGCTGGGGCGCGAAATCGCGCGCTTCCTGTCTCGACCTGCGACCGCTGCGCCGGCCCCGACGCCTCCCCCGGCAGCGCCTCCCGGACCGCCGATCGGGGGCGGTTGGCGCGAAGCCGGGGCCGGAGGTGACCTTCCCGGCGTGCCGGGCTGGGGTCAATGCAGCCTCGGCCAACTCGGCAGGGCATCGCGAGGTGCCTGGTGAGCGGCAGGAAGCTGCCCCGCACCGCCTATGAGCTCGCCGAGGGGGAGAGCTTCGTTCCGCTGATCCAAGGGGACAGCCTGCCGGAGTTCACCTTCAAGGCCGCGATCTCCGGGATCCTCCTGGGCATGATCTTCGGCGCCGCGAACACCTATCTGGGCCTCAAGGCCGGCCTGACGATCAGCACTTCGATACCGGTCGCGGTGCTGACCGTGGTGGCGTTCCGCTTGCTGGGCGCCTTCGGGATCCGCCACAGCATTCTCGAGGCCAACATGTCGCAGACCATCGGTTCGGCCAGCTCCTCGGTGGCGTCCGGGGTGCTGTTCACGGTTCCTGCGCTGTTCATCTGGGGGATGGCCCCGGCCTGGCGCCAGCTCACCGCCCTCACCATGTGTGGCGGCGTGATCGGTGTGCTGGCGATGGTCCCCCTGCGGCGGTATCTGATCCAGCGCGAGCACGGCAAGCTGCCCTACCCGGAGGGGATGGCCTGCGCCGAGGTCCTGGTGGCGGCGGAGGAGGGGGGAGAGCAGGCGGCTCCCGTCTTTCAGGGCATCGCCGCCGGCATGGGGTTCAAGCTGCTCACCGACGGCTTCAAGCTCGTGCCCTCCACATTCAGCCTGCCGCTGGTGGCCAAGGCCAACCTGGCGATCAGCGTCTCTCCGGCGCTCATCGGCGTGGGGTACATTCTCGGCATCCGGGTGGCGACAGTGATGGTGGCGGGCGCCGCCCTGTCGTCCTTGGTGATCATTCCGTTGCTCAACTGGTGGGGCGCCGGAGTGCCGACGCCCGTTTTCCCCGAGACGGAGCTCCTCATTCCCCAGATGAGCGCGGGCGAGATCTGGCACCGCTACGTGCGCTACATCGGTGCGGGCGCCGTCGCGGCGGGTGGGATCCTGACCCTCATCCGTTCGATCCCCACCATGGTCGAGTCCTTCCGCCTCGGGTTGCGCCAGATGGCGGGGGGTGGGCGCGGCGGTGGGCCGATCGAGCGAACCGAGCTGGACGTGCCGTTCAAGGCGGTCCTCGGCATCGTCGCTCTCGTGCTTCTGGTTCTCACTTTCTTCCCCGGGGTCCTGGGCGAGCTCGAGTCGATCCCGGTCCGGGCCATCGCCTCGATCCTCATCGCGATCTTCGCGTTCTTCTTCGTGACCGTTTCCTCGCGGATCGTGGGCCTGGTGGGAGTGACCTCCAACCCGACCTCGGGGATGACGATCGCCACGTTGCTGGGCACCAGCCTGGTCTTCTACTTCCTGGGCTGGACGGATTTGACGGGAAAGGCGACGGCGCTGATGGTGGGAACGGCGGTGTGCATCGCGGCGTCGATCGCCGGAGACACTTCACAGGACCTGAAGACCGGCTATGTGCTTGGTGCCACACCCCGCAAGCAACAGATCGGCGAGTTGGTCGGCGTGGTCACCTCGGCGGGTGTGGTCTGCCTGGTGGTGATGCTGCTGCATCGCAGCGTCGAGGGGGGACTCGGCGGCAGCGAGCTACCCGCTCCCCAGGCGGTCCTGATGAAGCTGGTGATCGACGGAGTGCTCGATCAGAATCTGCCCTGGGGCCTGATCCTGATCGGCGTCGCCCTGGCGGGAATCGCCGCGTTGGTACGCGTGCCCGTGCTGGCTTTCGCAGTCGGCGTCTACCTGCCCCTCTCGACGAT
>Ga0214472_10005158_pt1 | contig 13736 bp, 8 predicted proteins | sample RVTome_6_FD_207662 | JGI IMG/M metagenome (GOLD analysis project Ga0214472, IMG submission 207662) | Soil microbial communities from uranium-contaminated site in the Upper Colorado River Basin, Wyoming, United States - RVT140D175 | ecosystem: Environmental > Terrestrial > Soil > Contaminated >... | reverse complement strand
GACCTCGCGGCGGTCGGTGAGGATTTGCATCACCATGGCGGTCGACGACAACGCGAAGCCGGCGCCGAGCAGGATGGCGACCTTGGGCGCGTTGCCCCAGCCCCAGGCGATCAATCCGATAATGATCGCGGTCACTGCCACCTGCAGGGTGCCGAGCCCGAACACCAGGCGCCGCATCGCCCATAGCCGCTTCGGCGACAGCTCGAGCCCGATCATGAACATCAGGAACACCACCCCGAGGTCGGCCAGGAACCGCGCCCCCTCGACGTCGCTGATGGTGGCGTAGCCGAGCATCGGAAGCCGCTCCGCCAGCAGCCCCAAGCCGTAGGGCCCGATCACCATGCCGGCGAGCAGGTAGCCGAGGATCGGCGCGATCTTGAGGCGGTGCATGACCGGCACCGCGATGCCGGCCGCCACCAGGAACACGACCACTTCCTGAAGGTGGGGAAATCCTTGCGGTTCGGTCATGGGGGCCTGATATGTACGGTGCCGGCGGTCGGCGGCGTCCACGCCGGGCGACCGGCCTCGCTTGCGATCAACGGCGACTTTTCCGAGGGAGTCAAGGGGGAGTACGCTCCGTATTCGCGGTCCTCATTTGAGGATCAACCGGCGGCGAGGCGACGGCGATGCTGTCCATCTTGCTGTGATGCGCGTGCGTCGGACCCGCGGCGCACGTGAATCCTTTTAACCGGAATCAGACGCGAGCGCATGATCGCCAATCATCGGGCACGTGGCGTGCCCGATGATTTGGGAGATACTCCCTGGGAGGCGATGAATGTCGAGTAATCGTCGAGAGTTTCTGAAAACCCCCGGTGCGACGGCCGGAGCCTGATGCCGGCAACTCAAAGCATATACTCGGTTATGCCAAGGGTTGCGACGACTCCATCAGGGACACCACCGACAGTCCAACCTACGGCTTCTCGGTCTCCAGAACCTTCGCAAGCCCTACGAAGTCCTTGACCTGCCAGTCCGGAGTGTACCCGTAGGGTTCCAGCGTCTCGTTCCATCTGTTGACCCACGCGGTCCGGAAACCCACTCCCTTGGCGCCGAAAACATCGAACTGGTTCGAGGTCACGTAGATGACTTCGGATCTTTCGAGGCCCATCACGTCGATGGCCTTGAGGTATATGCCTCGCTGAGGCTTGTACAGACCGAACGTTTCGGACGTGAAATGCGCGTCCCATTTGAACCGGCCCAACAGCGCTTTCTTGAGTATTGCGAGACTGAGTTGCGTGTGGGGAACCAGCTTGTAGCCGAGCTCCCGCATTTTGTTCAGGCCCGGCATGACATCCGGGTAGACATCAAGCTCGCCCAGCAACGGGAGCACGCCCGCTGCGACTGCCGGATCGAGGTCGACCTTTTGCGACCTGGCGACAACCATGGTGGCTTTGATAGCGAGCTCATCGAGCGGCACGAAGCCGCTACCGATCATGGTGTTGTACATCATGTAGAAGAAAATTTTAGTCCGCCAGGGAATCCAGAACGCTTTTCCATCGATCTTGATTCCCTTCGCCGAGAAGTACTTCGTAATCTTGTCGGGCATGGTGGACCAGTCGAGGATGGTCCCGCCCACATCGAACAACATGGCCCTGGCCTTCATGGTCGCGGCATTGCCCCGCCCGGGAATTAAGACACCGGTCCCTAGCGCCGCCAGCGCCACGCCTGCACCGGTCAACTTGACCACTTCCCGTCGCGACATTCGCGACCGCTTGTCGTTTTCCATTTGTGATCTCCTCTGGGTTTACCCGGGATCGTCGACCCCTCGCCGTCCTCCCTGCTGAGGCCGCCGCACCATCGCCGCCTTTCAACGCGACGATATCGCCCGTTGCCCCGGGTCGAGCCGGGCCTGATGAGTATAGTGCCCCGGGGTCCCCGCCAGCAATTCGCCGTTCCCGGCCGTCATACCTGGTCACGAGGTTTTGAAGAAGGCGGGCGTGAGATCGCCGATCCTGCGGCGAGCCGAGGACGCGAGCCGGGCGCTGGTGAGCGGCGGTATATCGGCCTAAAGGAAGGCCGCGCCCAGGTCCGCTGTCGACCGGCGGCCGACCGCCTCGACGTGCCGCTCCAGCCATTCCTCGGCGGCGTGGCGGCCGCTTTCCCGCAAGTGGGCGATCATCGCCCAATCCGGATTGAGACGGCTGCCGGGCTCCAGCCCCTGGGTATAGGGAGCGGCGTCGATATGGTGGAAGCGGTGGCGGCGGAAGCGGCGTTGCGCCCGGTTGCCGATTACCAATCCTTTCCGGGAAAGCGACTGGCCGAGAGCGATCATCTCGATCTCCGATCGCAGCGGCGCGTTGAAGATGATTCGGTTCAGGCGCTCGTAGATTTCCGTCGGCTTCGTCGGCAGGTCCAGATCGACCAGTGGGATCAGTTGCACCAGCATCGTGTCTTCCGCGTCCGCATGGTGGACCAGCGGCAACAGCACCGGATTGGCCGAGTAGCCGCCGTCCCAATAGTATCGGGTGCCGACCTTCACGGCCTGGTGCACGTGCGGCAGGCAGGCCGACGCCAAAACCATGTCGACGGTCAGCTCGCCGGTCTCGAACACCCGGCGACGCCCGCTCGCCACGTCGGTGGCCGCGATGTACAGGCGCAGCGGCGAGCGCCGGCGAAGGCGCGGGAAATCGACCAGCTGCTCCAGGTTCTGGCGCAGCGGGTTGTAGTCAAGGGGATTGAACTGATACGGCGACAGGAAGCGGCTGACCATGCCGAAAATCTGCCCCGGCGCGCCCCAGTTCTGGCCGGGTTGCATCGAGATGGCGTCGAGCACCGGCGTCGACATCAGATTGCCGTGCTGGCTGTGGCTGATGTTGCGCCAGAATTCCTCCAGCTTCGCCTGCGCCGCCTCGACGCCGCCTTCCATCAGGCCGGCGGCCAGCAGCACCGCGTTGACGGCACCGGCGCTGGTGCCGCTGACCGCATCGAAGTGGAGCCGCCCGTCGGTGATCAGCCGCTCGAGAACGCCCCAGGTGAAGGCGCCGTGGGCGCCGCCGCCCTGCAGCGCGAGGTTGAGGCTCTTGGCGGCGCCCAAGGCCTTGCGCCGCCGTCGACCAGTGGCGGCAAAGGTGGCGCCTGGCACCGGCCGCCATTGCGCCATCCCGTCGATGATGGTCTGCCAGGCGCCGCGCCAGGCGCCGGCGATTCGGCTGAGCGGTCCCGGCTGGCGCGCCACGGTCAGGCCCGTGGTCACGGCCGCCATCGGTTTTCCACGGACCTGCCGCGTTCGGCCGGCGGCGTGTTGCGTGTGGCGAGAGGCGGGAAGGGGGGCTTGGCGGCCGGCGCCGGTGACCGCCCGTCTTGACGTTGGCTGTTCGACGACATGGAAGACCTCCGTTTCCGGTGAAATCTTCCTCCCATGTTAGGGTTGTTGGCTTCGGGTCTTGACGCCCGTTTATTGCATTGCACAATAATCATATGTTTGAAACATAGGCAGAAATCAAGTGAACTTTTGCGATGCACAAAAAATAGGCAAGGATCTGTAGCGGCGACCGCGCCGTAGGAGCAAGGAAATCGGCACATTTTACAATTGAAAAGAGTTAAATAACATGTTTTACAATAAATTTGACGGCATTAAGCGTTTAGACCATAATATAGGTGTAATTCGATCGGCCCTCGCGGCGCGGCTAGGGTGCGCGCAATCGACTTTGCCGGGCGCCCGGACAATTGGCTGGCCGTCGCATCGGGACCAAGGAGGAATCCATGGCGTTGCACATCATCACCGGCAATCGGCTGACCGACGGCGTGGTCGTGTTCCTGGCCAAGGACGGCGGCTGGACGGCGACGCTTGCCGGCAGCCGGGTGATCGAGAACGACGACGAGCTCGCCCAGATGAAGGCGCTGGCCGACGCCGCCGCCAAGGCGGCGATCGTCGTCGAGCCGTATCCGATCGACGTCACCCGCGACGGCGACGAGATTCGCCCCGTCCGCTATCGCGAGCGCATCCGCGCTTACGGGCCCTCCATCCACCCCGACTTCGCCAAGCAGGATGCCGCCGGCCACTTCGCCCCAGGCGACGAACAAGGGGACGACGACGAGCCGCCGGTGTTCCTGAACGGGGTCTGATAAAGGCCGACCATGTACCGCTACGACCAATTCGATCAGCGGCTCGTCGACGAGCGGGTCGCCCAGTTCCGCGAGCAGGTGGCGCGCCGCCTCTCGGGCGAGCTGACCGAGGACGAGTTCAAGCCGCTGCGGCTGATGAACGGGGTCTACCTGCAGCTCCACGCCTACATGTTGCGCGTCTCGATCCCTTACGGCCTGTTGTCGTCGAAGCAGATGCGCATGCTCGCCCACATCGCCCGCACCTACGACCGCGATTACGGCCACTTCACCACCCGCCAGAACATCCAGTACAACTGGCCGAAGCTCGAGGACCTTCCCGACATCCTGGCCGACCTGGCGTCGGTCGAGATGCACGCCATCCAGACCAGCGGCAACTCGTTCCGCAACACCACCGCCGACCAGTATGCCGGCGTCGCCGCCGACGAGGTCGAGGATTCGCGCGTCTACGCCGAGATCATCCGGCAATGGTCGACCCTGCACCCGGAGTTCTCGTTCCTGCCGCGCAAGTTCAAGATCGCCGTCACCGCCTCGCCGAAGGACCGCACGGCGGTGTGGTTCCACGACATCGGCGTCATCATGCGCCGCAACGAGCAGGGCGAGGTCGGCTTCGAGATATTGGCCGGCGGCGGCCAGGGCCGCACGCCGATGATCGGCAAGACGGTCGGCAAGTTCGTGCCCAAGAAGCACCTGCTGTCGTTCCTGGAAGCGATCATGCGCGTCTACAACATGCTCGGCCGCCGCGACAACATATTCAAGGCGCGGATCAAGATCCTGGTGCACGAGACGGGCATCGACGAATTCCGCCGCCTGGTCGAGGAGGAATGGGCGCGCATCAAGGACGGCTATCTCGACCTGCCGCAAGCCGAGATCGACCGCATTTATGCCCACTTCCAGCCGCCGGCTTACCAGAAGCTCCCCCACGTGCCGCCGGAATTCGAGAAAAAGCGCAACGAAGACAAGGTCTTCGACCATTGGGTCACGGTCAACACCGCGGCCCACAAGCGGCCTGGCTACACCATCGTGAATTTATCGCTGAAGCCGGTCGGCGTGCCGCCGGGCGACATGACGTCGGCGCAGATGGACGCCGTCGCCGATCTCGCCGACCGTTACTCGTTCGGCGAGCTCCGCGTCACCCACGAGCAGAATCTTACTTTCGCCGACGTCAGGAAGACCGACCTCTACGCGCTGTGGCGGGAGCTGACCAAGCTCAACCTCGCCACTGCCAACGTCGGGCTGATGGGCGACATCATCTGCTGCCCGGGGTTGGATTACTGCGCGCTCGCCAACGCCCGCTCGATCCCGGTCGCCCAGCGCATCTCGCGCCGCTTCCAGGACCTGAAGCGCCAGCACGACATCGGCCCTTTGCGGCTGAAGATGTCGGGCTGCATCAACGCCTGCGGCCACCATCACGTCGGCCACATCGGCATCCTCGGCGTCGACCGCAAGGGCGAGGAGTATTACCAGATCAGCCTCGGCGGCAGCGCCGATGAGAACGCCTCGATCGGCGACATTCTCGGCCCGGCGTTCCCGTCGGACGGCGTCGTCGACGCGGTCGAGACGCTGATCGACACCTATATCGACATCCGCGCCAACGGCGAGAGCTTCCTCGAGACCTATCGCCGGGTCGGCAAGGAACCCTTCAAGGAGCGTCTCTATGCCACTGCTTAAAGCCGGCGAGTTCGTCGCCGATCCCTGGGTCACCGTCGACGACGGCGCCGAAATCCCGGCCGACGTACCGGTGATCGTCAGCCAGGAACGCTGGCTCGAGCGCGCGAAGGAGCTCGCCGGGCGCAACGCACCGTTGGGCATCCGGCTCAAAAGCCACCAGTCCCCGGCCACCATCGCCGAGGATTTGCACCGGTTCTCGCTGGTTGCCCTCGAATTCCCGCATTTCAAGGACGGCCGCGCCTATTCCTATGCCCGGCTGCTGCGCGAACGCTACGGCTTCAAGGGCGAGATTCGCGCCGTCGGCAACGTGCTGCGCGACCAGCACTTGTTCATGATCCGCTGCGGCTTCGACGCCTTCGAGCTGCGCGACGGCGAACAGCCGGCGGAATGGCGCAAGCATGCCGAAGCCTTCAGCGTCTTCTACCAGCCGGCCACCGACCGCCGGACCACGGTGCTCGAGCTGCGCCACCCAAAGGCCGCCGAGTAAATCGGCCGCTCCCCCGATGACGATCCCCTTGCGCGGGTTTTCCGACTCGGTCTATCGTCGAACCACGTGCTGTTGAGGGGTTGTGGTATCGCCACGAACCCCGGGAAAGGCGGCGCTCGAACCGCCCGATCAACGAACGTTCCCGATCGATAAGCGTCACAAGCGAGGCGCGGCGATCGTTTCTCAACCGATGGTTGAGATGCGTCCTGCGGGCGTGTCTCGAGAGGGGGCATCGGACCATGCGCGACAACTCGGGCGTGGGCCCAGGGCGGCCAAGACAGCAATCGATCGCGACAGCCGATCCGTTCGAGGAGAAGTGGGACGGGCGGCCGTATTGGACCGGCTTCCAGGTCGAGCGGATGCTGTTCGACGACCGCACCAGGCACCAGCACCTGACGATTTTCGACAACCCGGTTTTCGGCCGGGTGGTGGCGCTCGACGGCTTCGTGCAGACCACCGAAAGGGACGGCTTCATCTACAACGAGATGCTCGCCCATCCGGCCATTCTCGCCCACGGCAACGTCCGTCGGGTTCTCATCATCGGCGGCGGAGGCGGGGGCATGCTGCGCGAAGTCGTCAAGCACCGCTCGATCGAATCGATCGTTCAGGTTGAGATCGACGCTGCCGTCGTCGAGATGTGCCGCAAGTATCTGCCCGCGGTTTGCGGTGACGCGTTCGACGACCCGCGGGCGACGCTGGTCATTGCCGACGGCCTCGATTTCGTCGAACGCACGGATGAGCGTTTCGACGTCATCATCGTCGATTCGCCGGACCCGATCGGGCCGGCGGCGGTGTTGTTCAACCGCCGCTTCTATACTGCCTGCAGGCGTCGTCTAGCCGCCGGCGGCGTGCTGGTGACGCAAAGCGGGTTCCCATTCACCGACGGCGAGCGCCTCGGCGAGGCGCTGGCGCTGTTCCGCTCGCTGTTCGCGGACTCGGCCTATTATCTGGCTGCCGTCCCCAGCTATCCCACCGGCTCGATCGCCTTCGGCTGGGCGTCCGACGACTCAGCAGTAAGGCGACGACCGTTGGCGGTGCTGGAACGGCGCTTCCGGGCCGCCGCGATCGCGACGCACCACTACACGCCCGAGGTCCACCTCGCCGCCTTCGCGTTGCCGCCGTGGTTCAGCGAGGCGATCGCCGCCGACTCGTCGGAAACCTGACGGCGGCCGCTCACAGCTCGGCCTCGACGCGCTTGTTCATGAACGTCAGCCGCGCCGCCAAGAGCCGCGCCACCAACTCGTGCAATGCCGTCTCGCACTCGCGGGCGTGCTCGGGCAGGTCCTTGATCTTCTCCGGCGCCAGCCGGTAGACCACCGTCGGCTGCGTCGCCACCGCCGACGCCGTGCGCTGCTTGAGGTCGGTATAGGCGGCCATCTCGCCGACCACCGTGCCCGGCCGGAACTCGCGCAGCCGGATGGCGCCTCCATCCGCGCCCTCCAGGCGCACCTCGACGCTGCCGGATTCGATGACGTAAAGCGAGGTGTCCGCGTCGCCCTGGCGGAACAGGAACTCCTTGGGGGCCAGCTCCAGGCGATCCATGATGCCGGCCAACAAATCCGCCTTCCCGCGGTCGCCGATGATGTCGGCGAGGATGTCGCGGACGTTGGTGGCCACGCGGCGAAAAAGACGATTGTCCAAAAGGATTTCTTCCGTCCATGTCAACGCGCGGTCGAGGTCCTTCAGCGTCAGAAAGTTGTTGTCGACGATCGCTTGCGAAGATTGAAACGCGTCGGCGACGACGGGGCTCATGCCGCAGAAAATTGGCTCGATCTCTTTTGAATTCACGAAATTGGTGATTTTCGAGAACACCTGGACCGCGGTGCTGTCGATGCCGAGCACCGCCTTGAAGTCGAAGATCACGTAGCGCAGGTCCGGCTCGTCTTGCAGCAGCTTCTTGATCATCTCGAAGAATAGACTTGCCGAGCCGAAGAACACGAAGCCGCGCAGGTTGAACACCTTCACCTCGTTGCCGAAACGATTGATGATCCGGGCCTCGGCGGTCGTGCGGTCGACGGTGCTGCCGACCTGGGCGAGTGAGAACGCCGAGCGCACGATCCCGATCTTGCTGTAGCGGACGATGAACGTCAGCGACGTGAGCGCGATACCGAGCGCGATGCCGGGGATGAAGCCGACCACGACGATGACGGCGAAGATGGCCCACACGGTCAGGGTGTCGGCGCCGCCCATGCTCCGGCAGGCCACCACCATCCAGTCGTAGAGGAAGTGGAACGCCACCATGAAGATCAGCGCCGCCAGCACGATCTTCGGCAGATAGCCGATGAACGCCCCGCCGAAGACGGCGACCAGCGCCGGCACCGTGGCGGTCAAGAGCGGCAATAGCCGGCTGGAGGCGCCGAGGCGGTGGTTCATCACCGTCACCGACACCTCGGTATAGCCGGGCAGCCCCAGCACCAGGGCGCTGGCGATGTTGGCGGTGCCGTGGCTTTTCAATTCGTGGTCGAGGTCGAGCAGCGTGCCGGTGGCGAGCTCGAGCGCCGACAGCGAGAACGACGCGATGAGGAGCGCGATCAGCACCAGCGTCGCCATCTCCGGCAGAACCGCGACGACGAAGCCGAAGTTCACTTGGCCGGGCGACAGGGTCGTCAGTGCCGCGACACCGGCATCGCCGGCGATGTCATAAAGCCAGCCGGCCTCGCGCAGGCTCGCGAGCGGGATGTCGAGCGCCAGCACGACGGCGTAGAAGGCGACGAAGCCGGCGAGCAGCGCGCCCGGCAGCACGAACGGATTCTTCCTCGCCGTCATCAGCCACAGGATCGTCGCGCCGGCCGCCATCGCCGGCAGCCACCGCGCCATCCGCCCGGGCTCGAGCAACTTCGGCGCCTGGGCGAATGCGATCTCCAGGCCCGACACCTCAACCAGCGCCGCCTCGAACAGCAGCCAGCCGATGCCGGCGATGAAGCCGCACACCACCGGCAGCGGGATGAGCTGGATCAAGAGCGCCAACCGGAAGCGGGCGATCAGGTGGAAGCAGGCGCCGAACGCCAGCGTCGAGACGGCGATGATAAAGAACATGGTCGACGCCATCGCCGCCGCGCCGTCGAACTGATCCATGCGCGCATTCATCAGCACCACGATCGACGACAGGATCGCCGCCGCCTGAGGGTCGGTGGCGGCGACATTGACCGGCAGCTTTGAGGTCACGCCGATCACGACCGCCAGCACCGCCGTGCATGTCAGGAAGACGGCGGCTGCCAGCGGCAGATACGGCACCAGCGCCCCGGTGAAGATCAGCGACGCGAAGACGTATGCCCACAGCGTCCATTCGACGCCGTTGAGGACGCCCCACGACGCATCGGTGACCAGATGATTGGGCCTGTATCCGACGGTCTGGAATCCGAATTGACTCAAGAGCTTGGGAATCATGCGACGCAACCACGCATTGGACAGCGGCCAGGGTTTGCGCGATTTTTATTGTTTTAGGATGCCTCGCGCTGTAGGCGAGTCATCGATCGCAGTTTTTTCTTAGGCGGTTCCGCGTTTCTTGGCAACCGAAACCGTGTCCACGTGCCGCCGAAATGCGGTCCGCTTCGGCCTCTCTTCTTCGAAGCACCCGGCGATGTACGCCCTCGAAGCGTGAACGGGTGTCTGCCCCTAGTCCAACAACCTGAACGCTTGGCTCGTCAAGTCGTGCGCGGCGCGTACGCGCACTGCTTGGCCGGCGGCGACGGTCGTCGGCGCGGCGAAGGGGTGCAGGATCGGCCACCAGCCGGAGGCGACGAAGCCGGCGGCGGGCACGTTTTCGACCGCGAAGTCGTCGTCCAGTTCGACGCGCACCCATTGCAGGACGCCGACGCAGCGGCCGTCGGCAATGGCCGGAAACTCCAGCGTTTTCTCGGCCGGCCGAAATTGATCGTCGCTCAGCGTGAAGCGGAAAGCGACCCGCTTGGCGCTGAGAAGAACGAACGCCGGCACCGCCGGGAACAGGTTGAGCTTGCCGCCGCCGAAACGGTTGAACGGAGAGAGGTCGAAGCCGGACACATCGCCCACCGAGGTCAGTTGCTCCAGCGCCTCGCCGCCGGCCAGCGCCGCCATCGACGCGATACGCGCCGGAATCAACCGGGCGTTGGGCTTCAGCAGCCGGCGCCGGGCGTCAAGCGTCGCCTGCAGAATCTGCTCGTCGAGCAGTTCGTCGCCGATGATCTCGGCCAGCAGCACGTCGGCCGGCTCGGGCAAGTCGGCGCCGACCCGCAACTCGTGCGAGGCCTTGGGCACCACCCGCACGACGCCGTCGAGCCCGTTGCGGCGGACGATCTCGGCCGCTGCCTCGGCCATCGCCACGACCTTCTCGCACGTCGTCACCCGGGCCGCCCCCGCCCGCGCCGCCATCATCGCCAGCAGGCCGGACCCGGCGCCGATCTCGAGGACGTGCGCCCCGGGCGCAATGGCCTTGCCCAGCGCCGCCGCGTAGGCCTGGTTGCGCGCGGCGTCGCGCATCATCGGGAAATGCCAGGCGTTGCTCAGTTTGCGAAACGTCGCCGCCGCCGCCACCCACTCCGGCGCCAGCGCCGTCAATTGTTCGAGCAGCCGAATCGCCTCGCCCTTGTCGCCCGCGCCGACGATGGCGTCGAGCACCGCCCGGCGCCCCGGGCCTGCGGCGGAACGACCATGCCCGGCAAGCGGCGGCGGAGCGTCGATCGCGTCGTCGGGGTTGCCGCTCATTCCTTGTCCCTCGACATGAGTGTCGCTGCCGTCGCGGTGACCGGGACGGTATCTGGCGTCGGGCACGGGACGGGGTCCGGGCGTCCGCGTTTTCGCCTGCTCGGACACGTGTTGCCTGCGGAAGCCAGCCGGTCATTAGCCATCGGCGAGGGGCACCCTGTCAACTTGTCGTCGCGGCGACGGTGGGGGGCGCCCTGCCCGGAGCATGCGTGTCGCAGCGGCACGTCGGAGTCCAACGCCGTGTTGCCTCGGCCCGGCGGCGCTTCGATCGGTAGCCTCGCGCGCACCTTCGTGCTAGCCTGCGCGGATTGGAAATAACCTGTTTCGGCGCTATCCGAAACATGGTCTGCCGCCCCTGAAACAAAAATACAACGTAGCGAGTGCCGCGCATCGGGAGGCACCAATGATTTACCGCACATCGATCGCCCGCGTCGGCGCCGCATCGCCGCATCTTTGTCGCTTCACGGTTGCACTCGCGCTGACGGCGGCCCTGACCGGTTGCCAGACCGACAGTGGCGCCCCGCCGACGCTGACCCTGGAGGAAGCCAAGAAGGTCACCGCCACTTTCCAGGGCGCGACGTTCACGCCGCCGCCGAGGACCATCAGCGACATCACCGCCATCCTCGACAAGGAGAAGCGGGCCGACCCGGAAGCCGCTGCCAGGTTCCGCGCGGCGGCGAGCCGAGAGCCCCGGATCGGCATCCTGCGGCACCAGCTCGCCAAGTTCTACTGGGAGCGCGGCCAGGCGGCCGGGAAGATCGGCAAGACCCGCCAGGAACTCGCCGACCTGAAGGAGGCGGAGCGCCTGTCGCAGGGGACCTTGGGGGAAACGAGGGCGAAAATACTGTGGGACTTGGCTATGGCCGGAATCTTCGCCGGGAACTTCGCCGACGCCCAACGTCATTACGTCGAGAGCCTGAGGCATATCCCGCACGATAAGGCAGGAATGAGGTTGGCGAAGAGCGCGGTGGTGGCCCTCGTTTTCGCGGAGGGTGGCGACTTGGAGGCCGCCGACCGGTACTTCGGCGAGGCCGAAAGCTTGTACGCCCAGGCCATGACTTGGCGATTGGCCACGCAGTACGGAAATGCATGGACGCGCAACCTGCGGCGGGCGGAAGGCAGGATACTGTATCACAAGGGGCGCTACGCCGAGGCGGAACCCGCGCTCCGCACCGCGCTGGCGGCCGCGGAAAGAGAGTACGAGAGCGGCGGGCACGGCAAAAACGACGCGCTGATGCTCGATCTCACGCGCACCGACCTGGCGCGGACGCTGATGCGCCTCGGCCGCGTCATCGAGGCCGAGATCGAGGCGCGAAAGGCCCTGACCAGCAGCCTTCGTCGCCTCGGCCGTTACTCCCGGGACACCGCCTACACGGTGAAGTGGCTGTCGACCGTGATCGGCGCCCAGGGGCGCCACGCGGAGGCGGAAGCACTGGCCCGTGCGGTGATCGACATCTACCAGCAGATCGGCGCGCCCGAGGATTCGTTCAGGCTGGCGGCCGCGCGCGGCGAACTCGCCGGCCTGCTGCTCAACCAGGGCCGGTGGCAGGCGGCGCTCGAGCAATTCGACGCGGTGAAAAAGGGCCTTGCCGACGATCCGGATACCTTCGACAAGTTTTTTGCCCATGACCTCGGTTGGGCCTTGGCCTTGGTCGGCGCCGGCCGCGCCGACGAGGCGCAAGCCGTCGCCACCGCCGCCCTTACCCGCAACCGGCGCATGGTCGGCGACGGCCACTACGACACTCTCGAGGCACAAGGGGTGCTGGCCATGGCGCTCGCCAAGCTGGGCCAGCGCGAGCAGGCGTTGGCGGCGTTCTCGCGGGCGGTCCCGGCGCTGCTGTCCGGCTCCCGCACCGAGGACGACGAAAGGACGACCCAGGCGGCGCAAGGCAAGCGGCTGGCCATGATCCTGGAATCCTACATCGGCGTGCTGGCCGACATCCGGGGGACGGCGGCGGAACGGCAGGCCGGCATCGACGCCGCGGCGGAAGCCTTCCGCATCGCCGAGGTTGCCCGCTCGCAGGGAGTGCAGCGCGCGCTCGCCGCCGCCAGCGCCCGCGCCGCGGCCCGCGATCCGGCGCTCGCCGAGCTGGCGCGCCGCGAGCAGGACGCGCAAAAGCAGGTGGACGCGCTCTACGGCATGCTCACCGCCATGCTTTCGGCGCCGACCGACCAGCGCAGCCCGAAGGCGATCGAGGACCTGCGCGCCCGCATCGACCAACTGAGGGGCGCGCGGGTGGCGCTCGGCCGCGAGATCGAAGCGCGGTTTCCCGATTACGCCAACCTGATCAACCCGAAGCCGACCACCGTCGCCGACGCGCGCGCGGTGCTCCGCCCGGGCGAGGCGTTGCTGGCGACCTACGTCGGCGTCGACCGCACCTACGTGTGGGCGATCCCGAGGCAAGGCGCCGTGGCGTTCGCCGCCGCCGCCGTCGGCCGCGAGGCGCTGTCCCGCACGGTGGCGGTACTGCGCGCCGATCTCGAGCCCAACGCGCAAACGCTCGGCGACATCCCGGATTTCGATCTCGCCACCGCCCACGGTCTCTATGCCAGCCTGCTGGCGCCGGTCGAGGCCGGCTGGAAGGGCGCGCGCAGCCTGCTCGTCGTCGCGCACGGGCCGCTCGGCTATCTGCCGCTGTCGCTGCTGCCGACCGGCAAGGCGGCGCTGGGGGCGAAGCAAGAGCCGCTGTTCGCCAACTACCGCGACGTACCGTGGCTGGCGCGCACCCACGCCGTCACCCAGCTGCCGTCGGTGGCGTCGCTGCGCACGCTGCGCGGCCTGCCGGCCGGGGATGCGGGTCGCCGGCCGTTCGCCGGCTTCGGCGATCCCTGGTTC
>Ga0214472_10005157_pt1 | contig 13740 bp, 6 predicted proteins | sample RVTome_6_FD_207662 | JGI IMG/M metagenome (GOLD analysis project Ga0214472, IMG submission 207662) | Soil microbial communities from uranium-contaminated site in the Upper Colorado River Basin, Wyoming, United States - RVT140D175 | ecosystem: Environmental > Terrestrial > Soil > Contaminated >... | reverse complement strand
ACCGAGTTGCTTTTCGTTCCACCCATTGCCTTGGCCATGAAAGCGCGGTCCAGTACGGCAACCCTTGGCGCGGTCGTGCTTACAGTGTTCGTCAGTCTCGCTTGCGATCGGTTCTGCGGGTGGATGCTGTCTAACCGAGACCTCGCCACGTTAATTCTTGAGAAGCCCAGCTACATCACCATGACGATATCGTTGAACGGCCCGCTGGAAGGAGAGCCGAGGGTGTGTCTCGAGCCCGCGGAGAAAGAAGAACCCCAGTGCGCCGGAGAGTGTCACCGTCCGAGAGTCGACGATTCTCTTCCCACTCCCTTCACCGGTTTTGATGCAAGACCAAAGACCCCCTCGGCAGCGATGATCTCAGCGGCGAGCCCCCCGTAGCATCGGAGGGACTCGGCATGACATTCGTTCCACACTCTGGCGACACAGTCTGCTTTTGCCCCAGCATCGAGGTCATTGCACCGACAGACCTGGTTCCGCGTGTTATTGCATTCAGCGTTCTCTGCGTTGCAGTGCGCAAATTCGTAGGCGTGATATAACCAAGTCAGAACCTCCAGCGCCCCCAACCCGACGTGGACCCAGGACGTCCCGGAGGGGTCCCGGCGGTTGATCGGGTCGCCCGCGACGTAAGCATACAGGTTGGGGCCGTCGCCGAAACCGATGGGATCCTCGCTGATGAACCTTCCCGTTCGGGGGTCGTAGTAACGGGCTCGGTAGTAATAAAGCCCGGTCTCCGCGTCCCACTCGCGGCCGGTGTACGCGTAGCCACTCGAGATGTCCTCTTCCGGATTGCCGAACGCGTCGTATCGTATCGAAGACGTCCGCTCCCCGTTGGCGTTGGTCGTGCCGACCACGCTTCCGAGCGCATCGAGGTGAAAAAACGTCAGCTCGCCTCCTCGATCCGCGGCGAGAGGTTCGTCGATCTCCGGTCCGTGAATGTATCGAATGGTGTCCCCGGGAACCGATGTCTCACGCAGAATCCGCGTGTCAGCGTAGGTATAAGCCGTGGCGGCAAGCGCCGTCGTCTTTTGCACGCGCCGGCCGAGCGGGTCGTAGGCGAATCGGGCGACTTCGACTCCGTCGCCAAGGACTCGAGTTAGCTGGTTCTCTCCGTTCCACTCATAGTTCCAGGTGGTGGCACCCTCGGCCCTCTCGATGAGGTTCCCGTTGGCATCGTACTGGAAATCGGCCCTCGTTCCGTCCACGTCGACCTCGTAGGTGTGCGTCCGGACGTTCCCGCTTCCATCGGTGGCGGTAACCTCTACCGTGCTCGTTTCCCCCGGGACGTTCACGGTGGTTTCGAAACGGTTGTCGGCCAGGAGCGCGGCCGGCTCGCCGTTGACCTCGACCGTTCCCGGCTCGTCCAGCTCGCCTCGGATCAAGAGCGGCCCGCCAGGATCCTCGCGCTCGAGCTCGTTGCGGGCGTTGTAGGTGGACGTCGTCACGTTCCGGTCGTTCATGGCGCTCGTGCGATTGCCCGCGGCGTCGAAGGCGTAGGCCCAGTGACCGAGGTCGCTACCCGTCCGGTCGACCGAGCTCAAACGGCCGAGCGCGTCGTAGGAATAAGTCTCGGTGAGCTCATCGGTGCTCCTTTCAGTCACTCGTCCCGCCAGGTCGTAGGCATAGTCGGCTGCGGAGACGGAGTCGGTGCCGGAGGTCGCGGTGATATGGGCAAGACGAGACGCGGGATCGTAACCGTAGGTCGTCGTGACCCCGTTGGGAAGGTTCGAGCGAGTGCGTCGGAGAGCGTCGTCGTGCTCGAAGCGAAACACATCCGCCCCGTAGGTGATGCTGCGCAGTCTCGAGGTCGCATCGTATTCATAGCTCGCGAAGAGGTCACCGTCGAGGCTGACCGAGACGCGGTTCCCTAGTGGGTCGTAGGTGTAAGCCACGGAAGAGTGATTCCTCGCGCTCGTTTCGTTCGAGAGCTGCCCGGCGAGGTCGTAGGTCCAGGTCAAGGTGTCGGCGTCGTTCTCCGCCCGCGCCAGCCGTCCCGCGGCATCGTAGGCATAGCTCACCGATGGTGTTCCGTCCGAATAGGTCTCGCCCAGAAGCCGTCCCACCGGGTCGGAAAGAAACGTGATGAGCGTACCTTTGCGGTCGGTCTGGCTTTCCAGGTGGCCGGCTTCGTCGTAGACAAAGGTCTGGAACGTGTCGTCGGGATAGGTGATGCGGGTGACCCGTCGAAACGCGTCGTACTCGAAGCGCGTGACGTGGCCTCGCTGGTCGGTGAACGAGGTCACGTTCGACATCGAGTCGTAGGCCAGAGTCACGACGCCGTTCAGAGAATCCACGATGCGCTCGAGCCGTCCCGCGCCATCGTAGAGGTAGCTCGTCCTCCCACCCAGTGCATCCGAGACGGAGGATCGTCGGCCTGCGGCGTCGTAGGTGATCTCGATAGAGCTTCCGTCTCCTCGCGTCACCTTCTGGAGTCGCCCGCGGGCATCGTAGGAGAACCGAGAGGTATTACCCATCGTATCGCCCACCAGAACGCGCCGTCCCATATCGTCGTACTCGTATCGGACCGACCGGCCGAGCGGATCGGTCACGCTCGTGAGGTCCCCGAGCTCGTTGTGGGTCAACGTGAACAACCCATCACCGGCATCACGGATGGACCTCCGTAGTCCCCGGGCGTCGTATTCCACTGTCGTCGTCCGCTGGAGGGGGTCGGTCATGGAGAGGATTCCGAAAGGGCCGTAGGTAAACGTCGTGAGCGCTCCATCGGGGTCGAGGCGGTTCAACACGCGACCCTGGGCGTCGTAAGTGAACGTGGTCGTTTCGTTGGCAGGGTTCGTCTCGGTGAGCACGTTACCTTGAGCGTCGTAGGTATAGCTCGTGACGTGGCCGGGGCCGTCGGTGAACGTGACGACTCTTGCCAGCGCATCGTAAGTCCATTCCCGCACCTGCCCCGATCCGCCGCAGACGGAACAGGGACCGGTCACTCGGGTCAGCACCTTGTCTTCGTGAATCTGCCCGAACTCATAGACGCTCTCGTTCCCGAGAGGATCGGTGACGACGGTTCGTCCGGGCTCGTATTGGAACGTGAACCGTTCCTGGCCTTCTCCTATCTCGGACGTCACCGCTTTGCCTTCGACGTACGCGTGACGCTCCACCACGCGTCCGGTGGCGTCCAGCATGACGAGGAGTTGCCCCTCGTCGTCGTACGTGTATTGAAAGCCCGAACCGTCCGGGTATTCCACCCGATCCAAGCGGCCGACCTCGAAACGGTAGGTCGCGACGACGCCTTCGGGACCGGCAAGATAGATTGCGTCGGACCCGTAGCTGAACGAGAGGGCGCGCCCGCCGGGAGCGCGCACGCGAGAGAGCCGGCCACCCTCGTATTCCAGCTCGGTCACGCCGCCTGAAGCGTCGACTTGCTCGATGAGGCGTCCTTCCGCATCGTAGAGCTCGCGGCTGCCATCGAGAAGGAAGCGAGTGTAGCTTCCTCCCGAACGCACGACCCAGCTCCGCTCGGTCAGAGGGAGATAGGCGTGGTAGCTTCCATCGTCCTCGGGGTCGGTGTAGAAGATGGGTACGCCGTTCGATTGCGAAAGAACGACGCCGCGAAAGGAAGTCGGGAAGTAGAGCCTCGATTCATAGGAGTGAGACCAGCCCGGACCGAAAAGACGCGGCACCGCCGGCTTGGAGAAGTAGGCGTTCTGACTGTTGTAGGTTCGGACGAGCGTGAAGGGCCCGCGCAGATCGTTCATCACCACGTCGGTCTGACTGAAGAAGACGTTTCCGGTCATGATGCTCACCGGCTCGCCCACCGTCCAGCAGTCCTGCTTGTCGGGGTCGTCGTCGTCCTCGAGTGAAATGGTGAAATGTGCGAGAGCGGCTTCTCCTCCTCGGACGTTCACGTTCACGACCGGTCCCGTGGGTGAGACTCCGACCAGCCACTCCTTCTGGCCTTGGCTCCTCGAGAACGTTTCCGGAGAGTCGCCGTTCCAGTTGCCGTCCCCGTAAACGGTCAAGCCCCAATTGTTGTCGGGATCGAGAGGAACGGGAGGAAAGACTTTCCCGTAAGCCTCGTGGTCTGGCTCTACCGGTGCGAACGTCGCGCTGAAGTCGTAGAGACCGAACTCATTCGTCGACGTGGTCACCGGCTTGAGCTTCCCCTCCGGATCCTTGGCCAGGACGGTCTTCCCAATGGCCGGCGTTCCGTCCCGCAACCTCACGCTCCCCTTCACCGTGCCGAACCGGGAGTAGAACCCGACGTCGATCTCTTTGAGGCAGCCGCTGTTGGGACAGGAGACGATGTCGCTGTTATGGAAGTAGAAGCGAAAGTTGACCGGGCAGAGGGTCGGGCCGGTTTCGCAAAAGTATGTGCCGTGCGAAAAGAGAGAGCCGGTGAACTCGACCACGTCGAACGGCGGTGGATCGAGGAACTCGCGGCAGAAGGCGTCCCAGCACAACTCGCCGTTGAACTGCTTGTCGAGCTCGAGAGGCGTATTGAGAATGCGCATACGTGGGGAGAAACCGTGGGACAACGAATAGGCATGGATGCCGACCGAGGTGCTCTCGGGAGGCGAAGTGGCGTCGGAGACGCGGAGAACGCCCTTGAACTTGACCGGTGGAGTCGGATCCTGGACTGCGGTTGCGACCCCGAGGAACGTGGAGCACAGAAGCGTGACGGCGATCCAATGCGTCCATCGTGTCCTTCCCTCGGGGCGTTGTCGTAAGAGAGTGTTCATAGATGTCTCCGGATCAGGGGATGGAGGAGATGAGCCTCATCCCGTCGGGCACGAGGATCGTGATACCGGGCGGTGTGTGGTCCGAGGAGTCGTCGACGAGGCACTGGTTCTGCGACGAATCGAGGGGGAAACAGTCGATTCCATCGAGGAAACCGTCGTTATCGCTGTCTGCACGGAAGGGATCGGTTCCCAGCTCGAGCTCGGTCGCGTTGCCGACGCCGTCGCCGTCCATGTCGGGATGGGTGGGGCTCAAACCGAGCGCGACCGCGAGGCCGTCCGGGATCCCGTCACCGTTCGTGTCCGGATTGCGCGGATCCGTGCTCCAACGGTTCTCCTCGGCATCGGTGAGCCAATCGCCATCCGGATCCTCGCCCGCGGAGATGTTCTCCACGAGCCGTAGTCCGTCGATGAGACCCGGCTCGTCTTTCGCATCAAGCGTCCCGTCACCGAGCTCACCCGATCCGTTCGTTCCCCAAGTCCAAACCGTTCCATCGGCGGTCACCGCCGCAAAGTGACCTTGGCCGGTGGCGATGCTCACCACGTATTGGGGCCCGAGTGCCCGATTCAGCGTCTTCGGGAGCGGAGCGGACGTCCACGCCGAGCCGTCAAGGGTCACGAAAATGTTGGCTTCTCCGGCGTCGAGCATCGTGATGTCGCCAGGATCAGCGTAGACAGAAGGTGTGCCTCCCCAGTACCACCTCCGACCTTCGGCCGAGCCGCCTGTCTCGAGCCCGAGCGAGTGGAAAGCGCCACCCGAGACCGAGGCGAGCGGAAGCACGTTGACTCGTGTGGGAAAGGGGTGATCGGCGATGTCCGGCGCCCTTCCGAGCTGGCCGTTGAAGTTCACGCCCCAGGCATAGAGCGCTCCTCCTCGCCCGAGCGCGAGGCTGTGGCCGTTGCCTGCGGCGATCGCCGTGATCCCGAAGGAATCCAAACCGGTCACGCGAACCGGCGCGTGGCGATCGATCGTCGTGCCGTCACCGAGCCGGCCCCACGAGTTCTCGCCCCATGCCCAGAGCTTCCCGTCCTTCGCGAGCGCGAGGCTGTGCTCGCCTCCGGCCGCAATCGCCACGATTCCCGAAAGGCCGGTGACCTGCACGGGCGTCGGCGCCGATACGGTCGTGCCGTTTCCGACTTGCCCGTTCGCGTTCAGCCCCCACGCCCAGACGGCGCCGTCTCGATCGATGGCGAGCGCGTGAGCCCCGCCCGCGGCGACCGCCATGACCGGCGTCGGGAGAGAGACCGCGACCGGCATCGGCACGCGGGCTTCGACGCTCCCGTTTCCGAGCTGCCCGGCGTCGTTCGCGCCCCAGGCCCACACGCTTCCGTCGGCCTTCAGTGCAAGCGTGAAATTAGCACCCGCCGCCACCGCACCGGTGATGAAGTACGTTCCCGTTCTCACCGCGCTCTCACCGAGCCCGTCCTTCCACGCCTTCGCTTTGAGCACCGTGTAACGGTCGACCGAGATGCTAGTCCCCGAGGGGATTTGCGGATCGCTCTCGATCGGGTCGAGCCCATTGGTGGTGACGCGGATGACGGCGTCCGGAGTATCCGAGGTGATGACGATTTCCTGAGCGGTCGCGTACGTGCCGGGCGGCGTCGAGAACTTGGGCGTCGCCACGTCGTCGGCGACGATGTCGTAGAAAGCTGAGGCGAAGTCGCTCGGCGTCCAGCCGGACTTGAACGCCCGAGCCCGCAAGGTCGCCGGGGCGTCGACGAGGATGGGCGCGGTGTACTGAGGCGAGCTCCCATCGGGAAACGGGCCGTTCAGCGTGTAACGGATGGTGGCACCGGCCGTGGCGCTGGAAAGGATCACGCTCTCGGGTCCCAGACCGGTCGGCACGGGCGGGGTCATGACCGGAGTCGCCACCTTGAGGTTGTAGGCGCCTGCGGCGAGATCGCTGACCTCGAGATCGGCTCGGAAGCCCAGCGCCCTCAACGTAAGCGATTTGTCGATCCGAACGGGGACTCCCGGCTTCGCCACGGGAGAGAGAGGGGTCGGATGCGAGCCGTCGGTCGTGTAGTGAACGACGGCGCCGGAGGTGGGAACGGAGATCGTGACGTGCTGGACCTCGTTGTAGCTTCCTGGCGGCGGGCTGAACGTCGGCGTGAGCACCGCCATTCGATAGAGGCCCGATGTGCTGCTGGATTGCCAGCCTTCGCGAAATGCCTTCACCCATAGAAAGACGTTCGCGTCGATGAAGAACGTGGCACCCGATGGGATCTCGGGATCGATCTCCGTCGGCTCGAACCCGTTCGTCGTATAACGCAGGGTAGCGCCAGCCGTGGACTCGGTGACCGTGACGGTGAGCGGAGCGTCGTAGCTCGCCGGGGGAGGGTCGAGCACGGGCGGCGTCACGACCAGCAGATAGTCGGCGGCGGCGAGGTTGCTAGGCGCCAGCTCCGAGTGGAAGGTGCGAGCCGTGAGCAGAGTGCTCCGGCCGACGAGTAGCGAGGTTCCGGAGGAGACCGCGGGATCGATCTCGGTCGGCTCGCGCCCATCCGTCGTGTAGTGGATCGCCGCTCCCGGCGTCGCGGCGACCAACGTCACGCTCAGTTCCGTCGAGTACGTGCCCGCGGGCACGCTGAATGTCGGCGTTGCCGACTTCCACAAGAGCCCCGCCACACTGATGCTCACCGGCCAGGGGCGGGCTTCCGTCGTACCGTCTCCAATCTGTCCTTCGTCATTGGCTCCCCAGGCCCAGACCGTGCCATCCGTGCCGAGCGCCAGATTGTGGCTACCGCCGGCCGACACGAGGATCATCTCCCCGGGGAGATCCACGGGGACGGGGGACGGCCTCGACTGGAAATCGCCATCGCCTATTTCGCCGGAGCTCCCCTCGCCCCAGGCCCATACGGTGCCGTCGGACTTGAGCGCGAGAGAATGAGAGCGACCCGCGGAGACGGCCCGAGCGTCGACGAAAGGCTCGGGAGAGCACTCGACACACTCGACGACCACCTGCATCGGGGTCGAGCTGGAGCCCGTGCCATCACCCGTTCCGAGCTGGCCGCTCGAGTTGTCTCCCCAAGCCCAGATGGTGCCGTCCATCGTCACGGTCAGACTGTGAGCGCCGCCGGCGGCGACCGCGTTCACGTCGCCGGCGATGACCACTTGAATTGGCAGGCTCGCCGATTGATCGCCTCCGTCGCCAAGCTGGCCGAAGGCGTTGTTCCCCCAGGCCCAGAGAGTGCCGTCCGCTTTGAGGGCCAGACTGTGGCTCGCCCCGGCGGCAATCGTTACCACGTCTTCGATCTCGACTACTTTCACCGGGAGAGCGCTCGGGGTCGTGGTGCCGTCTCCGAGCTGGCCCTCGGAGTTCTCGCCCCAGGCCCAGACCGTGCCGTCGCTCGAGAGAGCGAGTGAGTGACTCCCGCCCGCGGCGATCGCAACGACGTCGGCGAGCCCGGAGACGGGGGCGGGAATGAAGCGCGTCGTGTTCGTGCCGTTCCCGAGCTGACCCGAGTCATTTGCACCCCACGCCCACGTTGTGCCGTCGGCTTTCAGTGCCAGCGAATGCAGCTCGCCCGCGGAAAGAACCAGCACGCCCTCCAATCCGGGAACCGCTCCCGGAATGGAGCGCGCTTCGCCCACGTCGTCTCCGAGCTGACTCTCGTCGTTGGCACCCCAAGCCCAGACCGTGCCGTCGGGCCAGAGGGCGAGGGAGTGGAACCCGCCCGCGGCCACGCCGCCCGCGCCGATGGTGTAGGTCTCGCTCCGCAGATCGGAGTCCGTGAACCCAGATCGATAGGCTCGCGCCTTGACCGTCACACTCGCGTCGACGAGCAGGGGACCAATATAAAGAGGTGAGCCCGCGTCGGGATCGCTCCCGTCGGTCGTGAAGCGGATCTCGGCGCCCGGAGTCGTGGTGGCCAAGACCACCGTGGTAGGCCGCCAATACACGCCTCCCGGCGGGCGCATCGTTGGAGTCGCGACCCCGAACTCGAACGATGTTTGGACCACGTCGCTGGGAGTCGTTTCGGGAGCATAGGCCCTCGCCTTGAGCGTGAGCGGCTCGGCGACCAGGATCGATTCACCCGGGGCGACGGAGGGATCGGCATCGGTGGGATCGTCACCGTTCGTCGTGTAATGGATGCGGGCGCCGGAGGTGTCGCAGTCCAGCGTGACGGCCTGCTCCGATGTGAAGAAGCCGCCGTCCGGCTCGAACGTGGGGCGTGCGACCTGAATGACGAAGACGGCCTCCGCCGGCGCACTCGGAGTCCAGTCGGGCGCGAAGGCGGCGGCTTTCAGCGTTGTTGTCGCAGTGAGGGTGAATGGCCCGAGATAGAGAGTGGAAGCGGGAGTGGGGTCGCTCCCGTCGACGGTGAAGCGAATCGCGCCGGCCGCGGCCGAAAGCCCGACCTCGATCGAGCTGATGAACGTGCCTCCGTTGGGAGTGATGCTGGGTGGTGTAAGTGTTCCATAGTTGAACTGGTACGTCGCTGTCACCGTATCACTCGGCGTCCAGCCGTCCCGATAGGCTCTTGCGGTCAGGAGCGTTTCGGTTTCGATGGTGATGGGGGCCGTGTAGAGAAGAGCACTGGACGGCGTCGGCTGAGAGCCGTCGGTGGTGTAGTAGATCTCGCTCTCGGGCGTGGAGCTCGAAAGGATAACCTCCTGAGCGCTCGTGTACAGACCTCCGCCCGGGCTGAAGACCGGTGCGGCAACGGTAGTGGGTTCGGACTCCGGAATCTGGATCCAAACCGGCGCCCGCCGCATCGAGCGCGTTCCGTCACCGACTTGTCCGGAGGCGTTCCATCCCCAGCCGTAGAACAGATTGCCCGACGTCAGGGCCAGACCGTGCGCTCCGCCACCCGCCACGTCCGTGACGTCGGCGAGGGTCGTGAGAGCGACGGGAGTTCTTCGTCTCAGCACCCACGTCCCGTCACCGAGCTCACCGAGCAGATTCAGTCCCCAAGCCCAAACCCTTCCGCCCGGCCCCAACGCGAAGCTGTGGTAGTAACCCACGGCAATTCGGTGAATGAGAGGGAGTCTCGCGACGTGCACGGGAGCGTTCCGCTGGCGAAACGTGCCGTCACCGAGTTGGCCGACGGCGTTTCCGCCCCAGCTCCAGACAGACCCGTCTGCCCGAAGAGCGACGCTGTGCTCCATTCCCGCGCCGACGCTTCGTACGTCATCGATCCTGGCGACAAGGATGGGTACGCTTGAGTCGACGTTGGAGCCGACCCCTAGTTGCCCCGCTCCGTTCGCCCCCCATGCCCAGAGGGTTCCGTCCTCTTCGATAGCCAAGCTATGGCCGCCACCGGCCGCAATTCCACGGACGTGGCCCAACCCTCCTACCGGTCCGGCGAGTGAACGGTTGTTCGTCGTTCCGTCACCCAGCTGGCCCGAGCCGTTAGAACCCCAGGACCAAACCGCTCCGTTCGCGTCGAGCGCGAGAACGTGGTAGACGCCGGCAGCGACCGCGGTGATGTCGGAGAGGCCCGGCACTTGAACGGGCAGGTGCCGGTCGACCGTCGTTCCGTCCCCCAGCGATCCGAGCTGATTGAGGCCCCATGCCCAGAGGGTCCCGTCACGCTTCACCGCGTAACTGGATTGGCCGCCGGCGGCAAGCGCGACAACGTCGCGCATTCCCGTCACGGGCACGGGACTCGACCGGTTGATCGTCGAACCGTCGCCCAGTTGACCCCGGCCGTTCTCACCCCAGGCCCAGACGGTGCCGTCGGCCGCGAGCGCCAACGAGTGCGCGGCCCCGGCGGCAACACGAGAGGTTGGGTCGAGCGGTTGGGCCTCGGCATTCACCTGACCGAGATGGAACAGGGAACCGATCAGAATCGCCGATACAAGGACGCGCGCAAGCGATCCTGGCCACGGATCCCACGCACGTGGTGGGAGATGTTGCTGGTACCGTATTCGAACGCACCCGCCCTGAGTCGGGAGGTCCATAGGTCGCCCCCCGCCGTCGGCTTCGGGTTGGGGTGCGATCCGATCCGGCTAGGAAAGGGACTCTATCTGGAGGGACGGTCTGCTGTCAAGACCAACGAGTGCCCACGGCAATCGAACTCTTGGCCGTCAATCGAGGTGGTTGCCAACGTGAGGTGAGTCAGACGGCAATTAGCGCAACCACGCGCGTGAAAAAGATCAGGCCGCTGATGCCCATGAGGATCGTCCCCAACAAGCCCGCTGCGAACGCGTCGCTTCTGGGGTGGGCGCTTCGCCGCGAGTAGATCGCCGCCGCTGTGGAGAATCCCAGTCCCGCGAAAAATACGACGAGCAGGTAGACGTCGAGCGCCAAGAGCCGGTGCTCGGTAAAAACGTCCGGATAGGGTCCCGAGGAGTACCAGGGCACTCCGTCGATGGCAAAACCAATCAATCCGGCGCCGATCCCAACGAGAGAACCCACCGTGCCGCCAATCATCCCCCACCGGCGCTCGCGCGAGGGGCTGAGACCTGCCGTCTTGTCGAGAGGGTTTTCCTCCAAAGACACCTGGTTCATTCCGTCGACCGCGGTTCTCCTTTGGGTAAGAGAGCCAGGAAGTCATCCACCGCCCGGCCGATGGCCGCTCCGTCCTTTCCGTCGAACGTCAGCTTGGTTCGATACTTCTTGTCACTCCACGCAGGGTAGGAGCCAACGCCCACGTCGGGATGTTTCAGCACGACCTCATTGAGCATGGGTGCCAGATCCGTTTCGTCGAGCATCGTGTAGACGGCGCGGGAAAGAAACGGCGAGTCACCCGCGAGATGCTCCCGGGCTATCTCGAGCTTCTTGCGAAAAACTTCCGGGATGCCGGGGAGAATCCAAACGTTCTCGATGACCGTAACCGGCCAGAGGGAGTCCGGCTTGGACAACAAGCGCGCCCCCTGAGGCACGAGGGCGAGGCGCAGATGGTTGTCGTTGATCCGATCGCCGAAGTGGCGTCGGAGCATGTCTTCGAGCGTCGGATGAGTGACGACTGGTACGTTGAAGGCCGAGGCGATGCCGACCATCGTGACATCGTCGTGCGTGGGCCCGACGCCGCCGCTGGTGAAAACGAAGTCGTGGGTGGATGCGAGCGCGGTGACTTCTTTGGCGATGGTGGCCAGTTCGTCGGTCACGACGACAACGCGTTTCAGATCGATACCGAGCTCGCGCAGCACGCGCGCCAGCTCGACTAGATTGGTTTCTTGGATTTTTCCGCTGAGAATCTCGTTCCCGATGATGAGCGCCGCGGCGGTCCGGGACATAGACGCATCATACCGTCAGCGAGTCGCGAAGCGAAGGGGGTGGGAGGCAGGTCACTTCCACGGGACGTCCGGTCTCAGGATGGGGGAATCGCACGCGCTCGGCGTGCAGCAGGTAGCCGAGATCGCCGGGAAGCGAGCGGCTCTCGGGCCGCGGCGCCCCGCCGATCGTGTAGAGCGGATCGCCCGTTAAAGGATGTCCGGCTGCGGCCAGGTGAATACGAATTTGATGCGGTCTTCCGGTCAGGAGCTCGACCTCCACCAGAGAGGTGTCGCGACGACGCTCTAATAGACGGACTCGACTGAGCGAAGGCTTGCCGCGGGGCGTCGCGGCGAAGACCGTTCCGAGCAGGGGATGAGGCACGAGCCCGATCGGTGTCTCGATGGTCGTTTCGCCATCTTCGAGCGAGCCCTGAACCAGCGCGCGATAGACACGTCGCACATGCGTCCGCCACGCGCTCGAGATTTGTTGACGGGCCAGTCCGGTTCGGGCCCACAGCATGACGCCGGACGTTCCGCGGCCCAGCCGATGAAGCGGTGAGGCCTCCGCGCAATAACGGCGAATCCGGGCGAGTAGGGTGTGGTTCAGGAATCCGCCTCCGGGAAGCGTGGGGAGCCCCGGGGGTTTCGCAACCGCGAGGAGATGCTCGTCCTCATAGAGGACGGCGAAGCCGAGAGGCGCCGGAGGCTCTTGCCAGGGCGGCCGACGCCATACCAGCGTCTGCCCGAGCCGAAGCACGTCCCCCCGATCCGCCAGTCGGCCGTCGAGGAGCACCAAGCCATCGTCGATTCTCGCTTCCCACTCGTCGGGAGAAGAATGCCGGTAGCTTCGGCTTAGATGCTCCAGCACGGTGAGTCGTGCGGCCGCGGGACCGAGCGTCTCACGGTAGGCGTAGCCTTGATTCAGAGACATCCTTGCTACTTCCGGCCGACGACGTAGGCGATCCAGGCCTCCTCGTCGCCGCCTCGAGTGCAGCGGCGGAACCTTCCGTTTCCCTCGCCGGTCTTGCGGTCGCTGCCTTCCCAGAGCACGTGAACGTCGTGGAATCCGGCCTCGGTCATGATCTCCTGCATTTCGGGAAGAGTCCAGAGCCGCCAGCCGTAGATGAAAGCATTCCGCATTTTGGTGCCGTCACGGAACTCGAAATGAATCTTGCAGAGGATGTCGTGGGAGACGGGATCGAAATCCACCTGATCCCAAATATACGTGAAGCCGTGCAGCCGGCGCCGGTCCTGGGTCTCTAACATCGTGTCCCTTCCACCCCAGGCATCCATCATCAAGAGCCCGTGCGGTCTCAGGGAACGATAGGCGTTCCGCATGTACTGTCGCATCAAATCGCGGGTCTTGAAGACGGAGTAGCTGAAGTTCATGGCGGCGACGATGTCCACCTTGGGGAAGCGAACCGTCAGCACGTTGTTGCGGATGAGGCGTACGCGTTTTCGCTGGTCTTCTTTGAGCCTACTCACGTTATGACCGCGCGCCCATTTGAGAGTCCCGGCGTCGAGGTCCACCCCGATGGCGCGGTTCTCGCTGTGGAGCCGAACCCACCAGCAGGAAAGCGCGGCGGTGCCGCAGAAGTCCTCCCGAAACACCCGCGCCGGCCGCCCGGTCATCTTCTTGTAGTACCGAGCAAGGAATCGGCAGTCGATTTCCGGGGCCTGGACGCTCTGCTCATAGAGCACGAACTTGTCGGCCTTCCGAGCGGTCAACGTTGGTTTCTTGTTCTTCTTCCTCTTCTTCTTCGCCATGTGAGCTTCCGCATCAGGTAGAGTCAAACGGAACGAACAGGGATCGCGTGGAGAGCGTACTCGGGCACACCGGGAGGACGACGCTAGTGGATCGTATACGGTTCGCTCAAGGTGAAGGGG
>Ga0214472_10005155_pt1 | contig 13743 bp, 9 predicted proteins | sample RVTome_6_FD_207662 | JGI IMG/M metagenome (GOLD analysis project Ga0214472, IMG submission 207662) | Soil microbial communities from uranium-contaminated site in the Upper Colorado River Basin, Wyoming, United States - RVT140D175 | ecosystem: Environmental > Terrestrial > Soil > Contaminated >... | reverse complement strand
CACTGGTTTCTGCCGCTCGGCGAGATGCAGCCGTGGCTGGCCGAGTGGATCGGCTCGAAGACGGACTGGAAGGAAAACGTCGTCAACTACTGCAACGGCTGGTTCCAGCAAGGACTCGGCGACCGCGCGGTGACGCGCGATCTACACTGGGGCGTGCCCGTCCCTCTGCCAGATCACGACGGGAAGGTCCTCTACGTCTGGTTCGACGCGCCGATCGGGTACATCAGCGCGACCAAGGAATGGGCGATCGAACACGGGAATCCAGAGGGGTGGCGTCGATGGTGGCAGGACCCGTCGACGCGATTGGTGCATTTCATCGGCAAGGACAACATCGTCTTCCACGCGATCCTCTTCCCCGCCATGCTGCACGCCCACAGCGAAGACTACATCGTGCCGGACAACGTGCCCGCGAACGAATTCCTGAATCTCGAGGGCAACAAACTCAGCACGAGCCGCGGCTACGCCGTGTGGTTGCCGGACTATCTCGAGAAGTTTCAGCCAGATTCGCTGCGCTACTGCCTCGCGCGCAATCTACCGGAGACCAGGGACACCAACTTCAGTTGGGACGACTTCCAGGCGCGGCACAACAACGAACTTGCGGACGCCCTTGGCAATTTCGTCAACCGGACTCTGACCTTCGTCCACAAGTACTTCGCCGGCCGGGTGCCGTCGTCCGCGAAGTGCACCGACATCGATCGCGCGGCCCTCGCGGGGATGGAGGAAGAGGCGCAGAAGATCCACGCGCAGATGGATCGCTTCCAGATCCGCGCCGCCAGCGAGAGCCTGTTCCTGCTGGCCAAGGCGGCCAATCGCTACTTCGATGAGGTTCAGCCCTGGGCCACGCGCAAGGACGATCTCGAGCGTTGCGCCGCGAGCCTCTACGTCTGCTGTCAATTCCTGCGCTACTTCAGCGGCCTCTGGGCGATGCTCCTGCCCTACAGCATGGAGAAGCTCTGGGTGGCACTCGGTGTCGAGGGCCGGCTCGTCGAAGATGGCTGGCCGGGGCCCGATCGGCTCCTGCCCGCGGGTCATCTCTTGGGGCACTGCGAGATCCTCTTCGCCAAGATCGAAGACGAGGCCATTGCGCGCGAGCGTGAGCGCTTGAGCACGCTCCCTGCCGAGGGATGAAGTTCCTCGCCGTCGCCCTCGCCGGCGCCTTGGGCGCGCTCGCTCGCGTCGGCCTCGCGAGCTGGACGCAGACGCTCATCCGCGGCGCCTTCCCCAGCGGCACGCTGGCGGTCAACGTCGTGGGTTGCTTCGCCATGGGTCTGGTCGCGGCGGCGTTCGAGGATCGAATTCCAGCGTCTTCGGAGCTCAGGCTCGTCCTCTTCGGCGGATTCCTCGGGGCGTTCACCACCTTTTCGGCCTTCAGCTACGAGAGCCTCGAGTTGTGGCAGGCGGGCTGGCATGTGCGCGCGGCCAGCTACATACTCGCGTCGCTGTTGCTCAGCCTCCTCGCGGTGTCGCTCGGCTGGACGCTGGGTGGTCGAATCGGCGCCAACTGAGCCATCGCAGCCAGGTTGGCACGTTTTTCCCTTGGCTTTGGACATCATGTCCGCCCGAAGCCGCATCAAGAAGCCACTCGCCGCCGCCGCCCTCTTCACGGTCCTCGGCGCAACGGCGGTGTATTTGCTGAATGTGGCCCCGGCATCGCGGCAATCGCGCGATGCCGAAATACAGCTGGCGCGCCTGCACGAGGCGGTCAGCGCGTACCACATCGATCATGGATTCTATCCAGGCAGCCGGCAGGACTTCGGCTATCCGCTGAGCGACGCGCTCCTGCGCGAGAAGCTGCTCCAGTACACCGACGCGGGCGGGCAGAGCAGCCCCACCCAGAGCCATCGCTTTCGCTACGGCCCCTACCTGGATGAATTTCCCACCGACCCCATCTTCGGCAGCCGCGATCTCAGCTGGGCCCTGGGCGAGGCAAGCGCGTTCGCTCCGCGGCAGGAAGGCGGTTGGATCTACGCTCCCGAGCGGGGCGAGTTTGTCGCGAGGATCGATGGCCTTCAGGACTCGCGGGACCTGGCCGGCTTCTGAGGGTCTGCACCCGCCGCGGGCCAGTCCACACGTTCTCTCGAGATGCCGGCCGCTTCGCCGAACGCGGCATCCCAACCGTTCGCGGCCCACTTGCTGAGCTGCGCCTCGGAGAATCCCCACTGCCGCGCGCGCTCCACCTCGGCCCGTAGACTGGTCTTGAAGAACGCGGGGTCGTCGCTGCCGAGCACGACGGGCACGCCCGCCGCCTCCAGCCTGGCAAGCGGGTGCTCGCCGGCCCTGGGATCCCAGACGCCGGTGCATTCATTGCTCGTCGGACAGACTTCCAGTGTGATGCGCTCGTCACGGAGTTCCCTCAGAAGCCGCGCGTCTGCCACCGCCGCCACGCCATGGCCGACGCGTGTGAGTCCGAGCGCCTCCACGGCCTCGCGCACGGCGTCGGGATCCGTCCCCTCTCCCGCGTGACAGCAGAGACCCAGGCCAGCCGCCTTGGCGCGACGGAAGACCTTGCCAAACGCGCGCGCCCGCTCCGCGCGTTCGTCTCCACCCATGCCGAAGCCGACGATGCGGTGATCGAGAAGATCGAGCGCGGCGTCCAACGCCTTGTCGGCGGCCGCGACGCCCCACTGGCGCGTCACGTCGGCGATGAACCAGACGCTTGGACCACCCTCCCCCTCGATCTCCGCGGCGCGGCTTCCCAGCCGGCGCAGGACGGGCTCGGGGTCGACCTCCGCACGCAGCATCTGTCCGAACGCGACGAAGACTTCCGCGTAGACGACCCCCTGAGCGCGCAAGGAAACGGCGAGTTCGTCGAAGATGCGGACGTAGACCTCGGGGCCGCGGAGCAGATGTGTCGCCCATCCGAAGCAGCGCAGGAAGCCTCCGAGATCGTCGAAGCCCCACTGCACGCCGCCGCTGCCTTCGACGATGGCCCCTTTCGGCGGCGGCGGAAGGCCGGGAGTCGCCTCGTGGAGCGTGCGCGCGAGCGCCGCATTCAGCGCACCTTCGAGGTGCAGATGCAACTCGACGCTCGTCGCCGCGGCTGCGAGATTCGATGTCACGGACGGGTTCCTTCCTTGTCGAGCGAGCCGCCGCGCGTGGCCAGCCACTTCAATCGAGCAGCCAGACCCCCGACAGCAACACCGCGCGGGCGCGTCCCGCGTCGTCGGCCACGGAGGCATCGCAGTTCAGTTCCACGACGAACGGACGGTCCAAAGCCAGCGTGTCCGGGTCGAGGCGGAATTCCCGCTCCCACGGCTCCTCTTCGAGTTGCCCATCGAACAGTACGTCGCCGGCAGCCGTGATGACCATGTGTGCCGAAGGGACCGCGGGGCGCAAGATGGCGATCCGGAGGCGCGCCGGCCGATCATCGGCCCTCAGCGGAATCGACAACGAGGCGTTGGGCGCGGTCCAGCGCTCCCCTTCTCCGTCGAGGCGCGTGTCCGCATAGATGCCACGCAGCTCGACATCTTCCACGTATGCGATCCCGAGTCGCTGGCCGAGGACCGAGGGTTGCGCGCCCGTGCGCTCGAGCGGGTGAAGACGGGAGCCGGAATCGATCGCGTAGAGTCGGAGGCCACCCGACCCGGAGAGCAGCCGGCGTCTGGGAATCAACGCCAGCCACTCGGCGGCGCGAACCGCTTCTCCACCGGTCACGCTCTGTGTGACGGCGACGACGCTGTCGCGCAGGCAGAGCGCGAGATCCACGGGCGCGTGCATCGGGCGCGAGGCCAGTATCCAGCCATGGATCTCGCCCGGCAAGAATGTGCTGCCCGGGCGCGTGCTCGCCGCGCGTGGCTGGTCGGCGAGCCGGACCTTGAACTCCGACGGCTCGCCGATCTCGAGCTCGCTCACGGCCGCGGCAACCAAGCCGGCGTAAGTTCCCACCGATGTACTCCGGCCGCCGGGAGGAGTCTGGGCGAACGCCTCGATTTGACGCCACAGTGTCTGCTCCTGCCCCGCGAGATCGGCCAAGGTGAACGGATGTTCGGTGGTCGCGTCTTCGAGATCGAAGAAGAGCGCAGACTCGCGCCCGGGCTCGTCCTTGCGGAGAAACGACCGTCCGTCGGTCTCCCAGGGGACTTCGAAACCCGCGGCTTCCGCCAGCGTGGGCAAGATGTCCGTGGTGATCACGAGTCGTTCGTCCAGGTCTCCGGCACGTGCTTGACCCGGGAGCTTCAGAAACCACGGAACCGCCGCGAGGTCGGCGAGATTCGAGTCGCTGATGCGTCGATAGAAATCCCCCGGGCGAAAACTGGCCCCATGGTCCGCGGTGATCGCGATGACGGCGTCGTCATAGAGGCCGAGTTCACGGAGCCTGTGAACGAGAGCGCCGATGAGGCCGTCCGTCGTCTGGAGCTGCAGCCGCGCGCGCATCCACGCCTGACTCACCGGATGGGCGTCGTCGAGCCACCGTCCACCATACTTGAACGGCTCCTCGAATCGGTCGCTGTATTGCGTTGCGTCCGCGTAGTAGACGTAGGGACTGTGCGGAAGCACGATGTGGATCACGCCGAGCGTCGGTTTGAATCCGCGCTGCAGGCGCTGCACCCAGTTCAGGAATTTTCCGACGCGCCCTCCCCGGACATCCTGCGCACGGCCGAAGCCGGCCCAGCCCGTGTCGATCTGCGGGACGCTCCGCGCGAGCTTGGGCGGCAGGATCCGATGGAGCAGCAGCACGGCGCTGTCGGAGAGAAGGAGATCCATGCGATGCGCCCGCGACATCGGATCGTGCCGTTCGAATTTGGGCGGACTGAGATGCGTGACCCCCTCGTGGGCCACGACGAGCATGTCGTGGGCGAGCAGAGTGACGAGATTCTCGGGATAGTGTGCAAGGTCGGGTGTCAATTCGGAACGCACGTAGCGGCCGGTCAGAATCGCGGGAATGGAGCGCTCCGTCGCGCCACTGACGGTCGCGCAGTTACGAAACCAGACCGAGTCCTCGCGGAATGCCGCCAGATTTGGATAGCGTTCCGCATCGATCTCATTCATGGCGCTCAGCAGATTCGTCAGCGGTAGTTCGTCGAGGATCACCAGGATTACCGACTTCAATTCCCCGTGCGTCCTGAGTTCGAGGGCTCCCGGCGGACGCGGTGGATCCAGGACGCCACGGATTCCAGGCCGGGCGACGAAGACGATGCTGAAGAGGATTGGCGCCAGGGCGCCGACGGCCAGGGCGCCGCGAAAACTGGCGGAGCGCCACAGGGCCAGGACCGCCGCGAGGGCGACCGAGGCCGCGAGGGCGACCGCGACCCACGGCCGGTCCGGCGAGACGGAGCGAAGCAGCGGCGAGACCGTCGCCGCGACGGCGACGAAGAAGAACAGCGCGAAACCGGCGCGCGCCGCGGCGCTGGACAGGAGCCGCAGGAGCGAAATCAGAACGGCGGCGGCCAGACCGGGCAGAAGCCAGCTAGACGCGATGAGCCAGGCTGCCTCGCGATGACCTGCCTCATGCTGGAGCAAGAAGATGGGATTGCGCGCGAGCAGATCGAAGAGCGGCTGGGCGACGGCGAATCCGAACAGGGTAAAGCAGGCCAGCGGCAGCAGATACCAGGCTTCAACCTTCGAGAGTTGTCGCGGCCGATGACCCATCGACTCATCTTAGACCCTATGAGGAGGCACTCCAAGCGTGGGAGCTTGTGCTCTGGCGCCAGAATTCGAATACTAGTTGGGTGAATCAGAACATCGCTCGCTTCGCGCCTTTGCCGGTGGTCTGCGCGGCCATTCTCGCGCTCGTCCTCTGCGCCTGCGACGACGACAGCGTGATCGTCGGCGAATTGAACTCCAACAGCGCCCCGACGACTCGCGTCACCGCGGCCCCGCCGTCGCTGCAACGCACGAGCTTCGAAGTGGGATTCAGCTGGGGCGGCCACGATCTCGACGGCGAAGTCGTCGGTTTCGAGTGGCGCATCAGCGACAACGGTCGAGACGGAATCGTGGATCCCGACGATCTCGCCGGCGTCCCGTGGCACTTCACTTCGGTGACGGACTCCGTATTCGTGGTCAGCGCCGACACGGATTCCTTCCCCCCCGATCTGGGAGACCCGCTCCTGCAGGAGATCGGCTTCCGCTTCTGGCAGACCCACACCTTCTACGTCCGCTCCGTCGACGACGACGGCGCGCGGGATCCCAGCCCGGCCGAGGTCAGCTTCACCGCGACCACTCTGGCACCCGTTGTCATCATCAGGGTTCCGCCGGTCGTTCCGAGCAACAGCTGCCGTCTCTCCCCGCAGGTCATGAGCTTCGAGTGGTTCGCGTGGGATCCGGACGCGGCCGACCTGCAGCCGACGGCCGTTCGCTATCTGTTGACGCCGGCCCAGCAGTCCAATGGCAACTGTCTGACGCGGAGGATGTTTCGCGAGGGCAGCTGGATCCGCGGCGACGATGCCGATTGGAGCGCATGGATGCCCTACGACGGCGTCACGGGGAAGGGGATCGGCGTCACACTCCCCCGCCAGGAAGTCGGCGATCAATACCTGTTCGCGGTCCAGGTGCGCGACAAGGCAGGCGCCGTCTCGCCCACGTTCGAATGGGATCGCAACGTCCGCCATGTCCGCGTCTCACAAAACCTCTTGCCGACGCTTCTCGTGGACGAGCCGTTCCTCGGCGCCTTTCGGGCGACGGGGCCAAACGGCCTCCGGGCCTTCGACATCGCCCCCGGCCAGCCGTTGGAGTTCAGCTGGATCGCGGCCGCGGAATCCTACTCCGGGATCATCCAGGATTATCGATTCGGATGGGACATTGCCGATCCCAACAATCCCAACGACGATGGCTGGTCCATGCCGTGGGGCGACGGCGTCGCCTGGCGCCGCAGCAACAACATCTTCCACACGGGCACGCACTTCTTCACGGTCCAATGCCGCGACAACTCGGGAACGATCTCCCGTCTCGGCTTCATTCTCACCGTGGTTCAGACTCCAGCCTACGTGGACCAACGCCCGCTCCTCTATGTCGATGACTGGCACAACGACAACCACCCGGATCCCGTCGACATCGAGTGGGACGCCCGATGGATGGGAATCCTGCGCGAAAACGTGGCAGGGTTCGTAGAGACGACGGATATCCTGGAGGCTGGCGTCGACGCCCAGAAGTTGAACTTCGGGACCCTCGTGAAGTACAAGGGCGTCCTCTGGTTCACCAACGCGAGCACGCTCTCGTTCCTCAGTCGCGTGCTGGCGCCGAGCAAGACGGACGAAGTCCGCTACAACTGGTTGGAGGTCTATCAGGCCCGCGTCGGAAACCTGCTCATGGTCGGCCCGGGAGCGATGGTCCGTTCACTCGAGATCAACGAACTGGGTTGGATCTACCCGCTCTTCTTCGACAGTCCGGCCGACGGCCGGCTGGGCTTTGGCGTCGAAACCGCGACGGACGGGCTGTCGAGAAATCGGGGGACGACCCGGTGGCCGTACACCGCGTGGTGCCTGGACGCCCTGGATCGGGTACGCCCCGCCACCGGTGGGGTCTACGGGGAATTCAACGACGGCGTTCTCCTGCGGTCGAAGAATTGCGACGGCCTCCATGTCGCTGAATTGACCCAGGAGTTCAAGGACCGATACCCCGCGGCGCCGGAACCCCCATACTCGGTCCGCAACCTCGAGCCCCGCCAGGAGCGGCAGGAACAAAACTCCCTCTACGCGGTCAACTCCGAGGAATTCTACAACCGGAACACGACGACACGTTCGGCGAACCTGTTCTTGCGTCCGTGCCAGACGGAGATGTTCCGCTGGGTCGCGCGCCGTGACTATGAGGCGTGGTTCGAACAGGTGTGGTTCCCCAGCGTGCATCCCGACAGCACGATCGACATCCCGCCCATCGTTCCAAATGCGAGCGGCAATTGCGTGCCGCCACTCAGCGTGAGCTCGCCGCTGAAGAACGCGTCGACCGCCATCGCCAGCAGCGTCTACTCGGACGACAAGCCCGTCCGGGGCTCGCAGGACTTCCTCTGGGGTTTTCACCCCCTCAGTTTCCAGCTCGACGACGTGAAGGCCGCCGTCCTGTGGATCCTGGGCGACAACTGGGAACTCGAGGCCGGTCCCTAGGCGGAGGGGCCCTCCTGGCTTCTCCCTTGCACCACATCCGTGGGCCGGATAGTTTGTCCACCAGGCCCGCAAACTCAGACTCCGCCCACCACGAGGGCCGCCCCCATGGGAAGATATTTTCGTATTTTAATCGCCCTATTCCTGCTGGCTGCCATCTACCACCAGATCGGTGGATTCGAGGGCCCAGGCACCGATCTAAGCCCCAGCGATTCAGCCGCTTATGCGGACTCCCCGGCTCGGAAGACCCTGGTCGAGGCCGGCGAGCCGCCAACCCAGGGGTCTGAGACCGCCGTCCCGGGCAATTGGAGTGACCAGAATTCGGCCACCCTAGGGACCCGCACCGACGACGACGCCCCGGCGCTGTCAGTTGCGAGCGCGGCCGATTCTTCCAATTCGCCCTCTGCCATTGAACTCCAGATCGGGCGCAATGAGAGCTTCTACGTCGCCCTCTCGAATCATGGTCTCCCGCACGAGACCATCATGCAGCTCGTGGCGGCCTGTAAGCCCCATACCAATCTCAAGCGCGTCAAGCGCGGCGACCGGTTCCAGCTCCAGTACGATCCGAGTGGAGAGTTCATGGGGCTGAGCTTCGAGATCGACGCCGCGCATTATCTGACGGTGACACGAGGCGACGGAGCCATGCTCGCGAGCTTGAACAGCTATCCCGTCGAGCGCGTCGTGCGCGGCGTGCATGGGGTCATCGAGACCAATCTTTTCGATGCCCTGCTCACGCAGGAGGCGGATCCCCTCCTCGCGGACGAGATCGCAAGCATCCTCGGGTGGAATATCGACTTCTTCCGCGACCTTCGCGTGGGTGACGAATTCAGCGTGCTGTACGAAAAGTTCGTCTACGACGGCCGGACGGTCCGAGAGGGCCACGTCCTCTCGTGTCGTTTCACGAATCAGAACAAGCTTCACGAGGCCTATCTGTTCGAGAGCCCTCTGGGACTACCATCCTATTATGACGGTGACGGCAATTCGCTCGAGCGCCAGTTCCTGCGCGCGCCGCTCAAGTACTCACGGATCAGCAGTGGCTTCACGCGGCGGCGCTTGCATCCAGTCACGAAGACGGTGCAGCCCCACTATGGCGTGGACTATGTGGCGCCGTCGGGAACGCCGGTGTTGGCGACGGCCGACGGCGTGGTGATCAACCGCGAGAAAAATCGCGCCAGTGGCAACTTCGTCGGACTTCGGCACGGCCAGGGCTATGAGAGTTACTATCTCCATCTCTCCCGCTTCCCGAAAGATGCCCAGGTCGGAGATCGCGTGAAGCAGGGCGATGTCATCGGCTATGTCGGCAGTACGGGTTGGGCAACGGCTTCGCATCTCGACTATCGTATCAAGAAGGACGGCCGCTGGACGAATCCGCGGACGCTCGACTTGCCGCCGGCCGAGCCGATCCAGGAGGCCAGCCGCGTCGGCTTCGAGCGCCAGCGCGATCAGATGTTGGCGTTGCTCGACGAGATCATGGGAGTCGACAACTTTGTCCTCGACTCCAGCCGGCCCGAACACGACCAGCTTCAGAGCTACTTCGCCGAGGACTAGAGTGAGCGACTCTTCCGCCGCAGCCTGGATTCCATTGGGCGACGCGGAGCTGGAGTCCCCCGAGAGAATTGGAAACAAGGCAGCCCGCCTGGCCGAACTGCGCCGAGCGGGCTTTCTCGTGCCCGACGGTTGGATCCTGCCGGTGGATCGGATCGATGCGATCGAGCTGCCCGAGGCCGCCCGCGCCCTCGTCGCGTTGCTTCCGCGCACGCCGGCGTGGATCATCCGCAGTTCGAGCCCATGGGAAGACCGGGAGGGAAGCAGCGCGGCGGGACTCTTTGCGAGCGAGGCCTGCGGCCCCTCCGCCCACGAGTTGACCTGCGCCATGGAGCGTGTCATCGAAAGTCGCGCCAGCGAACACGTGCGCGAACTCCTCGGGGTCGACGCGCCGCTGGCGCTCTTGGCACAACCGCTCCTGGAACTCGAGGCGTGGTTCGTGGTCGAGCTGCGGCCAGGCAGAGATCCGAATCACGACGGCTGGTCCCGACTCGAAGCAGACACGCCACCACCGGATCTTCTGCGCGCGCTACAACCGCAGAAAGATGGCGCCGCGCTCCTGGTCGAACTGGGTGCCGCTGACGGGCGCTGGTACGTGCTCCAGTGCCGGCCGGCGCCGATCCAAGCCCTGCCCCCGCGGCCGCGCATCGCCGCCGCGCCCGAGGAGATCGATGCAGAGCGTTGGCGTTGGGATCGCGAGCACTCCGCGCGTCCGCTCTGCCCCCTCCTGGCGGGATACTTCGAGCGCTCGCTGCAGGAGCAGTCCGAGGCGCCGAGTCGCCTCTTTCACGGCTGCTGGCATGATCGTGTCGGGCCCCATGCGACGGCATGGAACGACGATGCGCGCGCGCAGCTCTTCGACCTACGGCCCCTCGTGGGCCTGCTCGAGCAGATCGAAGCGGCAGCCGCCGCGGAGCGATGGAATCGGGCTTCTTGGATCGAGTTCATGGACCTCTGGCTGCGATTTCAGCGCGCCTATTTTGCGCGGCCGACCGGCGCCGCACGGCGTTGGCTTCGCTCGCAGCCAGCCGACGAGGGCGCGGTCGGTGAGACCGTCGCCCAGCGAGATGCCGAGCTGGATGAACTCGCGGCGCGCCTCGATCGGGACGAGAACATCGACTGGGAGGCATTCCTGCGGCGACACGGTCATCACGCCGATTGGCCATGGGACGGTCGTGGCCGAACCTGGTCCGAAGATCCGTCGCCTCTGCGGCGCGAGCTACGCCTTCGGGCCGGCCGCCCCGCCGCGCCTTCGCGCGCGAACGCTCTGCCGGGCGAGGCATCCCGCGTGTTGGCCCTTCTCGAGGAAGACGACGAATTGCTCGCGCGAAGTTACGCCCAATTCCGGCGCGCCGTCCGCGGCGCCTGTCTCTGCTGTGAACTCCCCGAGCATCGCTGGGAGGATTCGCTGGAACTCGACCCCGAGTGTTGGGAGTCCCTGCTCGACCGCTTCGATCGCGGCGCCTGGGAGGACGCCGTGCACACAGGGAGAGAACTGGCGCAGAGTTGGCTCGGCCAAGCCCTGCTGCGCGGCGCACGCTCGGGGAATTCACTCGTGGGAACTCCCGTCTTCGCGGGACATGTGCGCGCGCCGCTCTGCGTTCTTCCCTCGGCCTGCGCCGGCGGAGGGCCCGCTTGGGGCGAGATCCTCGTCGTGCCCTCGATCCAGCCCGGCGACGCGGTCGTCTTCCGCCGTCTCGCGGGACTCGTGGTGGAAGCCGGGGATCCGCTGGGACACGCGGCCGTGCTCGCGCGCGAAGCCCACGTGCCATGCGTCGTCGGTGTCGACGGCGCCTGCGCACGGCTCGCCGCGGAGCCGGGAGCCACACTGGACGCCCGCTCCGGCCAGATCGAACCATGGGAGCGCGAAGGCGACCCGGGATTCCGTTGACCCTCCCCCCCGAGTGTGGCCTATTTTCACAGCGTGACAGATCAGCACGAATTCCGGCGGGCGTGAGCGATGCCTTCAACGGCCCGAACTCATTCGAAATCAACGGCTTTCCATGCTCTGCGGGACGGCGCGCGCGCCGGCATGCGACTTGGATGAGTGTCCGGCCATGACACGCAGACGGACACTCACAGCCTGCCTCCTGCTCCTGCTGCTGGCGGTCACGGCCACCGCCGAACGCGCGCTGGTGCTCCAAGGAATCCGCGTGGAGCCCGCGGGCGGCGCGGCCGTCGCGGTGCGCCGTCTCCTGCCCCTGGCCGTCGGCGATGTCCTGGACGCCCACTCGCTCGGTGAGGCGCAGGAGAGCCTCGAGAGCAGCGGCGTCTTCGAGAGCGTCCATGTCTACAGCGAGCGCGGCACGACGCCCGGCGCCGTCGTCCTCGTCGTCGAGGCGAAACTCGACCGCGGCGTCCACCTGCAGACGGGCTTCGGACATCAGCCCATCGACGGCTGGTATCTCGACCTCATCGGCATGCGTTGGAACAGCCCGTTCAGACGCGGCGGTCATCTGCGGCTGGGATTGCGCGCCGGACAACGGACGAGTGGAACTCAGGCGCGGCTGGAAGTCCCCCGCCTGTTGGGAAGCGGCGACTTCCTGGTCGAACTGTCCGGGCTCGACGAACGTTGGCGCATCTACGAAGGACTCTCCGTCTTCGAGCAGACCATCGCCAAATCGGAACTGCTCGTCGGCGCCCGTTTCGGTGAGACGGGGCGCAAGAACATGACCGTGTGGCTTGGCGGAAGCAGCGCCGAGCCGAGCGAGACCGTCGAAGCCGTCGACCTCGCGGACGACGAGCCGGCGGGACGCCTCGTCCCGCTCATCGGGGAACGACAACGCTACGGAACTCTCGGCCTCGACCTGCGGCTTTTCCGTCAGCATCCGACCATGCCGTGGAGAGAGGGTCGCTCCACCGCGCTGCGACTGCGCTCGTATTCCGAAGAGGACGGCGCACGCTTCGGGCGTGCGGATCTCGAGCAGGCATTCGCGTTCCCCATGCCTGCCGCCTCGGCCTTCGCACTGCAGGGCCGCGCGTCGATCAGCTCGCCGGAGACTCCTTACTATCTACGGCCGGTGTTCGGGGGCACCAGCACCGTGCGCGGCTATCGCGACGCGAGCCTCTCGGGCGCTCGCGGCGCCCGAGCCTATTGGAAGCTGAGTGGCGAATGGCGGATGCCACTCCTGGCCAAGGACCGCGCCGACCCCCGCGTCCTCGGCGTCCTCTTCGCCGATGCGGGCCGGCATTGGGATGCCGACGGCGAACGCCAGGAGATGTCGGCAGGTGTCGGCTACGGGTTACGGATTCGCGTCCCCTGGCTCCAGATCTTCTCGGTCGACGTCGGAATTCCGCTGAGCGAACAACGCACGGGAGACGACTTCTGGGCGCATCTTCGGTTGGGCTATGGTTTCTGAGGCGGCCGCGCTGCGCAGAGTCCTTCCCTTCGCCCTCAGTTGGGCTCTGCTCGCCTTGCCCGTCGGCGCCGCCGAGATTCGCTCCCTGCTTCCCGGCGCGACGGACGGTTGGCTCAGCTTCAGCCTGAGTGCGCGTGATCTCCTGGATGCGCGGACGACGAGCACCATCGAGAGCGGCCTGCCGGGCAATTGCATCTATCAGGTGAGCCTCGTCGGTGTCGGGGGTGAGGTCTTCGAGCGCCGCTTCTACAACTTCACGCTGCGTTTCGACGTCTGGGAGGAGCTCTATCGCCTGGAGGGACCCGGCGGCGAGCGCGTCTTCGACAGCCTCGCCGCCGCCGATTCGGCATGGGCCAATCCAAGGGATTTGAAGTTCGTGCCGCTCTCACGCCTGGAAGCTCAGGTCGACTATCAACTGCACGTGGAAATCTCTGTGCGCTCCATCGCCATGGCCGATCGGCTGCGCCTCGCCGAATTCGTCAGCCGCAGCAGCTCTGCAGGTCGGCAGGAACTGCATGTGGATGTCGGCGCTCTCTTTTCGCGGCTCGCGGGTCACGAAGACTCGGGCGGCGAGGAGCGATTTGCGAGCCCTCGTTTCCGGCCGGCGTCTTTGGCCGTGCAGGAGAGTCCTTGAGCCTCCGCGCCCGCATGCTCCTGCTCATGGCCCTCCTGGCCCTCCTGCCAGGGATCTTCGCGGTCATCGTGACGCGACAGATCGTGGTGCAGAGCCTGGAACTAAGCCTCTCGGGCGAACTCGACCGCGCCGTCGAGACGGGCCTTCGTCATAGCGCACAGCTGTACCGCAG
>Ga0214472_10005154_pt1 | contig 13747 bp, 10 predicted proteins | sample RVTome_6_FD_207662 | JGI IMG/M metagenome (GOLD analysis project Ga0214472, IMG submission 207662) | Soil microbial communities from uranium-contaminated site in the Upper Colorado River Basin, Wyoming, United States - RVT140D175 | ecosystem: Environmental > Terrestrial > Soil > Contaminated >... | reverse complement strand
AACACGGTGGCCCGACTCCTCAAGCAGATGGACTTCTCGCTCCGGGTGAACGTGAAGTGCCTCGAGTCCGGGCTCCGAAACCCGCCCGACCCAGAACTCCGGGATCAGCAGTTCCGACACATCCGCAGGCAGATCCGGAACTACGTCGAACAGGATCTCCCCGTGATCAGCGTCGACACCAAAAGCCGGGAGCTGATCGGACCCTTCCACCAACCCGGGAAGAAATGGAGCTGCCGTCCGATCCAGGTCCTCGATCATGACTTCCCCTCCGATGCCGAAGGCGTCGCCATTCCCTACGGGATCTACGATCTGTCGTCCAACGAGGGCTTCGTCTCGATCGGTACCACCTACGACACGTCCGAGTTCGCCGTCGACTCCATCGCCAAGTGGTGGACTCAGGTCGGCTGGGACCGCTACGGGGGAGTGGATCAACTTCTCATCCTGGCAGACTGCGGCGGAAGCAACAGCTACCGAACTCGACTCTGGAAGTACCAGCTGCAGGTCGCCCTCTGCGATCGCTTCGATCTCCGGGTCCAGGTCTGCCACTACCCACCCGGCGCCTCCAAATGGAATCCCATCGAACACAAACTCTTCTGCCACATCAGCAACAACTGGGCTGGTCAACCCTTGCGGGACTACGAGACGGTTCTCAAGTTCATCCGCTCGACCAAGACTTCGACCGGACTCGCGGTCCGCGCGACCCTCGTCCGGAAGCACTACTCCAAAGGAACGAAGATCACGAACGACCAAATGAAACAAATCTTCCTGGAACGACACACCGCGCGTCCCGATTGGAATTACTCCATCCTTCCATGGTCAGAAATGGGAAGTTATTCTTGAGCGACCCCTAAGCACGTAGGCAACTCCGTCGGGTGTGAGCTGCGCGCCGCGTGCGTTGAGGAAGATCTCCGCAGCCTGCGCTCCTGGTTTCTTGCGCTGGATCAGAGAACGGAGTGCCCGGGCTGTCTCCGGCTACAACGGGCAAACCCGCTCCTTGCCTCTCTTGCCATGGACTCGAGCCTGTCGGGGTCGGCTTAGCCGTAGATCCTCGGGCCTGACAGCGAGGGCCTCACTGACCCTGGCACCAGTGTTGTACAGGAACAGGAGCAGGGCCAGGTCCCGGGTGCCGCTGGCCGTCGCTGGATCCCGCTGGGCGATTAGCGCGCGTATCCCTTCGGGCTCCATGTAGGTCGGAGGACGGACCCGGGCGCTTGGCTGGGATCGCCAGGACCCGGCGGTATTGCTCCGCCCTCGTCAAGTCGTGACGCAGCAGGTGCTGGAAGAATCTGTGGATGGCGGCGAGCCGGCAGTTGCGCGCGGCCGGCGCGCTTCCTCGCACGGTCTCAAGATGATCCAAGAAGGCCAGTATCACCTCGGGACGAAGATCGTCCAAGCCCAGTATGGCGACAGGCCGATGCGTGTGCTCAGCTGCGAACTGGAAGAAGAGCCTGAGCGTGTCGCGGTAGGCACGGACGGTGTGCTCACTGGCGCCGCGGACCGCGCGCAGATGGGTCTGAAAGTAGGTCTGGACGAGGGTCAGGAGCGAGGGGGTGGACCGGGACACTACTCGACCCTCCCGGCGTTGATGTACCGACGGAGAACCTACCACCTGCCAGTGCGAGCAACTCAGGCGTAGCGGTCAAGTAGGTTGCGGTCCCGAGAAGATCGTCGTGGCCCATGTAAGCCGACAACCACGCGTGCAGATCGACTCCTGCCCGATACCAACGGGTGAGCCTGTGCACGGCGAAGGCGTGCCGCAGATCATGCGGCCGAGGCCCCACGCGACCCGTAGCAGACTTGAGCCCCGCCTTTCTCGACAATCGCCGCACAGTCTCCGAGGCCGTGTTGGCGGAGAGCCTGGTTCGATCGATGCCGACAAACAGGCGATCGGTGGTAGGGCACCCAACGCGATCGCCCTTTGGAGTCGAGGATGAACAGCGTCACCGTGGCCAGATCCAGGTCTCGAATGCGTAGGCCGAGCGCCTCGCCAAAGCGCAGACCCGTGCAGTAGTGAAGCACAATCAGTGTCCGGTACAGGATCCAACGAAACGGGTGCCCGCCGAGTTCCTGCGTGAGGCGTATCAGACGTTGCATCTCCCGTGCCGAGAAGATGTGCGGGGTGTACTCGCTTGTCGCCGGCAGCTGGGGCCAGGCAGGTGCCCGCAAGCCGCGATGCCCTGCTCGCTGCAAGTACTCGTAGAACTGCCGGGCGACGGCAAGTTCGCAAGCGACGCTCACCGGCTTTCGGCCCCTGCGGCTGCCGAGCCACGCCAGGATGGCTTCGGCGAGGCGTAGGCGACCCATCCGATCGTCGCTGCCTGACCAGGAAACGGTCGAGTGCCCGCAGCGTTAGGTCCTGGGAAAGGACCGCCACACCGTCGAGGTCTGGTACGCGTTACCAAACCGGGGTGCGATCGAATCCTGGAACACTTGGCTCCCCGGGTAGGACCGATTTCGAACCTCACTCTAGTTCCGTGCGGGATAGCGGATCACGCCCCGCGCCTCGTCCGGAGGCGCGACCCGTCGCCGGGTGGGCTTGAAACCGACTGGAAGTCAACGCCTTCGCACTGCGCACAGTGCTCGCACACCACGGGTCTGCTCAGCGCGCGCTATACGAAGTGACTCTGAGTATCGCCAAGCCATCGCTGGTGGAAGCATAGATGAGATCTCCAGCAACGGCAAACTCACCGGGCCGGTTCGAAAGCGCGAAGGACCCCGCCAGCATTGGCTTCGTCCCGTCCCCGAGCGACAGGACCAAGAGCTCGCTAGGGTCGGCAATCCCGATGCATAGGAGGTCTTCCATGACCACCATTCCGGTGACGCTACCCGGAAGTTCATAAAGGTTCCTCGGTCGCAGCTTCCTTGGGCGGGATTGGATTTGCGGGTCGAGAGGACGCCGACACGATCCTAGTCCGCCCCAAGCTTCACGTGGTAGACTCGCCCGGAGCCGGACTCTCCGGTTCGACGGGATACGGTCGTCGCTCTTCCTGACTCGACCGCCCCCGAGACCCCCTCCTTCCGTGCCCCAGAGGAGCCGATGGCCCTACAACCCGGATCCCGACTCGGCTCCTACGAGATCGTCGCGCCCGTCGGTGCCGGCGGCATGGGTGAGGTGTGGCGGGCACACGACCTGCGGCTGGGCCGGGATGTCGCGATCAAGGTGCTGCCGGCGGCGCTCGCGGTAGACGTCGAGCGGCTGGCGCGGTTCGACCGCGAGGCGAAGACGCTTGCGTCGCTGAACCACCCGAACATCGCGCAGATCTTCGGTATCGAGGAGTCTGGCGGACTCCGTGCGTTCGTCATGGAGCTGGTCGAGGGCGAGGACCTGTCGGAACTCGCCGCCCGCGGCCCTCTCCTGCCTGAGGCGGTGCTCCCGATCGCCGGCCAGCTCGTCGATGCCCTCGAGGCCGCGCACGAGGCCGGGGTCGTCCACCGCGACCTGAAGCCCGCGAACATCAAGGTCGGGCGCGACGGCTCGATCAAGGTGCTCGACTTCGGACTGGCCAAGGCCGTGGATCCTGCGGCCTCGTCCGGCGTCGATCTCCTGCAGTCGCCGACGATGACGGCGCAGGCGACGCAGGCAGGTATCGTCATCGGCACGGCTCCCTACATGAGTCCCGAGCAGGCGCGCGGGCAGGCCGTCGACAAGCGTGCGGATATCTGGGCCCTCGGAGTGATCCTCTTCGAGCTGCTCTCGGGCGAGCGCCTGTTCGACAGCCCGACGGTGTCGGACACGCTTGCGGCCGTACTTCGGGCGGAGATCGACTGGGACCGGCTGCCGGCCGGTACCCCGCCTGCGCTCGTCGCCCTGATCCGGCGCTGCCTCGAGCGCGATCCGCGCCGGCGCCTGCGCGACGTCGGCGACGCACGCTTCGAGCTCTCGGCTGCGGCGACCGCGCGCGCCACCGGGACGGAAGGTGACATCCCTGCGTCGACCCGAAGGCGGTGGTGGCCGACGATCGCTCTCGCCGTGATCGCGTTGGGCTCGCTCGCCTTCGCACTCGCCGTCTCGTGGCGTCGATCCACGCCCGCACCGTCCCACCCGACCTATGTCTCGATCGCCCTGCCGGTCGGACACTTCCTCGCCTCGGTTCCGGCGATCTCCCGCGATGGACGCCGCCTGGCCTTCACCGCCTCTGACGGGATCGGGCGCCCGCAGCTCTGGGTCCGTGATCTCGGCGAGCCTGAATCGCGGCTCCTGGAGGACACCGACGACGCCTCCTCCCCCTTCTTCTCCCCGGACGGAGAGTGGATTGCCTACTACGCCGCCGACCGTCTCCGCAAGGTCCGCGCGAGCGGTGGCGCGTCCCTCAATCTGGCGCGCTCGACCTCCCACGTCGGCGGTACCTGGACGGACGACGGCACGATCGTCTTCAACCAGAGCTGGAACGGGGGGCTGTCCGTCGTTGGGGAGAACGGCGGTCAGGTGGACAGCCTCCTCTCGTTGCAGAGCGACAGTGAGTACGCTTACATCTGGCCTTACGCGGTGCCGGGGGAGCACGACATTCTGTACGCGAGCTGGGGTGTGGAGTTCGCCACGAACCTGCTCGACGCCAGGACGAAGGAGACGCGGATCGTCGTCCCTGGCTGGTGGCGCCGGTTCGCCTGGGTCACGGGCGGGTACCTGATCAGCGCGAGCTCGGGCGAGATCCGTGCCCTGAAACTGGACTCGGCGGGTGGGACCTCGGGCGAGGCGACGACGCTGGTGGCGGACGCCGAGATGGGCGGCGTGAACGGCGACCCTCCCTTCGACGTTTCGCAGGAGGGAACGCTCGTCTATGTGCAGGCGCGCGACGATGACGCCTGGCTCGCGTACATCGATCGGGACGGGAGGTCGACGCGACTTCCGACCGCCGCCGGTCCCTTCGGCCTGGTGCGGCTCTCCCCGGACGGTCGGCGCGCGGTCGTCCAGCCCGACGTAGGACTGTCGGTCGTCGATCTCGAGCGGGGCACGATGACGCCCCTCGTGCCGGAGCTGAGCGGACACGGCGGGACGCTCGATCCGGTCTGGAGTCCCGACGGACGTTCGGTGACCTTCGGGTCGAACAAGGACGGCAACTGGGACATCTACCGCAGGGCAGCAAACGGTACGGGCGAGATCGCGACCGTGCTTTCGTTGCCGGCGGACCAGCAGCCCGAGTCGTACGCGCCGGACGGTACCCTGTTCTTCAGGGTAACGGATCCGAATACGGGAAATGACATCTGGTCGCTGCCGCCCGGTGGAGAGCCCCGTCCCTGGCTGGCGACCGCAGCCAACGAGCTCGGCAGCCGGTTCTCACCCGACGGACGGCTCGTGTCCTACATCTCCGACGCGTCCGGACGCTTCGAGGTCTATGTCCAGTCCCGCGACGATGCGGAAGTGCGCACACAGGTTTCGGTGGACGGGGGAGATGGCGCGGTCTGGTCCCCACGCGGCGACCTCCTCTACTTCCACCAGGGCGCTCTCATGATGCAGGCCGATATCCGCACCACGGATGGGCTCGTAGTGGGCACTCCGGAGCGGGTCTTCGGCCCCAGCTGGACGATTGGAGGCTACGACCTCATGCCCGACGGAGAACGTTTCCTCGTCGTGGAGTTTCCGCCCAACGCGATCCCGACGCGCATCGACCTGGTCCTGGACTGGCCTGCCCTGCTGGAGACGTCTTCGGACCGCTGAAGGGCCGGCGACGTAGCGTCGTTCCGGTGTCCGAGATCGCCTGCTGGGAAGCTTAGACTCTGATCACGACGGACAATCACGGGTGGCCGCTTTCCTCCGGAACAGGTGACCGGATTCGCCGAAATACGCAACTTCGTCTTCGTCTTCGGGCGGCCCGCTTTCCGAGCCCTGCTGCCGTCGTATTTCCGAGCGACCAGGTTCCGATACCAGCGGAGCAAGGTATCTGGGGTGACGATCGGATCCATTCCGGCCAAGGTCTTGCGGCTCAGCTTCCTGCCCTTCGTCGCCAGGCGCCGTCGTTGGGCATCGGTGAAACGGAGACGTCGGTCGCCCACGTGCTCCCGGAGGATTCGATTCTCTTCCAGGAGATACTCGATGACATCCTGTTGGCGGCGGTTCGCCCAGCCCGCCACGGTCAGGATCAGAAACTGGAGAGGAAGCGTGTTCATGCCCAGGAATCTACAGCATTCCGTGCCGCAGCGGGCCGAGCCAGCCCTCAGCCCTGACCTGGAGTTCGTTGCCCGCATGCAGGTTACGCTCGGCTGACTTATGGCACCATACGGGATCCGAGAATTCCTTCGAACTCGCCCAATGGCCCACCCAGGAGTGGTCAAGGCCCGCTCGCGCTGTTAGCATTTCTGCTTGGGAGGATGACCAGCAACGAACCTGCGCTGATACGGTGGGTGTTTCTGCGATTCGAGGAGGTGCATGATGAAACGCGCGACTGCCCTTCTTTCCTTGATGGTCGTCTTGTTGGCTCCGTCCGCAGTGAGGTCGGAGCTTCTCATCGATGCGCAGGCCGGCGTCGCCTCATCCTATGACTACCCGCTTAGCCACGCCAGTGGTCGGGCTGTTCTTACTGACGGCGCCAATCTGGTGGCATCAATCCACGCAAGCATGCCAGTCGCGCCGCGCTGGTCGCTGCTGCTCGGCGGCATGTACTGGTCGGATGCGGGGGGAGTGACGCTTCCCAAGATTCCGGAGAGTCCAAACTGGGAGGTCTCTTCTCGTGTCGTGCCCGCGGTCTTGGGCTTGCGCCTTCGCCCTGGTCCGTTGGATCAATCCGTTGCTCTCCATCTTGAGATCGGGGCAGGTGCGGCGATTCTCCGCACCAAGGTACGCGAGGTGCCTCCGGCTTTCTTCGGGGAACTCTCGCCGGAAAGATCGAGCATGGAAGTTGCTCCGACAGGTTACGTTGGCGCAGCCCTATCAACCCCGGTACTGCATCGGGCAGACCTGGTCTTCAGAGGCGCGTACTTGTTCTCGGGAGACTTCGGCAACGATGAGGCTCTGATCGCCGACCTCGAGTACGGAGGTCTCCGAGAGATGACCATGTCGGCTGGGGTTCAAGTGCGACTCGGTCGGTGAGCCCTCGCTGCGATCTGAGTTCGCCATCTCTGACTGGGGCGCGGTCGTAACAGGGTCGTCAACCCAGAGAGCGTTGTTGACCGGAGATTCTGAGAGTTTTCGGGAGGTTCTCCGGCCGCGGTCGTAACCGTGGGGGTTCCGACCGGACCCCGGTCGCTCTCTCACGAAACAGAGAACGGCGGCGGGATGGCACCGCGGGAAACTCTTTGGTGGGGGCGGGTTACGAAGAGACCCCGAGGGCTCTCGCTCTCAGGGTTCTCCGTCAACTGGAAGGACGCGGGAATCCGCGTTCTCAATGATGGCTCCCCAATTAATGCCTCCAGGCGAACCAGCGAACGTGCTCCCGCGGAGAGCGGAGAATCCGTAACCGCCCGCGGCTACTCGGTTTCTCTGATTGGGTCCCGGTCGGGCGGAGGTGGTTCGAGTCTCAAGATGACGCTGAGCCCGCTCGTGCCAGCTCGAACTCGCACGCTCGTCTGGTCGAGCCCACGAGATCCTTCCCAAGCCGTGGGAGCGGCAGACGCTCGCGAACCTACTCGGGCGATGCTAGCTGGAACAACCTCGGCGTCCCTGGGCCCCGAGCAGGTGCTGCCATACGGCCTGGCCGAGATGCTGCTCATCACGCCCTCGCGGTGGACGCTCACGGAGGCCACGCGCGAGGTTCGGCTCCCCGTGTGAAGGACGACGTGGGGTGGGGCGGCGCGGACGATCAGCCGCCCCGAAACGACCGAGCTCGCTCACTCGGAGAGCAGCGGAAGTGGGACTCGGATACTCGGGTTCCCCCTATCTCGCGTCACGTCGCGCGCCTGGCGGCGTACAGCTCGGGAAGGACGTGCTCCAGGCAGGTTGCCCGCCTCTCCGTTGGGGTTTCCAGCATGACTTGACATGAAGTATCTTTACGTTAAGTTATATGCAGAATGAAAAGCGCACCGTCCAAAAAGAAGGCCGCCGATGTCTCGGGCACGCACCTGTGGCTCGTGCTGATGAAGGCGCACCGGGCGCTCGAGCGCTTGGCGACCCGCAGCATCGAGCTCTCCGAGGTGGGCCTCTCCGACTTCGGGGTCATGGAGATGCTCCTCCACAAGGGACCTCAGCCCGTAAACGAGATTGGTCGGCGAATCGAGCTCACCAGTGGAGCGATCACCACGGCCGTAGATCGACTCGAGTCCCGCGGCCTGGTCACGCGCGAGGCCCACCCGAGCGACAGAAGGGCTCGCGTCGTTCGGCTGACGGCGGCGGGCAAGGACCAGGCGGCCAAGATATTCGCTGGCCACAAGGCGGCGATGGACTTGGCGGCGAGTGGGCTCTCCAAGACCGAGCGCTCGACGCTCATTGAGCTGCTCAAGAAGCTCGGCACTTCGGCCGGGACTCAAGCAGCCCCAGAACAGGTGGAAGATTAAGACCATGTTGGCACGTCAGATTCAGCAACCCGTCCGCGAGATCGTCTACCGCACCCGCGGTCTGACGCACGGACCTATCACCCGTCTGATGAGCCCCGGAGACCTCGGGGAGCTCATCAAGCCGTTCGTCTTCCTGGACCTCTTCGTCCTGAACGGCCAGATCGCGCTCCCTCCGATCGAGATGAGCTGGCATCCGCATTCGGGCATCGCCACTGTCAGCGTGATTCTCGAGGGCGCGGTGCGCTACGCCGAGACGACGGGGAAGCAGGGCGTTCTCCAGGCCGGAAGCATCGAATGGATGCGAGCGGGAAGCGGCGTCTGGCACACCGGTAGCGTCGAGCCGGGGCGCGTGAAGGGGTTCCAGCTCTGGGTCGCCCTGCCACCCGAGATCGAGAACGAACAAAATGCCAGCCACTACGTGATGCCGGAGCTCGTGCCCGTCGAGGGTCCTGCGCGGGTGATCCTGGGGCGCTACGGCGGCGCAAAGAGCCCAATCGACTCGCCTCCGATGAGCTACCTCTCGGTGAACCTCAAAGACGGCGAGCAGTGGACCTATCATCCGCCCGCAGGACACACGGTGGCGTTCGTGGCCGTCCACGAGGGAACCCTCCGGACGCCCTCGCCCGTCCCGCGCGGAGAGATCGCGGTCTTCGAGCCATCGGAGCGGCCGATCGAATTCGTCGCCGAGGGTGCGACAGGATTCGTCCTGGGTTCGGCGGCGAAGCATCGGCACGACCTCGCGCTCGGCAACTACTCGGTGCACACGAGCGCCGAGTCGCTGCGCCAAGGGGAGGAGGAGATTCGTCGCATCGGTCGGGAGCTCCGCGCTGACGGAACACTGAGGCGTTCGCCGGTGGAGCTCGGCGGCCCGACGAAGGCGAGGCAACTGCCATGACTGCACGGAACATCATCGCGAAGTGGTCGACCTGGGGCCCTTTCCTACAGAGTGTGCTCCGCATCGTGGCCGCATTCATGTTCATCCTGTCGGGCACGATGAAGCTCCTCGCCTTTCCGGCCGGAGTCCCCCCGGACGGCGGCACCGTCCCGTTGATGTCGCAGATTGGGCTCGGCGCCATCCTCGAGGCCTTCGGCGGAGGCCTGCTCCTCGTCGGTCTGTTCACTCGCCCTGTCGCCTTTCTCCTGGCTGGAGAAATGGCGGTGGCGTACTTCCAGTTCCACGCGCCGCAGGGCTTCTGGCCGACTATGAACGGTGGCGTGGCCGCGGTGCTGTACTGCTTCATCTGGCTCTACTTCTCGGCCGCCGGCGCCGGGCCGTGGAGCCTGGACTCCCGGCGGGGGAAATAGGCGCGCTCCTGCTCGGTCACTACAACCACGATCACGAAATGGAGACTCCAATGCTCAAGGTCGGAATCATCACAGGGAGCACGCGCCCGAACCGGAAATCACTGGACGTTGCGAAGTGGGTGCTGGAGACGGCGCGAAAGCGCAGCGACGCCGAGTACGAGCTCGTCGACATCAAGGACTTCGAGCTTCCGTTGCTCGACGAACCGATGCCGCCCTCGATGGGTCAGTACCAGCAGCCGCACACGAAGCGGTGGGCCGCAAAGATTGCATCGCTGGACGCGTTCATCTTCGTCTCGCCGGAGTACAACCACGGCATTCCGGCGGCCCTGAAGAACGCGATCGATTTCCTCTTCGCCGAATGGAAGAACAAGGCTGCGGGCTTCGTGAGCTACGGAGGTGCGGGTGGCTCGAGAGCTGTCGAACACCTGCGGCTCGTCCTGGCCGAGGTGCACGTCGCGACGGTACGTGCGCAGGTGTTGCTCTCGATGATGACGGACTTCGAAAACTTCACGACGTTCAAGCCCGCGTCCCATCACGAGAAGGCCGTCGGAACCGTGCTGGACCAGGTGGTCGCCTGGGGCGGAGCGCTGAAGCAGCTACGCTGAGACGCTCACCGAAGGACATTCGAGCGATCCCGGTCGGCACCGGAACCTGCTCGATAGGGTCTCACGTCGTTGCCAACGTCATGAGACCTTGATGCGGCTCTCCGCTGGGCGCTTTGGGCGAATTCGCAAGGCCGCGCGGTAGCTTGAGTGTCAAACGGCGGCGCGGCGACGGAGCGCCTGTAAAACAATGGGGCACCTGCGTTAAACGGGCGCCCCGTTCTCTCCGGGTCTCTCCGCCCGTTTCGACCCCGGAGAGAGCCGATCCGGGCGCCCTCGGCTGGCCCCGCTCGCTCTCTGTTTTCTCTCTCCGGACGCGCTGGTTGTCGCGCGAGCGCGCGAGCACGCCGCGGAACTCCGCGACGTGTCGCAGAAAAGTTGAAGCCCCGACCAGCTCGCGCCGATCGGGGCTCCGTCAAACAACAGGTCAGGATGATTCGCCTGACGAAAGAGTGGCTCCCCGAATCTCCAACGAACCTACCCCCTGCGGGTGAACGCGCCCCTCCGGGTCTGCCGCCAGAATCCGCCGCCCCCCCCCAACGCCGAGAAGGGCCCCCCCGGTTCCCCGGGGCGACCCTTGCTCGTCGTCGGAGGCATCCGACATGAGGCTCCGTCGGGGCGAGGTGCGAGCGTACAACAAGCCCCGACGATCCAACTACCGAAGGACGACGAACTTCTTGCTCTCCTTCGCGCCGTCGACGCTGACGTCCCAGAAGTAGGCGCCCCCCGCGACTTTGTTTCCGGAATGGTCGGCGCCGTCCCAGGCCACGTTGTGGGTCCCCTCGCTCTGGATCCCCTGTCCGATGCTGCGGACCAGGCGGCCCGTCGCGTCATAGATGCTGACGTAGACGTCGGCCGGGCGGGGAAGGTTGTAGCTCAAGGTCGCGCCGTGCCGAGCGGGGTTGGGAAAGCTGTCGAGGCGCGAACCCAGGGCGGCCGGAGAACCGATGTCGCTCAGCTCCGGGGCTGCGGCGGCTCCGGAGACGACCCGCTGCAGCTCGACGACCGCGAACACCTTGTACTCCCGGCAGGCGCAGAATCCGCAGGTGCCCTCGTTGTTCCACTCGATCCTTCCCGCTTCCACGTCCCACGTGATCGCGACCGGGCCGGGCTCGGAAGAGAGGACATCGGCAATCCGGTACTCCGAATTGAGGATCTGAACGTATCCCGCCGAACCCGGGTCGGTTCCCTGGCCTCCCTGGTGGCCGATGAAGAGAGGGACCCGGTCCTCGGAGAAGGCGCCGAGGCCGAACTCACCGATGGGCGGCAGCCCGATCCTGGAGACGACGGAGATGTCCCCTTCCCGCGCGTCGAATCCGGGGCAGTCGAGGTAGGTCGGCATGGGATCGTCCCAGAAGAAGGCCTGGCCCGTGTCCCGCACGAGATCGGCCGTGACGACGTCGCCCACGTTCGCGGCCTGGCCGAAGAGAACGATCGGCGCATGTTCTTCCCCGTACTCGGCCGTGATGCTGGCCTCGATGTCCTGAGCGAAGGCGCCGGCCGGGACGAGAGCGCCGGCGAGAAGCATGCACAACATGAAGAATAGACTTCCGCGTGATCTCATCTGAAGATTCCTCCTGAGTGGCTAGGTCCAAGCGATCGCTTGATTCATCCGAACACACTTCCACCGAGAATCCGGCCCGATCCCCGCCAATCTTTTTCGAGTTGCACTGTAACTTATTGTCGTATAGTATGTTAGGTCCTTTAGAGCGACGTCGTCGGGTCCACGCGCTCCGTCCCGAGCCCTTCCCTCCGGCTCGGCCCTGCCGTAGACTCGGCGGACTTCACCCCAAACCAAGGAACTGCATGGACCTGGAGCGACTCGAAGGGCTTTTCCACCGGGGTCTCGATCTTCCTGAGACGGAGCGGGAGGCGTTTCTCGAGCGCGAGTGCGCCGGCGACGCCGAGCTGGCCGGAAAGCTGCGGGATCTGCTGAATCGGTCCACCGGTCCCGGTTCCTGCGGCGGCGCGAGCCTCGACCCGTTCGTCAAGAGAGACGAGATCGGCGACCAGTCAACTCTCGTCGGGCGCTCGATCGGCGGTTACGACATCGAGAGCGTCCTCGCGAGCGGCGGCATGGGGACGGTGTTCAAGGCGGTCCAGCACACGACGAACCGGCCCGTCGCCCTGAAGATCTTGAAGCCCGAACTCCTGGGCCCCTCCTTCGTGAGGCGCTTCTCCCTCGAGATCGAGGTCTTGGGACGGCTCCACGATCCGAACATCGCCGAGATCTACGGGGGCGGGACCGAGACGCTCTTCGGCGCGGCAATCCCCTACTTCGCCATGGAGCTTGTCCCGAACGCCCGGCCGCTCCACAAGTTCGCGGCCGAAAAGCCGATGGACGTCGAGACCGCGCTCCGGCTCTTCCTGAAGGTCTGCGGGGCGATCACCCACGCCCATCTCCAGGGCGTGATCCACAGGGATCTCAAGTCCGAGAACATCCTCGTCGACGGCGGAGCCGCCGATCCCGAGCCCAAGGTCATCGACTTCGGAATCGCACGCATCGACAAGCACGGCGGAACGACTCTCACCATGGCCGGGCAGGTCGTCGGCTCACTGGAGACGATGAGCCCGGAGCAGGCCCGCGGCGCCGCCGGCGAGATCGACAACCGCACCGACGTCTACTCCCTCGGCGTCGTTCTCTACCAGATGCTCACGGGACGGGCCCCGCTCCGGACGCGGGAGATGTCCATCCCGGAGGCGATGAGGACGGTCGCCGAGGTGCAGCCGGAGCGGCCGTCGAAACTGCGCGCCGGCATACGCCCCGATCTGGACGCCATCGTCCTGAAGTGTCTGGCGAAGGAGCGAGGGGACCGCTACGACTCCGTCCTCCGGCTCCAGGAGGACATCGAGGCGTACCTCGATGGGCGCACCGTGTCCGCCAGAGCCCCGAGAACCGTGGACGTCATGCGAATCGCGCTCCGGCGCTACCGCGCCGCTCTCATCCCTGCGGGCGTCGTGTTTCTTGCGGCGATCGTGGCCGCCCTCGTCAGTACGCGATTCGCCATCCAGGCTGCCGAGCGCGACCGGGACGTCCGCCGCGTCGCCTATCGCACGAGCATGAACGCCGCGGCGGCCTCCCTCGCCGACGCGGAGTTCCCGGTGGCCCAGAGGTTCCTCGATGAGGCGCCGCCGGAGCTGCGGGGCTGGGAGTGGGAGCACGTCGCGAGCCGCCTGTCTCAGAAGCCGTCGCCGATCGGCGAGGAGCTGGGAGAGATCTGGCACGGCGGCTTCGCCATCTCCCCGGACGGCAGGTACTACGTCACGGCGGCCGACGGCGATTCCCTGGTCCGCTTGTGCCTCGCCGATACGGGGACGCTCGTCCGGGGCTTCCCCGCCGGCGGGACCGTCGTCCTGATCGGCTTCGATGACGCGACGCGCGTCATCGCTCAGGTCCGGACGGAGGGCGGGGGGAC
>Ga0214472_10005153_pt1 | contig 13749 bp, 13 predicted proteins | sample RVTome_6_FD_207662 | JGI IMG/M metagenome (GOLD analysis project Ga0214472, IMG submission 207662) | Soil microbial communities from uranium-contaminated site in the Upper Colorado River Basin, Wyoming, United States - RVT140D175 | ecosystem: Environmental > Terrestrial > Soil > Contaminated >... | reverse complement strand
TGACGCTGACCCCGAGCGCCGATCCGCCCGCGGTGGTCTCGACAGCCGAGCACGATCTCGACCGGCCCGTCCCCGGCCGTCCGACGGTCGACTGGATCGATCGGCTCGTGTCGCGCGCGCTGGCGTACGTCCGTGGCTGCACCGCCCTATCGCTGGCGCCCGGCGAGCGCGCGATCCTGACCGACCATCGGCTCCTGCCCCTGTCGTGGACGCGCGATGCCTACTACCAGGCGCTGCTGCTCCTCGCCAGCGGCTCCCCGCGCGACCTGACCTTGGTCGCCGACCACCTGCGCTGGCTCTGGCGGCGCTGCGAACGACCCGACGGCCGCTGGATGCGGAGCCACCACGGCAACGGTGCAGCAAAGGATCTCGCCTTCCAGGCCGACCAGCAGCTCTACCCGTTCATCGAGCTCGCGGACATGTGGCGGGCGACGGGGTCGCTCCCGGACGGCGTCGACTGGGAACGCGTGGTGCCCGACGCGTGGCGCGCCGTGCTGGCGGAGATCGACTCCGCGACGGGCCTCGTTGGCACCGAGGAGAGTGCGGCTGACGACCGCATCGACGCACCGTTCACCGCGGGGTCGCAGATCCTGCTCTGGTACACGGCGATGCGGCTGGCGGAGCCGGCGCTCGCCCCCAGGATCGGACTCGAGGCGGAATCGCTGCTCGCGATCGCGGACGCTGTCCAGCGCGCGTTCGGGCGCCATTTCGCGATCGGAGATCGCTGGGCCTACGCGGTCGATGGACGTGGCCTCCTGGTCGACTACCACGACGCGAACGACCTGCCCACGGCCCTCGCGCCGATGTGGGGCTTCAGCGCGGCCGACGATCCTGGGTGGCTTGGCACGATGGCCTTCGCGTTCTCCCCGGCCAACCCCGGTTTCGTCGACGGGCCGGGCGGCGGGCTCGGCTCGCGCCACACGCCGGGTGCCTGGCCGCTCGGCCATATCCAGGCCTGGCTCGTTGGCCGTGCCATGGGAGACGAGGCGGCGACATCCGCGGCCCTCGACCGAGTGCGGCGGGCCGCCTTCACGGACGGCATGCTGCCCGAGACGGTCATCTCCGACGGCGACGGGAGCGTCCCGATCCGGCACTGGTTTGCGTGGCCCGGCGCCATGCTCGGCGCGTTCACGCTGCTCGATCGCCGGCATGTATGGAGCTGGATCGCGGCCGTCCGCGACGCTGGTCGGGATCGGCCCGAATCCCCCAACCGATGAGGCAGGACCCAGCGCGACGTTCCATGGGACATCCACAGCCCAACGCGCCGCTGGTAGGGTCCGCTGATGCACTCGATCGCCACAGACGCCGAATTCGCTGCCTCCGCAGAACCGTATCGGCGTGAGCTCCACGTGCATTCCTACCGGATGCTCGGCTCGTTCGAGGAAGCCGAGGACGCCGTCCAGGAGACGTTCCTTCGAGCGTGGCGCAGCCGCGATACGTTTGACGGATCATCCGCGTTCCGGGCCTGGCTCTATCGGATCGCGACCAACGTCTGCCTGGACGCGATCCGCCGCAGCAACCGGCGGCCGCGGTCGCGATCGATCGAATCCCTTGGCGAGGTGCCGTGGCTCCAGCCATACCCGGATCGGCTGCTCGACGAGATCGCACCGCGCGAGTCCGAGCCCGACGCCGTCGCCGTCGCCCGAGAGACGATCGAGCTCGCCTTCCTGGCCGCCGTCCAGCTCCTGCCGCCGCGCCAGCGTGCCGTCCTGATCCTGCGCGACGTGGTCGAGTGGTCCGCGAAGGAGACCGCGTCATTGCTCGACATGTCGGTTCCGGCGGTGAACAGCGCCCTCCAGCGTGCCCGGGCCACGATGGCGGCCAACCGCCCGCACGGGCGAGTGGGGAAGCCGCCGCCCGCGCCGACACCCGAGGAGCTTGCCCTCGTCGCGCGTTCGATCGATGCCCATCAGCGCGCCGACGTGGCGGCGATGGCCGCGATGCTCCGCGACGACGTCCGCATCGCGATGCCGCCGCTGCCGTTCTGGTTCAACGGCAAGGAGACCTTTGTGCCGGGTCTCGAGGCTGGCTTGAAGGACCCGGGCGAATGGCGGCTCGTCGCAATCGGCGCGAATCGCTCGCCCGCACTCGCGACCTACCTGCGCCCATGGGGGGAGACGGAGTTTCGCGCCTTCAAGATCGACGTCATGCGGGTCGAAGAGGGCCTGGTCGCCGAGATCACGACGTTCGACGCGTCGTTGTTCCTCGCATTCGGACTCCCGCCCACCCTCTAGCCGCGTCGCGGCGCACTGCCGAGGAGGTCCTGACGCTCCTGCGCGAGTTCAACGAGCGCGAGGGCCGGACATTCGTCCTTGTGACCCACGAGCCAGACGTGGCGGCCGCGTGCCACTGGATCATCCGGATACGCGACGGCATGATCCGGGAGGAGACCCAGAACAACTTCGAACCAGCTCGAATTCGGGCGGTCCGCGCCGAGGTGCTGGCGCCGCCGATAGAGGAGGTCCCGGTTCTCGTGTGCTAGCCCGAGGTTGTCGGGGCGCCGTGCGCGATGCACCCGGCCGCCGAGCTCACCGGTTGCGGATCCAGCGTTCCGGGTCACCTCGGTGGACGATCCCGAGCACAAGGATGACCCGATCCCTGTCCAGGATGTCATACATCACCCGGTATTCCCCGACGCGGAGTCGATGAAACGAGTCCGCGAACCCCTGGATAGTCTTGACCGCTTTGCCTCCGATCCGACCGGGTCGTGACGCGTCGTCAGCAAGCCTCTCGAGTGTCTCAATGACCCGGCCACGAACATCGGACGATAGTCTCCCGAGTGCCTTTGCCGCGTTCGGTGCCAGCTCGACTCGGTAGGGACTCAGCCGACGTCCCTCAGGCTGATGGTGCGACCCTTGGCAAACGCGGCCCGCGCTTCGCGGCGCATGCGAACGTACTCGTCAGCGTTGGCGAGAACGAGATCTTCGGCTTCCTCGACGGGGAGGAGTACCGCCGCTGGGCGACCGCGTTTGGTGATGACATACGCGGCGCCGCTTTCGACCCGTTCGATCACTGCCGAAGCAGTTGTCTTGAGCTCCTTGACCCCGATTTCCGCCACGGTCGCCTCTCCCGGTAACTACTTGAGTGGTCACTTTACACCATCGATCCCACGGCGGTGCGGATGGACGGACCGAAGCCTATCCATCCGCTGAGGACGACTACTGCGCGTAGAGCCCGACGTCGTCGAAGGTTACCGAGCCCGCGGTCGCCGGGTCCGTCGGGGCAAAGCCGCTCAACACGATCCGAAGGCTTGTCACGCCGTCGGGCACGGTCAACGATTGCTCGAGCACCGCGAACCCACCCGTCAGCGACGGGATGTCGATCAACGAGACGACCTCGAGGAGCTCCCCGGCGATGCCGAGATACGCGAGGCCCACGCTTGCCGTCGAGCTCGGGTCGAGTGACGCCACCGAAACCCGCAGGCTGAGCGCCTCGCCGGGCACGACCTCGATCGGATCGCTGGTCCAGGTCGGAACGCCGGCCAGGACGGCGTTGCCGCCGTTGCCTTCGGTCGTCGCGCCCTTCGAGCCGTCAGTCCCCTGGTCGGTCCAGGTCGCGTCGCCCGCTTCGGTGTCGGTTTCGGTCCAGCGCTCCGGCCCGGTGCCGGCGCTGTTGGGCTGGCTGAAGTCACCGTTGGTGACCTTGTTGCCCTTGACGGACACGTCGAGGGTCGACGTGTTGTTCGTCTCGTCGGTTTCGCCCACGGTTGCGTCCGCATCGGCGGTCACAGCGATGGTGTGCTCATCCTTGAGGCCGCGGGTGTCCCAGGTGAGCTCCACGGTCACGCTCTCGCCGGCCGCGATGGCCGAGGTGGCCACGGGGCTGCCGGCAATCGGCTGCCCGTCGAGCTCGAACGAGGTCGACGACGTGGCGGCCTCGGCTGTCCCGGTGTTGGTCACGGTCGCCCTGATCACGACCTTGTCGCCCGCCTTCGGCTGGCCGTTCTGGCTACCCGAGCCGGTGTTCGCGACCGCCTCGATGTCGGTGACCCGCAGGTCGGCGTCGCCGCCAGCGGTACCCACCGTGATCTCGATCGTGTCGGTGTCGCTCAGGCCGTCGACGTCGGTGACCGTGAGCGTGGCGGTGTAGACGCCGGCGGCCTCGTAGGCGTGGGCCACCGATTGACCCGTGGCGTCATCCGAATCGTCACCGAAATCCCATTCGTACGACAGCTCGTTTGGCGCCTGCCGATCGTCGAACGACCCGCTGCCATCGAAGACCACGGTCTCACCGATGTCGGCCGTGGTCGGTCGAGCGTCTGCGACCGCGGTCGGCGCCTCATTGGCGACCGGCCCGCCGTGGCCGTAGTCGAACGTGCCGCAACCAGTCCCCATGGTGAACGTGACATTCCCCGTGAGGTCGTACGGCGGGACGACCGCCGGGCCGTTGCCGTTGCCGGACATCGAGTTGACCTGGAACGCGAGGCAGTCGTAAGCGAAGTGCCAGTTGCCATCGGCAGAGCTCGGGTCGGCGTAGTTGTCGACGCGGCCGGCTCCGAAGTCGGAGTAGCTGTCCTTGCCGGCCGCCGCGGTGAATGCCGCGTCGTCCAGGTTTGGTGTGGCACTACCCGGTTCGGGCTGGGAGTCGAGCGGGCTCTGGGCCGGCGGATCATCGGTCCCGAAGTTGCCGTACCCGTGGGCCTCGTCGGTGTAGACGAGCAGGAGCCCGCCGGCCCACGTCGGGCCGTTGCCCCGGTCGTCCTCGCCCTTGCCGTCGAAGTCGAAGCTCGAACGATCGCGCATCTCGAGGTAGTAGGCGTGGTCGGCCGGCGAACCGGTCGACGAGTCGACGTACTGCCAGCCGCGCGTGCACTGGGCGGCGACCGCGGTCGACTCCGTGCAGCCGCCGTTGAACACCCGCGGATCGTCGGGGCCGGACTCGAAGTCGGACTGGTAGATCACGTTGCCACCGGCCGTCACCGTCAGGTCGTCGATGAACCAGCCCTGCTTGGCCAGGCCTGGATCCGTGGAGTAGCTGAAGCGCAGCACGGTGGACTGGCCGGCGAATGCGGACAGGTCGTACTGATCAGCCAGGAAGCCGCCGTCAGGGTAGACCGACAGAACTCGATCGACCGCCTGGGTGCCCGCCTCGTAGGAACCGCTGGTGCCGGTCAGTCCGTTGCCGTACTGGGCCTGGCAGCCGTTCGCGTTCGGGTTCTGTCCGGCCGGCGTCGTGTAGCCGTTAGCGGACGGCAGCGACTGGTAGGTCGTGCCGCCGTCGGTCGAGGCCATCACGAAGCCGTAGTCATAGTCCCACTCGATGTTCCAGAGGGAGTTGAAGCTGACCGACACGGGCGTGCCGGCGGGCATGCTGGCGAGCTCGGGCAGGTAGATGTCGAAGTTGTGGCCGGTCTGCGGCGCGCAGCCGAAGTCGTTGCCGGACTGCGACCACCAGACGTGGGTCGGCGAAGCGCCGCTGGCCACCTTGGCCGGGTCCAGGATCTGGCGCGAGGGCAGCTTGGCCACGTAGCCCTCGCCGTTGTTCACACCGGGGCCGCTCAGCGTGTAGGGATTGCCGTTCGCGTCCACCCAGTCGATCTGGTGGGTGTTCAGCTTGGAGTCCTGCCAGTCACTGACATTCACGGTCTGTCCCGGCTCGAGGACCCTGGGCACGAGCCAGCCGAGCTCCTGCTTGCCAAAGATGTCCATGTTCTGCGAACGGTCCTCGCCCATGAGCGACCAGGTGCCGTACGTCGTCCGGGTCCCGGTCGAGTAGAAGTCGGGAAGCCCGAGCGAGTGGCCGTACTCGTGGCTGATGACGCTCGCGTTGTCGATCGCGGATTCCGGGTTGACGTTGTACGGACCGACGCGAACGAAGACCTTGTACGCGGTCTCCGCGGAAGTCATCTGCGTCCGGTCGGCGCTCGTCCAGAAGAGCGGCCGGCCCTCGAGGTCCTTGAGCTGGTCGTCGCTGACGTAGCCCTTCTGGCCGGCGGCATCGGTATAGGTGAATTCGAGGCTCGACGAATGCGGCCAGATGTTGTCGTACGAGGGCACGTTGAGCTGCGATGCCCCGTTCCCGCCGAGCCCGGTGAAGACCATCATGAAGAAGTCGACGACGCCGTCCTTGTCGGTGTCGAAGTCCGAGTAGTCGATCTCGGGGTCGGCCGCCTGCGCGGCGTCGTAGACCGCCTTGCCGGTCGGGCCGCAGGCGGAGTCGATGTCCTGGAGCGCGCCGACGCCGGCCACGGAACCGATGACCGCGGTCCCGGTCTTGTCGTCGCCGTAGTAGTCGGTGCTGCCCGGAAGCTGGTACCAGCCGTCGCGGATCCTCTCGGGGAACAGCGCCGAGCCGATGACGCCCGGGATGTCCGCGTAGGTCACGCCACGGCAGGTGCCAGCCGGCGCGAGCGTCGTGAACTGGAAGCCGGGCTCATAGTCGGTCCAACCGGCGGTCGCGATGGCCGCCGAGGGTACGTCGCCGTGGGGGTAGAGCTGCCCGTAGGAGATCTCCTGCCAGAGGTTGAACGTGGAGCCGGCCACCGCTGACGAGTTGATCTTGTTGGCCAGCGCCTCGCCGGTGTGCGACGCCTCGTGGCTGCGATCGGAGAAGTCGACCGGGACGACGGGGAACGGCCGGTCGCCGTAGCGCGCGGTGTCATAGGTGTCCGCGGGAGGGATGACCTTGGGCCCGTGGCTCTTCGATGATCGGCTTCCACCCGCGTAGCTCAGGGTCGCCGTCGTGGAGAGATCCTTCCAGACGATCTGGGGATCCTGGCCCGCGGTCTTCGCCCTGGCCTCCAGGACGCAGCTGACGATGCCCGGTTCCGCGCTTGTCGCGGCCGGGATCGACGGGATCGACCAGCTCACCGCGCCGCCCGAGACCGTGCAGGTGCCCGATGCGCCGGTGGCCGCGGTGGCGTTCGTGTAGGCCATACCGTTGGCGGCGGGGATCGAGACGGTGACGGCGGCGACCGGGCTCGCCTCGTAGTTCTTGACGAACACACGCGACGGGTAGCTGTCGCCAGGCTTCACCCAGCCGACGGATGAGACGAAGCTGTTCTGGAGGACGAGTCCGTTGGGCGGGACCACCAGACTGACCGCGCCGCTGCCCGCGAGGCTTGCGCCCCACGCCCCCGTCAGGGCGTCCGCGAACGTGGCGTCGACGACCTCGATCCCGACGGTCACCGCGAAGTCCTGGTCGGCGGTGGCGGTGAGGCCCGCCGTCGCGCTGCCGGGGATCGTGGCCGTGAATGCGCCGTTCAGGGCATTGGCGGTGAACGGCCCGAAGGGCTCGCTCGTCGAACCGTCCGGCCGAGCCACGCGCAACGTGAAACTCGCCCCAACGTTCTTCTTCTGGGTCGACGCGAGGGGCGGAATGTCGTCCAGCTCGTAGATCGTCCCGGTGGTCGTGAGGGGCTGACCGGGCTCGTGGTTCGAGCCGGTTACGCCGACGGTCGCCCCCAGCTGGTTGAGAAGGACAGCGGTCTCACCGAAGTCGCCAGTGAGCCCGTCCACGGACACGACCCGGATCGTCACCGCACCCACGGGCCACGTTGCGCCCGGGGTCATCGAGAACTGCCAGGCATTCTCGGCGGCGCGATACGTCGTCGTCTGCGTGGCAAGCGTTGCGCCGTTCGAGCCGATGAACGCGACCCCTACCGACGACGCCGCAGTCGTGTCGCCGACGCTGACGTAGCCGAAGCCGCAGTCGAGCCGGTCGAAGTAGATGGCCCCCGCGTAGCCGACGCCGGCGCACGCCGGCTGGCCCTGCGGGTACTTGATCAGGGTCCAGCCGGACGCTGCCGGGCTACCGGCGGGCGCGGCGGAGACGGTGCTCGGGGCTCGAACCGAGAGACCGGTCGTCGCCACCAGGGCGACGATGAGCAGCGCAACCATGCGCCGCGAATTTCGTAGCCGACGAGTCACCTGGAGTTCCTCCTGCCCTGTCGTGTTGTCACCACGGTTAGTGGTAAAAGTGGCTGGAGCGTACACACCACTGACAGGGGTGTCAATAGCGGAACGAAGGAATGGTGCGACCCGATCGGGCGGGCCGCACCATGGATTGCGGCGTCTGTCGGGGCCGCCGGTTCGCCGGCGGTGCGGTTACTCGGCGTGGACGAGCGAGCGGTCGTCCGGTGCGCGGCGTCGGGTCATGCGCCAGACCGCGGCCGCTCCGACGAGCAGTCCCGCACCGATGCCCAGGGCGACGAGCGCCAGCGTGGTGGATGTCGATGACGTCGTCGCATCGGCTTGGGCCGCATCCGTCGCGCCCGTTGAGCCGGCCGCCAACGCCTGGTCGAGGTCGCCGACCACGATCGCCCCGGACATCCCGGGGTGGAGGGCACACGCGTACGGGTGTACCCCGGCCTCATCGAACGTATACGAGATCGACGCCCCGGGCTGCAGCTCCACATCCGGTGAGCCCCACGCCTGGTTGGCCCCGGTGATGAAGTGCGTGAAATCGGGGCCGTTGACGAATGTGACCTCTGTCCCGCCGGTCTCGGCCGGCGGTCTCTCGAGGGCGGCTGGCTCCGGCCCTACTCGGTCAATCCGAGGACGTGGCCCTCGGGATCGGCGATCAGCGCGAGTTGCGCGACCCCGTCTGGGCTGAACTTCGGCATGATCACCGAGCCGCCGAGCTCGGTCGCGCGTGCCACGGCCGTGTCGATATCGCCGACCCGCACGTAGCCCGTCACGTGACCGGCGGAGCCGTCCGGCGTGGCGCCGACACCGACCACGATGCCGGTCTGGGCCGGGTTGGTCATGCCGTAGCCGCCGGGGTTGTCGGTATTGATGCGCCAGCCGAAGAGCTCGGCGTAGTAGCGCTGGAGCGCGACCTGGTCGCGCCCGACAATCTCGAAATGGATGACTTGCGGTTCTGCCATGGCGGTCGGATCTCCTCTTCCGGGACCGAGGTCACAGGCGCCTCACTCGCCCCTTCGAAGGGGCGACGAACGGGGGAGCGCCGGATCGACAGGACCGACCTGCGGCCTCGCTCGGAACCGGGACGGAGATGGCGTCGTCCTTGGGCCATGTCGACCCTCTCTGTACTTCGTCTTGCCGCGGTGATCGCGTTGGCGGCCGTGGCGTCAGCCGGCTGTGCCGGCGCCGCATCGGGCACGCTGCCCGGATCGACCCCAGAGCCGCAGAACGTGAGGACGTCCGCGCAGGCCGTGGCCCGGGTTGTGGCCACGGAACCTCGCTTGACCGGCATCGAGCCGTTCGACACCGGGCTGATCGGCCAGTCGAGCTGGTACACGGTCGAGCCTGCGTCTGGTGTCGGGGCCTTTGCCGTCACGGTCCAGGTTGGCTGGGGCGACTGTCCGGCCGGCTGCATCAACGAGCACAGTTGGGTCTACGCGGTATTGCCCGATGGCACCGTGTCCGTGGTCTCCGAGTCCGGGCCGGCGGTACCGGCGGACGCCTGGCCAAGCCCGGTCGGCTCGGACGCCACGGGCATCGGCGGGGTCGCAGTCGCGGGTCCGGTCTGCCCGGTCGAGACGGTGCCACCCGATCCCGACTGCGCGGCGCGACCCGTCGTTGGCGCCGTGATCGTCATTCGCGACGCCGCGGGTTCGGAAGTGGCTCGCACGACCACCGAGGCTGACGGCTCGTTCTTCGTCGAGGTCGCCGCGGGCGACTACGTGATCGAGCCGCAGCCCGTCGAGGGGTTGATGGGCATGGTCACGGCGCTCGAGGTGAGCATCGTCGACGGGATGGCCGCCCAGATCCAGCTGGACTACGACACGGGGATCCGGTAAGCGACAGGAAAGGGAAACGGACCGCGAGTGCCGCGGCCCGTCCTGTGTCTTCCGAAGACGCCGTATAGCTCGGTCTTGCGTGATCTCAGTTCACGAGTTGAATGACGTATGCGCTGCCGAACGTGGAGTCCCCAAACCCAGCACCGGACACATCCAACTGCGCGAGGATCCGTCCTGTTTCGAAATAGCCGGTAATGAACCCGTTCTCGCCATTCGGGGTTGCACCTGTCATGACGAACGAGGCCCAGCCCACGTACTTGCCCTCGGCATCGACGATCGGCACCGGAAACGTGGCGGGGGCCATCACGTCCATATCCTGGACGATGGTGTCCATGACCCCCAGATTGTGCTGCGCGATGTAGCAGCCGAACTCGAGCGTGACGTCGAAGTCGGCACGACCGTCCACGTACGCCTGAAGGTCCGCTGCGTTGACATTGCCCATTTCGAACGGCTCGCCGTCAGGCGGGCACGGCGCCTCGGGCAGGTCATAGCCGAAGTCCGTCCAGGTGAACTCGCTCCATACGGTCGGCGTGTCGTCATCCGCGTGAACAAGGTCGCATACGTCGGTTTCGTCGACGCAATGAATGGGATCGCCGCCTTCGTTGAACACGTCTTCGGAGACGATGAACGGTCCAGGGGCGTGTGCCGTATTGGCCCAACCGGTCTTCGACGTGGCCGTGGTGCTGACATCCCAGGTCGGCATGCCCATGACCCCGGCGAATGCATTCACGTGAGGGGCGGTGATGTCGACCGTCACCTGAACGCCATCCGCAGCTGCGTCCCAGGTCTGGTCCGGACCGGCGCCCGGGCAATTGACGCATGTGACGTTGACGATCGCACCACCGACACCGTCCGTGTAGCCATTCTTCGTAGCGATCGCTCGTGCCGTGGCCTGCCAGTCGGCGCTTCCCTGATGAGCTATCAGGTCATTCGCTGCGGCGAGTGCGGCGACATCGGCCGTGTTCTGCTCGCTGCGCTTCTGGGCGGCGGCGCCGCCCGCGTCGAGGACGAGGCCGACCATCCCGATGATGGCGACCAGTGCGAGGGCGAACAGGACGAGAATCTGTCCTCGCTCCGCCGGCCGATTCGTGTGCATGGAGGTTCCGTCCTTCTTCATTGGAGCTGGACGCTCGTCGAGCTCGAGAACAGGTCCCAAGTCCCGACAAGGCCGAGGAGTGGGGTAATCGGTGAATAGGAGGCGTGGATCTCGACGTTGATCCAATTGCCTTCGACACAGTGGTCGGTGATGACCGTGCCATCGATGTCGACGCAGGTGATCGTCGGGTCCTCCAGAGCTGGGACCATGCGCTTCTGCGTAGCAATAACCGCATTCGTCTCTGCGCTTCGGCCTGCTTCTGTCGTGAAGTCCGTGCCTTCGTGGACCGCGGTCACCCTGGCGATTTCGCGCGCCGCCTGGGCGACGCCGTTGTACTGCATGATCGCCCGCCCGAAGTCGAAGATGGCCATCATCAGGACAAGGAACACGACGATCGCGAGGGAGAACTCGACGAGCGCCTGGCCGCGGTCCTCGCGGACCTCCGCCCGTGTCACGGGGTCACCTTCACGGTCTCGGTGCCGGTCCATGTCGGCGAATTTGGTGTCGAGATGACCAACGTGACCGTGTAGTAGTTGCCCAGACCAGAACCGGCATCTGCGTACTGATGGGTCACGGTCTGACCGCTCCCATTGACTGCGTCTCCAAAGCTCCACGAGTAGGTGAACGGGCAGTCAGCCGACTGGGGATCGGGCGTCGGGGCGGTCATCGTGAAGGTGGTCGCTCCACCGGAGAAGTTGTCGCTCTTCCCGCTGCCCGGGGTGATCGAGATCGAGCCGCTCACAACCGGCGTGGAGCAGTCGGGCGTCGGCGTCGGTTCCGGTTCGCCGGTAGGCTCAGGGGTGGGCTCCGATGTTGCCGTCGGCTCCGGAGTAGGCGTCGGCGTGGGAGCCGGTGTCAAGACGTAGCCCGGAGCTGGATCCACGCCGATCTGGGCGATGGAGGTCGCCGAGATCGGGATCGTCTGCCCGCCGAAGAACACATACAGAATCGGGCTGACGAGCATGAAGTCCGAGTTGACCGTAACTGCGACCGTATCGCCGATGCCCGGATCAGCCGGGCAGGGAGCCGGGTCGCACGCCAGGTCGATGTCTTTCGGGTCGATCGAGATCAGCGAGCCCTTTGCCTCGTTCACCACGAGGCAAACGACGCGGTTGGTGCTGGCGTCACACGGCTGCGTATTGTCGAACTCGGTCAGATTCTCCGTGTCCCTCGCCGCCTCAAGTGCGCCTTCCTTGGCCGCATTGTCGAGCGTGATCTGGCTGTAGTAGAGCCGGCCGAGGTCCAGCGCCGAGCCGAACAGCACCAGCATCAAGGGGAGGATGAGAGCAAGTTCCACAAGCGCCTGCCCTCGGCCGGCGCGGTGCGTGGCGAACCAGCTGCGAAGCCTGGACGCGGGCTGGCCGGTGCGTTCCGTGGACGCCGGTCCGTAACGATTCATCAAGGGTGCCTCAAGAGAGTGGAGTGGCCAGACATCGATCCTCGATCGATCGGCTTTCAGCCTCCCTTGAATTGGTGCGCGCGTGCATAGCCCGAAGGGGGTAGTCCGGGCCACTCGATGGTCAGGCGCACTCGAGACCCTTGGAGTTGTGAGGAGGCATCACGGAAAGGCGGGCTGAAAGGTCGAGCCGCGATATTGCATGCGGTCTGGCGGTCTATCGTCATCGTGGCGCCGCCTGGGAACGACTACGCCGGGGGAGGTCTCGAACCCTACATGGCACGATTGATGTGGCGCCGGATGGCCCTTCGACAGATACGAAGGGGCCAAAGCATGGTCGAGTTCGCGCTCACCCTGCCGCTGCTCCTGCTGCTTCTGCTCTTTGGGCTCGACTTTGGGCGAGCCTTCCTGGGCTGGGTCAACCTGAACAACACCGTTCGGATTGCTTCGAATTTCGCTTCGCTGAACCCCAACGCGTGGAACGTCGGTAGCCCGGACGCCGTGGCCCAGGCGGAATACGTCCGCCTGATCCAGGCAGATGCCGCGGGGATCAACTGCGCCATGCCCAACCCGCTCCCGCCTCCTACGTTCCCGATCGGCAAGGACATCGGGTCTCCGGCGCACGTGGTGATCACCTGCGATTTCAGCTTGATCACACCCCTGATCGGCGACATCCTTGGCGACCCGCTTCCAGTGACCGCGTCGGCGGCCTTCCCGATCCGATCGGGTGCGATCCTCGGGGTTCCAGTTCAGACCACGACCGTGACTTCAACGTCGACCAGCACGACCACGACGGGTACGACTACGAGCTCCACGTCGACCACGGCGATGTGCACGGTTCCAGACTTCACTGCTAATCCGAAGAACACCAGCCAAGCTCCGGCGAAGTGGTCCGATGCCGGCTTCACAACGAACGTGATCTTCGACCCGCTCGTGCCGCCGAACTACAACATTGAGGCGCAGAGTCTGTCTGCTGGCGCGTTGCTGCCTTGTGACTCCACGTCCGTCACGGTGTCACCGTGAGCAGAGAACCACACCGGAACGGCGGATTCCGTGGCGCACGCGGCCAAAGCCTGGTGGAGTTCGCGCTCCTGTTTCCGGTCCTGATCTTGTTGCTGTTTGGGATCGTCGACCTTGGCCGTGGTGTCTATGCCTACAACACCGTAGATAATGCCGCTCGCCAGGGCGCCCGAGTGGCTGCGGTCAACCAGATCCAGACTAGCCCGGATTGCGACCAAAGCCGCCCAATCGAGAACCCCGCCGACCCGCATTGGTCGATCAAGACGTGTGCGGCCGTGGCCGCATACTCGCTCGGGGTGACGGCTGGCGACGTTGCCGTGACCTACTTCCCACCACCCGGCAACGCACTGCTCACCTGCTCGCCGACCCTCCATGTCGGCTGCATTGCGAAGGTCACCGTCCAGCACACGTTCAGGGCGGCCACGCCGATCATCGGCAACCTCGTCGGTGATATCGCGCTGTCTTCGACCGCCGAAATCCCGATCGAGCGGGTCTTCCCATGAGTCCATTCACAGCGCCTCGGGCCTCATCCGA
>Ga0214472_10005152_pt1 | contig 13749 bp, 14 predicted proteins | sample RVTome_6_FD_207662 | JGI IMG/M metagenome (GOLD analysis project Ga0214472, IMG submission 207662) | Soil microbial communities from uranium-contaminated site in the Upper Colorado River Basin, Wyoming, United States - RVT140D175 | ecosystem: Environmental > Terrestrial > Soil > Contaminated >... | reverse complement strand
ATGCCAGTTACACAACTTGACCAGCAAGGTGAGGCAGTAAGCCCCTATTTCCTACTGGAGGGGGGCTGCCGTTGGCCCTGTTATCGATCCAGTCCTTGAACAGGAATGGATCACGGCGTGCCGGGGCTCGCGCCAGACCAAGTTTCCTTATGGGCCCGAGTTTCAACGTGGCCCGTGCAATATGTATCGTTTTCTACATCCCGCCCACGTGTTGCATGGGCTGTCATCGAGTGGGCATCTCGACCCGCGGCTCAATCTGTTGATGGTCGCGGGAGATGCACCCGTGTTGCGCCTGACTGGTGAGAGTCAGGGTTGCGCGAGTCGCTGGGATGAGCGACGCGGTGATGGACATGGTGGGCAATCTCGATGAGTGGGTCGACGCCGAGGTGCCCGGTTTCCGCGGAGGTTTTTTACGCGCGAGCCACCACCAAAGGCTGTGAAAGCGAGGTCAAGAATCACTCGACCTCGTACTACGACTATTCGACCGGTGCCCGCTGCTGCACGTCGCAATGAGCTAGTCATTCCCCCATGCGGCTGAGGAACGTCTGTAGATCGTCAATTGCGCTTTCGAACGCATCGAGGGTGGGCAGAATCCACGCCGTGTCGTGCTCTCCCCAAAGCGACCACGCCAATGCCACCAAGCCGTCGCCGTCGCCGCTGAGACGCTCCAGGGCAATGGCAGGGCTCGCCACATCGCGGCGCAATCGCTCCAACTTCCGACGATCGTCGGCCTTGCAGGCGAGCGCTGCATTGAGCGAGGAGCCGTCACGCCCTGCTTCACGGCAGCACACGACACGGCGCCGCGGATCGCGCATCATAGGGTCTCGGACACGATAGAAGGACGCACTGGAGATGGCCACACCACTACCGGATCTGCAGAACGACGTCGTCAAACATGGCGCCGCCACCCATTTCTGGCCCCACTCCCGCAAGCTCGGGGATGTCTCCCGGGAAACCGGGCTGCAGGTGGTACAGGCAGCGAGCGGTGTATGGGTGGAGGACACGCTGGGCGAGCGCTGGTTCGACACCATGTCGGGGCTGTGGCTCGTCAACATTGGCCACGGCCGAAAGGAGATCGCCGATGCGGTCTACGCCCAGATGCAGGCGATCAGCTTCTCGCCCCACGACACCGTGAGCCCGGTGACGGCCCAGCTGTCCGCGAAGCTTGCGAGCCTGTCCTCGGACAAGCGCTCCCGCACCTACTTCACCAGCGGCGGCTCCGAGGCGGTGGAGACGGCACTGAAGATGGCGAAGCACTACCACCACCTGAATGGTGAGCCCACCCGCTGGAAGGTGCTCAGCCGCCGCGGCTCTTACCATGGTTCCACTCTTGCGTGCACCAGCCTCGGGCGCGGCGGTGGTGCCGGCCAGAGCGTGCCGGTGGAGTTCGGGCCGCTGGTGCCCGGCAACGTGCACGTATCCCAGCCAAACGTCTATCGCTGTCACCTGTGCCGGACCAACGGCAGCTGCAATCTGGAGTGCGCCCGCGACGTCGAGCGCGCCATCGAGCACGAGGGCCCCTCCAGCGTCGCTGCCTTCATCGGTGAGCCCATCTCGGCGGCGGCGGGCATCCATATGCCGCACCCGGAGTACTGGCCGAGCATCCGCGAGATCTGTGATCGCTACGGCGTGGTGATGATCTGCGACGAGGTCATCACCGGCTTCGGCCGCACCGGGAAGATGTTTGCCACCGAGCACTGGGACGTCACGCCCGACATTCGCACCGTGGCGAAGGCGCTGACCAGCGGCTACCTGCCCATCGGCGCCGCCATCGCCAGCGGCAAGCTGGCCGACACCTTCACCCGCGGCGAAGGCTCGGTGTTCCAGCACCTGGTCACCTTCGGCGGCAACCCTCCGGCGTGCGCCGCGGCGATCGCCAACCTGCGCATCATGGAGGAGGAGGACATGGCCGGGAACTCGGCACGCATGGGCGAGTATCTCTACGAGCGCCTGCAGCGGCTGCGTCATCACCCCATCGTGGGCGATGTGCGCGGTGGCACGGGACTGCTGTGCGCCGTCGAGATCGTGAAGGATCGCGAAACGCGCGAACGATTCCCGAAGTCAGCCAAGCTGAACGATCTCGCCGTTCGCCTGATGCGTAAACATCACATGCTGGGCCGCGCCGGCGACATCATCCCGGTCGCACCGCCGCTTTGCATCACCCGCGACGAGGTGGACGAGGCGGTCGAACGCCTGGACCGCGTGCTGACGGAGCTCACCCAGGAGCTATAGAGGGTGCCGGTGGAACGCCGGTGGAATTACGACCCATCATTTTCGTCACCCTCGGCCCGGCCGGGAGCAATCACGAGCTGGTGACCCGGCGTTATCTGGAGTTCCACCGACTCGAGCGCGCAATTGTCGAGCTGGTGCCCGATTTCGACGAGGGAGTGACGCGGGTGCTCGACGGGCTCGCTGACCATCTGGTCCAGGTCGCGGTGCACCCTGCGGTTGCACGCACGGTGGGCGCGCACCTCAACCGGCTGTTCCTGGTCGACACCTTCATCGCGCCGAGTCGGGACCTTGCGCTGCTCTCGCGACGCGAAGTCGAGCGACCGCGCTCCCTCGGGCTGCAGCGAGCCACCCGTGATTACGTCGACCTCTCGGGCTATTGCGAGCTGGTGGCGGAACCATCGATCGTCGAGGTGGCACGCGGTCTCCTCGCGGGGAAGTACGATTCCGGAATCACCGCGACCTCGTATGCGCAGCACCACCCCGATCGTCTGCGCATCGACGCTGCCATCGGTGCCGTGGAAGACGCCTGGTTGGTGTACGGTCGCGAGCGCGCCTGCGGCGGCCAGTTGCTGGCGTGGTTCGACGCCCCAGGAATGGCGCGCTGGCGGGCCGGCTGACCTCTCGAGACCACGCCAGCGCGCGGCACCTCACGTCGGCTCGACCGGGACGGCAGATCGGCCGCTCTGGTGCCCTGCGCGCGATGCCCCTATTATCATGGCGGGTGACGGTCATCCGGAACTCGAAGAGAGGTACCCGGGAGCAACGAGAAGGTGCGCTCAGACACAGGTGAGCGCGGGATCGACCCCGGCGCATTCGCACCGCCGCGCTCGAGAAGGACCTTCCGACCCCGGATTTCGGGGTGACCCGCCGCGCCGGACGCGCCGACATGAGGCCGTCATGGCCTCGCCGACACGAAACGCAAGATTGCAACGAGGAGCCCCGTCATGAACGAACGTCACTGGCCCGCCCGAGCGCCGTCCAGGCAAGCCCTACTTGTAGCCGTCAGCGTCGCCGCCTGGATCGCGGTTGCGCCAGTGTCCGCCGAAGAAAGCCGGGCATGCGGCAAGTACGGCGGCGTCCTCACCACCCACGCGGGTGAGGACCTGGTCAACTTCGACTTCCACCAGCAGACCACCGTGCGCACCCAGCAGCGGGTCGGCGGCTCCTACAACCGGATGTTCCGCTACTCCTTTTACGAGCCGGGAAAGGTGATGCCTGACCTGGTGGATACCTACGACGTCAGCAGCGATGGCCTTGTCTATACGTTCAAGCTGAAGAGTGGCATCAAGTTCCATTGCGGCGATCTGGTCAAGGGTCGGCCGGGTGCCTGCACCGACCTCGATGCGAGCGACGTGGCGTGGAGCATCGACAAGATCCGCAACAAGGACTTCAGCCGTCGCGCCGGCTACTTCAGCGCCATCGTCAAGACGGAGGCGGTCGATCCGCTGACCGTCAAGTTCACGCTCAAGACACCTGATTCCGGTCTGATAGCGAAGCTCGCGGTTGGCTGGGCTGCAATATTCCCGAGCGAGCTGCCGTGGGACCAGCTCAAGGACCAGGTCATCGGCACCGGTCCGTTCATCTGGAAGGAGTACGTGACCGGCGCCGGGTCGACCACCGTGAAGAATCCTGAATACTTCCGCAAGGGTTATCCCTGCATGGATGGCATCCGCAACTTCGTGTTCAAGGACCCGACGGTAGCGCTGGCCAACCTGCGCGCGAAGAAGCTCGATATGAACTCTTACATGCAGTACATCTACCCCGCCGACGCCAAGCTCCTCGCCGAGAAGAACCCGGAGATCCTGGTCTCGCTGCCCTCGCGCCTGTGGTGGCACTCGATCGCCGGCAAGATGAACACCAAGCCGTGGAGCGACCAGCGGGTTCGCCAGGCGTTCAGCCTCGCCATCGACCGTTACAAGGCGATCGAGGTCCTCGGCGAGGGCGTGGGCTCGGTCGGGGGCTACATGCCACCGTGGACGAAGTGGAGCCTCCAGGGTGACGAGTTGGCAGGGTATGTCGGCAAGGCGGATGCGGCGACGGTCGCGGCCCGCCGGGACAAAGCCAAGGCGCTGCTCGCCGAGGCCGGCTTTGCGCCTGGCACCCTGAAGATCAAGTGGCTGACGCTCGACACGCCGGAATCGATCCTGACCCCGCAGTTTGTGCAGGAGCAGTTGCGTCAGATTGGGGTCGAGGTCGCACTCGATGTTGCCGACCGTGGCACGTTCACGCAGCGACGCGACTCCGGCGACTACGAGCTGGTCAGCACCAGCGAGACTGCGGGCACTCTGGAGCCGAGCCTGTTCTATGCCGATTTCTATCGCTGCGGAGCGTCCGCCAACCAGTCCGGATACTGCAACGCCGAGTTCGACAAGCTCTTCGACAAGCAGGTTGCAGAGCCCTCCGAGGACAAGCGGGTGGAGCTCATTCACCAGATGGAGCGCATTCTCCTGACCGATCTGCCGCAGGTCCAGGTGCGCTGGATCGCGGAGGGTATGGCGTGGCAGCCGTGGGTCAAGAACTGGGTTGATGTCGACCCCGTCTACTACAACAACGTCACCCTGGAGGAGGTCTGGCTGGACAAGTAGACTCCGGCCGGCAGCGGCACGCCTAGCGCGCCATGTGGAGCTACGTCATCAAGCGATTGCTCCTGGGAGTCGTCACGATCTACGGCGTGGCGACTCTCGTGTTTTTCCTCATGCGTATCGTCCCGGGCGACCCGGCACGGGTCGCCCTCTCCGAGCCCGGGCGCGACGCCAAGGTCTCGGAGGAGATGGTCAAGGCAATGCGGGTCAAGCTTGGCTTCGCCGAGGTGATCGTGATGCCCAAGCGGAGCGTTCTCGAGCCGAAGCTCGGCGCCAAGTATCCCCAGCTGATCGAGGCGCTCCAGGCACTCGACCGAAGCGCGTTGCTCGGCGCCTACACCTCCGGCGCGCCGATCAACGCGGGAGGGATCATCGTGCGCCCGAGCGAGATCGACGTCGAGGTCCGCAACATCCCGCTGCTCACCCAGTACATCCAGTGGATGTGGAACTCAACCCGGTTTGAGTTCGGGAATTCCCTCAAGGTCAACCGACCGGTAGTGGACGAGTGGCTGCGCTACTTCCCGGTGACCGCCAGTATCGTGATCCTGGCCGCGGTGATGACCGTGGTGGTCGCGATCCCGCTCGGCATTCTCTCCGCCATCCGGCAGGACAGGATGGCCGACTACATCGGGCGCGTGGTTTCGATCGCCGGGCTGTCCTTTCCGTCGTTCTGGGTAGCGATGCTGATCATTCTCTCCCTCGTCATCTGGTTCGGCTGGCTACCCCCCCTGGAGTACGTGCCGGTGTGGGAGGCTCCCTGGCAGAGCATGAAGCAGATCTTCTTCCCCGCCTTCGCGGTCGCATTCGCGCAGATCGGGCTGATGGCGCGCATGACGCGTTCCTCGATGCTCGAGGTCCTGCGCGAGGACTACATCCGCACCGCGTGGTCGAAGGGGCTCGGCGAGCGCGTCATCGTACTCAAGCACGCGCTCAAGAATGCATTCCTCCCGGTTCTGACGGTGTTCGGGTTGCAGTTCGGGTTCGCAATTGGCGGGCTGGTGGTGGTCGAGCGCGCCTTCAACCTGCCGGGGCTAGGTAACTACCTGGTGGACTCGGTGGTCTTTCGTGACTACAACTCTGTTCAGGCGACCCTGTTTGCAACCGCTATATTCGTGACGCTGGCCAACCTGCTGGTAGACCTTGCCTATGCCTGGTTCAACCCCCGCATACGTTACCAGTAGCTCGTTCGCCGAGAGGCTGTGGCGGATCGCGGCCGCGACGCTGATATTTGCACGGCGAAAACCCCTCGGTGCCGCAGGCGGGCTGATTGTTGTCGGCATGCTGCTCGCCGCGATTTTCGCCCCGTATCTGGCCCCCTATCCACCGGAGGAGTTCATCGATGGCGGCTCCGCCAGGCTCAAGCCGCCGTCCCTCGAGTTTCCGATGGGGACCGACAATCTCGGCCGCGACATCCTCAGCCGGGTCATCTACGGTGCACGGCTTTCGATGCTCGTGGGCTTTCTGTCCACCATCTTCGGAACCGGGGTGGGGGCGCTGCTCGCCCTGTTCTCCGCTTATGCGGGCGGCATTTGGGATTTGATCGTCCAGAGACTCATGGACATCTTGTGGTCCTTCCCTTCCCTCATTGTCGCCATCGTGATCATCGCCGTCCTGGGGCGCAGCGTCCCCAATCTGATTATCGCCATCGGCATCGTGGTGATTCCGAGCACCGCACGGGTGGTGCGCTCCGCGGTGCTTGCGGTCAAGGAGACCGAGTACGTGCAGGCGGCGGAGGCAGCCGGCGCAAGCCGCCTGAGGATCGTATTCCAGCACATCGCGCCCAACTGCGTGGCGCCCTATCTCATCATCGCCACCGCGAGCCTCGGCGGTGCGATCATCACCGAGGCATCACTCAGCTTCCTCGGGCTCGGCGTGCCGCCTCCCGCTCCGTCGTGGGGGCGGGATCTGTTTGGCTCCGCGCAGAAGTTTGCCGAGCTCGCGCCGTGGATGCCGATCATGCCAGGCATCGCGATCAGCTTGACCGTCTACGGGTTCAATCTGCTCGGTGACGCCATTCGCGACGTTCTCGATCCGCGGCTGCGCGGCGGCTGGTGACTGCGTTACGCAGCGGTTACCCTGGCGCAGAGCAGGCTCAGGTGCTGGTCGGGAGCGGAAGCGGGAACTGCGGCCCGTCATCATGCAGGTGGCAGCGCACCCAGTGCCCCGACTCGACCTCGCGCAGCGCCGGCACCTCGCCACGGCAGCGCCCGGTAGCGTAGATACAGCGGGTGTGGAAGTGACAGCCCGACGGCGGGCTGACCGGGCTCGGGACGTCCCCGGAGACAAGCACCCGTTGCCGTCGCCGGGCGCTCGGGTCCGGCACCGGCACGGCCGCGAGCAGCGCCACCGAATACGGGTGCAGCGGCCGCTCGAACACGATGTCGGTCCGGGCCATCTCCACGATCCGTCCCAGGTACATCACCGCGATCCGGTGGCTGATGTGCTCGACCACCGCAAGGTCGTGCGCGATGAAGAGGTAGGACAGGTTGTACTCGTCCTGGAGGTCGGTGAGCAGGTTTATCACCTGCGCCTGGATGGAGACATCGAGCGCCGAGACCGGCTCGTCGCCAACGATCAGGCTCGGCCCGACCGCCAGGGCCCTCGCGATCCCGATACGCTGTCGCTGTCCGCCGGAGAACTCGTGCGGGTACGACTTCATCTGGCGCGGCTGCAGACCAACCCGCTCGAATAGCGCCGCGACGCGCTCGTCGCGTTCACGGCCGATCCCGATCTGGTGGATCGTGAGTGGCTCCTTCACGATCTCGCCCGCCGTCATGCGCGGGTTGAGGGATGAGTACGGATCCTGATAGATGATCTGCATCTCGCGGCGCACCGGGCGCATGTGCAGCTTGTCGAGGTGGGTGATGTCCCGGCCGCGCAGCTTGATCGTCCCGTCGCTCGGCTCGAGCAGCTTGAGAACCGTCTTACCGGCGGTGGACTTGCCGCAACCGCTTTCGCCCACCAGCCCGAGCGTCTCGCCGCGGCCGATCTGAAAGGACACTCCGTCCACGGCGAAGACGTTGCCGACCACCCTGTTGAACAGGCCGGCGCGCACGGGGAACAGCTTGCGCAGGCCCTGCACTTCGAGCAGCGGCGGCTCGACCGCCTGCGAGGCCGGCTCGGCGGGATTCGCCATCAGCTCGTCTCCCTCTCCACGAGCTCGCTGTGCCAGCAAGCCGCCCAGTGCCCCGCCTGCTTCTCCTCGAGCGGCGGATACTGCGCTCGACAGCGATCGCTCGCGTGGCGGCAGCGTGGGGCAAACACGCAACCCTCCGGCAGGTTGAACAGCGAAGGCACCATACCCTCGATCTCGTTCAGCCGGCGCCGCGCCAGCCGGTGGCTTCCCCGCCGACGCGGGATCGACCTGAGCAGCCCGGCGGTGTAAGGATGACGCGGCCTCGCGAACAGCGCCTCGGCGCTCGCCTCCTCGACTTTCTTGCCGGCGTACATCACCACCACCCGGTTCGCGTTCTCGGCGATCACAGCCATGTCGTGGGTGATGAGGAGGATGGCGGTGCCGAGCCGGCCCTGCAGCTCCGTCATCAGCTCGAGGATCTGGGCCTGGATGGTCACGTCCAGCGCGGTGGTCGGCTCGTCGGCGATGAGGATCTTCGGATCGCATGAGAGCGCCATTGCGATCATCACCCGCTGGCGCATGCCGCCGGAGAGGTGATGAGGGTACTCGCGCAGCCGCTTGCGGGATTCCGAGATGTGGACGAGGTCGAGCATCTCCGCCGCCCGGTCGCGTGCGCCCTGTTTCGAAAGCCCCTGGTGCAGCATCAGGGTCTCGCCGATCTGCTCACCGATGGTCAGCACCGGATTGAGAGAGGTCATCGGCTCCTGGAAGATCATCGAGATCTCATTGCCGCGAATGGCCTGCATCTCCAGGGGGGAGAGCGCGAGCAGATCGGTCCCCTCGAACCGGATCGCACCGCCGACGATCCGCCCGGGCGGGCTCGCCACCAGACGCAGGATCGACAGCGCGGTGACGCTTTTTCCGCAGCCCGACTCCCCAACGACCCCCAGTGTCTCGCCGCGGCAGATGCTGTAGGACACCCCATCGACCGCGCGGGCGAGGCCATCGTCAGTGAAGAAATGGGTCTGGAGATTCTCGACCTCCAGCATCACTTCGTTTTGGGAATCGCTCGAGCGGTCCATCGATGCCCCTGCCTGCGAGCCCATCACGTGGAAGCCTCACTCACGCCGCTGCGCGAGCACCGCCGCTGCGGCTGGGGCGAACTGGTCGCCTGCCCGGCTGCGAAGGCCTTGTGGGTGCACAGAAACACGTCCGGACACGGATCCCGCCGCGCCGTCTTTTCAGTGGTCCTCGACGGTGCTGCTCGCGCCCCGTGCCTGGTCAATTTGGAATGTCCGCCGCCCTCATCTCGAGCAGCTGGTCGCACAAGGCCTGCCGGCCTCGCCCGTGCAAGGGCAGTGCCGTCCTGGTCACAACGATTCCTCGTGGCCGCGGGTCGCGACATCTCCTGTCAGAAGGTGGAGTGTACGGCTCGAGCCACGACGGATCCAAGGGGACGCGCAACGACGTGGCATGGACGGTGCGGGTCCCACGATTGGCTCGGGAATGCTGCCAACGCGAAACACGAGGAGAAGAAGATGTCGAGCACCGGGAGTTCAAAGCCGGCACGTGTCGCCATCGCCCTGGACCAGGGCGATGCGGTGGTGTCGAGCGAGCCGTCCGTGTGGGCGCTCGGTGAGCTGGAAGCGTCACTAGACGAACGTGGTATCTCGCACCAGCGCCACCCTGAGGCCACGCGGCGCGGGCTGCAGTTCCAGCTCGCGCTGTGGACCCACGGCTATGACTTCGACGACGTCCCCAATGCGAGTCACCATATCGCGGGCATCACGAAGACGAATCACGCCCGCTACTGTCGCGACGCGCTCGCCGCAATACTCGAGGCCTGCCCGGACAGGGAGCTACGACTTCTGGGCGACGGTATTCGAGGCCATTGCCGGCGCCGGGCGACCGATGGAGATCGATCTTCACGCCAAGGGAATCGATCAGAGGCTCATCGAGCTCGCACTTGCAGCCGCGAGCTCGGTCAACGTCTCACCGAAGTACATCTCCGAGCACATGGGGCTTCCTTTGTCCGAGCACCGATCCGGACTCATGGCTCAGACAGCTGCGAAAGCAGCTTGGCCCGGTATGACCTGGAATGCAGGACGGCTGGTGGGAGAGATCCCCTCCGCCTACACCGACAGCCCGTTTCCGCTGCAGTACTATTTCGAGATCAGCCGAGACGGTGAGGTCACGCTATCGCCGGGTCTGGCCGAGAACCTCTGCAACGAGCCCTACTACGCGGTGCGGCGCGGTAAACAGGTAGCCCCGGGATCACACGGGCTCCCGGTCGCGGTCCTACGCCGTCCGAGTGCCTACCAGAACGGGCTGGAAGAACATCTCGTCCAGGCGCTCGACCCTGTCGAAGCCGGCCTCGGCCATCAGCGCGGCGATACGGTCCGGTGCGATGGCGTAGTACCGGGAGCGCATGACGTGGGTTTTCGCCTGCGCCGATACACCGTCGTCTTCGACAACGTACAGGGTGAGATCGTAGTGCTCTCCCGTGAAGTCCCAGACCTGCCACAGGAGATAGCGCGTTCCGGCCTCCTCGCGGACCCCATGGGGCTTCACCACTGCGGTGCCACGGGTTTCCTGGTCGTAGGCGCGGACCGTGATGAGGCACCCCCCGCCGGGGCGGAGGCAGCGACGCATGCTCGCCAGTGCGGCGAGGATTTCCTCGTCGCTTTGCAGGTGGGTGATGGAGTTGTCGGCGCAAAGCACCACGTCGAAGCTAGATGCATGGAGTGCGTACACCTCGCGCATGTCGCAGACGGACAACGCGATGCCGAGGCCCCGTTTGCCGGCCTCGCGCCGCGCCCGTGCGACAGCCTTCTCCGACACGTCGGATCCGGTCACCCGGTAGCCCAGGGCGGCCAGGCCGAGGCACTGGGTACCGATCCCGCAGCTGACATCCAGGATTCGCCGGGTGTGCTCGCCCCAGCACCGGCGGATTATCGCGTCCAGACTCTGCGCCTGAGCAGCGATGCTTGCCTCCCAGTCCGGGTAGATCAGGTGGTAGAAGGCCGAGAGCTCGTCATAGAACCGGTGGCCCATTCGTTGATCTCGCAGCTTCTCGCGGTTGCACCGGTATCAGGATAGTTCTGCAGCCCGGCGATGTCAGGCCCGCGCGCCTGGCAACGCGATGCGAACTGGCCAGGCGCCGCAGAGGGGGCACACAAACTCGGCGTGCAGCGGGATGCGCACGATGCGCCGGATCAAGCGCTCGAGCTCTGCCCGCTCGGCATTGACTCGTTCCTGTCGAATGAACATCATGCCGGGGAGGTTGTCCCCGACGTTTGCAAGGATTCCCAACAATCGGGTCGGATGCCGGCGTCTGATCGAGGCCGCACACGCGCACGCAAGTGCAAAGCATCTCGACGCGCAGGAGCCAGGGATCGTCGTGCGCCGGCTGCTGGAGGAACTGGCCGGCTGACCGTTCGCCGTCGCGCGATCCCCGGTCCGGCTAGCAGCTCGCGGAGCACGGTCGAGCATGGAGTCGACGGCGAGACTGGAGGACCAGGTGGCCCTGGTGACAGGCGCGGGCAGCCCCACGGGCATCGGCATTGCCTGCGCGCGGCTGCTCGCGCGCGACGGTGCGCGGGTGGCCATCGCATCGACCACCGAGCGCATCCACGAGCGCGAGGCCGAGCTCGGCGCCAGCGGTGCGCGCGAGGTGCTTGCGCTGTGCGCGGATCTCACCGACGCGGCGGCGGCCAGCGCGCTGGTGGACGCGGTCATCGCACGCTTCGGGCGCCTCGACGTGCTCGTCAACAACGCGGGGATCGGCCCGCTCGGGCGTCCCCGTGTGCGCAAGTCCTTCGCCGAGATGGACGAGGCGCACTGGGATCTCGCCATCGCCACGAACCTGAAAACCGCCTTCAACACCACCAAGGCCGCGCTGCCGCACATGCTCGAGCGCGGCTACGGGCGCATCGTCAACGTTTCCTCGGTCACCGGGCCGCTGGTGAGTTCGATCGGCTCGGCCGGCTACAGCGCTGCCAAGAGCGGTCTCGAGGGGATGATGCGCGCCCTCGCCCTGGAGGTGGCACCGAACGGGATCACCGTCAACAGCGTGCTGCCCGGATGGATCGCCACCTCGGCACTCTCGCAACGCCAGCTCGAGGCGGGACGGTACTCGGCCATCGGCCGCGCCGGCCGCCCGGAGGAGGTCGCCGAGGCGGTCGCGTTCTTCGCATCCCCGGGCGCGAGCTACGTCACGGGGCAGGCGATCGTGGTCGACGGCGGCAACATCATCCAGGAGTACAAGGGCCCGGGGCGCGACATCCCGGCGGGGCATCCACCTGTGGTCCGCAGTTAATCAGTCCACCGTCATGCCGCACGCGCGACGAGACCGTACTCACGGTGAAGGCCGTTCAAGACGGCGCTACGGATTGGCCCTGCATCCGGACAAGACCCGCCTCGTGGCTTTCGCGCGCCCTGGGGCGTCGCAGCGCGGCGGCAAAGGTCCGAGCACCTTCGACTTCCTCGGGTTCATGTTCTACTGACGTCGGACGCGAAGCGGGCGTTGGTCGATGGGGTGTAAGACCCGGCATGCGCGCCTGCGGCGGGCCATCCAGTCCGTCGCCCCGTGGTGTCGTCGCCATCGACACCTGCCGGTTCAGGCGCAACACGCGGCGCTCATGAGACGTCTGGTCGGTCACTTCAACTACTTCGGGGTGAACGGCAACTTCCGCAGCCTCGCCTGTCTGGTCGCGATGGCCAAGCGGGCGTGGTTCAAGTGGCTGCGCCGTCGCAGCCAGCGTCGGCGTCTCACGTGGGAGCGCTTCGAGCGCTTGCTCGAACGCTACCCGATGCCCCGGGTGCGAATCACGGTTCGCATCTGGGACTGACGTCCACGAGCCACATCAGTGGAGGAGCCGGATGGTGGAAATCTCCTTGTCCGGTTCTGGTGAGGGCCCCGGGCGAGCAATCGCTCGGGGCTACTCGACATCCCTGCCTGCCTCCCGCGACATTCGTACATCCCTGTACAGCACACATGGGTGGTGCCGTCGCGAAGAGGAGTATTGCTAACATGCCACGCAACGGCTGACAACGAAGAGAAGGCGGGATATGTTCGACAACGTTCTGGTCACGGGCGCCGGTGGGCTGCTCGGTGGATACGTGGTGCGCGAGCTGGCGGACAGTGGCTCGGTCACTGGCCAGATCACGGGTCTGGACTTGTCGGCACGCGCCGACGGTGGCGCCTGCGCCATCGGCGCCGTCACCGATCTGGACACCGTGCGCAAGGCCGTGGCTGGCCGCGACGCCGTCGTTCATGTGGCCGCGCGGCCCAACATCTGGTCGGGCACGAGCGAGGACATCATCCGTGTGAACACGCTTGCGGTGGTTCCCGCCGGCTGAACAAACTCAGAGTTCGACCCCGGCGCGCCGGCCGGCGCGCACGGCGGCGCCGCGTGGCCCCGCTGTCTACCCGAACATGGGGTGGCATCGAGTGACTCCGCAATGCGATGGGCGGACCGGATGGACTCGGTAGTGACAATGCAGGTCAAAGGCGACGACAAGGCAGCGCCGATGCCGCAGGGGGAAAGCGGCGTCGCCGTCGCCGCATCCGGGCTGACCGAGGGCGGGGCCTCGGCCAGGCTGCTGCGGCTGTTTGCCGTCCTGTCGGTGATCGCCGCGGTGTCGATCCTGGCGCTCGCGGGTTACGGCATCTACCGCGTATACAGCAGCGAAATGTTAAAAATGGCGGAGGCGACGGCGGTCCACGTCGGCGAGTCGATTTTCGAGCAGGAGCGCGCCAGGCTGTTGCAGTGGGGCGGCAAGAGCACCGTCATCGCCGTTAGACCGGAGGAATTTGCGGTGCTGGACCTGCGCATGAGGAAATTCCTGCGCACGTTC
>Ga0214472_10005151_pt1 | contig 13753 bp, 12 predicted proteins | sample RVTome_6_FD_207662 | JGI IMG/M metagenome (GOLD analysis project Ga0214472, IMG submission 207662) | Soil microbial communities from uranium-contaminated site in the Upper Colorado River Basin, Wyoming, United States - RVT140D175 | ecosystem: Environmental > Terrestrial > Soil > Contaminated >... | reverse complement strand
ACCCGCGGGCTCGCTCGCACGACCGTCTCAGCCCTTCGTCATCTTCGAGGTCGATGTAGGCGCCGTCGATCGGGGTGCCCAACCCGTGAGCTCGGGACACGACGGCGATCTCGGCCCTGGCGTGATCGGTCAGCGGACCAGGCTCGTCCACCCCGAGATCGGCGAGGAAGTCCCGCTCGCCGAAGACCACACGGGAGACACGGTTCGATGCGGCCACGAGTTCAGCCAGCCGGGCCAATCCCACCGCGCTCTCGACTGTGAGGTGGATCACAGCCCGAACGCCGGCGCCGTCGAGGTGCTCGGAGACGGCGCGCACCCATCCAGGCTGCGACACCTTCGGAAGCCGCACTGCCTCCAATGCGGTGCCGGCTAGAAGATCCAGGTCGTCAGTCCGGTATCCGTCATCACCCAGCCCCACCCGGACGTGGGTGGGCCGCTCGCCGAAACGGTCGGATGCGTCCGCGAGGATTCGGTGAGCCGAGGCGCGGTCGGAGACGGCGTCCTCCAAGTCGAGAACCACGGCATCGGCCTCCGACGACAGCGCCTTGTTCACCAGCACCTCGTTGGAGGCGGGGGCGAAGAGATGGCTGCGGTGAGCGTGGTCAGGCGACAACACCACGCCCCCTCAGTTCGGCGATCTCGTCGGGGCCGTATCCCACCGCGGACAGGAACTCGTCGGTGTCATGGCCGAGCGGCCGCCCGGTGAACCGGATCTCGCCCGGTGTTTCCTGCATCCGTCCCAACACGCCGTGCATGAGTAGTGGGCCGAGCTGTTCGTCCTCAACGGTGGTGAGGATGCCGGTGGCGCTGAAGTGCGGATCTTCGGCGACCTGCCGGGAGGTGTACACGGGAGCAATGGCGGCTCCGGCATCGGTGAAGGCTTGGACTACTTCGTCCGTCGTGCGCTCTCCGATCCATTCGGCCACCCACTTGTCGAGGTCGTCGACGTGTTCCACTCTCCCCTGCCCTGTCTCGAACCACGGTTCGTCGATGACCTCGGGGTGACCAACGAGATGCATCACCCGTTCGGCGACACTGGTCGCCGACGTAGACACGGCCAGCCACGACCCGTCAGCGCAGCGATACAGGTTGCGAGGGGCATTCGAGGTCGACCGGTTACCCGTGCGGACCGGGTCTTCGCCGAGTTGCTGGTAGATCATCGGGCCGGGTCCTGTGGCCATGATCATCGGTTCGATGATGGACAGGTCGATCTGCTGGCCCTTTCCGCCTCGGGCGTCCCGGTGATAGAGGGCCATGGCGATGAGTCCGACGGCGGTCACCCCGCAGATGCTGTCGGCGAGCCCGAAGGCGGGGAGGGTGGGCGGCCCATCCGGATCGCCGGTGAGGTGGGCAAAGCCGCTCATCGCCTCGGCCAGAGTCCCGAAGCCGGGTCTGGACGCGTATGGCCCGTCCTGTCCCCACCCGGTGACCCTCGCAAGGATCAGTCCGGGGTTGATCGCGTGCAGGACGTCCCATCCGATCCCCCACCGTTCGAGAGTGCCGGGACGGAAGTTCTCGATCACGATGTCCGCCGTCTCTACCAACCTCTTGAAGACGTCCGCGCCGGCGGGGTCGCCCAGATACAGGCCCATGGTGCGCTTGTTGCGCGCCACCTCGGACCACCACAACGGCACCCCGTCCTTGGATGGGCCGTGGCCGCGCATCGCGTCACCCCGAGCGGGATGCTCGATCTTGATGACGTCGGCTCCGTAGTCACCGAGCACCTGGGCGGCGAGGGGTCCCGCAAGGATCGTCGAGATGTCGAGCACGACGATGCCGTCGAGTGGTCCCGAGCTCACCATCCTGTCAGCCCTGGGGACGTCGGAGATAGCGGCCGGTCGGGTCACCCACGATCTGACCGTCGCGGAACACGGTGGTGCCGCGCAGGACCGTTCGAGCAACGGCGCATTCCATTTCGAAGCCCTGGAACGGGGTGTAGTCCTGGGCCGATTCGGAGTCCTCGGCCCGCACCCTCCAGGTGACATCCGGGTCGACGAGGGCCACGTCGGCATCGAGCCCGACCGCGAGATCGCCCTTCGTCGCCAGCCCGTACCGTCGTGCCGGATTGCGGGATGCCAGTTCTGCCACTCGACCGAGCGGCACCGCGCGGCGTCGTGCCTCGGTGATCAGTCCCGGAAGCAGGTATTCGGTCCCGCCGAACCCCGACTTGGCGAGAAAGACGTCGTCAGCCGGGTCACCGAACTTCTTCTCCGCCTTGCAGCAGGCGTGGTCGCTCACGACCCAGTCGACAGATCCGGCTTCGACCGCCGACCACAGCGCCTCGACGTCCTGCCGGGACCGGATCGGGGGGTTGACCTTGCCGCCGATCCCCTGGGCGGTGTGGAAATCCGTGAGGAGATGTCCGATCGTGACCTCACGCCGGATGTCGAGCTCCGGGTAGGTGTGCGAGGCCCGGACGGCCGCGTCGATCGCCTCTTCTGACGAGAGGTGCAGCAGGTTGATGTTCGGCATCCCGGTGACGTGGGCGAGGTAGGCGGCGACCGTCACGGCCAGACCCTCGGAATGAGGCGGGCGGGACGCCGAATACGCCTCGAGGCCCTGGAGCGAGCCATCCTTCTCCACGATCTCGGTGTAGGCGCGCATGATCTCGGCGGTCTCACAGTGCAGCGACAGCGACACCACGTCGGCCAGGTCGGGCCGGCGGTCCCGCAACGCCGCAAGCCCGCGCATCACGAACTCGAAGTGCGACACGTCATAGCGCTCGCCGGGGGGCGTCATCAGGAATGCCGACTGATCGTCGGACTTTCCGTGTAGTCCGTGACCGCCGTAGAACATGAAGATCTTGAATGAGCACACCCCGAATTCGTCGACGAGCGACTCGAGCTCGTCGATGTGTGAGAGCTGCATCGGCGCGACATGGAATCCGAAGTCGACGTGCGCCCGGCCCTCGGACCGGGCGAGGACTTCGGGCATGAACTCCGCGTAGGGGCCGCCTCGGTCGAGGTAGTACTGGCCGGTGCGGATGTAGGTGAGACCGGTGGTGACCCCACCCTGGGCGGCGGCACGGCTCTCGGAGGCGGTGTCTTCTTCCAGCGGGTTGTAGATGCCCCAATGCTGGTGGGCGTCGACCACCCCGGGAAAGGCGAGCAGGCCGGTGGCGTCGATGATTTCGCCTGCCTGGCCGTCGATGGAACCGCCGACCGCGGCAAAAGCACCGCCCCGAATGGCGATGTCCCCCACCTCCGGAAGGTCGGCAGCGGGGCGGACGATCGTGGCGTTCCGGATCAGGACGTCGAACTGCTCGACCACGTCGCGTTTCCTCCTCGTCGTGATCAAGCCTAGGGTTCTGTCTCCGCTGGCGCAACGCTGTTCCGCCTATCGGAACACGCCTCGCTCGTACAACATCCGAACCACCCATCTACCCAACGACAAGGCCGGCCCGACGCTCATGCCGCCGGCGAAGTTGTCGCCGCTGAACTGACCCATGCCCAACAACTCCCCGACGCAATGGACTCCGTCGATCGGGAGCCCGTCGGCGTCGACCGGACGGAGATCGCCATCCACCTCGGGACCGCCACGAGACAGCAGCATCCCGCCCACCGAGCTCACACCCCAGAATGGCGGGCTTTCGATCGGGCGAGGCCGGTGAGCACGGCCGAATGAGTCGACACCGGTGGTCCACTCCGCCACCGTCGATCTCAGGCCCGCATCATCGACTTCGAGCCGGTCGGCCAGTTCGTCGAGTGTGTCGCACCGGTGCAGCCACCTGCCGCGTTCGGATTCGTCGATCATGTCCTGGCGGGTCCAATCAGGACCGATCACCGGCGAGGCGGCCTCGAAGATCGTCTGGTCCCATATCGCCGCCATCCGCAGCCCGGGCAACCCCATCAGCGCCTGCTCCCGTTCGAACGGGCTCTCGGTGCCCTCGTCGACGAAGCGCCTGCCGTCGCGGTCCACCCAGATCTCCCACGGCCGGCGCTGCGCCGCGTTCACCGTGTAGCGGGCGACGTGAAGCGGGATCCCGAACCCTGGGCGGTCGGGATCGGGGATCATGCCCATCGTCGGAACGTAGGTGTCGGCAGCCACCACGGGAACCCCGAGCCTGCGGAGCACTTGCAGTCCCTCTCCGGTGGCGTGAGGCAGACAGCCGGTCAGCGCGTCGGTGAAGTGCTGCTGCAGTTCGGCGATCAGCTCGCGGGATGCGGCGTATCCGCCTGTGGCCAGGATGGTGCGGGAAGCCCGCATCTCGTGTCCGTCGCCGGCGACGATGCCACGCACCGTCCGGTTCTCGCCGATCAGATCCTTCATCGCCGTGCCCAAGACCACCGACACCGACGGGTGGCGTTCGAGCGCGTCCACCAGCGTCTGCATGATCGGGATCCCTCCAGTCCGTGGATCATCTCCTCCCCAGTAGGTGCGCGGTTTGCCGTACAACTCGTGGCCCGACACGAGGGCCGGCGATTCCGCCGAAAAGGGAAAGCCGAGCTCTTCCAGCCAGTCGACCGCCGCCGCCGCCTCCCGCGTGGCCAGTTCGATCAGCTCAGGCGTGCCACGGCCATGGGCGAGCCGCTCGACGTCGCGCTGGTGTTCCTCGGCGGTGTCGGCGATCCCGCCGCGATGCTGCAGCCCGGTCCCAGCGGCCGAGAAGTGACCTGATGACCAGTGCAGTTGTCCACCCAACCGGTCGGTCTTCTCCACCACAACGGTGTCGAGACCCAACTCGCCGGCGGTCACGGCGGCGGCGAGACCGGCGTTCCCACCGCCGACGATCAGCAGGTCGGTCATCGTCCCAGCGCCCGCAATGCGGCCTCGGACACCTCGACGTCCTCTGCCCCCGTCCCACCGGACGCGCCGATGGCTCCGATGATCTTGCCGGCCTCGTCGACGACCGGGATCCCGCCCATCGAGTACACGAGCCGCGAGTCGCTCGCCTCCAGGAACGACGCATACACCACCGGGTTGCGCCGGGCCGACTCGACGACGTCAGCCGTCGGCCGACCAAAATGTATCGCAGTGCGCGCCTTGGGAATCACGGTGGCGGCAGCGATCAAGGTGGCGCCGTCCATCCGGCGCATGGCCACGGGGTGACCCCCGGCATCGACCACCGCCAACGCCATCGCCACCCCCAGCGACTCGGCCGCCGCCTGGGCTGCGTCCAGCAGGCCTTCCGCGAGCTCCAAGTTCATGCGTTCTCCTCGACGAAGCCCGCCACCACGTCGGCGACCCGTCCCGGATGCTCGACCGTCACCCACGGACCTCCTTCGATCCACACCGGTTCGGATCCGACCACCGCCGTGACTCCTGGTTCGACCCGAGAGATGGCGTCGTCCTGGGCGAACACCGCCCGGGAGGGCTTGCCGGTCGCCACGGCGTTCGCCAGCGCGGCTTCGAGGTCGGTCTGCATGAGAGCGGCGTAGGCCGTGAACCACAGTGGTCCGGCGGACAGCCGATCGACGAGGACGTCGTAGCGCGCGATGAACGGCGTGTCCGGTTCGATCGACGTGTTGAGCCTCGCCCACAGCTCGGCCAACTCGGAACCGTCGTCGGAGAATCGGTCGGGCCCAATCCGCCCTCCCAGCCTCTCGTATTTCTCCCTCCAGCTCGAATACAGCGGGTACCCGATGAGCATCAACGCCCGCACCGCCTCGTGGATCGCAGCCGTCGCTGCGAACACGGCGCCGGTGTGGTGACCGACGGCGATCAGACGAGCGTCGGTCAGCTGTCCGGCCGCCTCGAGCAACAACCGGACATGGTCGTCGACTCCGAGCTGGGTCGTCTGGCGGTCCGACATGCCATAGTCGAACATGTCGCCGGCCAGCGAGGCGACGCCCCGCTCCTCCAGTGCCGCCATCACCCCAGCCCACATACGTGACGACGACGGCGACTGGTGGAAGAACAGGACCGCTGGGTCCGCCGCGGCCAGATCACCGGCACTGCGGAAGTGAAGGGCGCCCTCCGCCGTTCCGACCAGATGCCGGTTCATCCGCCCGAGGCGTTGAGAGCGAACACCTTGCCCAGTCCGGCCCGACCCAGGTGTTCTTCCATCTCCGGCGCCTTGTAGGCGGTGGCGATGTATCCCATCATGTCGCGATACAGCCGTTCGTACGGCCTGGCGGTGACGATCCCGTGCGCTCCCGCCAGCCGGAACGACTCCCGGGTCACCTCCTCGCACATGCGGCGAAGGTGATACATGGCGAGCAGCATCCGGTCTGCTCGCTCCACTTCGCCCATCGACTCTTCGGAGATTCGATCGATCGTGCCGTAGAGCACCAGGTCGCTGCTCTCGATCCAATGACGGAGGCGGCCGAACGTGGCCTGCGCCCAGGGGGCGTCTGCCCGGCTCTCCAAGCCGGCACCCTTGACGTTCACGCCGGTGGTGCCCTTGCGCTTGTGCAGGAATTCCTCCATGAAGTCGTACATGCGGCGGGCATGGCCCAGCCACATTCCGCCCTTGGAGATCTGGGAGCGACCGGACCGGACGGTGTACCCGGAAGAGCCAGAGGCATGCTCGTCGCGGAGACCGGGCTTGAGATCGTCGAGGTCGATCTCGAAGGCGTAACGCACGTCGATGAACGCATCGTCGATCTCGATGGTGTTGGTGGCAGTGGCGCGCAGCCCCATCGCGGACCAGTCCGACTTGACCACGACGCCGGGCGTGTTCACCGGCGGTTTCAGAATGAGGATGGTCCTGCCCACCGGCTCGCCGTCCTCGTCTACGACCACGGCCACGGTTCCGACATAGGTGGCGCCGTCCGAGTTGGTGGCGAATCCGACCCGACCCGACCCTCGCCAGCCTCCGTCGACCCGCCGAAACCTCGCGCCCACCTTCGCCGCGTCGATCTCGTCGGCAGGGATCGAGGCGCCGCCGGCGAACATCGCCTGGTTCTCGGCGCAATCCCTGAGGAGGGCGGCCATGTGCTCGTTGTCACCGGCATGCTTGGCGATGATGTCCGCCACCACCCAGTGCATGTTCACGCAGGCAGCGGTGGACGGATCCCCGTATGCGATCGTCTCGATGACCTTGGTCTGGGTGGCCACCGTGTGCCCCGGGCCTCCGTGCCGGGTGGCGACGTGCATCGCCGGAACGCCGATGCCCTTCAGCGCCTTGATGTTGTCGTGGGGATAGCTCCCGTCCACGTCGTTCCGGACAGCCCGACCAAAGAAGTCCTCGGTTTCGACTGTCTTTCGGACCAGGTCCACGTAGTCCCAGTCGATCCGTGTCATGTGTGGTCCCTCACTGTCGACCCTCCCGACAATTGTTAGCCAGTCTAACTGATTCTGAAACGTCGTTCCACGGGAAGTAGGTGCGAAGGTGTCCTGCCATCTCGGCGGCCCCGGTCGACCAGAGGTCGAAGTCGAGGTGGGGAAGCCGGACGACCTCCGTCCCCTCGGGCAGTGCCGACAAGCCTCGCTCGGTCTGGACAGCCAGGTCGTCTCCGGGTGCGAAGACGACCGCCGGGGGACGCAGCTCGGAGAGGCGGCGTCGGGTGGGGTACGAGAGGACGGCTCGATAGGCGAGATGGGCGGTGGCGGCGCACAGCATCTCGTCCACGAAGAGCGTCTGGAGAAACACGGGGTCAGCACGCCCCTCCCGCAGCTTTGCCCGCCGCTGCCAGGCCTCCCGCAGATGGGACCCGTCCACAGTCGGGGCCGGCCACGGGGCAGCCACCCCGGCCAGCCGGTCCTCCACCTCGGCGGGGGTGTAGTCGGGTATGGCGACCAACCCCACCCGGTGCACCCGGTCGGGGACCAGCGATGCGATCTCGATCGCCTCGACGGATCCGGTGTGGGTGCCGACGACGTCGAACCGATCCCATCCCAACTCGTCGACCACCTGCAGCGTCGCCTGGGCGTACGTCTCGATCGTCGGCCCTCCGTAGACCGGATCAGAGAATCCGAACCCGAGGCGATCGGGAGCGGCGACCGGCCGGTCGACCAGCGTCATCACCTCGTGGTACATCCGCCCCGAACGCGGGGACATGTGCAGAAGCAACAGCGGCAATCCTTCGCCCTCCTCCGCCGTCCACACGTGCACCTGACCGTCCGACGTCGGGACCAGGCGGCGGGACACCCCGGTCACGAACCGGCCCCGTTCCGCACGGCAACCAATGCGTCGATGGCCGAACGCAACGACCGATACGTCGTCTTCCACGACTCCGACCCGATCGGATGGAACAGCCGCCCCTCGAGATCTTCGAACGCCTCATGGACCTCCGACTCGATCGCCGTCCCCCTCTCGGTGAGCTCGACGATCTGGCGACGAGCGTCGCCAGGATCCAACAGGCGCCGCACGAAACCCTTCTGTTCGAGATCGCTCAGCACGAGCGACCCCGAGGCACGACTCACCGCCAACTTCTCGATGAGGGCCGACTGGGGCAACGAGCCGGTGGGCGACTGCCACAGGCGCACCATCGCCACCGCCTCGGCGAAGCTGAGGCCGAACTCGGCGAGGCGGGGGGTGAGGGCGTCCTGCACCAGACGGGCGAGCAGCGTCACCGCGCCAAGCACATGCGGTCCCTCGTCGAACCCCTCCCTCTTGGGCATCGTCATCACACGACCTCCGTCTCGGACAAGTTCTCATGCACCGCGCTCTCCCGGACCGTGTTCACCGCCAGGGGCGTCTCATGTCCGGCTCCTGCCACGACGCTGGCCGACTCGCCACGACGCAATCGTGCGGCGCGGCGCACGGCGTGCACGATCGAGAGGTAACCGGTGCATCGACACAGGTTGCCATCCAGCGCCTCCACGATCTCCTCACGACTCGGATCGGCGTTCTCGCGCAGCAGCGCTTCCACCGCCACCACGAACCCGGGGGTGCAGAAGCCGCACTGGAGGCCGTGTTCGTCGCTGAACGCCTGCTGGATCGGCGAGAGGCCGTCGGCCGGGGTGAGCCCGTGAACGGTCGTCACACGGCGACCGGCCGCCTGCACCGTGAACATCGTGCAGGACTTCACAGCCAGATCGTCGACCAGCACGGTGCAGGCACCGCAGGAGGAGGTGTCGCATCCGATGTGCACCCCCGTCCGCCCCGTCGACCGCAGCCACTCCGCCAACAGCAGCCGCGGCTCGGGATCGGCGTCCACCCGCTCACCATCCACGACGAAGGAAATCCTCACTCTCGGACCTCCTGCAATGCCGCCCACACCTTGTCAGGGGTGTACGGCATCCCGATGGCGTCCTCATCGACCCCGGCACGAGTGAGAGCATCCATCACGGCGTTCGCCACGGCGGGTGTGGATCCGGTCGCACCCGCCTCCCCCACCCCTTTGACACCCAGTGGGTTGTTGGGAGTCGGTGTCTCGGTGCGGACGGCGTCGATGGGAACCAGATCGGTGAGGGCGGGAATCCGGTAGGTCGACCAGTTGGCAGTGACCAGGTTGCCGGAGGCGTCATGGCGGACACCCTCGAACAGGGCGTGGGCGACACCTTGGCAGATCCCGCCATGGATCTGACCTTCGGTGATCACGGGATTGATGACGCGTCCACAGTCGTCGACGGCCACATACGAGCGGATCGCAACCTCACCGGTGGTGCGGTCGATCTCGACGACGCAGCCGTGCGTGCCAAACGGGTAATTGAGGCCGGGGGTCACGAAGTCCGTGGATTCGGTGAGGATCCCACCGGCAGACTCGGCCATCTCCGCCAAGGTCACCCCGACGTCGGTTCCGGCCACCACCGCCGATCCCCCCACGAGCCTGATGTCGGCCCGGTCGGCCTCCAACCGTTCGGCGGCGAGCTCGCGGATGCGATCGGCCAACGCCGCCGCCGCCAGCCCCACTGCCGTGCCACCCAGGGCGGCCGATCGCGATCCCGACGTTCCTCCACCACGGGGGACGACTGCGGTGTCACCGTGGATGACCGTCACCGCATCGAGCGGGACACCCAGCTCATCGGCTGCGATCTGAGCCCAGGTGGTGCGATGCCCCTGGCCGTGGGGGGAGGTCCCGGTCTTCACGGTCACGGTGCCGTCGGCCAGGACGCCCACCTCGCCGTACTCCTGACCGCCGCCCGCCAACTCCACGTACGACGCAACTCCCACTCCAACGAGTACACCGTCACCCCTGATCCGTTGCTCCGCCCGCACGGCCTCGTAACCGAGTCGCTCACAGGCGAGGTCGAGCGCGACCCGATAGGAGCCGGAGTCATAGATCGACCCGACCCCTGTCTCGTACGGGAACGAGTCAGGATCGATCAGGTTGCGCCGCCGGAGTTCGACAGGGTCGATCTCCAGCCGGCGCGCCAGGTGATCGACGGCATGTTCGAGGGCGAATGCCGCCTCCGGACGGCCCGCCCCGCGGAAGGCGCCGACCGGAGCGGTGTGGGTGAGCACCCCCAGGATCTCCCGCTCGATGCGAGGGATCACGTAACAACCCGAGACCATCTGCTCGGTGAGGTGGAGGCACCAACGCTGATTGTCGACCGCCGCCCCCATGTCCCCGACGGTGCGGAACCGCAGTCCCACGATCTCGCCGTCCGCCGTCGCGCCGAGTGTCACCGTGGTCGTCTGGCCTCTTCCATGGGCGGCGACCGCCAGGTTCTCGGTGCGGGTCTCGACGAACTTGACCGGGCGGCCAGTGCGGAGAGCGAGCAGGGCGGCCAACGGATACTCCGGGTAGAAGCTCGCCTTGGAACCGAAACCGCCTCCGACCTCGGGTACCACTACCCGGAGGTCGTCCACCGCGATCCCGCAGGCGGCAGCGAGCTGATCGCGCAACCCATGCGGGGACTGATGGGAGCAGTACACGACCAGGGTGCCCGCCTCGTCCGGAACAGCCAGGATGCCGCGCGTCTCCAGCATGCCGGGGGCGATCCGATGATTCGAGAACGTTCGTTCCATGACGACGTCGGCGCCGTCGAACAGTCCGTCGATCGGATCCGACCCGGAGCGGTAGACGAGGTTGGAGCCGAGTTCGGGGTAGACGAGCGGTGCGCCGGCGGCGAGCGCGGCCGAAGTTTCGATCACCGACGGACGGTCGGCGTACTCCACCCACACGTCGGCGGCGGCATCCCATGCCTGGTGACGGTCTTCGGCGATCACCGCCGCCACCGGCTCGCCCACGTAGCGGACGACGCCGTTCGCCAGCGCGGTGCGCTCCGGGAGGTCGCCGATCACCTGCTTCCAGCGGATCGGCAGGTCGGCATCGGTGAATGCCTGCACCCCCGGGCCCAGGTCGTCCAGATCGATCCCGGTGATTTCGCCGTGGGCGACCGGTGACCTGACCAGCGCCAGGTGCAACGTGCCGGCGGGTTCGATGTCATCGACGAAGGTGCCGCGACCCGTGACGAGTTGGGAGTCCTCCACCCGGGCCACGCGGGCGCCGAACAACATCACTCCTCCCCCAATACGGGACCGATCTCCCCCGCGAAGTGGCAGGCCACCTGGCGGCCCGGTGCGACATCGATGAGCGGAGGAGCGTGCTCCGAACAGATCGGACGGGCGATCGGACAGCGGGTGTGGAAACGACAGGCGGGAGGCGGGTCGATCGGCGAGGGCGGATCGCCGTACAGAACGATCCGCTGCCGCTTTCGTTCCTGCTCGGGATCCGCCACCGGAGAGGCTGACAGCAGCGAGGCGGTGTACGGATGTTGGGGATCGAAGACGACTTCATCGGTCGGTCCGGTCTCGACGATCTGTCCCAGGTACATCACGGCGATCCGGTCGGTGACCTGATACACCAGGGCCAGGTCATGGGCGATGATCAGCGAGGTGAGACCGAACTGTTGACGGACCTCCTCCAGGATGGCGATCACCTGCGCCTGGATCGACACGTCGAGGGCAGAAACCGGCTCATCGGCCACCAGCAGCTCCGGGTCCAACGCCAGGGCGCGAGCGATGGATATCCGCTGCTTCTGTCCCCCCGAGAACTGCGACGGATACCGATCCACGGCGTTCCGGGGAAGTCCCACCGCCTGGAGCAGGGACTCGGTTCGCTCCCGAATCTCCTCTTTCGTTCCGAGGCCGTGTACCCGCATCGGTTCTGAGACGATGGTCCCCACCTTCATCCTCGGGTCAAGGCTGGCGTACGGATCCTGGAAGATCATCTGCATCCGTTTGCGCAGCGGCCGCAACTCCCGTTGGTTGAGCGCCGTGAGGTCGACTCCGTCGAAGAGGATCCGACCGTGGTCGGGATCATGGGCGCGCATCACCGTCAGGCCGAGGGTGGTCTTTCCGGAGCCCGACTCTCCCACCAGGCCGACCCTTTCGCCTTTGGCGATGTTCAGGCTGACGTGGTCGACCGCAGTCAGCCTGCGCCTACCCACCCGGAACCGGACGACGACGTCGTCGATCTGGAGGAGCGGACCCTCCGTCATCGCTCCACCGGGTTCCAGCACGCCACCGGGTGCCCTTCCAGCGCCTCCAGTGGCGGGCGCTCGATCGAGCACCGCTCCAAAGCCCGCGGGCAGCGAGGCGCAAACGCGCACCACTCCCCGACCTCTTCGGGTGACGGCGGTGTCCCGGCGATCGGCACCAGCGCCCTCTTCCGACGCTCGAATCGGGGCACGGCGGCGAGAAGCCCCGCGGTGTAGGGGTGCCGCGGCTTGCTCAACACGTCGTCGACGGAACCGATCTCGACGAAACGACCGGCGTACATGACCGCCACCCGATCACAGATGGAGGCAGCCACACCCAGGTCGTGGGTGATGAGGATGAGCGCCGCATCCGACACCAGTTCCTCGAGCAGTTCCAGGATCTGGGCCTGGATCGTGGCGTCGAGAGCGGTGGTGGGCTCGTCGGCGACGACCACGGACGGGCGGTTCACCACTGCGAGGGCGATCATCACCCGTTGACGAAGACCACCGGACAGTTGGTGGGGGTAGACCTCGAAACGCGCCTCGGGTTCAGGGATGCCGACCGACCGAATGGTGCGGATGGCGAGCTCCTTCGCTTCGCCAGCGCTCAACTCCTGGTGGCGACGTATCGCCTCCACCAGGGTCGATCCCACCGTCCTCACCGGATTCAGCCCCGACAACGCGTCCTGGAACACCATTGCGATGTTCTTGCCGCGTACGGCCGGCCACTGCCGCCTTCCCAGCTTCGACACGTCGATGCCGTCGACGACGATCCGCTCCGCCTGCACGATCCCGGGGCTCGGCACGAGTCCGAGCAGGGACAACGCCGTCATCGTCTTGCCCGAACCGGACTCTCCGACGATTCCCAGCGCTTCGCCGCGGGATATGCCGAACGAGACACCCTTCACCACAGAGACGGTCTCACCTCGACCCGCAGGGAACGAGACCCGGAGGTTCTCGACCTCCAGGACCCTGTCCCCCCGCACGGGCTGCGGTGCCGCCTCGGCGGTCACGCGCCCTTCGACTCCCAATATTCCGCCAGTTCGGCTGACTCCGGAGTTGGGATACGTCCTGTCCAGGTCATGAGCGAGCGCTCGTGACGTTCTGCGCTGATCGACCCGACGGCGTCAGGAACCAACACGGTGTAGAAGTCGCGGTCCCGGGCGCCACGAATGGTGTTGTCGACACACCCTTCGGTCACCTGCCCGGCGATCACCACCGTCTCCACCCCGGCGGAGCGCATCAGCGCCTCCAACGGCGTGTCGTGGAACACCGTCGACCGCAGCTTGGGGATGATCGTGTCCGATTCGTCGAGGTCACACTCCTCGTAGATCTCGGCGCCCCACGTTCCCTCCATCGTGAAGAAGTCGGTTTGGTCGAGCGACGTGAGACCCGCCCGAGCGTGGGTCGCCAGCCACACCGGGGCGTCGGACACAAACCCCTGCTTGATGTGATTCTGGGACCAGAAGACCGGCACCCCGGCGGCGCGGGCGGCGCGGGC
>Ga0214472_10005150_pt1 | contig 13754 bp, 10 predicted proteins | sample RVTome_6_FD_207662 | JGI IMG/M metagenome (GOLD analysis project Ga0214472, IMG submission 207662) | Soil microbial communities from uranium-contaminated site in the Upper Colorado River Basin, Wyoming, United States - RVT140D175 | ecosystem: Environmental > Terrestrial > Soil > Contaminated >... | reverse complement strand
GGTTCGACTGGGCGCTCCGCCTCGCCACGCCTCTCGCGGGACTTGCGCCCTCCTCGTCGGTCACGCTCGACCCCGGCTCGGCGCGTCGCATCCTCGCGGTCCGCTTGGATCGCTTGGGTGATCTACTCATGACGCTACCCGCCCTGAAGGAGCTCCGACGGCTTGCTCCCGGCGCGGAGATCGAGCTCGCGGTGGGGAGTTGGAACGAGGAGATCGCGAGAGGACTTCCGTTCGTGGATCGGCTGCGGATCGTCGATGCGCCCTCGTCGGCCTGGGGCAAGCGTGCCCGTTGGCGTGACGCCGCGCGAGCCATACGCGACGGGGGGACGCCCGACCTGGCCATCGAGTTCCAGGGAGACGTGCGCTCGATCGTGTTGATGGCGCGTACCGGTGCCGGCCTTCGCGCGGGCTACGGCGACACCGGTGGCGATTATCTCTTGACCCATGTCGGTCTCTGGGACGAAGCGAGGAGTTGGTATCGTCAGAACGTCGAGCTCTTGGGAGTCTTCTTTCCGGGCAAACCGCTTTCCGAGACCATCGAGCCCTACAACTTTCTTCTCTCCGAAGATCGCCGTGTCGGCGGAGAGGTCATGGATCGCCTCGGCCTGAAGCGCCGCCCGTTCATCGGCATCCATCCGAGCGCCGGGCGGGCGATCAAGCAGTGGGAAGTGGAGAAGTTTGCCGCGCTTGCCGATCGGCTCGTCGAGGCGACTTCCGGCACCGTGATCCTCACCGGTTCGGCCTCCGATCGGGAGCTGGTCGAGGAAGTGGCCGCCCGCTCGAAGTCACGGCCGGAGACGCTCATCGGGGGGGTCGGTCTCCGCGGCTTCGCGGCGTTACTCGAGCGGCTCGACCTCTTCGTGAGCGGGGACACGGGGCCGATGCATCTAGCGGATGCCGTGGCCTGCCCGGGAGTCGCCATCTTCGGCCCCTCGGATCCGCGCCGCTACCGGCCGGAGAGCAGCGCTACCCTCACCGTGGTTCGAAATCCGCTCTACTGCTCGCCCTGCAACATGATCCGAAAGCCTCCAGCAGAGTGCGCCCGTTTGGAAGCTCCCGAGTGCGTCTCGACCATTACGGTGGACCAGGTGCTTCAGGCGGCGCTTCATCGCCTGGCGTCCGCGCGGACCATGTCGTGAGGGCCCGTAGTCTTTCGAGCTCGCTCTTGCGGAAGAAACCGAGGATCAACAACGCGACGGGATAGAGTGCCAGCGCGCCCAGCTTGATGAAGACGGACGACCACGAAGGCTCTCCCGCCACCCGCGAGACCGCGAAGACTATCCCGCCCGAGAGGGCGATGATGCCGATTCGTTTCCACTCGAACGGGATCGGGTAGTGACGGCTCGCGAAACGATATCCGAGCACCGCCATCACCGCGTAGCCGCCGACGGTGGCCCAGGCAGCCCCCATCATCCCGAAACGCGGGATGAGCGCGAAGTTCATGGTGATGTTCACGAAGGCGGCGGCGAACGTGAGGAGGGGGTAGTAGTAGGCCTTCTTGCTGATGCCGATTCCGATCGAGGTCAGCGTGAAGACGCCCTGGATCAAGTAAGCGAGCACGATGATGGGAATGACGGGGTAGGCCGCATGGAAGGTATCGGCGGTCATGAGCACCAGGAGCTCCCGCCCGAGCACCGCGATCAGGAGTCCGGCGCCCACGAACGCAGCGGCGACGTAGGTGACCAGACGCGCGAGAGTGCGGGCGGCATCCTGCCGGGTCAATAACGAATAGACGAACGGGCTCCAGGCGAGCTCGAAGGCGGACAGAAAGAACTTGATGCCCGTTCCGAACATGTAGCCGACGTGATAGAGCCCCACTTCGGCCCGGGTCGTGAAGTGATCGAGGATTTTGCGGTCGGCCAGATTCAACGCTTGATAGGCCAGGCCGTGGGGCACCTTGGGAAGCCCGAAACCAAGTGCCTCTCTGAGCATCCTCGCCGAATAGCCGATGCCCACGTTGCGCGAAAGCGTGGGAAGGAGAGCCAGGACGAAGAGCGCGGACGAGACGACGTCCGACCACAGGACTCCCGCGACGCCCCAGCCCTGGATGACGAGGAGAACCTTGAGACCGGCATTGAGCGAATTGCGAAAGACCGTCGCGGTCGTGAAGTAAGCGGCCCGCTCCTCGATCCGAAAGAGATTCATCGGAACGAAGGCGAATCCCATGAGGAGCGTATCGGCGGCTACCAGAACGACGAGATGGCTCTGGTTGCTTCCCAGCAGCAGGCGGCTCAAGGGCTCGGCCAGGAAGGCACTCAGGGCGAAGAGGCCGAGGCCGATGGCGCTGGCGGTTGCGAGGATGGTCGTGGTGAAGACCTTCCGGTCCCGCTCGTTCTGCTGCTCGTAGTAGATGCGAAAGAAGCCGGCATCGAGTCCCATGCGGAAGAGGATCTTGGCTGTGACGCCGAGGAGCAGAAGGATTCCCAGCGTGCCGTAATCGGCGGAGGTCAGGTGCCGGGTCAGGATGGGGAGGAGGAGGAAGTTGATGAGCGTGCCGAAGACATCGGCGGCCCCGTAGATCGCCGAGTGCCGAAAGAGCGTCTTGAGCTGGGCCAGCAGCATCGGGCCTATCTTATGCTGGAATCGAGAGATAAGGTGCGCGGCCCGGGGTGCCTCCGCCGGCTCGCTGGCATCGCGCTGCGATCTCATTTAATCTCACGGGATGACGTCACCCGTTCGTTTGGGGAATCGCGAAGTGGGCGGCGAGGGTCGCGAGACACCCTGTTTCATCGTCGGCGAGGTGGCCTCCGCGCATCAGGGAGATCCCGAGCAGGCCATCGCCCTGGCCCGTGCCGCCAAAGAAGCCGGAGCGGACGGGATCAAGTTCCAGCTCTTTGCGGTCGGGGAGCTCATCGCCCCGAACGATCCGCGTTATCCCACGTTCGATCAGATCGAGATCGCGCCTCAGGAATGGGAACAAATTCTGCGCGAGGCGGCTGGATTGGCCCTCCCCGTGCTCGTGGATATCTTCGACCGGCCGAGCCTGCGGGTTGCCGAAAAGAATGGTGTCGATGCCTACAAGATCCACTCGACCGACATGGAGAATCCCGACTTCATTCGAGAAGTTGCGTCGACCGGAAAACCGGTGCTTCTTTCCACCGGCGGCAGTCGCCTCGAAACGGTCGAAGCGGCGATGGCGGCCGCGATGGCCGAGGGTAATGGACGGATCATCCTGCTCCACGGCGTTCAGAATTTCCCTACGGCGGTCTCGGATTCCAATCTCCGATACATTCGAACCCTGAAGAAGCGATTCGATGTGCCGGTCGGATTTCTCGATCACGTCGACGCGGGCTCGCCCATGGCCCGTCTGCTGCCCGCCTTGGCGGTGGCGTTCGGAGCCGACTTGGTGGAAAAGCACATCACGTTGGATCGGGCAGCGAAGGGGTTCGACTACGAGTCTTCCTTGGAGCCTCCGGCCTTCGGGGAAATGGTGCAGCTCATTCGCCAGGCGGAGCAGGCCTTCGGCCGTGAGGAGGGCTCGGTCGAGGACCCCGCCGCGCATCAATACCATCAGTTGATGCGCCGGGCCGTGGTGGCCCGGGAGCCATTGCGCAAAGGGGCTCCCTTGCGGGCCGAGCAGCTCGCGCTGCTGCGAAATGCGAAAGGCCTCCCGCCCCTGTATCTCCCCCGGCTTCTGGGACGGAAGCCACGTCACGACATCCCCGCTTGGGAGCCTCTCACGGAGGAGCTCTTTGAGTAAGGTCATCTGTGTCGCCTCGGCGCGCATGGCCTCCCGGCGTTGTCCGGGGAAGGCGATGGCCCTCCTGGCCGGCAAACCGCTCTTGCAGCACCTGCTGGAGCGTTTGCTCTCGGTGAAAGAGCTCGACGGCGTCGTGCTAGCGACCTCGGACGCCTCCGAGAACCAAGTTCTGGTCGAGCTGGCGGAAGGGCTGGGCGTCGGCGTCTTCGCCGGAGACGAGGAAGACGTTCTCGGACGCTACGTGGAAGTCGCTCGCCGCTGGCAGGCGGATGATGTCGTGCGGGTGACGGCCGACAATCCGCTCACCGATCTCTCTCTCATCCGGAGCTTGTTGGCGCTTCACCGGCGCGAGGGGGCGGACTATACCTACGTGCCCGGCGACGCGCTCCTCATGGGAATCCTGCCCGAGGTCATCTCCCGACAAGCTCTCGAGCAGAGTCACCGGGACGGCGAGGACCGGCACCGCTCCGAGCTCGTGACCTTATATATAAAGGAGAACCCGGAGCGGTTTCGCATCGCCAAGGCCGAGCTACCCGAGTCGCTCTACCGGCCCGCTTACCGTCTGACGGTCGATGAGCCCCCCGATCTAGAGCTTATGGAGGAGATCTTCGATAGACTGTATCGTCCGGGCGAGGTGCTGGAGACCGCGGCCGCCATTCGACTCCTGGACAACGAGCCCGGTCTGGTGCGCATCAACGGCCACCTGCGACACGAAAAGGCGAACCTGCGCTCGGTGGAGCTCGACAACAGCAACAGGCAAACATGAAAAACGTCACGTTCGGAGGCCGACCGATTGGCGAGGGTCACCCGGCCTTCGTCATTGCCGAGGCGGGAGTGAATCACAACGGGGATCTGGAGCTCGGTCGAAGGCTCATCCGCGAGGCCAAGAACGCCGGGGCGGACGCCGTCAAGTTCCAAAGCTACAAGGCCGGAAAGATCTCGACCCGCACGGCGCCGCGCTATTGGGTCGAGCCCGACGATCCCAAGGGCTCTCAATACGACACGTTCGCGAAGCTGGATAGCTTCGGGGAGGCTGAGCATCGGGAGCTCTTCGGGTTCGCGAAGGAGATCGGCATCGTCTGTTTTTCGACGCCTTTCGACGACGAGGCCGTGGACATGCTCGAGAAGCTCGGCGTTCCCGGGTACAAAATCGCCTCCGCCGATCTGACCGACCTCCCTCTTATCGAGCGCGCGGCGCGTACCGGGAAACCGCTCTTGCTGTCGACGGGGCTTGCCCGACTCGCGGAAATTGGCGAAGCGGTCGAAGTCGTCCGGGCGGCGGGGAACGACCAGATCGTACTGCTCCACTGCACGCTGCAGTATCCTTGCGACTACGAGAACGTCAATCTGCGCATGATGCTCCACCTGAAGGCGGCCTTTCCGGAGATCCCCGTGGGTCTTTCCGATCACAGTCTGGGGATTGCGGTGCCGCAGGCGGCGGTCGCTTTGGGAGCGGTCGCCATCGAGAAGCACTATACGGTGGACAAGACCCTTCCCGGGAGCCCCGACCACCACCTCTCGGTCGATCACAATGACCTGCGCGTCATGATGGAGGCCATCCGCGCCATCGAGAAGTCGATGGGACGCTACGAGAAAGGGCCGGTGGAGGCGGAGTCCGCGGCCTATCGCTACGCACGGCGCAGCATCGTGTCGGCGCGCGACATCGCGCGCGGCACGCGCATCAGCCGAGACATGCTCGCCTTCAAGCGGCCCGGGACCGGCATCTACCCCAAGTTCGTGGATCAGGTCGTGGGACGAACCGCCCGCGAGGACATCGCGGAGGATACCGTTCTGACGTGGGAGATGCTCTGAGATGAAGGGCCATCTGCGAGTCGTCGCCATCGTCCCCGCGCGGGGAGGGTACGACGACGTCCCGTACCTCAACATCAAGAAGCTCGGTCCCTTACCGCTGGTCGCGCACACGCTCCAGGAAGCAACCAAGAGCCAGTACATCGATCGGGTCGTCGTCTCGACCGACGACCAGCGGGTGGCTTCGGTGGCGCGCGAGTATGGCGCCGACGTGCCCTTCCTGCGACCGGCGGAGCTGGCGCAGGTGCCGCTCATCAAGCCGGTGGTGGCGCACGCGGTTCGATTCCTCGAAGAGAACGAAGGCGACCGGTACGATCTCGTCGTCATGCTGCAAGCGACCTCGCCCTTTCGGACTGCCGAGCAGGTCGACGAGGCGCTCGATCAGCTCGTCGAAGGGGACCTCGATTCCGTCGTCTCCGTGCGCGAGGAGAAGGCTCTCATGTGGCGCCTGGTGGACGGCAAGCTGACGCAAGCCTTCGGCACACCCGGCCGCCGCGAGGACATGGAGCCGCTCTTCCGGGAGGACGGGGCCATCTGGGCCATGACGCGGGCGGTTCTGGATCACGCCGAGCGGCTCGGGTCACGCATCGGCTACACGCTGATGGACAAGTCGTCCTCTCTCACGGTTCACGACATCCATGATTTCTGGCTGGCGGAGAAGCTCGTGCGCTTGCCGCGGATCGCGTTTCGCGTGGACGGCGGAGCGCAGATCGGCATGGGTCACGTCTATCGGAGCCTCGCCATCGCCGATGAGCTCCGTTCCATCTCGAACGCGGACGTGCAATTCCTCATGAGCGCGGAGCACCCGGAGGGTGTGAAGCGTGTTTCGAGCTCGGGTTACACGGTCCGCGTCGTCTCGATGGGTGGCGTGGACGCGGTGGTGGAGGCGATCCAGGAATACTCGCCCAACATCGTGGTCAACGATCGCCCCTTCCTGGAAAGAGGCTACCTGGAAGCGTTGGCGAAGCTCGGAGCCTCGACCGTCAACCTCGTCGACAGCCTCGAAGACATCGAGAAGCCGGCCGAGATGACGTCGATGATCATCGCCACGATGCACGCCGATCAGCTCGAGCTCGAGGAGTACTACGGTGGACCGGAGTTCGCTATTCTGCGGGAGTCCTTCGCCGGACGGGCTCCAGCTATCCGCGAGCGGGCGCGCGAGATCGTCGTGAGCTTCGGGGGAAGCGACCCGCAAGGCCTGACGCTCAAGGTGCTCCGCGCCCTCGACGGGTTGGACGAGCTGGGTCCGGACCTGAGCGTGAAGGCCGTCCTCGGCCCCGCCTTCAGCTACCAGCAGGAGCTCGCGCGGCTCGTTCCGAAACTACGACGCCCGCCGACCCTTCTCGAGAACGTCGAGCACATGGCGGAGACCCTTTCCGGCGCCGATCTCGTTTTCTGCGCGGGCGGGATGACCGTGTACGAGATCGCGGCCCTGGGGACACCGGGCATCGTGCTTTGCCAGAATGCCAAGGAGAAACGACGCATGGAGACGTTCTCCAAGTTCGAATCGATCGTGCACCTGGGTCTCGGTCCGGAAGTCGGAGAAGAACAAATCCGCGAGACCGCGCGGGCGCTTCTTTCCAACGTCGAGCGTCGCCGCGCCATGAGCGAGGCGGGCCGGAAGCTGGTGGACGCCAAGGGGGCGCAACGGGCCGCGGAGGTCGTCAAGAACGCGGTGCAGCGCGGTCCCGCGGCAGGAGGGGCGAGGCGATGAAACACCTCATCACGGGAGGCGCCGGTTTCGTCGGCTCTCACCTGGCCGGCACGCTCCTCGAGCGTGGAGACGAGGTCTATGTCATCGACAACCTCTCTACTGGCAGCATCGAGAACATCGAGCACCTAAAGGATCATCCTCGCTTCCACTACACCATCGACACCATCTCGAACGAGCCGGTGACGGCCGAGCTTGTCGATCGGGTCGACATCGTCTTTCACCTGGCGGCGGCGGTCGGCGTGCGGCTCATCGTGGAGAGCCCGGTGCATACGATCGAAACCAACGTCCACGGCACCGAGACCATCCTCACCCTGGCCAACAAAAAGAAGAAGAAAGTCCTCATCGCGTCGACCTCCGAGGTCTACGGCAAGAGCGTCAACGTACCCTTCCGAGAGGATTCCGATCTGGTCATGGGCCCCACCAACAAAGGGCGCTGGAGCTATGCCTGCTCGAAGGCCATCGACGAGTTCCTGGCCCTCGCTTATTTCAAAGAGAAGAAGTTGCCGGTGGTCATTGTCAGACTCTTCAACACCGTCGGACCGCGGCAGACCGGTCAATACGGGATGGTGATCCCGACCTTCGTCAAGCAAGCCCTGTCCGGGCGCCCGATCACCGTTTTCGGGGATGGCCAGCAGTCTCGCTGCTTCACCGACGTCTCGGACGTGGTGAAGGGGCTGGCGGAGCTTGCGGTGCACAAGGGCGCCGAAGGAGAGGTCTTCAACATCGGGACCCAGAACGAGATCACGATTTTGGACCTGGCCAAGAAAGTCAAGGAGATGACCGGGAGCAAGGCCGAGATCGTCTTCGTTCCCTACGAGAAGGCCTACGAGGAGGGCTTCGAGGACATGCCACGGCGGGTGCCGGACATCAGCAAGATACAGAAACTCATTGGATACAAACCCTCTCTCACACTCGAGCAGACGCTTCAAAGAGTGATCGACTTCTTCTCGCAGGCCTGACGCCGTGCGCGATCCATGGCTGGCCGCCATTCTGGCATTGGCTGCCGGGCTCCGAATCTACGGCTTGGGCCACGGTCTCCCTCACGTCTACAACCCGGATGAAGCGAACATCATGGCCCGTGCTCTCTCCATCGCCCAGGATCCCAACCCGCACTACTTTCTCTACCCGAATTTTTTCTTCTTCTTCTTGTTCGGCGTGATGGGCGGCCTCTTCGTCGTGGGGCGGATGGCAGGTCGCTACGCGAGCCTCGGCGCCTTCGAGGCACGTTTCTTCGAGGACCCCACCGACTTTTACCTGGCGGGAAGATGGGTGGGCGTGCTCTCGGCGCTGGCAACGATCGTTCTTGCCTACCGCCTGACGCTGAAACACTTCGGGCGGACGGCGGCCCGTGCCACCGCGCTCTTCATGGCGGTGGCCTACTTTCACGTCCGGGACTCGCACTATCTGAAGCACGACGTTCCGATGGGGCTGCTCCTCATTGTCGCGCTTACCGCATTCGATCGGATCCGGGAAGACCCGCGGCTTCGGTCCTACGTCCTTTCCGGAGTGGCCATGGGAGTGGCTTTCGCCACCCACTACTACGCCGTCTTCCTCGCCCCGGCCTTCGCGCTCTACCATCTATCTCTGTGGCGGCTCCGCCATGTGTCGCGCGTCATCGCGGCAGGAGCCGTGGCGGCGGTGCTCTTCTTCCTGCTGTCGCCGTTCGTGCTGTTGGAGCTTCGGGTGGCGCTCGATCACATGGTCGCCAATCGCGAGGTCGTGATGGATCGAAGCGTCTCCGGGGGCTCGTTTCTGCTACCGAGTCTGCCCGAGTACCTGCGGTTCCTGACCGAGCAAGGGCTCGGCTATCTGGCGTGCGCGCTCGTCTTGGTGGGAGCCGTCTTGATGGCCCACCGCGATCGCGCGAGGTTCGTGCTCTGGAGTGGTTTTCCGCTTTTCTTTTTCGTGTTCATCGCGTACACGTTTTTCGCGGGGCGCTATCTGAATCCCATCCTTCCCGGTCTGGCGGCGGCGGCGGGCGTAGCGGTGGGCGCGATCCAGGAGCGTTTCGGTTGGCGCGCGGCCGCGTTGGTAGCGCTAGCGGCATGCATCCAGCCTCTCTATCGAGACGTTCAGGTGGATCGTCTCTTTGGCGGTAAAGATACGCGCACGCTGGCCAGAGAGTGGATCGTGAACGAGCTCCCGGTTGGGGCGCGAGTTGCGCTTCAGTCCTACTCGGTCCCCGTACCTCAATCCGCGGCGAGCATCCGGCAAAGTCTTGCGGTAAACGATGCTCTCGAAGAGCTGGACCGCAAAGGAAAGTACGCGCACCTCTTGGCGGTGGCCGAGAAGACTCACCCCGCCTATGACCTCGTTTTCCTGGGCAACGGCGACGAGAGAGATCGCACGTACCTCGACTACCAAGAAGTGGTTTCCCGGGAGCTCGACCCTCTCTTCGACGGCGACGCGGTGGCGGTCGTGCTGCGCTACCCACCCGGTCCGCTGCCGCCGCAGGTCGGGGCGTTCTTCGAGAGCGTGACGGAACGAGGCACCGAGCTCGTCCGCATCACGCCTTTCCAGGGGGACGAGCCCGAACGGCACCCCTACCTCGACAACGAGGACTGGCCCGCCCGCGCGGGTCTTTCGCATAAGGGCCCACGGATCGAGATATGGTCGCTCGAAAAGCGCTGAAGGTAGCCCTCGCTTTCCTTCCCGTCCTGGTCGGCGGCGCGGCGACCTACTGGGTCTACCGCACGCCGTCCGGTGCCTACGTGGATTTCGAGCGCCGGTTTGAAGGGGGGTTCATCTCCGGCTTCCACGGCCACGAACGGATGGAAGGGCGTGGTTTTCGGTGGAGCACGGGCGACTCGAGAGTTCGGTTGGAGAACCTACCCGCTCAAACCCGTCTTCGCGTCGAGGTGCGCGTCAAAGGACTGAGACCGAGGGATGTGCCCCTCCCGCAGATTCGTTTCACGGCCAACGGTGCGACGGTCTTCGAGACGCTCTGCGCCCCGGGTCTCGTGACCTACCGCTTCGGCGTCACGCTGCGAGGGAATTCTCTGGAGCTCGGGATCCATCCCGACGTGTTCGTTCCCGCCGACTACCAACGTGGAGACGATCGCGTGCTCGGGGTCCAGGTCTTCTCGGTGAGCGTCCAGCCACAAGGTGGAGCGTCCGAGTGGGCGGCGCCGGCGAGAGACATGATGTTGGGGGGAGGCGTGCTTCTGGCGGCCGGGTTGCTGGCCGGCCTTTCCATCGCAGCCGCGTCTGTGGCAGCGAGCCTTCTCATCGGTGGCTTTGCGTACTTTCTCGCTCAGGACAGCGTGATGTTTTCGCTGTATCCGCAACGCGTGTTGTGGTTGGCGGGAGCCACGCTGGTCGCAGCCGGATTGCTGCGCCTGGTCCTTGCGCGAGCGAAGTGGCTCACTCCTCGTGAGCGGTCGGTCCTCATTGGTGTCTTGTCTGCCGGGCTCTTCCTGAAGCTGGGAGGGCTCTTCTATCCACTCTTTTTCAGCTCGGACGCCGAGTTCCACGCCAACCGTCTCCTCGAAGTCCTGGAAGGAAACTTTTTCACCGTCTCGGTCACCCAGCACGATCCCCCGTTCCGGATTCCCTATCCGATCTCGCTGTACGTGCTCGCGGCGCCGGTCTCTGCCTTGGGAATGGATTCGATTGCGGTGCTGAAGACGTTGACGGCGCTCGCGGATCTCGGCGTGAGCCTGATGTTGGCCTTTTTCGGCGCGCGGTTTCTTCACGACCCGCGGGGCGGCATCCTGGGGGCCGCACTCTATCAGCTCGTGCCTTTGAACTTCCTGGCCTTTTCGGCCGGGAACTTTACGAACCTCTTCGGGGCGGCGGTCACTGTGTTCTTTCTGGCGCTCCTCCTGGCCGCCGCTTCCGGTGCGAGCTCTCCGGGGCGTGCGCGGTGGCTTCTGGCCGGAGTGCTGCTGACCTCTTTGGCAGCCCTGACCGCGCATTTCGGCTCGTTTCTCTACGGGATGCTCCTCTGGCCGGCGTGGTTGGCGGCGCTCTTCTGGATGGCTTCTTTCACTGCCGCGGGGCCCCACCCCCGCGGCACGCCCTCCGGCGACTCCGCGCCTGCGGGCGGGTTGAGGACTCCTCGCACCTGGGAGGAGGGGCAGGAGAAACGCATCCTGGTGGCCGTGGGCGCGAGCGTCGTGGCGGCGTGCGTCTACTACTTGGGGTATATGGATCTGTTCACCACTCAGTGGCAGCGCGTGCTCTCGCGAGACTATGCCACCGGAGCCGCGGCGACGGAGGGGCCCATGGCCAAGCTGCTCTTTAACTGGGCCTTCTTCCGCGAGCAAGTTGGGACCGTCTTTGCCTTGGTTGCTCTGCTGGGAGCGATTCCGGTTCTGCGGAAGGCCGGTCGCACGGCGTTTCATGCGGCGGCGGTGGCTTGGCTCGGAGCGACGGGCGCATTCTTCTTGCTCGATCTGACCACGGCGCTCGAGGTTCGCTACGTGCTTCAGGTGTTGCCGCTTTTGGCGCTCTTCGTGGGAAGCTTTCTCTCTGGAGCGTTTGCAAGGGGCATGGTTGGTCGCGTCAGCGCGATCACCGTTGTCGGATATTTGGCTGTGATGGGGTTGAGGAGCTACGCGTATTGCTTGTTGGAACGCTATCATTAATTTCCTTAGTGCCGTGGGGCCCCACCCCCACGGCTTGCGCCTTCGTCGGCCCACTTGGGCCGGGCTCCCGCCTACGTCCTTCGGGCTTCCCGCCTTCGCCGTGGCAGCTTTCCTCCCTGCCACGGCTTCGGCGAGGCCAAGCCGAAGCCCTGCGAAGGCTGGCGGCGAGGTCCCGACGAAGCCTTGGCGAAGTCGGACGCTCCGCTCGCTGAATACTAATGCGCGCTCATGATTCGTGACCGAATATGAAGAAGGCATTCTCACGAGACGCGGCACCACTCTCCTGGGTCGAGATCGATCGCGGGCGCCTCGAATCCAATTTGGCGGCCATTCGCAACGTGATCGATTCGAGAAGCGCCATGATGATCGTCGTGAAGGCCAACGCCTATGGCCACGGCCTGACAGAGGTGGCTCCCATCGTGGCGCCTCACGCCGACTGGCTCGGTGTCAACGCTGTAGAGGAGGCGCTTGCCTTGGCGCGTCTCGGGATCGAAAAGCCCATCGCCATCTTGGGATATACGCCTCCCGCACGATCGGCCGAGGTCGTCGAGCACGGGTTCCGGCAGGTCGTCTTTCGCCTCGATGCGGCCGAGTGCCTGTCCGAAGCCGCACGGAAAGCCAGGAGTACGGCCCGTATCCACATCAAGGTGGAGACCGGCACCAACCGTCTGGGGATCCGGCTCACGGACTTGGCTGGCTTTCTCGGCGAGATCCGCAAGATGCCGGGGCTCGAGATCGAGGGGCTCTACACCCATTTCGCCAACATCGAGGACACTCTGGATCCTTCCTTTGCGAAGCTGCAGCTCCAACGGTTTCGCGAGGGGATCGAGATCGCGGAGCGAGCGGGCGTCACGCCACGCTTCGTGCACGCCGGTGCGACGGCCGCGATTCTGCTCTATCCCGAAACACATTTCAGCATGGTGCGCGTCGGGATCGGCGCCTATGGCATATGGCCCTCTCGCGAAACACGGCTCGCCGCGCGGGAGCGGGGCAAGGAGATCGCGCTGCAGCCGGTCCTCACCTGGAAAGCACGCATCGCGCAGGTGAAGGACGTCGCCGCCGGGGAGTTCATCGGCTACGGCCTCACCTATCAGGCGCGTCGTCCCATGCGCGTCGCGGTGATCCCGATCGGCTACTACGACGGGCTGGATCGGCAGCTCTCCAACATCGGGAGGGCATTGGTGCGCGGCCAGCCGGCACCGATCGTGGGGCGCGTGGCGATGAACATGATCGTCTTGGATGTCACCGCCACCGACGCCGCCGAGGACGAGGAAGCGGTCTTGATTGGCCGGCAGGGTGGTGCCGAGATCCGAGTGGAAGAGCTTGCGGAGAAATCGGGTACGATTTCCTACGAAACTCTCTCTCGCATTCATCCCTCGCTGCCCAGGCGGGTCGTGACGTCATGAGCGTGGCGCGGGCCTCCCGGTCGCGAGGCGTTTGACGAAGGGAAGATCCGCCGGCGCCCACTCGAGCGTTTCGAGCTCCTGACGATCCAGCCATCGAATCTCCTCGCAACCGAGCGGGCGGGGCTTCCCCTCGAGGAGCTCACAGGCGTAGAAGAGAAGGAGGACGGTGCGGTCTGGATAGCGATGGTGGATCACCTCCAGAATCCGCCCCGCTTGGATCCGAACGCCCAGCTCTTCCGCGAACTCCCGGACCAAGCACTCCTCGGGAGACTCGCCCATCTGGAGCTTGCCTCCGGGAAACTCCCAGAGCCCGGCAAGATGAGCGCCCGCCTGGCGACGAGCGGCTAGGATCTTTCCGTTCAGCGAAACCACTCCCGCGGCGACGACGATCGTCGGGGCCGGAGACTCTGACATGGCGCTCATCTTAGACCATAATGGATCGCGACGATGTGGAAGTCTCAGAAATCGGGCTCCGTTCTCTGTTCCGGATGCGGCACGTTGGTCGGCGTCAACGATCAGCGATGCATGACCTGCGG
>Ga0214472_10005148_pt1 | contig 13756 bp, 7 predicted proteins | sample RVTome_6_FD_207662 | JGI IMG/M metagenome (GOLD analysis project Ga0214472, IMG submission 207662) | Soil microbial communities from uranium-contaminated site in the Upper Colorado River Basin, Wyoming, United States - RVT140D175 | ecosystem: Environmental > Terrestrial > Soil > Contaminated >... | reverse complement strand
TCATCCGTATCGGCACCAGGGTACCCTCCGTTCTGCCTATGAGAATTACCAATGAACTTGTGACCATTTTAAAGGCCTATCACCCGCTATATATCAATACTCACTTTAATCATCCCAATGAAATCACCAAAGAATCGAGCCTGGCTTGCACAATGCTGGCTGATGCCGGCATACCGGTTGGCTGTCAGACGGTATTATTGAAGGGAGTCAATGATGATGTACAAACCCTCAAAAAACTTTTTCTTGGCCTGCTGAGGATTCGGGTAAAACCATATTACCTGTTTCAAGCCGACCTTACCAGAGGAACCAACCATTTCCGAACATCAACCGCAACAGGAATTGCTATAATGAAGCAACTTTACGGGCATATTTCAGGAATGGCCATTCCCACCTACGCTCTTGACGGGCCAAAGGGCGCAGGTAAAATCCCTCTTTCCCCTGAATATATTATGCAAAAAGGCGAGATTCTTGTTTTTGAAAATTATAAAGGAAATGTTTGCAATTACCCTGAGGCGGACTGAAGAGCGTGCATGGAAGCAAAGAATCATTTTTTATGTCCAAGCTTGATTGCAAAAAAAGAGATTATTATGCGCTGCTTCTGAAATAGCCACTACCGCTGGATGCCTGATAATCCGCTCGACAGAAATAGCATAAAATCTCTCCTTGATTTTATCTGTACGTCCGATAACTTTTACCTGATACTGTCGTTCAACTTCTTTCTCAATAATTGTCGGCGCCATGAATATACCTTCACCTGCCTGTCCAAAAACTGTCAGCAATGCATTATCATCAAATTCGCCAACTATTACCGGGCGAATTCCAATTCTATCAAACCACTGATCGGCCATCCCCCGCAATGAACTCATAGGCATTGGCAGCAGCATTGGAGAATCGTCAAGGGAAAAAGGAAAATTGCTCTGAAATTGTTTGGCCAGATTTTCAACACCAAAAAATGAAACACCGCATTCGCCTAAAAGGTGGTTGTAGGCTTTGATACTTAAGCTTGAACGAAGCGGGGTCTCAGTCAAAACAACATCGAGCTTATGTAATGCCAATTCGGCAAGAAGTTGTTCGTCTTTGCCCTCGTGACAAATCAATCGAACCTTGTCGGGCAGTTTTCCAGCCGGTTCAAGAAGTTTTAGCGCTACAAGTTTTGGAACCACGTCGACGAGACCTACTTTTAGGGATAAGGGGCCTGCTATTGGCTTTCCTCGCACGGAATCCATCATTTCGCGACCCAAAGAAAATATCTCATCGGCATATCGATATACCAAATGACCCATATCCGTAGGCTCAAGATTTCGACCTACCCGCTTGAAAAGTTTGGCTCCTAAAATTTCTTCGAACTTGGATAATTGCGCACTCACAGTCGATTGGGCTAGACTGAGCTTGCTGCTGGCGGCAGTAATACTGCCTTCCTGCATGACAGTCCAAAAATAAAACAGATGATGATAATTAAGCCATTCCATAATTTAGTGCCTTACTCCTGAAAAACTATCAGAAAAAACAAGAAAACGAAAAATGTATTTGATAACTGTGAATTGGGTCTCTATATCCAAGGCACTTATCCCCTACAAAGCATGGGGACTAAAAAGAGTACCCCCTTGTGGGGTGTTAGTCTCTTTAAGTTAATTTACGTACTGTATCGTCACGCAATGTATCGATTCGTTTAATTCGAACTATCATAGCATATTTATCTACTTGACCTAATCCTTTTTTAGTTTTAGTTTCAGTTCTGAAAATTTTTCCATGCCCATTATCTGTCACAATGATGCTGGGATAAGCTGAATCCGGTGGTGCACATATACACTTACCATCAGGAGCCGGGACTGCCAGTATATTTACTGATGCAGCATTTATGTACCAAAAACAATCAGGAGTTCTGTAATGAGTAGATTGAGCATTTGTTGTTTTACCACAGCCCTTATTGCCTTTCTGGGGTCTTGTGGTGCAGCCTTCGCGGCTGCTCCGGGAGTCGCCTTGGAAACCTTGGATCTTACCAAGCACATAGGAGGATATATCGCAATAATCGTTTTTGTCGTGGCATATTTATTTGTTATGGCGGAAGAGGTGACACATATGCGAAAATCCAAACCGGTAATGTTTGCCGCCGGCGTCATATGGGGCATAATCGGCTTAATTTATATGATGAACGGCATTGACCATTCGGCAGAAGTAGCTATTCGTCATAATATTCTTGAATATGCAGAACTGTTTCTCTTTCTGCTTGTTGCCATGACCTTTATTAATTCCATGGAAGAACGACAGGTGTTTGAGGTACTCAGGGTGAAATTGGTCAATGCCGGCTATTCTTTCAAAAAATTGTTCTGGATTACCGGTCTTCTCTCCTTTTTCATATCTCCTGTAGCAGACAACCTGACAACAGCTCTTCTTATGTGTGCCGTAGTAATGGCGATTGGTAAAGATGATAAGAAATTTATCGGCCTGGCCTGTATTAATATCGTTGTAGCGGCTAATGCTGGTGGTGCCTTCAGCCCATTTGGAGATATTACTACTCTTATGGTATGGCAGAAAGGCATTATCCAATTCCAGGAATTTTTAGTTTTATTTGTTCCTTCAGTGGTCAACTGGCTGGTTCCGGCTGCCATAATGAGTTTTGCCGTTGAAAACAAGCAGCCGGAAGCAGGTCTGGCCGATTTAAAGCTAAAACGTGGTGCATTCGTGATAATTGGTCTTTTTCTCTGGACCATCGCTACTGCCGTCAGCTTCCATAATTTTTTAAAGCTTCCACCTATGGTCGGCATGATGGCCGGCTTGTCACTCTTGAAAATGTATGGATTCTATCTGAACAAAACCCATGTTAAAAGCCGCCAAACCTATGATCCGAAAAAAGCGGAAGAACGAATCGGGCAGATTGTTCCTTTCGATGTTTTTGCCAAAGTCGCACGGGCTGAATGGGATACGTTGCTTTTCTTTTATGGAGTTATTCTCTGTGTTGGCGGTCTCGGTTTCATGGGATATCTGGGACTCGTCTCAAACATGATGTACCTTGATCTGGGGCCGACAACTGCCAATATTCTGGTAGGTTTTCTCTCTGCAATCGTCGACAACATTCCGGTAATGTTCGCAGTTTTGACCATGATGCCCGACATGTCCCATGGTCAGTGGTTGCTTGTCACGCTGACAGCGGGAGTCGGAGGGAGCTTGCTTTCAATCGGTTCTGCAGCAGGAGTGGCGCTCATGGGACAGGCGAGGGGCAAATACACTTTCTTTGGTCACCTCAAATGGGCTCCGGTAATTGGTTTGGGATACGCAGCGAGTATTTATACTCATTTTTTAATCAATGGGTCTTTGATGTAACAGAGGGCCCAAACAAGGCGTGTTAAATGATTTCCTTCATCCCTGATACGCCTTGTATCGTTATTATCGATAATTAAAAACACCTTCTCTTTATTCTCTGCATCCTTTCCAGAATTTGGTTTAACTTTCCAACCATCACGCTAAACCAAATCCCATAGTACCTCGAATCACGTTATCCTGTTGCAAAGAATATTCTTTCATCCTTTTCTTTTCCTGGAAAACTTGATAAGCCTTTTTATAAAACGCTATAATTTTTATAAAGATTACATTCTGGTATTCCAGAGAATCAATCAACTCCCGAAATAGTCATGAATAAAGAAGAATTACTGCGAAGCATCCTTCAATCGGATGAATTGCCGACTCTACCGACCGTCGCCTCAAAACTGATTACACTTACCTCTAAAGAGGATACTACCCTGGCTGACATAGGCGATTTGGTATCTCAGGATATTTCTCTTTCAGCCAAAATATTGAAAGTATCCAATTCCGCCTTTTACAGCTTTCCCCAGCAAATAGGTTCGATAAAACAAGCTGTCAGTATCCTTGGCATGAATGCTGTTCGCAGCCTTGTACTCTCGTTTTCCTTCTTGACAATGAAAGCCGGCAAGGTCGAAAGCCGGTTTAATTTTGAGAAATTTTGGGAAAAGTCTCTTGCTTCAGCAGTTACGTCAAGGCTTATTTTAGAACATGTAAAAGGTGCAGACACAGAAGAAGTTTTTGTCTCAGGGCTCTTGCAAAACTTAGGAGAACTTATCCTGGCGAGGTCATTTCCCGAAGAATATGACAAGGTTCTTCAAGCTGTCGAAGAGAATGAACAGAATATTTTTGAAGCGGAAGAAAGCATTTTTGGGATTAACCATACGGTAATTGGGACAGAAGTGGCCAAATACTGGGGGTTTCCCGAAGTGTTGCTTGTTCCCATCCAGAATCATCATCATCCAGATCAGTATACAGGTAATAATGCTAGTGTCCGGTCAACTATTCGAGCTGTCTATCTTTCTGATCTTTTAGTAAATATTCTTTATTCGGACAAACCGGAAACATACCATAAGAAATTCAGAAAAGAAGCGGGCAAGATGCTCGGCCTGACCTCGGAAAGCATCGAAACGATTCTTGAGCAGGTACATACCAAAGTAAAAGAAGCGGGGACTTATTTTAATCTCAAAATTAAAACCACCAAATCCGTGCAGGAAATCCTCCAGGAGGCAAATATTCGTTTGAGTCTGATAAATCTGAACTATGACCAGATGAACAAACAACTTATCCAGGCAAAAATCCATCTGGAAGACCTTACTAAGGAACTGGAACATAAGAATAAAATACTCGATAATCTGGCTAACGTCGACGGCCTGACCGGGGTATATAATCACAGGTATTTCCAGAATATATTAGATCAGGAGATCAACAGGGCTTTGCGGCACAATACCTCAATCGCAATTCTGCTGATTGATATCGATCACTTTAAACTGGTAAACGATACCCATGGTCATCAGGTTGGTGATTTTATTTTATCGGAATTTTCGAAGGTCATTCAGGAAAACATCAGAAAATACGACATCCTGGCTCGGTATGGCGGCGAAGAATTTGTGATTGTCCTTCCGGAAACGAATACCGGGGAGGCTCTCATTGTTGCTGAAAAACTGCGATCGGTTATCGAACTTACCTCATTTCAGGATAGCCGAAAATCATATCGGATAACAGCCAGTTTCGGACAATCGGGTTGTACACCTGCTACAGAAAATAATTTCAACAAAGACACTTTAATTAATCAAGCAGATCAGGCTCTTTATGAGGCAAAGGAAAAAGGTCGTAACAAGGTGGTGAGCTATAGTCCGAAAAAGAAGTGGTTTAAATTCTGATGGATTGTTAGAAATATCCTCTTGCAAAATTTCGCACTCTCTATCGGATCATAGACAACTAATTTTCCCAGACGTTTTTAGGTAATCACTGAAACTATCCGTCAATTCCTTGCAGCGGCGTATCAATTTACGTCTTGAAAAAAAAGGGATGTAAGTGGAAAGGGGGACAAATTCATGATTCGCATACCGTCCCTTGATATCCGCGGAGACAGCCTCGCAGATGCCATCAGCATTGATTTTGATGATGACATTCATTGGATTCAAATCAAAAAGCTGTATATTTTTTTGTATAAGAAACTGGCAAAACCTATTCAATTCCTTTTTCACCGCTATCAAATCATAGTTTTCTGGCATTTTCATAATATTAGTTACTGTGCTTGATATATCGCCGTCGACATCTCGCACGCATTGCCATACCAGACCTTCACCGAGATTGGTCTGGATAAAGCCAAAACACTCATTTACAATATCAAGCTTTCCATGTCTTTTGAGAAGGTAATGATAATGGCACCATTCTTGCCAATTCGCATTGTTTTTGCGTAAAAAAACTTTTTTACGAACGATTTTTATTACTTTAGTTGAATCTTCCGGATGTAGATAGCATGCTCGTGGCCCGCTAACTGCAATCAAGTCTTTCTCCTGAATTATTATCATGTCAAGTCAGTTATCAGCATCTCTTTTCCACAAACTATCGAAAACGGAAATGAGCTTGGATTCATTATAAAAAAAGGTATAAGCCTCGATTCGGTATATTAAAGTTATAATGTCGTTCTTCGTTTTCTTTTTTTCCAGGAAATCAATCTGCCCCTGTACTTAATCCGGCTTTTTTCAAATTTACCGGGTTAAGAATAAGGCACTCGATCAAACCGAAGAAAGCTACACCAGCAGCACTAATTTGGCAATTAATTCTGTTAGCTTTTTTCGTACATTGCAAAAGACCTCCTTAGACTTTTTAGAAATCATACAGTATCATTGTGGGCAGCAGAACAAAATAACGAACTGTCACAAAAATCAGGTTGACTTTTTTCTCCAATTAATTCAGAAAGACTCTGGTTTTTTATATATCTTTATCGGCAAAACTCATAAAGTTGTGAACTTCCCTGTAGAAATCAGGAGAACCAGATGTACGAAAAAATTGTTAATGTCGTCTGTATCAAGTGGGGAGATCTCTATGGTTGCGAGTATGTTAATCGATTGTACGCCATGGTAAAGCGCAACCTGCAACGACCTTTTAAGTTTTACTGTATCACCGACGACTTCCAGGGCTTACGCCAGGAGGTACTCCACCGGCCACTACCTGACTTCCATCTGCCTCAAACAGCTAAGGGTCCATGGAAGAAATTGATATTGTTTCAACGAGAGCTCTTCGATATCCAGGGGAAAACAATGTTTCTCGATCTGGATGTTGTAATTGTAGGCCCTCTTGATCGGTTTTTTACATTTTCAGAGCTATTTTCGGTAAGGCATGAATTTGAAAAGCATAAAGAAAATGATACATTCGGCAATACGTCGATGTACGTTTACACAGTAGGTACCTGCTCCGAAATTTACGAAGGCTATATCCAAAACCAAAATGCAATCCATAGCCAATATTACACAGCGGAACAGGAGTATGTTACACGAACTTTATACAGTGCAGGCAAACTCGTTTTTTTTCCAAACGATTGGGTTCTCTCTTTTAAGGAGCACTGTCTGCCACCCTTGCCCATGCGCTGGTGGAAGGTCCCCCGATTGCCGGCAGGAGCCTCAATTATCGCATTCCACGGGCGACCCTTGCCCGAAGATGTGATCAATGGTCGGTGGCCTCTGGATGGAAAGCCTCGATGGAAGGCTTTCTATAAATACGTTAAGTCCTGTCCATGGATAGAGGAACATTGGAGAGAATAGCGGCATTTAAGAATCACATCATATTCTCCGGATCAACATCAATTGCCAATGTACATTGTCTTCCAATCAGTTCCTGGCGCGCACCGTTTATGGCTGTACAAAGAGCATGCATCTGATCGGTGTCCTTGCCTTTTAAAAGAATTTGCCACCTGTAGTTGTCTTTGATCTTATCAAGTGGCGAAGGTGCCGGCCCAAGTGTTTCTATTTGGAGTTTATTATTTTTTGCCGAATGCCTGCAAAATTTAGCAAGACGAACCGCTGTTTGCTGAACATCATTTTCCACCCTTCCCTGAAGTCGAAGAGCAGTCAATCTCAGGTAAGGTGGAAAGGCCGGGTGCTGTCTCAGTTTCATTTCATGGGCGAACATTTTTCCATATTGATGATCCCTGGAATATACAATAGCATAATGCTCGGGTCGCATCGTCTGGATGATAACTTCACCGGGTTCGTCCCCTCTTCCGGCTCTGCCGATCACTTGAGTTATGAGTTGGAATGTTCTCTCGGCTGCCCTGAAATCAGGCATACTCATTCCACCATCAGCCCAGACAACGCCCACCAGTGTGACATCGGGGAAATGGTGCCCCTTGGCAATCATTTGTGTTCCGATCAGAATGTCAATTTCACCGGCATGCATTTGCGAGAGAATTGAGAGAAATTTTTTCCGATCGGAAGCCGTATCTGAATCGAGTCTTTTAATCCTTGCATCCGGAAACATCACCAGAGCTTCCTCTTCAACACGTTCTGTTCCAAATCCAGCAGGAACAAGATCGGTAGACCGGCACTGCAGACAGACAATTTTGCTCGTTGTTGAAAAACCGCAGTAATGACAGATAAGTTGATTTTTACCTTTATGGAGAGTCAACGAAACATGGCAATGAGTGCATTGTACCGGTGTTCCGCAATCCCGGCATAATACCACAGCAGAAAACCCTCGCCTGTTCAGCAGCAGGATGCTTTGTTTACCTTTGAGCAGGTTGCCGGTCAACTTTTCTTGCAGGTCTCTTTTGATTATACCTTTGATATTTTTTGACTGGTTTTTATTGAGGTCAACTATAGTGACAACCGGTAAGGTCCTGTCGCCTACCCTGTTATTCATGGTAAGCAGCGTGTACTTTCCCGATTGTGCATGCGCATAACTGGTAACAGAGGGTGTCGCCGATCCCAGAATAACGACAGCATCATGATGTTTTGCCCGCAAAACGGCGATGTCTCGACCATGATACCGAAAACTATCGTCTTGTTTAAAGCCGGCATCATGCTCTTCATCGACCACTATCAAGCCAGGATCTTTAAATGGGGCAAAAAGTGCGGATCTGGCCCCAATAACCACTTTTGCCTTGCCGGTAAGGGCTAGATAAAATTGATCAAATTTTTCCGCAGCCGACATTCCTGAATGGAGCAGCACGACCAAATCCCCAAATCTTGAAATAAGATGCGCTTCCAATTGGGTGGCCAAGGCTATCTCGGGAACCATGATTATAACGTCCCTGCCGAGAGCGAGGGTCTCCTCCGCTGCTCTCAGATACACCTCGGTTTTGCCACATCCTGTAACACCATGTAACAGAAAAGGATTGAACTTCTTCTTCCCGATGGCAGGTTTCAGTTCGTCGAAAACGGTTTGTTGCTCCTTAGTGAGACAATCGGGGCGCGGATAATGTTTCAACTGTTCTCCAAAAGGACTCCGGAAGACCCTTTTTTTTGAACGGACAACAAATTGTTTTTCCTCCAGTGTGACCAGAGCTTTTGATGCACCGGAATAATCAAGACGCAGGTCTTTTAAGGAAATTGTATTCCGGTTATTTTTTTGAATAAGGTTATTAAGGCTGTACAGAGTTTTCACTTCCGAAAGCTTCAGATCGATTCCAGCCTCTCGACTGACTTTTTGCTGATACTCTTTCAGACCTTCTCCGGTTTCGTCAATCTCATTAAAAGAAAGAAGCTGCCGGGAGGTAAAGGCATAACAGATCTCGCATTTTTCCCGAACACTATCTTTGGCGATAACATTATCGACATCAACCGCATCATTTTCGATAAGATGCGCTACCAATTTTTTCCCTTTCGGATCAGAGAGAATTTCTGCGGTCTCTACAGGATTCAGTTCCCCTTGTAAGGATATTTTTCGCCCCCAGGAAGGAATATCTTCAAAAAAAGATTCAAATTGATCGGGAGTTGTCTTTAAGATGAGCTTTTTTACATTTTTTGGGGCCAGTCCACCAGGCAGGGCTGTTTTGATAACCAGCCCAAGCGGATAGTGATAATAATTTGCCAGCCATCTGTAGAACGACACCATATTCTCGTGGAAAAGTGGATATTCGTCGAGAAACCTACTTATCTCCTTTATTTTATAGGATGTTTTTTCTATAATCGGCAAAACTTCAAGAACATAGCCGGTCACCTTTCTCTTGCCCAATGATACCAGCACCCTTCGACCAATATAATTATTTGGATCGTAGCAGGCATCAAACTCAGTGATTTTTGGAAGACAGTATGTCAGGGTCTGTTCAAGTGGTGCAGCTACTGCAACCTCGACATGAATCATAAAGTTGCAACAACCTCTTGAAGATGTTCCTTCAACTGTTTGCCAAGGTCGGGGTGCCTGAGTCCATAGGCGATAATTGCTTTAAGATAGCCCATTTTATCGCCTGCATCAAATCTCGTCCCTTCAAATTCCTGCGCGTACATTGCTCTTTGATTCGTCAGGGACAATAGAGCGTCGGTTAATTGAATTTCTCCACCATGGCCTGGTCTGGTGGTATCTAGAATGTTAAATATTTCAGGCATTAAGATATATCTGCCGATAATGGCCATATTTGAATCAGTTGTACCGGGCGCTGGTTTTTCAACCATGCGAGTGACTTTGTAGGTTTTATCCCGATCGGTTTTCTGACCTTCAACAATACCATATTGAGAGGTTTCTTTTAACGGCACCCTCTGGATTGCGACGATGGATTCTCCTACTTCATCGAAGAGATCGAGTAATTGTTTAGCGCATGGCGTTTTGCTCAGGACCATATCGTCACCGAGCAGGACCATAAAGGGCTCATCACCGATGACATTACGGGCAGTCCAAATTGCGTGCCCCAGACCAAGTGGCTTTTTCTGTCGGACAGAGACGATATCTATCAAATTTGAAATATTGTTGAGCTCTTCCCCAAGAATTGTTTTATTTTTTTCTTTCAGTACGGAATCGAGGTGGAAATTGTAATCAAAATGATTTTCAATTGCCGATTTGCCCTCGCTGGTAACAAAAATTATCTGATCGATTCCAGAGGCCACGACTTCTTCCACTATGTATTGTATAGTAGGACGATCTACTATAGTAAGCATTTCCTTGGGAATCGCCTTCGTGGCCGGGAGGAATCTGGTCCCGAGACCGGCAACAGGAATGACCGCTTTACGAACTTTCATATAAACCTCATTATTAAAAGTAACAGAATAACCAGATGGTATGGTACAAACCGGACAAACCTCTGGCACACATTTAACACACTTTAAAGACTACATCTATTTTTTTAATGAAATTATTTTACCCCGATAACCTCCCGATAACCGAACATAAAGATGCCATTATAGACGCGATAATCCAACATCAGGTTGTTGTTATTGCAGGAGATACCGGTTCGGGAAAAACGACACAACTACCTAAAATGTGCCTTGAGGCACTGCCCGATAATGAATTGCTCATCGGCTGCACCCAACCAAGACGGATTGCGGCCTCTACTGTCGCAACCAGAGTCTCGGAAGAGTTGGGGGAGAACGGAAACATCGTCGGATACAAAATACGTTTTCACGATTACACCACCCCGGTGACTAAAATCAAATTTATGACCGACGGGGTTCTTCTGGCTGAAACACGGCGAGACCGTCTTTTGTCACAATATGGTGTCATTATAATCGATGAAGCCCATGAAAGAAGCCTCAATATCGATTTTCTGCTCGGTTATATTAAGCAGCTTTTACATCGCCGCAAGGATCTCAAGGTTATCATAACTTCCGCGACCATCGATACCGAGGCATTCGCCAGCCATTTTTCCGGTGCACCGATTATCACCGTTTCCGGCCGCACCTATCCTGTTACCCTCCGCTACAATCCGATGGAAGACGATGTCTCCGACGAAAAAGATGGTGAACTGGAGCATTGTGTACAAACAGTCTATGATCTGTTTACCAACGAACCTAAAGGAGATATTCTTGTTTTTTTGCCAACTGAACGAGATATCCGTGATTGCTGCCAACTGCTTGAAAATAAAATCCCCCAGGCCGTAATCTTGCCAATTTTCGGCAGACTGCCGGCTGCAGATCAGCGAAGGATTTTTCAGAACTTCAGTCAGGTTAAGATCGTCGTTGCCACCAATGTCGCCGAAACTTCCGTCACAGTTCCAGGTATCCGATATGTCGTCGACAGCGGCCTGGCCCGTATTTCTTACTACAACGTGCGGGCTAAAACGACAAGCCTGCCGGTAAGCAGAATTTCAAAAGCCAGTTGCGACCAACGGAAAGGCCGATGTGGTCGTGTGGCTCCCGGGATCTGCATTCGTCTTTATTCGGAAGAGGATTTTAATGACCGGCCGGAATACACTCTTCCTGAACTGAAACGCTCAAATCTCGCCGAGGTTATTTTACAGATGATCTCACTTGAACTCGGCGATCCTGAAAAATTCCCGTTTCTTGATCCACCTTATAAAAACGCCATCAGGGAAGGCTATAGATTACTCCGGGAACTTGGTGCAATTGACGACAAAATGCAACTCACCAAGCGGGGACGGATCATGGCCGACCTGCCAATCGATCCCTGTATCGCCAGAATCATACTCGAAGCCAAAGATAATAATTGTCTACGGGAAATTAAAATTGTTTCGGCGGCGCTTGCTATCCAGGACCCACGCATCCGACCGGCCGATCAGGAAAAAGAAGCCGATAACGCCCACAAAGAATTTGGTCACCCGCATTCCGATTTCATGGTGCTTCTCAATATATGGAATCGGTTTCACAATGCAGACAACGGTACTAAGTCCTGGTCAAAATTGAAAAAATACTGCAAGACACATTTTTTATCTTTTCAGCGGATGAGGGAATGGTTTGACCTTCATGCACAATTAAGCAGGATTATAGACAGAAGGCCGGAATTTAGTGATAATTCATCAGATGCTTCCTATGAGCAAATCCATAAATCTTTTCTTGCGGGATTCCTGCGAAATCTTGCCAGAAAAAAACAAGGCCGCCTTTATCAGGGCACACATAATAAAGAATTAATGATTTTTCCCGGTTCTCATCAATTCACTACGGGCGGCCAGTGGCTCGTAGCAGCATCGTTTATGGAAACGACCAGACTCTATGCACTCACTGTAGCCACAATTGAGCCGGAATGGATTGAAGCTGTAGCAGATCATCTCTGCAAATATTCCTGGTCCAGTCCTCATTGGCAGAAAAAAACAGGCCAAGTCATTGCCGATGAAAAAGTTTCTCTCTTCGGCTTGATTATTGCCACTGGACGAAAAGTCAATTTCGGCAAGAGGAATAAAAAAAATACAGGGGAGGCTCGAGAGATTTTTATTCAGTCGGCACTCGTTTCCGGCGAACTTAACGGCTCTTATCCTTTTCTTGATCATAATCTCGCCCTTATAAAAAAATGGCAGGATGCCGAAGAAAAACTACGGGTGAGAAATATTGTTGCCGACGAACTGAGCCTGTTTGCCTTTTACGCAGAAAGAATTCCCGCTGAAGTCTACGATCAAACAACCTTCAACAAATTCTTGCGGAAAAAGAGCAATAAAAACTTTCTCCTGATGACCGACGATGATGTAGTGAGGCGTAAACCCGAAGAGAAAGAGCTGGTCGATTATCCTCTTACGCTCTCCGTCGGCAGCATGCAGATACGGTTGGAATACCACTTTGAGCCCGGTTCCGAGATGGATGGTGTCACCTTTCGTCTGCCCTATGATTTTGCAAGCACTGTTTCTCCAGATTTTTTTGAATGGCTCGTCCCCGGTCTCCTTCATGAGAAGTTGACCTTCCTGCTCAAGGCACTTCCCAAAAGCATCCGAAAGAAACTGGTACCGATCAGTGATACGGTGAACAGGTTGCTGGATGATATGAATTTCGGTTCCGGCTCTTTATTTTCCTGTCTCGAAACCTCTATTCTCAAACAATTCAAATTTTTGATTCGCCGTTCCGACTGGCCAGACAGTCTTCCCCTTCACCTGCAGCCTCGCTTTCTTCTCTTCGATGCAACTGGTAAGGAAATCTGCGCCGGACGTAATCTGAGAGAGCTTCTGGTCTTGCCGGGCGGCAACAAAATCCCGACACAAAAACCAACACTGAACAAGACAGAACAGGAGCTTTTTAATCGTTGGGATGGCACCACACACACCAGCTGGAATTTTGCAGGACTGCCACATCAAATCCCAACCTTTACCCCCCAAGGCGAGATTGCAGGCTTTCTCTATCCGGTGCTCATTGCTCACCCGGAAGACAGCTGTGTCAGGGTTACCTTTGAAAAAGACAAAAAAATGGCCGAAACGCTTAATAGGAACGGGGTCATATATTTGTATACGCTGCAATTCACAGATCAATACAAAGCATTGAAAAAATTGTGTACTACGATACTTTCCGGACCATCCTCTGTATGGCTGATGAGCCTCGGTAAAACGCGAAAAGAGGTGATCGACAAACTGCTTGAGTGTATTCTC
>Ga0214472_10005147_pt1 | contig 13757 bp, 8 predicted proteins | sample RVTome_6_FD_207662 | JGI IMG/M metagenome (GOLD analysis project Ga0214472, IMG submission 207662) | Soil microbial communities from uranium-contaminated site in the Upper Colorado River Basin, Wyoming, United States - RVT140D175 | ecosystem: Environmental > Terrestrial > Soil > Contaminated >... | reverse complement strand
GACTCACTATATGGTGACGGCAGGTAAAAACCCGATCGAAGGCAGGCAAGCCTGGGTGGGCTATGGCACGCATCACCGGTCGAATCAGGTGCCGGACTACTTCGATGGCGCGGTTTTTTTTCGCATTGAAAATACCCTGTACGGCGGCCATGACGAAGCGAACCCGAAGCGCCTCAAAGCCGCCGCTTCAGGTCAACTCTTTGTTGAAATTAATGATGGCAACCCCAACAACAACCAAGGTCAATTGACGTTTTGGCTGATCAAAGCAAAGGGGGAAGGCAGGTCTGGACAATGTTGAAAACGATTTGACTCGGAAGGGAGCCGTCTTGGCCAGACATCGTATAGGATGCTTGCCGGACGGCCTATAATTACAATCTAATGGGCGGAGAAAACCTCCGTGCAATCATAGGGAGTTTCGCCCACCACAGGCGGGTTATCGAAATCGAATTCAGCTGGCAAGACGCAGAGCGACTCAGTCGTACTCGCGAGCTCCCGGACATCGCATGGAGTGGGGTCGTCACCCGTGCACTTGTAGATATTTTGTGTCGCAGTGGCTTCTCGGATGATCACATCTACCGGAATCCAATTTGGATTGACACAATATTGTGGGTCGAGCAACGCGCCATCAGGAACAATAATATCGGTACTCGCCTTCCCCTTACCCGTCAGAGCTTCCGGGGTGAGCTGTACAGTGTTCACAATCGTTGACTGCACCGCAGCTGATCCGGGTTGCACATCCCGATTGGCGGGATTCAGACACAGGATATCGATTTGTGAGACTTGTACTTCACACTCCGCTTCGGCTGGCTTAGTATCCGGATTTGCTACGCCTTGCAGGTCAGCTTTGCACTGAAAGGAATGGTAGAGATAGCCTGACGATGTGTAAATGTAGTGAGCCTGAGCCTGAGTTCTCAACATGATCACGAAGGAGAAACTTAATAGAATCGACATACTAATAGTTTTCGACATGATGATCCTTTCTCTCTAGATTTACATACGGTCGTACGCCAACATTGCCCTATACAACATTTTCGCAGTGCCTTATAGTTTGATAAACGCTATCTTTTTAAAGTCGATCTCTCCTGCTTATAATGCGGCTGTTATCACGCTACGGGAATGCCACGGTCGCTTTGACAAAAGCCGCTCTGTCCGGTTGGATGCGGGAGTTGTCAAAATCCGTTTCAAAATACTTAAAATGAGTATCGAACAAATTCGTCACGCCAACTGAGACGAATCCATAGCGTTTGGGCAGACGGTAACCAATGCCCAGATCAAAGAGCCAGAAGTCATCACTCGCAGAGCCAAAACCTGGGGTCAAAAATCCCTCAAGCTCGCCATCTTGATTCCAATATGTCGTTGTCAGGGAAACATTAAGCCCGGAAGGATGGAAGACCTTAATGCCGAGAGGGACTCGATGCGTCTTCAGCTCCTTGATGCCGAAGGTGAATTGCTCATCCCGCTCGAATCGCTCGAAGATATATTCCGTTCGCAGCGCCAACCAGGGATGAGGGGTCCAGAAGAGGTAGGCACGTGCCAAATACTCATCCCAGTTCGCATCTCGCGACACGGGGTTCAACGGATCTGACATAATGTCTTGAAACGGCACAGTCAGATCGCGCTTAGAGAATTCAACTCCAGCAAAGATGTCGGAGGTGACTTTTTGATCAATCGCCCCCCCATAGCGCCAGGACTCAGTCAGATTGCCATCATCAAAAAATTGGTTAAATCCAGCGACCTGCGTGGGTTCTAGCGTCTGATCTGTGATCAAAGTTCTTTTCAAAACTCTGAATGCAGCGGCTCGGATCGTTGTGCCTGGCAATGCCTTCCAGATCAGTCCGAACTTCGGATTAAACTGGTCTTTGTCTCCATCCTCGCCTTCGCCGTTCAAGGAATCAACGCTCAGGCCAACGGTAGCCGTCAGATTCATGAGGAGATGCACGTCCGCATAGGCGTATACGTTAATGTGCTCTGATGATGCCCCTATGGTCGCTTGATCTTCTATCGGGCCAGGTCCGTCAGGTGGAGGGGGAAGATCAATCTTGAACGACAAGTTGATGTCGCCATTTATATCGAAGTAGCCGACACCACTCCTCACGCTCACGAATCGCGACCGGAATAGATGTTGGAGTTCAATGCTAAACGCATCTTGAGGAATACGAATATTAGTAAAACTACCCGGAGCCGGAAAATCTGCAACATTCGTTGTGCCGTCTGAGTCTTGATAAATAAAGGAGCCAAGGAGAATAGAGCTAGGTGAAAAGGCATGTCGCCCGCCCAAACGGAATGTGTTTCGTTCAAGCGTGTCTCTCTGGCCCGCGAAGAAATCTTCCGGGAAAAATCGTTGTATCAGATCGCCTCGTTCAACATTGCGATATCGATACTCGGCCTGAAGACTCGTTTTAGGAGAGAGTTCCACCTGCACAAACGCGTTGACGATATCATCTTCTTGATCGTTGTTGTCCCGCCATCCATCTGTCTCAAAGTGGGTTGCACCAACGCTGAAAGACAACTTCTTGTAGATCCCAGCGACAACGCCCTCTCCACTAAATGTGTCATTTTCACCGGCAAGGCCGCTAGCCTGCACCGATAGCCGATCCCCATTGAAAAGCTGATTGAATTCATTAAACGAGAGAGCTCCGGGGCCTCCTGCACTAATGAGAAACAGGTTACTCTCCGCCAGCCGTGGTTGAATCGGGGTCAGACTGAGGGGCTGCAGGAGTTGTGACTGCAGCAATTCACTCACCCGAGCAATTTCGTGTCGCGGCAAAGCAGAGTAGGAATCAGCCAGAAACCGGTGGGCGGAAAAGTTACTTGGATCCGTGTTAACGGCATTCCAGCCTTCCACGAGCGCGCGTTGCTGAAAGCCCAAATCGCTATAGATCCGAGCCAGCCCTGAACTTCGTGCCGCCAGGTCCGAATCGAGCGCAAGTCGCGATCGGTACACCGCCCGGTTATCATTCAATTCGATCGCTTTTTGAAGATCGTGCAGCGCTTCCACCGGCCGGTTCGTCGTCTGCTTCTGGATGGCATCGTAGAACCAAGGCGTCGGATCGTTGGGATCGAGCTTCTTGGCCACGCCATACTCGCGTTCATCCAACGGTCGTTGTTTCTCTTCAAAACGGGTTTTACCCAGATAGCTATGCAACAACGAGTCGTTGGGACTCAGACTGGCCGCCGTCTCCATGTCTTGCGCGCCGTCATGCAACTTGCCCTCCCGAATTTTGGCCAGCCCCAGCCCGAGCCGCGGCAGGGGATCGGCTTGATCCAGCACAATGGCTCTTGCAAACGCGGTTTTGGCGGCTTGCGTCATCACTCGGGTCAGGAAGGCAAACCCTAAAACCGTCTGCGTCCTCGACAGATTGGGCTCCAGAAGCACCGCCTTTTTGGCCGCGTCAAGGGCTTTGTCGAGATTGTCGAACGACGACCAAAGCTCGGCCAGCCGAGCCCAGGCCAGCGCATTTTCAGGCTCGAGTGCCACCGCTTTTTCCAGGCTAGCACGCGCCCCAACGAGATCGAAATGGGCCTGCTGAGCATAGGAGAGGGCGATGTGTGACGTGGCCGCGTCAGGGGTGGCCGCCACCGCGTTTTGAGCCATCTGCAACGCCGTGTCTTTGTCGTTCTGCACCACCGCCATAATCGTTTGCAGGGCAGTGGCCTGACTATCGTGGGGATCGAAACTCAGAGCTTGGGCAATATCCGCTCGCGCCTCGTCCACCCGCCCCACCGCCAGCAGGAGAGAGGCGCGATAGGCAAAAAAGCGCGGATCACTAATGCCCTCCGGCGCGTCGGCAATACTGTCGAAGGCACTTTGGAGGTTGCCCTGCAGGTAGAAGTCGTTGGATTGCCGGACCCTCTCCTGCCAGCCACTAGCGCCTTGGAATTGCTTTGGCGACGTATACACCACGGGCGGATAGTACAGCGCCCATTGGACGGCATCGCGAGGCCGGGCCACGACACGTAACTGAGGTGCTTTACCCGCCTCAGCCACCGCGGACTGACCGCTTTGCAGAGTCAGGTTCCCCGCCTCGTTAGCCGCCACCACCGTGCCTTCAAAGATGGAAAGCAGAGTTTGACTGGCTTCCACTGTGACCAGGAACTCGGTTCCCCGGACCCCTGCCACGGTGAAGGGCGTGCGCACTTCCAAACTGCGGGGGCCGCGGCTGAAGAAATGTGCCGCGCCCTTTAATAGACCGACCAAAGAGGTCTTTTTTTCCTTTACCGCATCGAGGGTCATGATCGTATCGGCTCTCAGGCGCAGGACCGAGCGATTCGCCAAAGACACATCGGCGCGGCTTTGTCTGCCCACCCGAATCGTATCTCCCGGACAGTACGTGTCATTTAATTTGACGGCCTGCCAAGTGGCCTCACCGGCTACTTTGACGTCGACCGTCCCTTGGACGGAAGACACTCGGGCAGCTGGGAGGTCACATCCCTGGGCCGAAGCGGAAGGCGTATAGGAGACCATCATCGCGACACTGAAACACAGTATCAGAATGAGATATCTAAAAGGTCTTCGGTACATCAGGTGTCTCCTATTTAACCCGACCCAAAACTGAGCTTTCCTGTCCATGAGAACTTAGTCATGATCCATATCACATGTATCTCATTTGCATCTAAGAAATATATCTGAGTACGCGACTATATCACGTCATTGTTAAATATCAACTAAATATAGTTCACTTCGGATAAGCATACTTTTAATTTTCCTGCAATTTTCCTGCAATTTTCCTGCAATTTTCCTGCAAACATGATAAAACGGCCTTGTGATTTTGTGGCCTGATTCCAATGTTGAGGCACAGGGGGGGACAAAGAACCTTGCCGCAGGGTTGGCGAAGGCTCCACAGGCTAGCGGGACACGGCCTATACTTCACCGGCCCAGGACAAATCCGGCCGGCGCTGATGCCAATCCGTGGCCTGCTCAAACGCATACCCGACTCGCAAGACCATCGCCTCGTCAAACGCCTTGCCGTAGATCATCAGGCCAATCGGCAAGCCCTTGTCAGTAAACCCACACGGCACCGTGAGGCCACATAGGCGTAAGATATTGCCCACCCGCGTGTTGCGAGAGTAACAGGGATTCCATTCTTGATAGGCTTCCAGGGTGGCGTCGACCACGTCGAGGGGCAAGGACGGCAGCATGGTGGTGGGCACGAGCAAGGCGTCTATATCCTGCAAGGCACGCTGGGCCCGGGCCTCCAAAGCCTTACACGCCTCAAGGGCCCGCAAATAATCGATCGCCTTTGTCTCACGACCCAACACAATGCGATAGGTCACGACCGGATCGTATTCGTCAAACCGGTCGCCGATTAACTCCAGATGCCGGAGGTAGGCCTCTGCCGCATTAATACTGCCATTGAGATTCGCTGCCTGCGACGCTTCGGCTTCGGGAAAGGCGACGCTTTCAACATGCGCACCCATATTGGCAAAGACGTCGCCACAGGCGCGCACGGCCTGCTCGACTTCGGGGTCTACGCCGTCCCAAAAAACACTCTCGGCAAACGCGAGCCGCAGGCCGCGCACGCCATCTTTGAGGCCGGTCAGCACATCTTGGGGGCCGGCGCCATGGGTGGAGGCATCGGCGACATCCGGTCCACGCATGGCTTGATAGGTCAGGGCGGCATCCTCTACCGATCGCGTCAGCGGCCCCACGGAATCAAACGTCCAGCTCAGGGGAAACACCCCTGTCCGGCTCACTTGCCCCACCGTCGTCTTTAAGCCGACGGTGCCGCACAAGGCTGCGGGAATGCGCACGGACCCTCCCGTATCCGTGCCCAGCGCCATGGGCACCAGGCCGCCGCCGACGGCCACCCCGGAGCCATTGCTCGATCCGCCCGGCACGTGGTGCGTGGCGTGCCAGGGGTTGTGCGGCGTGCCGTGGTGGTGGTTGATGCCTGGGGCGCCAAAGGCAAATTGCACGGTCTGGGTTTTACCCATCAGAACCATACCGCCACGGTGGAGCTGGCGCACCACGGTGGCGTCGGACGACACGATATGGTTTTCGAGGAGGCGGGAACCCGCGGTGGTGGGCAGGCCTTGCACGTCTATAATGTCTTTCGCAGCGTACGGAATGCCGTGCAATGGCCCGGTATCACGGCCGGCCCGCAAGGCGAGTTCGGCAGCTTGAGCCGCAGCCAAGGCGCGCTCGCGGGGGAGCAGCCGAAAGGCGTGAAGCCCGCCGTCTAAGGCGTCTGCACGGGCTAGGAGATGCTCCATTAAGTCAACCGGGGACAACGTGCCGCGATGAATTTGCTCGGACAAGGCGCTGATCGTTTGCCAATGTAACGGGGTTTCGGCCATGCTCTCTCTCCCATGCCCATGCAGGTCTCGGATTGAACGATGTGTCTTGGAGAAACCCCAGTAACGTATCGCAGCTCGGCTGCCTCGTCAACGGTCGATTGGCACCATCAAGGCAATCATACGGCGTCATTCTCCTCAGCTCGCATGGCGATTAAGTCGCGCAGGATCGACTGCAGCGCAGGGGCGGAGAGTGCTGGCGCCACGGAGGTAAAAAACTCGCTCAAGTCGGCCAGCTCTTGGTGCTCGTAAACGCTGGCCTGGAGCGCCATTTCCAGGCGGTCGATCTGGCGCACAAACTGCGCTTCGGGCGAAGTCCCTCGCTCGTATGCTTCCCACAGGGCAAGATAGTCTGCGCCGCGCGCTAACTTACTCAATACCTGTCGCACCGCATGCCGCTCCAAACGCAGCTTGTCGCTGCGATCGATGCCATCGGCCGGCGTGATGTCACCCGCGTAGATCTCGCCAAAATCATGTAGCAACGCCATACGTAGCACCGTGGAGGCATCGAGATCGGGAAAGTGCGCATCCGCTAAAAACATGGCCAGCACAGCCACCCCAAAGGTGTGCTCGGCCACGCTCTCGCAGCGCGCGTGAGGGACACCGCGCTGCAGCCAGCCCTGGCGGTAGAGTTGTTTGAGGTGATTGAATTCGAAATACGCTTCAATGAGGGGCACGACTTGACGAGCGGACAACTGCGAGACCGGAATCGAGGCTTTGGTATCCATACCGACTCTCCACCGCCATCGAGGCACTATTTTATTTTATTTTATTTTATAAAGGGCCAAGCGCGACATCCACAGCGCTTGGCCCCTCGTGGTCAGACGCCCAGTTTAGCTTATGATGAGCGGATCGCGATCGAGCAATTGCATCATCCCCTGCAGCGGAATGCGCAACCAATCCGGACGATTGTGCATCTCATAGTGGAGTTCAGACAACGCTTTATCTAACAAAAACCCATCCAATAGGATCGCCAGATGCCGCGCATCGCGCGGCACAAAGGATGCCCCTTCGGCAGTTGCCAGATAACTCTGCAAAAAGCCAATCGAGGCCCACTGCTGCCACAGCTTGGCCCAGGGTTCCAACGGCGCAAAATCATCTGGGCGGCTTTCGACAAAGGCGAATAAGGCCGCGTACACCGCATAACTCAACGACCGCAACATGCCAGCCACATCTTTGAGTGGCGATTGCTTGCGGCGGCGCTCGGCTACGGTGCGCGACGGCTCGCCTTCAAAATCGAGCAAGACAAAGTTATTGGCCACCCATAACACTTGCCCGAGATGGTAATCGCCATGGCAGCGAATGCGCGTGATGCCAGGGTCGATTTTGGCGACGCGGCGCAGGCGCTCCAAAAGAGGCGCGCGCTGCTCGAGGAGGTGCTGCACTTGATCCTGCAGCGCCTCGGGGATGACCGTCTCCAGACCGTCGCACAAGGTGCCGAACACCGACTGGGTGTGCTCTCTTAACGTGGCTGAAAGCTGCCGCAAGGCAGCGAGATTCATGAGCTCAGGGCTAAAGGCGGGCTGATCGCTCGCCCGCGCCAGGGCCAGGTGCATCTCGGCCGTGCGCTCCCCCAGTTTTTGGGCCGCGAGCACATAGGCGCCACCATTGGCAAACGCAGCATCGGGAAGCGGGTTCTGGGCACACTCCAAGAGATAGGTGATGGAGAGATCGAGCCCATGGGGTGGTGCCACCTGCCCCTGCGCATCTTCATAGCAGCGCCCGAGCAGATCGAGGGTGTAGTCCCAGCCACTGCCGGCACTGCGCACGTAGCCTTGCAGCATGGCGAGCGTCATAGACACGGCGCCCGGGCCGCGATATTCAATGCCCCCTTCAAAGGGGGGCGTATAGGCGAAAGAAGCGGTTTCAGCGAGATGACGGCTGACCTCCAAATCGGGATTCAGCCCGGGCTCTACACGGCGGAACAGCTTGAGTATATGACGGCTGTCGTACACGATGGAGCTATTGTTCTGCTTGGATACAATACGACGAATGTCACCCTCCGATGCGGCAATTTCAAGCGTGTCATCAGCGGCGGTAAAGGCCCGGATCTCACCTCGTGCCGTCACCAGATGTCGCCGTTCACGAATGAGATCGAGGAGGAGGGCGCAGGACTGGGGATCGGCCAGTGCATTGTGCAAAATGCCCTCACCTTGTGGCGATCGGACCCTCGCCATGATCACCCCCGGCTCAAGGTTCATTAAAGTCTCGGCCTGTTCGAGCGCACAGACCCCGAGAAACAGGGTGTACTGCTCGGGCTCGCCTGCGGCATACATCACCTCAATCATGGCAAAGAGTAAGGGCGGGGCCGCCTGGCGCAGGACGGCATGATCGAGCATGCGAACCCGCCGTATTTCCCGTGCCACGCCGCCAAACCAACGCTGCAGGGGAAGGACGGCCGGAAACACATCGGCTTCGAGGCGCTGCCCAGCCGCGCCGGCAAACATCGTCTCCCAGCTATCTGCAAGGCGTAACACCGGTAGCGATTTTTCCAATGCCATAGGGGTGTCGACACCCCTATGGTGCCGAATGACCACCGTCTCGGGGGCCGGCAAGAGCTCAAACCAGTAAAACGCATGCGGCCCGAGTGAGAGAAAGTAGGACGTATCCTCAATGGGGGGGAACTCCGTGCGGCCAAACATCTCTCTGGGCAACAGGCCTCGGTATTCGCTGAGTTCCAACGCTACCGGCTGCACGTAGCGCGACAGATTGGCCACCACCAAAATGGTTTCTATCTCATCGTAGCGGATATAGGCTAGAATCTTCCGGTTTTTTGGGCTGAGAAACGCGATCTGACCGCGACCGAAGACCCGGTGTTGTTTGCGCAGCGCCATGGCGCGTTTCATCCACCACAAGAGCGACGTGGGATTGCGCTGCTGGCTCTCTACATTAATAGCCTGATAGCCGTAGATCGGGTCCATGATCACCGGTGCGTAGAGCCGCTGGGGGTCGGCTTGGGAAAAGCCGGCATTGCGGTCGCTGGACCACTGCATCGGGGTGCGCACGCCGTTGCGGTCACCGAGGAAAAAATTGTCGCCCATGCCAATTTCATCGCCATAATACAGCACCGGGGTGCCCGGCAGCGAAAACAGCAAGCTGTGTAACAATTGGACACTGCCCTGGGAGTCTTCGAGCAGGGGCGCAAGACGGCGGCGAATCCCTAAATTGATACGCATACGTGGTTCGGCAGCGTATTCGCGGTACATGTAATCGCGCTCTTCATCGGTCACCATTTCCAGCGTCAACTCGTCGTGGTTGCGCAGAAAAAGCGCCCATTGACTGTTGTCCGGAATGTCCGGCGTGCAGCGCAGAATCTCGGTGATGGGATGGCGGTCTTCCTGGCGCAACCCCATGAAAATGCGCGGCATGAGAGGGAAGTGATACGCCATGTGGCACTCATCGCCAGCGCCAAAATAGGGTCGGACATCATCGGGCCATTGGTTGGCTTCGGCCAGGAGCATGCGATCTTCGTAACGTTGGTCGAGCAAGCTGCGCAGCTCTTTGAGGACGTCGTGGGTCTCCGGCAAATTTTCGTTATTGGTGCCTTCACGCTCACACAGATACGGCACCGCATCGAGCCGCAGGCCATCTACCCCCATATCGAGCCAAAACCGCATGTGGCGAAAGATCGCTTGCCGAACCAGCGGGTTATCAAAATTCAAATCCGGCTGGTGGGAAAAAAATCGATGCCAGTAGTACGCCCCGGCAATGGGGTCCCAGGTCCAATTCGACCCTTCGGTGTCGCAGAAAATAACGCGGGTGCCCTGATATCTCGTGTTGTCATCGCTCCAAACGTAAAAATTGCGTTTCTTTGAACCGGGCTTGGCGCGCCGGGCCTCCTGGAACCAGGGATGTTGATCGGAGGTGTGATTGATCACCAGCTCCGTGATGATGCGTAGCCCGCGGTTATGAGCCTCGCGCACAAAGAGTTTGAAATCGCGCAAGGAGCCATAATCCGAGTGGACACTGCGGTAATCGGCAATATCGTAGCCATCATCACGCAGGGGCGAAGGATAAAACGGCAACAGCCAAATGGCGGTCACACCGAGGTCTTGTAGGTAGTTCAGTTTTTGGGTTAACCCCCGGAAATCACCCGTACCATCGCCATTACTATCGTAAAATGCTCGTACGTGAAGTTCATAAATAATCGCGTCTTTATACCAAAGTGGCTCTGTCTTTATCTCTACCCTTGTCACGTGTGACGACTCCTTTTTAACCTACCTATTTCAATGTAATCACGTGCTTCATGTAATATCTTGTAGATGGCAACGAAGCGCAAACCCGTGTCAACAACTTGACATTCAAATACCTTCTATGTCATGTATAGGTCTATATCGGCAAGTTCCATGCCATGAATACCCCCGTCATCGTGTGACGGGGGCAAGCGTCTATATCGAGACCGCATCTCGTCTTCCTAACTTTGGTACAAATCTTGCTATTTATATTAAGCGTCACGTCGCCTAAAAAGGGGTCCCCTGGAGGATTTTACATAGGAGAATCGGCATGGGCAAGCAGCACGCCGCCGCGATGCAACGTGTTGTGATTGAAGGGGTAAAGCCTGAAATTGACGGGGGCCGCTACGCCATCAAACGCATCATTGGCGATGTGGTTGTGGTAGAAGCAGATATTTTTGCAGACCCTCAAGAGATGTTGAGCGCGTGCTTGTGCTACCGCATGGACGGTAGGAAGAAGTGGCTGGAAACCCCCCTTGAACCACTGGTCAACGACCGGTGGCGCGGTGCCTTTACGGTATCCGAACTGGGCCGGTATCACTACGCGCTGCAGGCTTGGGTGGATCCGTTTCAGACCTGGCGCCAGAGTCTGACCAAAAAAATAGAGGCGCAGATCGATGTGAGCGTCGAGCTTTTAGAGGGTGCAGAGTTGCTTGACCGGGCCAGTCAATGCGCCCGCAGCCGGGAGGCCAAACCATATGTCATAAGGGAGAGCCATGCCGACACATCTTCCCATTCCGCGCGTTTCAATTCCTGCCGACACGGGGCCACTCCGACTCTTAGCCAGACCTGACCAAGAGTGCACCATAGACCCTGTCGATGTCGTAGAGGCACGGCGTACCGTGTCCCTATACCCTTGCTCCTTAGCGCCGTTGTGCCAGCGGCGAATCTGACCTCGGATTGCCGGAGCAATAGGCCGGAGGAACGCCGAATCGATCGTAATAGTGCTTGAGATGCCGCGAGTGAATGTCTTGCAACGCCCCCTGTGCTTCGAGACCTGTGAGCGCCTGATCGAATCGATTCATGAGCCCCTCGCTTTGTGGAATCCGCTTTGGAAATAGCAGATGCACGGTATCAATCGATACCGCGTTGTCGAGCATGCACACGCGTTCTGTCAAACCTGCTTCATGCAATGCCCCCTGGCCGGCAAACTCATTCACCGAAACCACATCCACTTTCCCCCGCATCAACAAGTCGAAACAGGCTCTCATCGTCTTTGGAGTCTGGAGGGTAATATGGTCGTTGACCAACAAAGGCTGTAAATCGTACAGATCCTCCCCATCGGGCCGGCACACCACACGGCCGCTCAAGTCCCGGAGGCGCTCAAACCGGAAGGGTTTATCTTTATCCACAAAGCCCCGGATCAACAGATTGAACAACGGCTTTGAATAGAAAAAATGCGTCAGGTGTTCCCGGTCGATCACATGCGGATAGGTACCGGCAAAGCGCCCCTCTTGGGCCGCTTTAAACCCGTGCTGCCACCCTCGAAATGCAAATCCGACGTCGTATCCCATCGACTCAAAAGTCGTGCGCACGACTTCCGTGAGCATGCCTTGTTGAGGCAGATCCTCACCCGTAAACGGCGGGTACTCACCAGCGGTTACGAAAACGATTCTATGGTTGTCGCCCTCAGGGCGTACGGGAGGGGGCTCAGGCAGTTCGTTGGCTGGACTGCTCACCACAGGTGGCAATAACCCCGGCCTGGGCACTGACGGCGGCATTGGCTCCACCTCCGCCACTTCGAGTTCAGTTTTGCCTGCTTCCGACGGGGCCTGCGGCACCGCCGGCTCGCGGCCCGGCTGCTCGGCAAGGTTCGGAATCTTCAGTTTCCACCCCACCCTAAGAGCTCTGGGATCCCGAATCTGTGCTTTATTGGCCTCGTAGATCTCTCTCCACCGTGTTCCATCCTTATAGATCCGCAATGAGATGTCCGACAGCGTATCACCCGGCTGTACCGTATAGTAAACGGGTGCGTCTGCTTGCCCCCACCCGAGGCGCGGATAAATCCACAGCAGGCTCAACGCCATCAAGAAATACACAAGCGAGATTAAAGACCGGTTTTGAAAAACATACGCGGACATCATCGCGCTCCTTAAAGTGCATCGTCAAGATTGGTTACAGCCCATTTGATACTATCAATATCCCCGTGTATTAACAAGGATACAAGACCGTTGCCAAGCGCCTAGGCGGTGAGGAAAAGAGGCAACGGCAGCATGGCGCAGGCTGGCTCACCATCCGCAATTGAACTATTTGAGGGAGGGATTTTATCAGATCGAGAGTTGCACCGTGATTGGCTTCACGCTACTATAGCACCCTCTTTTTTACCCCTTGCGCTCGACGTCTGAGGAAATTGCGCGGGCGGCTCCGCGCGAGCGGTATCTGACCTTAGCAGAACTCATTTTATGAAGGTCATTCAAGGATTGGAAAGGAATCCGCATGGCGCGTTTAGACAATTTAACCCGAGATGAGATCAAACCGGAGCATCTGGAATTTTACGACGCCATCGCCAGCAGCCGAGGCAGTGTGCGCGGGCCTTACGGCGTCTTGTTGCAGAGCCCCGATCTCGCAGCCCGCGTGGCCCATACCGGCTCGTTCGTGCGCTACGAGCTAGATCTGCCCGAAAGCCTGAGAGAGATCGTCATCTGTTCTACGGCCCGGGAAATCAGAAGCCAGTACGAGTTCTATGCCCATGCCCGCCTGGCGCGGGGAGCCGGCGTGCCCGAGGACACCATCAAGGCAATCGCCAACGGCACGGCCCCCGAGGGGCTCTCGGGCGATGAGGCGATGCTGGTCCGCTATACCAAGGAGTTGGTGGGCAACCACAAGATCAGTGATCCGACATTCAATGCGGTGCGGGATCGCTTCGGTACGCAAAAGACCGTGGAAATCACCGGGCTCATCGGCCACTACCTCTTAGTAGGGCAGATCTTGGCGGCATTTGAAGTTGATTTGCCGGAAGGCGTGGAGCCGGAAATCCCGGAGTAACTCACCAGGAATCCTTTCTGGAAGCCCCGGCGTTCAGGCCGGGGAGGAAAGAAAGGTTGCCCCAACGGGGCAAGAATCTTTCTTAGTCAAGCGTAAAAGTAATTGACTGCCAACCACACCCGCGTATAATGCCCCCATTGGCTTTGGCCGCCTCCGGGTGTGTGCTAGGGCCGACAGATACCCAATGTTTTGGGACGGGCTGGAGGCCAGCCCTGGGTCTGAAGCCGGGCCTTAGCCGGTGGACAC
>Ga0214472_10005146_pt1 | contig 13759 bp, 12 predicted proteins | sample RVTome_6_FD_207662 | JGI IMG/M metagenome (GOLD analysis project Ga0214472, IMG submission 207662) | Soil microbial communities from uranium-contaminated site in the Upper Colorado River Basin, Wyoming, United States - RVT140D175 | ecosystem: Environmental > Terrestrial > Soil > Contaminated >... | reverse complement strand
CGTCGACCGGCTCACCGAGATCCGCGAGCAGCGTCTCGCGGGAGCAACCGATGGCTTGTCTAAGGAGTACTTCCGCTTCCCAGCGGCTGCGGTCGACTCCGGCTCGCTCCAGCTCCTGGGCTCCGCGTTCTAAAAGCTTCCGCGCGCTGGGAGTGGCCGTGCTCACGGTTGGACGGGAGTAGCCTCCGCCTCCTTCAGCTTTTCGGCCTGATCGTGCGTGGCGAGTGCGTCCAGGATTTCCTCGAGGTCGCCATCGAGGATGCTATCCAGGCGATGGAGGGTCAGGTTGATTCGATGGTCCGTCACGCGCGCCTGCTGGAAGTTGTAGGTCCGGATCTTCTCGCTGCGATCTCCGGTCCCGATCTGCCCTTTTCTCTCGCGAGCGATCTGGTCCCGCTGCGCCTGAAGCGCGAGATCATAGAGACGAGAGCGAAGGACGCGCATGGCCTTCGCCTTGTTCTTGATTTGAGACTTCTCGTCTTGACACGAGACCACGAGGCCGGTGGGTAGATGAGTAATGCGAACCGCGGAGTACGTGGTATTGACGCTTTGTCCCCCCGGTCCCGATGAGCAGAAGGTGTCGATACGGAGATCCTTGGCGTCGATCTCGACCTCGACATCCTTCGCTTCCGGCAAGACGGCTACCGTGACGGCGGACGTGTGGATGCGCCCCGACGCCTCGGTCACCGGAACGCGTTGCACGCGGTGGACGCCGCTCTCGTACTTCAGACGGCTGTAGGCGCCCTTGCCCTCGATGACCGCCACGATTTCCTTCAGCCCGCCGATGCCGGTGGGATTGGCGCTGATGACTTCCACGCGCCACCCTTCCTTCTCCGCAAAGCGGGAATACATTCGATAGATCTCCTGGGCAAAGAGCGCTGCCTCCTCGCCTCCCGTTCCGGCCCGAATCTCGATGATGACGTTACGCTCGTCGTTCGGATCTTTGGGTAAAAGGATCAACTTCAGTTCCTGAGTGAGCCGCTCCCTTTCGCTTTGGAGCCGGGTCAGCTCTTCCCCCGCCAGCGCGCGCATCTCCGGGTCGTCACCCTCAGCGGCCATTTCCTTAGCCTCATTCAGCTCGTTCACGACCGATTTGAGCTCGCGGTACTTCTCGACCAACGGCTCCAACTCCGACCGAGCCTTGGCTTGCTTCTGATAGGCAGAAGGCGAGGCGACGAGCTCTGGCTTCCCCAGCTCCTCGGTGAGGTGCTCGTAGCGCTGCTCCAATGCAGCGAGCTTGCTTTCTAGATCAGGCATGGAACCAAGGGGGACGGAAGGTTAGGACTCGGACTTGGCGGATGCCGGGGCGTTGCGTTTACCGAACTTCTGGTGGAACCGCTCCACACGTCCCGCGGAGTCGATGAGCTTCTGCTTCCCGGTGAAGAACGGGTGACACTTCGAGCAGATCTCGAGCTTGATGCTCCCGCCTTTGGTCGAGCGGGTCTGAAAAGTCTCCCCGCAAGCACAGGCTACGGTGACGGTTTCGTACTTGGGATGAATCCCGGGTTTCATGACCACTCTCCTAATCGTTACGCGAATCCATTATAGCCTAGCTCCGCAAGCGGCCCCACCGCCCGGACGGCGTGGGTCCTGACGGGCTAAGGTGGTAGGCCGTAAACGACTGGACCGAAAGGCCTCTAGGGCTGGCCAGACATCGAGGCGAGGAACTCGGCGTTGTTCTTCGTCTTGCTCATCTTGTCCAGCAGAAGCTCCATGGCCTCGACGGGTGAGAGCGGCGAGAGCACCTTGCGTAGTATCCAGACCCGGTTGATCTCTTCCTTCGCGAGGAGGAGCTCCTCCTTCCGCGTCCCGCTCTTGTTGATGTCGATGGAAGGGAAGACCCGCTTGTCGACCAGCTTACGGTCGAGATGGATTTCCATGTTACCGGTGCCCTTGAACTCTTCGAAGATCACGTCGTCCATGCGGCTGCCCGTCTCGATAAGAGCGGTGGCGATAATAGTGAGCGAGCCGCCCTCCTCGATATTGCGGGCCGCTCCAAAGAACCGCTTGGGTCGCTGCAACGCGTTGCTGTCCACGCCACCGGAGAGCACCTTCCCGGAGGGTGGCACCACGGTGTTATAGGCGCGGGCCAAGCGCGTGATCGAGTCCAGCAAGATGACGACGTCACGCTTGTGCTCTACCAGGCGCTTCGCCTTTTCGATGACCATCTCCGCGACCTGCACGTGGCGTGACGCGGGCTCGTCGAACGTGGAGCTGATGACCTCGCCCTGCACCGACCGCTGCATGTCCGTCACCTCTTCGGGACGTTCGTCGATGAGGAGCACGATGAGAACGACCTCCGGCTGATTGGCGGTGATGCTGTTGGCGATGTTCTGGAGCAGCATCGTCTTTCCGGTTCGCGGCGCCGCGACGATGAGTCCGCGTTGCCCTTTGCCAACCGGAGTCATGAGATCCATGACGCGAGCCGAGAGGTTGTCCTTTTCCGTCTCGAGTTGGATCCTATCCTGAGGATAGAGAGGCGTCAGGTTGTCGAAAAGGATGCGTTCTCGCGAAGCCTCGGGTGGTTCGAAGTTGACCGCTTCCACTTTGATGAGTGCGAAATAGCGCTCGCCTTCCTTGGGTGGTCGAATCTGGCCGGAGATCGTGTCACCGGTTCGCAAATCGAACTTGCGGATTTGAGACGGTGAGACATAGATGTCGTCGGGTCCGGGCAGATAGTTGTACTCGGGAGCCCGGAGGAAGCCGAAGCCATCGGGGAGACATTCCAATACACCTTCGGAGAAGATGAGGCCGCTTTGCTCCGTCTGTGCCTGAAGAATCTTGAATATCAGCTCCTGCTTGCGCATCCCGGTGGCGCCGGCCACGCTGAGGTCCTTGCCGACTTTTGCCAGGGTGGAGATGTTCATCTCCTTGAGCTCGGCAATGTTCAGGGTCTTGGCCTTCGCGTCGCTGCGCGACGGTTTCTCGGCCACTTCGTTTCGCGAGCCCTTGCTGCTCACTTCTTCTTGTGCCGACTCTGCGGCCTCTGCCGGTTCAGTCGGTGCCCCGGCTCGCGTACGTGTTTCTCGATCACGTTCCATAATTCTTTCCTTCCTTCGCCCGTGACGGCGGAAAAGGTGATGAAGGGTACCCCACCCGGTGCGGCAAAAGTACTCTCGAGCCTGGCTCGTTGTTTTGCCATGGCCGCCCGGGACAGCTTGTCTGACTTGCTGGCGATGAGAACATACGATAGTCCACTGCGATGGAGAAGCTCTAGGACTTCCCGATCATTGGGCATCGGATCGCGCCGCGCATCGACGATGAGCAGGACGAGTCGAAGGGCGGCTCGATCGAAAAGATAATCGGTGACCAGAGATTCCCAACGCTTGCGCACCTGCGCCGGTGCGCGCGCGAAGCCGTAACCCGGTAGATCCACCAGATACAGCCTGTCCTCCACGCGAAAAAAGTTCACAAGCTGCGTTCTGCCGGGAGTTCGGGAAACGGCGGCCAACTTCTTCGCACCCGCCAGCCGGTTCAGCAAGCTGGATTTGCCAACGTTCGATCGCCCCACCACGGCTACTTCCGGCAACCCATCGGATGGAAAGTCCGCGGAGCTGGCGGCGCTCAGGACGAACTCGGCTCGCGGTTGCTTGCTCATGACCCATAGGAAATCTCGGTACGGTACCTATCTTGGCTGCGGATGCTCGCGCCCAGCTCGCTGAACGGACGCTTATTCGTTCCTCAGGCTGGCGCATTGGGCGGTGCTATCCGCCGCTCGCTCATCGTGCCGGATGCTTCGAGTTTCCGGTTAGTAATGGTTCCCTCAAGGGAAAGACTCTCGGGGGTTCGTTCCTTGTTTCTTGGTTCAGGCTCTAGGCCGAGCTCCTAATGGGCAATGGATTCGCCTTGGATACCGTCATCCAGTTTCGGGGGCTCGGCCGAATCCTCATCCGTTACTGCGTGTTTCGGCACGGGTCCCGTCAACGCGGATTCGAATACCTCATCCATCGTTTCGACCATCTTCACGTTCAGAGCATTCAGCACGTTCTCCGGGATATCGGCAAGATCCTTTTCGTTGTCGCGGGGAAGGATGATGTGAGTGATTCCGGCTCGGTGTGCCGCCAGTAGTTTTTCCTTGACCCCGCCGATGGGGAGGATCTTACCGCGCAACGTGATTTCCCCGGTCATGGCCACGTCGCTCCGCACCGAAACGTTCGTCAGAGCTGAAACGAGAGCGGTGCACATGGTGATGCCGGCCGATGGGCCGTCCTTGGGTATGGCTCCTTCTGGAACGTGGATATGAACGTCGATGCGTCGGTTGAAGTCTCGGGCAATTCCCAGCTCCTCCGCCCGGGACCGGATGAACGACAGAGCTGTTTGCGCTGATTCTTGCATAACGTCGCCCAACTTGCCAGTCAAAGTGAGACCCCCCTTGCCGTACATGAGAGACGCCTCCGTCACGAGGAGCTCTCCCCCGACCTCGGTCCAGGCGAGGCCGGTGGCCATGCCGACCTCGTTCTTCTTCTCAGTCTGCCGGGGGCGGAACTTGGGAATTCCGAGGTAGTTGGGAACGGTCGCGCCGCTGACTTCGAGGGCCATGCCCTTGCCCTCCTTGACCAGCTTGCGGGCAATCTTGCGGCAGATGGAAGCGACCTCTCTTTCTAGATTCCTGACCCCCGCCTCCCTCGTGTAGCGGCGGAGGATCTCGGTAAGCGATTCCCTCGCAAACGAGACCCCTTTGTTCTTGAGGCCGTTGGCCTCGAGCTGTTTCGGCACCAAGAAACGCGTCGCAATCTCGAGCTTTTCCTCCTCCGTGTAGCCGGGCAGACGCAGGACCTCGAGCCGGTCCTGGAGCGCCTGGGGCATCGTATGAAGCACGTTGGCGGTAGCGATGAACATCACGTTGGAAAGGTTGTACTCGACGTCGAGGTAGTGATCCTGAAAGCAATGGTTCTGCTCGGGATCGAGAACCTCGAGCAGGGCCGCCGATGGATCGCCACGGAAGTCCATGCTCATTTTGTCGACTTCGTCGAGCAAGATGAGGGGGTTCACCGTGGCGGCCTTCTTCATCATCTGGACGATCTGGCCCGGGAAGGCCCCGATGTAGGTGCGCCGATGCCCTCGGATCTCCGCTTCGTCCCGTACACCGCCGAGTGACAGCCGCACGAACTTCCGGTTGGTGGCCCGGGCGATGGATTTGGCGAGCGACGTCTTTCCCACGCCGGGGGGCCCGACGAAACACAGGATGGGGCCCCGCTGCCTACGCACGAGTTGGCGGACAGCTAGAAACTCCAGCACGCGTTCCTTGACCTTCTCCAATCCGTAATGATCCTCGTTGAGGATCTCCTCCGAGCGTCTCAGGTTTCGGCTCTCTCGCGTGCGCTTGTACCAGGGAACGGCCAGCATCCAGTCCAAGTAGTTTCGGGAAACGGTCGCCTCGGCGGACATGGGCGGCATGGCCTCAAGGCGCTTGAGCTCCTGAAGAGACTTCTCCTCGGCCTCCTTGCTCATCTTGGCCTGGGCTATCTTCTTGCGAAGCTCGTCGAGCTCGCCGGCCTTGTCGTCTTTGCGGCCCAGCTCCTTCTGGATAGCCTTCATCTTCTCGTTCAGGTAATACTCTTTTTGGGCCCGCTCCATCTGTTTGCGGACGCGACCCTGGATGCGTCGTTCCACCTGGACCTTATCTACCTCCTGCTCGAGAATCCCGGCGATGCGGGTCAGCCTCTCGATCGGATTCCAGGTCTCGAGTAGGTTCTGCTTCTCGTCGACGGGAAGGAGGAGATGGCTGGCAATCGTATCGGCGAGCTTCCCGGCGTCATCGACCTGGACGGCGGCATTCTTGACCTCTGCCTGCACCGAATTGGCGAGCTTGACGTATTGCTCGAAGAGCGAGACCACCTTGGTCATCAGCTTGTCGAGCTCGGGCGATGACTCGGCGACTTTGGGTATCGTCTTGGCGACGATCTTGAAGTAGCCTTCCTCTTCCTGACACTCGATGGTTCGACCGCGATCGAGACCCTCCACGAGCACCTTGATATTACCGTCGGGCAGCTTGACGGACTGAACGATGTTGGAAATCGTGCCGACCGTGTAGATGTCCGATGCCTCCGGGTCGTCGGTGGTCGCATCGTGCTGAGCGGCCAGGAAGATGCGGCGGTCGTGGGCCAGAGAGTATTCCAGCGCCCGGACCGAAGAGGAGCGGCCGATGACGAACGGCATCATCATGTAAGGAAAGATGACGACGTCCCGGAGTGGCACCATGGCCAGGGTCTCGTAAATCTCCGCTCGATCGCGGGGTTTGTTTCCGAACATAGCTATCGTTGTTCCCTTCCGCTTTGCCTAACGTCGCCGGTCGGCCGAGCCGTGGTTGGGGTCTCCCTACTGAATTTTTTTGGAATCGAGCCGCGAAGCGCGGCGAGAGCTCGGGAAAAGTGCTCTAACCTGCCTTTTCGATGAGCGTTACGGGTATCTCACGGTTCTCGACGACCTCCTTCGTGACGACGCACTCCCTTACTTTCTTTTGCGACGGCAAGTGATACATAAGGTCGAGCATGAGGTCTTCGATAATCATTCTTAGGCCACGCGCCCCGATCTTGCGTTCGCAGGCCAAGTCCGCCACGGCTTCGAGAGCATCATCGGTGAAGCTGAGCTTGACGTTCTCGTACTCGAAAAGTCGTTGATACTGTTTGACGATAGCATTGCGCGGCTCGGTCATGATGCGAATGAGGGCGCCGCGATCCAACTCGTGCAAAGTGCCGACCACCGGCAATCTGCCGACGAACTCGGGGATGAGCCCGTACTTGATGAGATCGGTAGGCTGAACGACGCTCATGACGTCATTCGGGCGGGCGGCCTTTTTCCCGAGCTCGGAGCGGAAGCCGAGAGACTTCTTGCCGATCCGGCGTTCGATGACCTTGTCCAGCCCCACGAACGCGCCACCGCAGATGAAAAGAATGTTCGTCGTGTCGATCTGGTAGAACTCCTGGTGAGGATGCTTGCGACCGCCCTGGGGCGGCACGTTGGCGATCGTTCCCTCCAGGATCTTGAGCAAGGCCTGCTGCACTCCCTCGCCAGACACGTCCCTGGTAATCGAGGGATTCTCGTCTTTGCGGCAGATCTTGTCGATCTCGTCTATATAGATGATGCCTTCCTGGCACTTCTCGATATCGCCGCCCGCCGCCTGCAGAAGCTTGAGGATGATGTTCTCCACGTCTTCACCCACGTAACCCGCTTCGGTCAGCGTGGTGGCATCGACGATGCAGAACGGGACGGAGAGCAGCTTGGCCAGGGTCTGAGCCATCAGCGTCTTGCCGGTACCGGTGGCCCCAACCAACAAGATGTTGCTCTTCGTCAGCTCGACGTCCTGGCGCGTCTTGGACTTCATGATCTGGACGCGTTTGTAGTGGTTGTAGACGGCGACTGCTAGTTTCTTCTTGGCCTGATCTTGGCCGATGACGAACTCTTCGAGGAACTGCTTGATCTCGACCGGCGTGGGAAGGGTAGAGCGTTGGGTGCGGTTCTCGAAGCGGTTGTCGTCGGCGATGATGTCGTTGCAGACTTCCACGCATTCGTCGCAGATGAAGACGGTGGGTCCGGCGATGAGCTTGCGCACATCGCTCTGGTCCTTGTTACAGAACGAACAACGTAGGACCTCAGGATCGCCGTTTTTCTTCGACACTGTTCCCCCGGTTATGGCAGCTCAAGTCCGTCGCGAGATGACCTGGTCGATGATTCCGTATTCCTTGGCGGCCTCGGCGGTCATGATGAAGTCGCGCTCCACGTCTTGCTCGATCTTGGAGAGGCTCTGGCCGGTGTGCATCGAAAGAATCTCGTTCAAGCGCTGGCGAGTACGTAGGATCTCCTTCGCCTGGATGTTGATGTCCGTGGCCTGTCCCGAAAAACCGCCTGACGGCTGGTGGATGATCACGCGGGAGTTGGGAAGGGCGAAGCGTTTGCCCGGCGTTCCGGCGGCGAGCATCACCGCCGCCATGCTGGCGGCCTGTCCAATGCAGTAAGTCGTCACGTCTGGCCTGATGAACTGGACCGTATCGTAGATGGCCAGCCCCGCGGTAACCGATCCGCCCGGGCTGTTGATGTAGACAGAGATTTCCTTTTCCGGATCCTCGGCTTCGAGAAATAGCAGCTGAGCGACCACCAGGTTGGCGAGGTTGTCATCGATCGGCGTACCGATAAAGATGATGTTGTCTTTGAGGAGGCGCGAATAAATATCGTAAGCACGCTCCCCTCGATTGGTCTGCTCGACCACCATCGGGATCAGCATAAATACATCAACCCCTCTTGATCCTAGCACTTTCGCGGAGTAAGTCAACCGCCAACTCCCTCCGCAAGCGGCGTTTAAGGCGTTCCAGGCCCCCCTCTTTCATCAACTGGGCGCGCACCGCCTGAGGGCTCTTCTTGATGGCGGAGGCTCCGCGCTCGATCTCCTTCTCGATGGCTCCCTCGGTCTCTTTCAGGTTCTCCTGTTCGACGATCCGATCGAGCAAGATCGTCGCCGCGACGCTTCGAGCCGCCGACTCGTGCTGACCTTCTCGCAACTCGCGCCAGTCGATCTTCGCCCGAGAGGGGTCGACCCCCCGATCGACGAGAGTTCTGGCCATATCCTCGATCCTTTGGTCGAGCTCGTGCTCGATAAGGGCCTCCGGAGGGTCGAACGGGTTGGCCTCGATCAGCTTTTCCAGCAATTGGTTCCGGAGCTCTTGGTCGGCTTCGTAACGCGCCTCTGCTTCGGCTTGCTCGCGCAGGTGGGCGCGGAGCTCGGCGAGATTCTCGAATTGCCCCAAATCCTTTGCGAGCTCGTCGTCGAGCTCGGGGAGAAACTTTTCCTTCACCTCGATCTTCTCCATCTGAACCGAGAAGGCCTTGCCGGCTCGCTTGGGGTCCGGGTGATCGTCGGGAAATACGACGTCCACGCTCACCGAGTCTCCGGATTTGACACCCCGCAACTTTTCATGCAGGCCCGGATGGTAGACATCGGCGCCAACCTCGATCAAGGCCCCCTCCTGTTTTCTGGCCGGGCCCTTGCCATCGGCGGCTTTCTCGATCAACGTGCCCGCCACGTAGTCACCGTCTCGGGCCCCGCGGTCGTTCACCGGATCGAAACGCGCCGCTTGTCCACGGAGCGACTGCAGGCGATTCTCGATGTCTTCATCCTTCACCTCGGCGCTCGGCGCGTTGACCTTCAGGCCTTTGTAGTCCTTGGCCTCGATCTTGGGCATGACCTCGAAGGAGGCCTTGAAGGAAAGGGGTTGCCCAAGCTCGATCTTCAGATCATGGATCCTGGGATCCCCGATCGGGTGGAGTGCATGCTCGTTCAGAGCTTGTTGCAGCACCTGGGGTACGAGATCCCGAAGCACTTCATCGAGAATCTCACTGCGGAAACGGGTCTTGACGAGATCCTTCGGAATCTTGCCCTTTCGGAATCCGGGCAGCTTCAAAGAGCGCCCGAAACGGGTCGCTTCCTTCTCGAACACCTGGCTAACCGTCTCCGCGGGGATCTCGACGTCGAGTCGCCGCTTGGACAGGCCCTCTTCAGTACACTCCGCCTTCAAACTTCGGTTACTCCCTTTGGAAGATTGACCAGCCCTGAGCCGAGGCCCGGGGTTGGGAGCCCGCCTTCCGCCTTCGCTGAAGCTTCGGCGGACAAGTCGCCAAGGCTACGGCGGGCAACCTTCGCTCGCGAACGCTGGCTTGCCAACCGTCCGCCTTCGCCGATCTGCTTCACCCTTTTGGCTTCGGCGGACAGCCTTCGCCAAGCTGGCCTGCCAGCCGTAGCTCACGTCACGATGTCGAGCCGTGAGCGAAGGCTGGTGCGAAAGGGGGGACTCGAACCCCCACGGGTTGCCCCACTGGATCCTAAGTCCAGCGCGTCTGCCAGTTCCGCCACTTTCGCGCGCGACGAGTCACGACCCATCGTTCGGGTAACGTCCTCGGAAGAAAGATCAGGAAAGACGGTCGCAATGCCACTGGACGAACGCCATTCTAGCGAGGGGGTGGGGTGGCGTCAATGTGGGCGCTGGTGCGGGCAGGGGCACGGAACACGCCCAGGTCTCCCTGTTGGCTCGAGATCAACTCCCGCCCTCGCATTCATCCAGCATTTCGGAACGCCCGGCGGGATCTGATAACGTTTGACGTTATTAACGCGATACGTTATTATCGTACCTGACCGGGAATGATCAAGAGCTTCCGGGACAGAGATACCGAGAGGGTTTTCCTGAGAGAGAAGTCCCGGAGATGGGCGCCGAACGTTCAACGCGTGGCGCAAAGAAAAATGCTGATCCTCGATGCCGCGGAGTCGCTCAACGAGCTGCGAGTCCCTCCCGGAAATCGTTTGGAGAAACTGTCGGGCGATCGCCGGGGGCAATATAGCATTCGGGTTAACGATCAGTGGAGAATCTGTTTCCGCTGGAGTGAGGGGGACGCTTTCGAAGTAGAGATTACGGATTACCATTAGGGGGCTCATATGGCACGCCAAAAATTTCCTCCTATCCATCCCGGCGAGATTCTCCTCGAGGAGTTCTTGAGGCCGATGGGTATCAGCCAGTATCGGTTAGCCAAGGATATTGGCGTACCCGCACGACGTATCAACGAGATCGTCCACGGTAAGAGGTCGATTACTGCCGACACCGCCCTGAGGCTCGCGCTCTACTTCGGGATGTCGGAACGGTTTTGGATGAATCTCCAGTCTCGATACGACCTCGAGGTCGAAAAGGACAAGCTCGGCCGCCGTCTCGAAAAAGAGGTCCATCCCGTTGCACGGGCCGGATAGTTCACCCGAACGCTTTGCTAGAAGCTGTAGCGGATGCGTGCGAAAAGGCGTCTGGCGAGCTCGATAGCAGCACCGTCGTGGATGGACGCCAAACAGGGGCCCGACCGCGAATTGACAGGATCGTCAGAAGCTATAGCGGACCCGGGCGAAAATGCTCGAGTTGTTCTCTAGCTGTCCGAAGAACGTGGGATCGGGGCCGAGCAGGATATTCGCCCCTCCGGCGACGGTCAGGGAGTCGGTCCAGTTGTAGGTCACGACCGGTTTCAGGTAGCCGTCCCCATCCCAGGGCGCGGCGAAGACGAAGAGCGAGAGGGTGAGGGTTTGTTGCAGCAGGCGGTGCGTGAGCCTCGTCGTGAACAGGTGCCTTCGCTCGGGAGGCTCGTACTGGGGCCACGGGGAGCTCGCGATCAAGTTGCCATAGTCGAGCGTCCATTCCAGGTAGTATTGGAGCGCCGCTGTGAAGTTACGGAAGAGCTCCCGCTCGTGACCCACGAGCCCGCGGAGCTGAGAGTTCGGTGTGTTGGGATCAGTTCCTTCGCGGTCGTCCAGCGAGTCGTAGTACGCTCCCTCGAGGCTCGTGATGCCGCCGAGCATGGTTCCTCGAGCACTTCCACCGTAGACGGCCAGGGGTGGAAACGTGGCAACGTCTTCATCGGGGTCGAAACCCACCGGCTGCTTGAAAAAACCGAGATGCCCGTAGGCCGCGAGCTCGTAACCCCGGCGGTTGCCGAAAAGGCGCAGCGCCAGCTCCCCGAGATCGTTCGAAGGCAGGCGAGGCTCGAGGGGGCCTCCCATGGTTTCGGCGCTCACTAAACCGGGCACCTCGGGATCGAAAAAGGAAAGCCTTTCCCCGGTGATGAAACGGTCGGGGGCGAAGTTGCTCCAGACGACGTCCAGGTTCGCCGGCCCGGTATAGAACGTCAGCTTCAACGAGTTCGACGGCGCCTTCAGAAACTCGTCTTCCCGGCCAATGAAGAACGAGACGAAGTCCTTCGGGAAAGGATCGTTGAGAAAGACGAGATCTCCCGTGCCCCAGGTAAGCACCTGCCGGCCGGCTCGAACGTCCAACCAGCTCACGGTCCGCAGCGTGACGCTGGCCAGCCGGATGTCACCATCGATCTCGTCGGCGACGCCGTCGGCGATGAGGTCGCCCTTGAACTCCAGGTCGACGCGGTCACTGAAGTAGGAAAGGTCGAGTCGGAAGCGCGCCTCGCCGAGAAGGAAGTCGTCCGATTGGACGGGGTCTTCCTTTACGCGATGGGCGAGGGCCCCCTCGGCGAAACCGTGTATCTCGACGGGTAGGCCTTCTTCCTCCCAGTCGTCGTCCTCCCAGCTAGTCTCTTCCTGCTGTTGCGCACGGCTCGTCCAGGGCAGAGTTAGGGTCATAGAGAAAATGGCGACGAGCCGTGCGGTTTGCCCATCGATCATCTGCTGGAGAACCACTGGCGCGGCGGGTTGCGAAGCGTCCGCTCGGTGAAGACGTCCTCCGGGATGCCCAGATCGTACTGGACATCGCGGAATTCGGCCACCGTATAACCGCCGGTACGTAGATCGGAGACTTTCATCTTGGTAACGGTAGGGTGTCCCCCGATCTCGCTGACCTCGAGCGCTTCGATGCGGCGATAGATTGCGCCCGTCTCATCGACGTACTCCATCTTCGAGGGAATAAAGGTCTCCTTGTCGATCGACACCGTCCAATGGCTGAACTCGACTGAACCCTTGTCCTTGGGTGTGTTCTTGACGATATAGAAATCCTCGGTCGTCTCGATGAGCTCGTGCTCGTCTTCTTCGATGCCGCGGCCAGAACCGTCCTCGTAGAAAAAGTGGGATCCCACGAAGCTGGTGCGTTTGTCAGCGCTGGCGATGCGTTTGACGAGATCCAAATCGGGAAGATACAGCCAGCGGTCGTCGTCTTTACCCACGTGCTTGTTGACCAAGAACACGGTGTTGCGGACGTCAGCCGGTCGGCTGAACAGGACCACGTAATCCTGATCGCCGCCGTCCGCGTGGTCGCGCCGTAGGACCGTGAATTGGCGAATTCGCTCTCCTCCTCCTTGGTCGGTGATGGTCATGCGAGCCTCCGCGCGCCCGTCATCGCCCACGTAATAGGCGGCAAGATTGGCTCGCTCTACAATCTCCTCCACGTCCGTCAGATCCTGGGCGGCGCGACCGGGCGTCGCCATCAGGGCAAGGGCTATGAAACTCAAAGCGGCTCTCGATATCATGTAAACCTCTTCTCTCAGGAAAATACTAACCTTCGGGGCTCGTCCCGGCGAAGAGCCGTGACTTCAAGGGGCTCATGGCGCCGGGAAGAAGAACCAACGTGACCAGACAGGATATGGTCATGATGGCGCAGAGAAAGAGTCCCACCGTGTTGTAGGGGACGAGCGGTGACAGGAGGAGCGGCAGGAAACCGACGGCTATGACGATGGCGTTTCGGGAGATGGCCCGTGCCGGCTCACTGAACATATGCCTTAGGGTTTTCTCCCAGTCGCCGGTTTCCTTGTGGGCGGCTCGGGCCCGCTCGAGGAAATGAATGGCAAAGTCGACGGATAGACCGAGCGTCAGCGAGCTGAGGACCGCCACCGGCATGTCGTAGTCCTTGCCGACCAGACCGATCAGACCGTAGATGAAGGTAATGGTCACCGAGAGCGGCAGCATGGCGAGCACGGCAAACCAGAAGGACCGAAAGAGGATCAGCATCATCACGAAGACGATCACGAAGCTTCCCAGCAGGGCGCGGAGCATGCCATTGACCATGTTGTGCTGCCACACGACGTTGAGATACGTGAGGCCCGCCCAATTCAGCGAAACGCCTTCCGGTAACCGATGCGACTGAAGGTATTGCTCGACCCGGTTGGTGACGCGGGTCATATCCCGGTTGTCGCCACTCTTCATCTGGAGCCATAGATTAGCCCCGCGGTAGTCGGACGTGATGAAGTGCCAGAGATCCTGCGGTCGGTGGGAGGACTCGTAGCTCAGAAGGGTTTGGGCCACGCCACCCGAGGTTTCCGGAATCGTGAAATGGGCCTG
>Ga0214472_10005145_pt1 | contig 13759 bp, 13 predicted proteins | sample RVTome_6_FD_207662 | JGI IMG/M metagenome (GOLD analysis project Ga0214472, IMG submission 207662) | Soil microbial communities from uranium-contaminated site in the Upper Colorado River Basin, Wyoming, United States - RVT140D175 | ecosystem: Environmental > Terrestrial > Soil > Contaminated >... | reverse complement strand
CGAGATTCGCGACCGAGTCATGAAAGCGCTTGAGACCGTGCAGCTAGAAACCATGGAGCGGCGCGACGCCACCCAATTATCCGGTGGTCAGCAGCAACGGCTGGCCCTGGCTCGAGCTCTAGTCGCTGAGCCGACAGTGTTACTGCTCGATGAGCCGCTGTCTAATCTCGATGCTCAGTTGCGCGGGGAGATGCGGATCGAGCTGCGGGAACTGCAGCGCCGCATTCGGATCACCACCTTGTATGTCACCCACGACCAGATCGAGGCCCTCTCCATGTCCAGTCAGATCGCGGTGCTGCGCGCCGGAAACATCTGCCAGATAGCCCCGCCGAAGGAAGTCTACCTCAACCCCAAAGGAAGTTTTGTCGCCAATTTTATGGGGGCGACCAATTTAATTGAGGGGCGATTGAGCGCCAATCACGATGTTCCTGTGGTAGAGACGGATATAGGAAATTTTCAATGCATTAAAGGCGACGAAGTCCGCGCCGGCGATTCCGTCTTGTTGGCGATCCAGCCAGTCAATGTGGTGCTGCACCAAAATCAAAGCGCCGGCGCCAATACCGTCAAAGGCAAAGTCGAGCTCACCGTTTTCTCCGGCGATTATCTGGACTGCCAGATCAGGGTAGGCTCCCATACGCTTTATACCAAACAGCATCCCACCGTTGAGGTGAGCCGTGGCCAAGAGGTTTATGTGGAGCTGCCGCCGGCACACTGCATAGCGGTCACCATGGACAGCGACAGCTAGGAAACAGCGCGCCCCAGGTGAGACATTGCCGCACTGCCACCAGGCGGCCCAGCGAATTTCCCGGCCGTTAGTTCGGCGCGCAGCCACATATCGTGCAATCATTCTTTTATTTTGACTCCGTTGGCGGGTGTATTGCCGTGAAATAATGCCGCTCTTGGGTTAGTTAAGAAATGGCACCTCGCCCAGCGACTGGCATTTGCATTGCGAAAATCGGCTTCAACCGGTTTGCGCCAGGAGTACCGGCTCTTCAGCTGCGTTCGAATGGCCACCGGCGCGGTACAAGGCTTGCCCATCAACCATCCTTGCCCTACCCCTTGAGCCGGGCTAACTTGACTCCGAGAATCTTTCATATTAGTTTGCTTTGAAACTTTTTCCTGAAAATATAATAATTTAGCAATCCCATTCATGTTTGAATCGCTAACCGACAAGCTCGAACTGACCTTTAAACGCCTACGCGGTCAGGGAAAGATCACCGAGACCAACATCGACGACGCGCTGCGCGAGGTCCGCCTGGCCTTGCTGGAGGCCGATGTGCATCTCCAAGTCGTCAAGACTTTTCTCGAATCCGTCAAAACCAAGGCGATGGGTCAGGAGGTGCTCCAAAGCCTATCCCCGGAGCAGCAATTCATTGGCGTGGTGCGTGACGAGTTGAGCCAATTATTGGGCGGCGATTACCGCGAACTCGATCTTAAGACTGCGCCGCCGGTGGTGATCATGCTCGTCGGCCTGCAAGGTTCCGGTAAGACCACCACGCTGGCAAAACTGGCGCGTTATCTGAAGAGAGAAAAAAAGCGCTCGCCCTATCTCGTGCCCGCCGATGTTTACCGCCCGGCGGCCATCGAGCAATTAAAGATTCTCGGCAACGAACTCGAGCTGCCGGTCCATGACACCGACCCGAAGCTTTCCCCGGTGACGATCTGCCAACGCGCCTTGGAAGAGGCCAAGAAAAAATTCTGCGACGTCCTGCTGATTGATACCGCCGGCCGATTGCATATTGACGATGAGTTGATGCAAGAGCTGACGGCCATCAAAGACGCCGTGCGGCCGCATCAGATCCTGTTCGTCGCCGACTCGATGACGGGCCAGGACGCGGTCAATCAAGCACTCGGCTTCGACGGCAAGCTCGGTCTAAGCGGCATTATTTTAACCAAACTTGACGGTGACGCCCGCGGTGGCGCGGCGTTGTCGATTCGCCAGATGGTCGGCAAGCCGATTTTGTTCTCCGGTATTGGTGAAAAACTCGATGCTTTGGAACCCTTCTATCCCGACCGGCTGGCATCGCGCATTTTGGGCATGGGTGATGTGCTCTCGCTGATCGACAAGGTGCAGCAAAATGTCGAGCAAAAAGAAACCGAGCGCTTACAGCAAGCATTTCAGAAGCAGCAGTTTACGTTAGAAGAATTTCAGTTGCAGCTGCAGCAAATCAAGCGCATGGGACCGGTCGGCGGCTTGTTGGAAATGATCCCCGGCGGCAAGAAGCTGGCATCCCAAGTCGATGCCGAGAAGGCCGAGAAAGAACTCAAACGCGTCGAGGCGATTATCAATTCGATGACGGTCCAGGAACGACGCAATCCGGCGATCCTCAACGGCAGCCGGCGGCGGCGCATCGCCTCGGGCAGTGGCACCACCGTCACCGACATCAACCGCTTAATGAAACAGTTCCTCGAAATGAAAAAAATGATGCAACGGGTCAGCAAGCTGGGCGCCAAATCGCTGCTCAGCAGAATGCCCAACCCGTTTAACTGAAGGAGAAGCAAAAAATGAGCGTAACCATTCGCATGAGCCGGCACGGCGCGAAGAAGAAGCCTTTTTACCGCATCGTCGTCAGCGACCGGCGCTTCCCGCGCGACGGCCGCTACCTCGAGCAGGTCGGCACCTACGATCCGAGGGCAAGAGCCGGCGGTGTCAAGCTCGATCGGGACAAGATCGACTCATGGATCAAAAAAGGCGCTAAACCGTCGCAGACCGTTTCCGAGCTGATCAAGAAAGAAAAGAAAGCCAGTTAGTTGACGAGCCGCGCGCGATGAAGGAGCTGGTTCGATACTTGGCGAGAGCCCTGGTGAACAATCCCGACGCCGTCGAGGTCAAGGAATCCGAAAGTGACGGCGCCTCGGTGATTGAGATCAAAGTCGCCAAGGAAGATCTTGGCCGAATCATCGGCAAACAAGGGCGCACGGCGAAGTCGATCCGCACCCTGGTCAACGCCGTGGCGTCCCGCGACAATCGTCGAGTCGTTGTCGAAATCGTCGAGGAAAACTGATTTCTTCGACCCTGAAGCCGATGGCCGAACCGTTAGTTCCCCTCGGTGAATTCGTCGCCACCCATGGCCTCGACGGCTGGCTCCGGCTCAATCCCTTCAACCCGAATAGCGACACATTGTCGCCGGGCCTGGCAGTGTGCCTGGAGAAACTCGGCGGTCGGTCAATCCATGAAATTGAGTCGAGCAAGCCGCACAAGAAGCAGTTTCTGATTAAGCTACGCGGTGTCGATCACATCGATGGCGCGCAGCGACACATCGGGGCAACGCTGCTGGTCGACGAGACCGCCCTCGCCGCATTGGCAGCCGGACAATACTACCAATACCAAGTCATTGGCTTCCAAGTGGTCGATGTCGACGGCCGGGTCATCGGCACAGTGGTTTCGACGCTATCGACCGCCGGCGGTGGGCTTTACGTCGTCCGAGGACCGACCAAGGAACATCTGATCCCTGCGGTTAAAGAGATCATCGAGAAAGTTGACTTCGCGGCAATGAAATTGGTGATCAACCCACCGGACGGGTTGTTGGATTTGTAACTGCATCGAAGCGCGCAAGCTCATGATTAAGTTCACCGTCATCACCATTTTTCCCCAGATGCTCGAATCCGCGCTCGGCCACAGCATCCTGAAGAAGGCCCAGGAGAAGGGCTTAATTGGCATCGAGCCGGTAGACCTGCGCGACCACACCAGTGACCGCCATCATATGACCGATGACTATCCCTACGGCGGCGGCCATGGCATGGTGATGAAGCCTGAGCCGCTGGTCGCGGCGATCGAAGCGGTGCGACGGCGAAACCCCAACGCGCGGGTCATCTTGCTCTCACCCCAAGGCCGGGGGTTCACGCAGAGCGAAGCGCAACGCCTGGCCCAGGAGCAGGAGCTCGTACTGATTTGCGGCCGTTACGAGGGCATCGACGAACGGGTTAAGTCCTTTGTTGACGAGGAAATTTCCATCGGCGACTATACCCTTAGCGGCGGCGAACCGGCCGCGAACGTCATCATCGACGCGGTCGCGCGCCTGATTCCGGGAGTGCTCGGCAATGAAGCTTCCGCGCTCGACGAATCGTTTTGCAATGGTCTGCTCGAATACCCGCAGTACACCCGCCCGGAAGACTTTCGCGGCCTGAAGGTTCCCGACGTGTTGCTCTCTGGCGACCATCAACGGATTAAACAATGGCGCCATGCCCAAAGCATCGAGCTCACCCGCGCGCGCCGGCCCGACTTGCTAGCCAAGGCTGGGCTAGAGACAAAGAATTCTCAGCCGGCCGCGCCAAAGGCCGCCGTCTATCTCGCGCTGCTACATTACCCGGTGTACGACAAAAACCACCAAGTCGTGACCGCAGCGGTCACCAACATGGACATCCACGACATCGCCCGCTCCGGCCGTACCTACGGTGTGCGCGGCTTTTACGTGGTCACGCCGGTTAGAGCGCTGCAAAAATTGGCATTGAAAATCATCGACCACTGGGAAACCGGCCACGGTAGCCGCTACAACGTGACGCGCAAACAGGCCCTTGAGATCGCCCGGATCGCCAGCTCCTTAGATGATGCGCTGATCGACATCGAGCGCGAAGCCGGCGAAAAGCCGGCCCTGGTCGTCACTTCGGCTCGCTCCACCGCAAACCGCATCTCTTTCAACACACTGCAATACATGTTAAATAACACAACTCGGCCCTTTCTCATCCTCTTCGGTACGGGATGGGGCCTGACAGAAACCGTATTTTCACAATCAGACTACGTTCTGGACGCGATCGAGGGCTACACCGATTATAACCATCTCTCGGTGCGCTCGGCGGCGGCGATTGTTTTGGATCGACTGATGGCACGGCAATCATGAAAAATAGGAGTTACTGATGAATATCGTCGATGGATTGGAAGCCCAGCAGTCAAAACCGGTAGTGCCCGCGGTCCGCCCAGGGGAAACCGTGCGTGTCCATATCAAGGTTGTCGAAGGCGAAAAAGAACGGACTCAGGTCTTCGAAGGCATCGTGATTGGGATGTCGGGGAGCGGCAGCCGCGCCAATTTTACTGTGCGCAAGATTTCCTATGGCGTCGGTGTCGAGCGAATATTTCCGCTTCATTCACCACGCATCGACAAGGTCGAAGTGGTATCGCGCGGCAAGGTTCGCCGCGCCAAGCTCTACTTCTTGCGTGAACGGTCCGGCAAAGCGGCACGCCTAGTCAACCAAGACAGGTAAAAGCCGACGCCTGCGCGGGTTAGCCGCTGCCAAGGATTCGACCTTCTCCTTCAAAAACCGCTCCTGGGTGAACTCGCAATTCGGCGGCGCGGGCTTCGCCTTTGAAATAGCCGCCGGGCAGCACTTCGAAGCACGCCATCGCTTGAACCGAGCCGACCAGTCTACCTTCTAACTGTACCTGGCGCGCCGAAATATGCGCATCCACCCGGGCATTGCAGCCGATGACAAGCAAATCCGTCGATTTGATTTCACCGGTAAAGTTGCCATCGATCTTTACCGGCAAGCTGTAGCTTAGCTTTCCGGAAATCGACGAGTTGGCGAACAGCACCGTGCGCGGCGCTCCCCCCTGGACCAAGCCGCCGTTTTCTTTGTCAGGCATCTCACTCATGGCAATTGGCAATTCCGTCAAAACCGCAAGATCGTATCGTCATGCGCCGAACGAAAGACAAAGCGCATTACCGTAGCTTGTAGTTTTCGCGGCTGACGCAGATTTTCAGGGTCGCTACTCATCAGCGATCGCGTTCCATGAGGAAATCTTAGCGCACCCCGAAGATCACCCGGGACACGGAGAATTCGGCTCGCTGAAACTCCCAACTGCGATTCCTTCCTCGTGGACATTGTATTTCGTTTTTGCTTGCGGCGCCACCACGTTAGGTTCTTTGTGCTCCATACACTATTCTGCTTCAGTTGCGACTCTATCGCGCTGTGCTAGCATGCGGCCATGGATCTTTTCGCTGCGCCGAGTGGTCCGCCCAAGTCGGCCATACAACCGCTCGCCGAACGAATGCGGCCGCGTACGCTGACGGAATTCGTCGGCCAAGAACATCTGCTCGGTCCAGGCAAGCTCTTACGCGGCTTGGCCGGTGCCGGCAGACTGCGCTCGCTGATTCTCTGGGGACCGCCCGGCAGCGGTAAAACGACTCTGGCGCAAATCATCGCCGATTCGGCGGGCGCCGCGTGCGTGCATTTTTCCGCCGTCACTTCGGGTGTCAAAGACTTGAAAAGGGTCATCCAGGAAGCCGAGCAAATGCAGCGCCTCGGCAAAGCCACGGTGCTGTTCGTCGACGAAATCCACCATTTCAACAAAACCCAGCAGGACAACTTTCTGCCCCATGTCGAGCGCGGCACGCTGATCCTGATCGGCGCGACCACGGAAAACCCTTCTTTTGAAGTGATTTCTCCGCTGCTCTCGCGCTGCCAGGTGCTGGTGCTCAAGATGGTGTCGGCGGAAAACATGGCGCTGATCATCGACCGCGCGATCACCGATCGGGAACGCGGCTTAGGCAAGCTTGCGCTATCCATAACGCCAGATGGGCGGGAGTTTTTGTTGCGCCAAGCTCAGGGCGACTGCCGGGTGGCGCTCAATGCGCTCGAAAATGGCGCTGCGCTAGCCGAGTTGAACGGGCAAAAAGAAATCTCTCTTGCCCAGCTCCAAGAAGCGCTGCAGAAAAAGCCGCTGCACTACGACAAGGCCGGCGAGGAGCATTACAACGTCATCTCGGCATTCATCAAAAGCATGCGCGGCAGCGACGCTGACGCGGCGCTTTACTGGATGATGCGCATGCTCGAGGCCGGCGAAGATCCTCTGTTTGTCGCCCGGCGCATGGTGATTTTCGCCGCCGAGGACATCGGCAACGCCGATCCGCGCGCGCTGCAAGTCGCCGTCGCGGCAAAGGACGCCGTGCATTTCGTCGGCCTGCCGGAGGGCCGAATACCGCTGGCACAAGCGGTCGCCTACTTGGCCACGGCGCCGAAGTCGAACGCAGCGTACAAAGCCATGCTCGCCGCAGCAGCAGATGTCGAAGCGCATGGCGCGCTTGCCGTGCCGATGCATTTACGCAACGCGCCGACCGACTTGATGAAGCACCTGGGCTACGGCAAAGACTACAAGTACGCGCATGACTATGAAGGCCGCATCGCCGACCAAGAACACTTGCCCCAAGAACTCCACGGCAGAAAATATTATGCGCCGAGCGATGCCGGCTACGAAAAACAACTCAAGGAACGGCTAAAATTCTGGGACGAAACGAAGAAGAAAAAGCAAGAGTAATGGCCATTGGGTGATTCTAAACTTCATCAAGGTGCGAAGTGTCTGGATCTCGCATTCGGAGGCGTGCTCCCCTATTCGCTCACTCCCATCAAATCGAGCAAGAACAGATACGAGAACGCGGTCTCACGATAGCGGCGAAAGCGTCCCGAAGCGCCGCCGTGACCGGCGTCCATGTTGGTTTTTAACAGCAAACGGTTGTTGTCGGTCTTGAGCCCGCGCAGCTTGGCCGCCCACTTGGCCGGCTCCCAATACTGCACTTGGGAGTCATGTAAACCAGCGGTGATGAGCATGGCTGGGTAGTTTTGTTTCTCAACGTTATCGTACGGAGAGTAAGACAGCATGTAGTCGTAAAACTGCTTGTCGTTGGGATTACCCCACTCGTCGTACTCTCCTGTGGTCAGTGGAATCGACGGGTCCAACATGGTCGTCACGACGTCGACGAACGGCACTTCAGCGACCATCCCTTTGAACAAATCCGGCCTCAGGTTGCTTACCGCGCCGATCAGCAGGCCGCCGGCGCTTCGGCCCATGGCGAAAAGTTTTTCCTTGTTGGTAAAGTTCTCGCGAATCAAAAATTCCGCGCAGGCGATAAAGTCAGTGAACGAATTTCTCTTGTTGAGCAGCTTGCCACTTTCATACCACTGGCGGCCAAGCTCCTGACCGCCGCGAACATGGGCTATCGCGAACACGAAGCCGCGGTCAACCAAGCTCAAGCGCGGCGAAGCGAACGCGGCGTCGATACTTAAGCCGTAGGAACCGTAGCCATAAAGCAGAAGCGGATTTTGACCGTCGCGCTTGAGCCCTTTGCGATAAAGAATCGACAAGGGGATTTCCGTGCCGTCCGTCGCCGTCGCGTGCAAACGATCGGTAACGTAATTGCTGGAATCAAACCCGCCCAGCACCTCTTCCCGCTTCAACAGCGTCCGCGCACCCGCGTTCATCTGGTAATCGTAGATCGACAGCGGCGTCTTCATCGAGGTGTACTCAAAGCGCAGCGTCGCGGTATCGAACTCCGGATTGGCGCCGAGATGGACACGATAGGCGGGCTCATCGAATTGCAGATAGTGAGCCGTGCCCTCCCAGGGCAGGACGCGAATTTGCGCGAGCCCTCGAGACCGCTCTTCGACGACTAAATGGTTTTTAAAAAGCTCGAATTCACCGAGATAAACGTCTTCGCGATGCGGAATAATTTCTTGCCAATGCTCCCGGCCCGGCCGCTCCACCGGCGTTTCCATCAGGCGAAAGTTCTTCGCCGCACTGTTGGTTCGGATGATGAAACGATCTTGGCAATGATCGATGTGATATTCATGCAGTCGTTCGCGGCCTAGAAAGAGTTTGAGTTCGCCTGCCGGATCGTCGGCGTCGAGATAGCGGTACTCTTGGCTAACCGTCTGCGCCGCTACGATCATCAAGAACCTTTTCGACTTTGTCTTGAAAATAAACGTGCTATAAGTCTCGTCGTCCTCCTGATAAACGAGCTGATCTTCAGCCGGGTCAGTGCCAAGGTGGTGGCGCCAGATCTGGTACTGGCGCAGCGTGATTTCGTCCTGCTTGGCATAAAACAACGTCTTGTCGTCGTTGGCCCAGACGAGATTATCGCCGACGTTGGCGATGACGTCAGGAAGCATTTTGCCAGTGCTTAATTGCTTGACGTAGGCGCTATAAATTCTCCGCCCGACGGTATCCACCGCATACGCCAGCAGGTCTTGTCCCGTGCTAACGGTCCATGCGCCTACGGCAAAAAACTCATGACCCTCGGCCAAGGCATTGCCGTCGAGCATGATTTCTTCCGGCTCATCCAACGACCCGCGCTTGCGTGCATAGATCGCGTACTCTTTGCCATCTTCGTAACGCGTGTAGTAAAAGTAATCGGCGAGCCGGTACGGCACCGACATATCCGTCTTTTTGAAGCGCGCCTTGATCTCCTCAAACAACTTTTCTTCGAAGCCGCGCACAGGTGCCGTCTCTTTGGCGGCATGCTCGTTCTGCTCGTTTAAATGCCGGATGACGTCAGGATTGTCCCGCTCGCGTAGCCAATAATAATCGTCCACCCGCACCTGGCCGTGGATCTCAAGCCGGGCTGGAATTTTTTTGACCATTCGGAGCATCCATTTGTGTCGATTTGTTGGTGCCGTGATTTCAGAATATTTCAGCAACGGATTCTAAGCGAATTTCGCGAAGCTTCGGAGCCTCACCGCATTGCTCCACGGCGCAAGCAGCACGGTCGACATTAAACATTGACCAAGCGGTCGATCGCTTGGGCACTCGACCAGGGCATCGGTACGAAACGGGTGGAAACCGGCGCTGTGGACGAGCCGATTTTCACTGGCTTTGCCTCACCTCATCCACCTCGGTCCCCCGCACCCAGCCGATCGCATCGCTCTGGGTCCGAACCATATACCAAGACTCGCCGGCGCCGGAGACCTTACCGAGGGGAACGACTTCGTCCTGAGCCGGTAGCTTAGCGACCGCTTCCGAGAACGGGTCTTGGCGAGAGCGCACAATCAAAGCGCCGCCCTTGGCGCGCAGCGCGCTTGGCAACGGCCTAGAGGGCTCGAGAGCCATCGACCCGACGGGACGGGCACTATCATTCTCGCCAATCAACTTGCGAAAGACCTCGACCACATCCCGGGTCGCCCAATCCCGCGCCCCGGACGTCATGCCAATAGCATTGCCACTGCCATCAATCAAATAAGTCATCGGAATACCGTAAACACGATAGGCGGCAGACACCCGGCCGTCGCTATCCAAGGGGGTCGGAAAATTCAGTCCATGAGTCCGCATAAAGCTGGTCACCTGTGCCGCGCTTTCTTTTTGATTGATCGCCAAAAGAGAGAAGCCCTGTCCACCGAAATTGCGGCTCAAGTTTTCCATCGACGGCATCTCGTCACGGCAAGGGCCGCACCAGGTGGCCCAAAAATTAAGCAGCACCAAACTGCCTCGATAGCTGGCCAAGCTCACAGTGCCACCGCCGATATCGCGCAAGCTGAAGTCCGGCGCCTTGCTCATGGCCGGCTTGGTTAGGCCGATTGATTTGAGCAAATCAGCGGGGCCATTGGTCGGTTTCACTTGCGCCATCGATCCTACCGGCACGCCCAGCGTCGCGGCAACTAACAGCACCCATCGTAGTTGGCGGTGTCGTCGGTTCATCGAACTCGCTCCAATCCTTTGAATCTCAATATTCCCCGCAGCTTCCTGCGGGCACAATCAAATGGGGTTTCCAAAGGGGAGCAAGCATCCCCTTTGGTCGCGTGCTGGGTTAATACCCCGCTCGTGAAATGCCTTGTCGATTATTGTAAAGCTCATACCCAATTACCACAAATCTGTCTTAATCTCCCTAGCAGGTTGGCCGACGCGTTGACAGCGCAGCCGACCCTAGTTACTCTCAGGGGCATCCTTGAACCATGAGATCACAGCGTACGACATCCCGCCTATCGCTAGTTTTCTTGCTGGCGACCTGGCTGATTGATTTCCCGGCTTACGGCCAAACCGCGCAAAAGGCCATCGTCTTAGCATGGGACGGCACGGTGCCGGCATTCGTCCAAGAGATGTTGCGAGGCGGCAAATTGCCCAACTTGGCAAAGCTGATCGCCGGCGGCGCGTTCGGCGACGATGTCATGGCCGGTTTTCCGTCTAAAACCGCACCGGGATTTGCCTCGCTCATGACCGGCGCACCGCCGCGCATAACCGGCATTGGCGGCAATCGTGTACCGCGCGCACCGCGCAATCAATTTACCATCTTGGAAAGTTTACCCGGTTTTGCCGGCGCGCCGCTCAACGCCGAACCGATTTGGGCTAGCGCACAACGCGCCGGCAAGAAAGCCGTGGTATCGCATATTCCATCCTTTGCCGAAGAGCAGTCGGGGCAGGTGGTCAGATTCGCCGGCTACGAGTTGATCGCAGGCCGAGACGGCATCGTCACCCGCCGCGCCCTGCAACCTCAAGGACAAAGTCGTTGGGCCAATCCGCCGCCGAGCGGTGCACCGGCGCGCGAATTTACATTCACCATCGGTGCAGCGACTTTTTTTGGCCTACTCATCGACGACCCGGCGGACGCGCAGCAGGGCTATGACACGGTGGTGATTAGCGACAGCCGGGACGGCGAGCAAATCCGAACGCGGCTTAAAGCGGCATCCCCAGCCCCCGGCGGCGAACTGTTCTGGAGCCAGCCGATCCGGGTTAAAATAAACGACAACCGGGAAGGGAGCGTCTATTTTCGTCTTTTCGATCTGCAACCCGACGGCAGCGATTTTTTCCTCTACCACACCCGGCTCGTGCGCGCTCTCGATCTACCCGCCACGGCCGCTGCCAGCCCCACGGTGCGCACCTTCGTCGGCAATGGCGCCGCGATTCTCTATCAAACCGGAGGGCTCGGTCAAACCATCGCCCATGGAGGCGATGGCGGCGCCGAAGCGCGCTATCTGGAAACCATGCGGTTTGCCCAGCATCAATTGATCGAGACCAATCGTTGGGCCATCGAAAACTTACCTTGGGATTTATTTCTTGCCTATACACCCTTTCCTGACGAGGCTGAGCACGCCTGGCGTGGCCTTTTAGATACCACCCTGCCAACCTATCGCCAGGAGACCGCCGACAAGGTCCGGCCATTTTTGGAACAGGTGTACCGCTCTTGCGACGAACATCTCGGCTTTTTGCTCGCCAAGCGCCCCGCCAACGCGATCTTTGCGTTGATCTCGGATCATGGGCTACAGGGAATTTATAAACGAGTCGCGCTCAATCTTGCGCTACGCAAAAACGGCCTGCTCACCGTCGACGCTCAAGGACGGGTCAACCTGGCGAAAACCAAAGTGCTCTATCCGACGCTCAATGGCGGCTACCTGATGATCAATTCAACCGAGCGCAAGAACGGTATCGTGTCACACCCAGAGCGTGGTGAACTGGTGCAAAAGATCAGGGAGATTCTGCTCGCGCTCCGAGACGGCGAGCGCCAAGTGGTTGCGGCGGTGATCGACGCCGAGGCTCAAGGCGAATTGAGAGGGATCGGCGGCGAAACTGGCGGTGATCTCTACATCGAGCTGGCGCAAGGCTACGATTTCGACGCGCGCTTGGGTGCGCCAAACTTGATAACCGAAGTTGCGCCCCTGGGAGTTCACGGCGCCAATCCCGAGCAGGCTGCCATGCGTACGCTCATGATCTTCAGCGGCCCCGGCATTCGAGCCGGACAAAAGCTCAAAGACCCGCGCCTCATCGATTTCGCCCCAACACTCGGCTGGCTGCTCAATCTTCCCAAGCCTAAGGACGCCACCGGCCGCGTGCTGTACGAAGCCTTCAGCGCGCGTTGACGGTGTTGCGCCACTGTGGCGCGACGACATCGAGAAGGGCATCTTCGAACGATAGAGTGCAAAAATATCCGCGTGATGGAGTGCTGGAATGGTGGGTTTCGTCCGAGCCCCGGCAGTCCACCGCCCCATTCCTTCACCCGAATTCCGCAATTGACCCAGTGGCGCTCGCTGAGCGAGGTACGATCCTGGAGTCGTGAAGACACCCAAGCGTACCGTTGTAAAGGCTTTTTTTCGCCTTTGGTGCCCAGCTTATTTTCACGCGCGGGAAATTAGTAAAGCATCTCTAATCGTTGCCCACTTAGGGGCAGAGACCCGTTGTCTTAACGACGGCAGGATCGCGCCTGGCTCAGCGATTCGAATATCAACTGGGCATTCGGGTCCAATGCTCTAGCCGGTTGTGGCTCCGGACTACCTTGGGCTTCAAATTACCAGGGAAGACATATAGAATCGCAAATAAGGATTTCCCCATGGCAGAGCCAACTCATCTTATTCTAACCGCAGTGGGCCCCGATCGCGTTGGTTTGGTCGAGAAAATTGCCCAGATCATCGCCCGTCACGACTGCAACATCGAAGACAGCAAGATGGCGGTCTTCTGCGGTGAATTTGCGATCATTGCGCTGATCAGCGGCGAGCCGGACCGCTTAAGCGAGATCGTCGGCGACTACCGTGCCATCGAAGCAGAAACCGGACTAACCATTGCGACAAAAACTCCCGCCACTCGACCGGTAACGCAAAATTTTCTGCCCTATAAGCTCACCGCTTCGTGCATGGATCATCCCGGCATCGTTTACCGAATCAGTAACCTGCTCAGCAATCTGGGTGTCAACATCGAATCGATGGAAACCAAAACCTACGCGGCGCCCGTCAGCGGCACAGCGATTTTCCAGCTCGAAGCCGATCTCGCGGTGCCGACGCGAACCAATATCCAGCAACTGCGTGAACGATTCGCGGAGATTCAGCGGGAAGAGAATATCGATATCGATTTGGCGGCGGTAAAAAGCTAAGACCAAGAAACACGAGTTCCAATCGTTCAAACAGTTCAAGCCGTTCAAATCGTGTCGGACGAAGAATCAGGGGACTGGCAACTTTTCAATTAAACGAAGCCACTTCGCGGGCGGGGATTTAACCCCGCCGCTATCTAATTATCGCAAAGTGGATGCTCGCCCCCTTTGGAAACCCCATAATTTTGTGCCCGCCTCAAGAGGCG
>Ga0214472_10005143_pt1 | contig 13761 bp, 11 predicted proteins | sample RVTome_6_FD_207662 | JGI IMG/M metagenome (GOLD analysis project Ga0214472, IMG submission 207662) | Soil microbial communities from uranium-contaminated site in the Upper Colorado River Basin, Wyoming, United States - RVT140D175 | ecosystem: Environmental > Terrestrial > Soil > Contaminated >... | reverse complement strand
GTATTCGAGGGCAGGACCACCGGCACGCCGATCGCGCTGCTCATCCGCAACGTCGACGCGCGCAGCAAGGATTATTCGAAGATCAAGGACCTGTTCCGGCCGGGGCACGCCGACTACACCTATCTCCAGAAGTACGGCGTGCGCGACTACCGCGGCGGCGGGCGGCAATCGGCGCGCGAGACCGCGGTGCGGGTCGCGGCGGCGGCGATCGCGAAGAAGTGGTTGCGCGAGAAATACGGCGTCACGGTCCGGGGCTGCATGGCGCAGCTCGGCCCGATCGAGATCCCGTTCAAGTCGTGGGACGCGGTAAGCGGAAATCCTTTTTTCGCGGCCAATGCCGAGATCGTGCCGCAGCTCGAGGAATTCATGGACCGGCTGCGCAAGTCGGGAGACTCCTGCGGCGCGCGCATCACCACGGTCGCCTCGGGCGTTCCGGTGGGCTGGGGCGAGCCGGTGTACGACAAGCTCGACGCCGAACTCGCCTATAACATGATGAGCATCAACGCGGTGAAGGGCGTCGAAATCGGCGCCGGCTTCCGCGCGGTCACGCAGAAGGGCACCGAGCACTCCGACGAGATGACGCCGCAGGGATTTCTCTCCAACAACGCGGGCGGCATCCTGGGCGGCATTTCGACCGGTCAGGACATCGTGGTGAACGTCGCGGTGAAGCCCACCTCCAGCATTCGCCTTCCGCGACGCACGATCGACCAGGCGGGCCAGCCCACCGTGATCGAAACCCACGGCCGGCACGATCCGTGCGTCGGCATCCGCGCGACGCCGATCTGCGAGTCGATGATGGCGCTGACGCTGATCGACCACGCGCTGCGCCACCGTGCCCAGAACGCCGACGTCTCGTGCGGGACGCCGCGCATCGCGGCGCAGGCGCCGGCCGAAATGGTCGCCAAGCTGCGCGCCGCCGCGGCGGTCGAGAATCCCGATCCCGACGAGGCGTAGCCCGCCTCGCATGGTCGTGCTCCCCCACCGGCAGCTCGCCGGGTTCTACTTCTTCTATTTCGCCTGGGTCGGCGCCTTCGCGCCGTTCTTCAGTATCTATCTCGACGCCACCGGCCTCTCGCCCGTGGAAATCGGCGTGGTCATGGCCCTGCCGCAGGTGACCCGCATCGTCGCGCCGCATCTGTGGGGCTGGCTCGCGGACGAGAGCGGCCGGCAGGTTCTCCTGGTGCGCGCCGCCGTGCTCGCGGGAACCGTGTGCTGGCTCGGCCTGTTTGCGTCCACGGAGTTCCTGTGGATCTGCGCGGTGGTGCTGGCGGCGGGGTTTTTCCTGAGTGCGGCGCTGCCGCTGGTGGAGGCGACGACGCTGACCCACCTCGGGGAGCACACCGGCCGCTACGGCGCGATCCGGTTGTGGGGATCGATCGGCTACATCGTCGCGGTGGTTGGAGTGGGCTACGCGCTCGACTTCTTCCCGGTGCGCGCGCTGCTGTGGATCGTTGCCGCCTCGCTGCTGGGCACCCTCTTGTCCGCGTTCCTGGTTCCCGACGCGCGGCAGCCCGATCCGGCCGCGGACCGGGAGCCGATCGGGCACATCCTGAAACAGCCTGCCGTCGTCGCGCTGATCGCGGCCTGCGCCCTGATGGCGGTGGCGCACGGGCCGTACTACACGTTCTACTCGATACACCTCGTGGACCATGGCTACAGCAAGGGCTTGACCGGCTGGCTGTGGGCGCTCGGCGTCGTCTGCGAGATCGCGATCTTCCTGTGGCTGCCGCGCCTCTACGCGGCGTTCACGCTGCGCGGCATCCTCATCGCGAGCTTTGCGTTGGCGGCGGCGCGCTTCCTCCTCATCGGCTGGGGCGCCGGGAGCCTCGGCCTCCTGCTGCTGGCCCAAACGCTGCACGCGGCGAGCTTCGGCTCGTTTCATGCCGCGGCGATCGGCATGGTCCACCAGCGCTTCCGCGGCCGGCATCAGGCGCGGGGCCAGGCCATCTACGGCAGCCTCACATTTGGTGTCGGCGGCACGCTGGGCTCGCTCGCGAGTGGCGCCCTGTGGGATCCCGCCGGGCCGGAGCTCACGTTTTCGGCCGCGGCCGCCTGCGCACTTTGCGGCATGCTGCTCATCATCTGGAAGCTCGAACCGGCGCGCCGCGTCCGGCCTCTGTCGTGAACTTAAGCCGTGTGCAATAATCCAAGGATTCCATAAGGTTACGCGACAAATGACGGCCCGGACCCTGTACGACAAGCTGTGGGACAGCCACGTTGCGCACGTGGAGCAGGACGGCACGACGCTGCTCTACGTCGATCGCCATCTCGTGCACGAGGTCACCAGCGCGCAGGCGTACGAGGGATTGAAGCTCGCCGGCCGCAAGCCGTGGCGCGTGGATTCCATCGTCGCGACCGCCGACCACAACACGCCGACCCGCAACTGGGACAGGGGCATCGCGGGCATCGCGGACCCCGTCTCACGGCTGCAGGTCGAGACGCTCGACCGGAACATCAAGGAAACCGGCGCGCGGGCCTATTTCCCATTCCTCGACCGGCAGCAGGGCATCGTGCACGTGATCGGGCCGGAGCAGGGCGCGACGCTGCCCGGCATGACGGTGGTCTGCGGAGATTCGCATACCAGCACGCACGGCGCGCTGGGCTGTCTCGCATTCGGCATCGGCACCAGCGAAGTCGAGCACGTGCTCGCCACGCAGTGCCTGGTGATGAAGAAGACGAAGAGCATGAATATCGTGGTCGACGGCACGCTCGGCAGAGGCGTCTCCGCCAAGGACATCATCCTCGCGATCATCGGGAAGATCGGCACGGCAGGAGGCACCGGCCATACCATCGAGTACACCGGCGAGGCGATCCGCGCGCTCTCGATAGAGGGCCGCATGACCCTCTGCAACATGTCGATCGAAGCGGGCGCGCGCGCCGGCATCGTGGCGGTGGACGAGAAGACGATCGAATACGTGAAGGGCCGCCCGCTGGCGCCCAAGGGCGCGATGTGGGACCGCGCGGTGGCTTACTGGCCGACGCTCGCGAGCGACCCCGGCGCCCGATTCGACAAGGTGGTGAGGCTGGACGCGGGGAGCATCGAGCCCCAGGTCACCTGGGGCACGAACCCGCAGATGGTGACGACGGTCGGCGGCAGGGTGCCCGATCCCGCGCAGGAAACGGATCCGGTGCAGCGCGAATGGATCGAGCGCGCGCTGAAGTACATGGATCTCAAGCCGAACACCCCGATCACGGAGATCCGGCCGGACAAGGTGTTCATCGGCGCCTGCACCAATTCGCGGATCGAGGACTTGCGGGTTGCGGCGCAGGTGGTGAAGGGCAGGAAAATAGCGGCCAACATCAAGCTCGCGATCGTGGTGCCGGGCTCCGGCCTGGTCAAACAGCAGGCGGAGAAGGAGGGTCTCGACCGGATTTTCACGGCGGCCGGCTTCGAATGGCGGGAGCCGGGCTGCTCGATGTGCCTCGGCATGAACGACGATCAACTGTCGCCCGGCGACCGCTGTGCCTCGACGTCGAACCGCAACTTCGAAGGGCGGCAGGGTCCCGGGGGCAGGACCCACCTGGTGAGTCCGGCGATGGCCGCAGCCGCGGCCATCGCGGGTCATTTCGTTGACGTTCGCAGCTTCAACTGACGGAGGCGATCATGAAGCGCATCGCAATCTGGCTGGTGGTCATCTGGGCCGTTGCCCTGACGGGGTGCGAAACCATGAAGGGGCTCGGGAAGGACATGGAAAAGGCCGGCGAGGCGATCCAGAAGAAGGCCGACCGCTAGGAGCCCCATGGAAAAGTTCGTCCGCAAGGAGGGATTGGTCGCGCCGATGGACCGCGCCAATGTTGACACCGACTCGATCATCCCCAAGCAGTACCTGAAGTCGATCAAGCGCACGGGTTACGGCCAGAACCTGTTCGACGAGTGGCGCTACCTCGACCACGGCGAGCCCGGCATGGACCACTCCCGGCGCCCGCTCAACCCGGATTTCGTGCTGAACCTGCCGCGCTATCGCGGCGCCACCGTGCTCCTCGCACGCGAGAATTTCGGCTGTGGCTCCTCGCGCGAGCACGCGCCCTGGGCGCTGCTGCAATATGGTTTCCAGGCCATCATCGCGCCGAGCTTCGCCGACATCTTCCACAACAACAGCCTGAAGAACGGGCTGCTGCTGATCCGGCTCGACTCGAAGATCGTGGACCGGCTGTTCAACGAGGTCCACGGCACCGCGGGCTATCGGCTCGCGGTGGATCTCGAGGCCCAGACGGTGACCACCCCCGGCGGCGAGCGCTTCGGGTTTGACATCGATCCGTTCGCCAAGCATTCCCTCCTGAACGGTCTGGATGAGATCGGGCTCACGCTCAAGCACGCGGACAAGATCCGGACGTTCGAGGCGCAACAACGCGAGCGCCAGCCCTGGCTGTTTGGCTAGGATGAAGATCGCGGTTCTTGCGGGTGACGGCATCGGGCCGGAGATCGTCGCACAGGCGGTGAAAGTCCTGAAGGCGCTGGCGCGCGACGGGCTCAAGCTCGAGCTGGAGGAAGCGCCGTTCGGCGGCGCGGGCGTGGACGCTCACGGCGATCCCCTGCCAGAGCCGACGCTCGGGCTTGCGCGCGCCGCGGACGCGGTGCTGTGCGGCGCGGTCGGCGGGCCGAAATACGATGCGCTGCCGCGGCCGCGGCGCCCGGAGCAGGGGATCCTCAAGTTGCGCAAGGCCCTGGGGCTGTTCGCCAACCTGCGCCCCGCCCTGCTGTTCCCGGAGCTGACCGGCGCCTCCAGCCTGAAGCCCGAGGTGGTGTCGGGCCTCGACATCATGATCGTCCGGGAGTTGACGGGGGACATCTACTTCGGCGAGCCGCGTGGCCGGCGCACGAACGCCGCCGGTGCGCGCGAGGGCTACGACACCATGCTGTACTCGGAGCCCGAGATCCGCCGCATCGCCGAAGTCGGCTTCGCGACGGCGATGAAGCGCAGCCGCCGGCTCACCTCGGTCGACAAGGAGAACGTGCTCGAGACGAGCCGCCTGTGGCGCGAAGTCGTGAGCGACCTGGGCAAGAGGTATCCAGAGGTTGCGCTCACCCACATGTACGTCGACAACGCCGCGATGCAGCTCGTGCGCGCGCCCAGGCATTTCGACGTGATCGTCACCGGCAACCTGTTCGGCGACATCCTGTCGGATGAGGCGTCCATGCTGACCGGCTCGATCGGCATGCTGCCTTCGGCTTCCCTCGATGCGAACGCCAAGGGGCTGTACGAGCCGGTGCACGGCTCGGCGCCCGACATTGCCGGCAAGAACGTGGCGAATCCGCTCGCGACGATCCTCTCCGCCGCGATGATGCTGCGTTATTCGTTTGGCGAGGAGGCGGGGGCGCAGCGCATCGAGGGCGCGGTGAGAAAGGTTCTTGCCGCGGGCTGCCGCACGGCGGACATCTTCGAGCCCGGAACACGGAAGGTCGGTACGCGGGAAATGGGTGACGCCGTTCTTGCCGCCCTTTAGGCGTCAAGTCATGACCCATTACCCATTACGGCTCAATGGCTTGATAGAATAGCGTCGTTGCGGATACCCGGTGGATGTGATGGAAAAAGTGGGCTTTATAGGCTGGCGCGGCATGGTGGGCTCGGTGCTGATGGAGCGCATGCGCGCCGAGCGCGACTTCGACCTGATCGAGCCGGCGTTCTATTCGACTTCCCAGGCCGGAGGCGAAGGGCCCGCGATCGGCAAGAAGGCGCCGCCGGTGCGCAATGCCCGCGACCTGGAGAGCCTCGCGGCGATGGACGTGCTGGTGTCGTGTCAAGGCAGCGATTACACCGCGCAGATCTATCCCGCGTTACGGGCCGCGGGGTGGAATGGCTACTGGATCGACGCCGCCAAAACGCTGCGCATGCAGGACGACGCGGTCATCGTGCTCGACCCGGTGAACCTGCCGCTCATCCGCAGCGCGCTCGCCAGGGGGATCAGAAACTACATCGGCGGCAACTGCACGGTCAGCTGCATGATGATGGGCATGCAGGGCTTGTTCGCGCACGACCTCGTCGAATGGATGACGTGCGCGACCTACCAGGCGGCCTCGGGCGGCGGGGCCCAGCACATGCGCGAGCTGCTGGTGCAGTTCGGGCTGATCAACGAGGAAGTGAAGCGGCTGCTGGCCGATCCCGCCTCCGCGATCCTGGAGATTGACCGCAAGGTGCTCGCCAAGCAGAACGACGGCTCGTTGCCGATGGAGCATTTCGGCGGCGTCCCGCTGGCGGGCAACCTGATCCCGTGGATCGATCAGGACCTGGGCAACGGCGTGTCGCTCGAGGAATGGAAGGGTGGCGCGGAGACGAACAAGATTCTCGGCCGCGGTGGAAGCCCCGGCGCGCCGGCCGTGCCCGTGGACAGCGTTTGCGTGCGCGTCGGGGCGATGCGCTGCCACAGCCAGGCGCTGACCATCAAGTTGAGAAAGGACCTTCCGCTCGAGGAAATCTCCCGGATCATCGCCTCCGCGAACGAATGGGTGCGGGTCATCCCGAACGACCGGGACAGCTCGATCCGCGAGCTGACGCCGACGGCGGTGACCGGCCGCATGCACATTGCGGTCGGACGGCTCCGCAAGTTGTCCATGGGCGGGGAATATCTCGCCGCCTTCACAGTCGGCGACCAGCTCTTGTGGGGCGCCGCCGAGCCGCTGCGACGCATGTTGCGCATCCTGCTCGAAACCAGTATCGATTCGGCGCGTTTTCGGGGTAGTATCGCCAAAGGCAAAGCCGCGGTTGACGCGTGATGGAGCGCGCTCCGGGAGGATCGGTGGATTCAAGCGGCAACGCCATAAAATTGAATGAATTGAGATAGGTCAGGCGAATACCTAGATGCAATCTGAGCTTGCAACGCTAACTAATTGATGTTAATCTGTTTGCCCTAAAAAATCCGGGGGTGCCGTTGTGCGCGAAACCAACGTGAAGACCTGGCTGGTGGCGCTAATTATTGCGCTGCTGCCCTGTGTTGCGGGCGCCGCCGGCCTGGGGCGACTCACGGTGTTGACCGCGCTCGGCCAGCCGCTCGTCGCGGAAATCGAGCTGGTCGCGGTGACGCCGCAGGAATTGTCTTCGCTCAACGCGCGCCTCGCGTTGCCTGATGCCTACCGTGACGCGAATCTGCAATACAACGTGGCGCTGACCGGCGCGCAAGTGACGGTCGAGAAGCGTCCCAACGGCCGGTCCTACCTCAAGGTCGTGACGACCCGCGCGGTTACCGAGCCGTTCATCGATCTAGTGGTTGAATTGACGTGGGCGGCGGGGCGTCTGACGCGCGAGTACACGGCGTTGCTCGATCCTCCCGGAATCCCGCCGCTACCTGCGACCCCGATGATGTCAGCAGCGCCGGAGGCGCGTCCTGCGCCGGCGCCCGCACCCATGCTGGCGCCCGCGCCCGAACCGGCGCCCGCGCCCGAACCCGCGGTCGCCCCGGCACCCGCGCCAGTGCCGCCGGTGACCGTTGAATCGCAACCCGCACCCGCGGCAATACCCACACCCGTACCCGCTCCGGTCGCGCCGGTGGTATCGAGCCCGGTGATCGCGACGCCGATGACCGCGAGCAATGAGTACGGGCCGATCGAGCGCGGCGAAACGCTTGGCAAGATCGCGCGCAGCGTGATGCCGGAGGACGTGTCGCTGGAACAGATGCTGGTGGCGCTCTACCGCACCAATTCCGAGGCGTTCATCCGGAAGAACCTCAATCTCGTGCGGGCCGGCAAGATACTGCGCGTCCCGGACCGGGACGAGATCGACGCGATCTCGCGCGGCGAGGCGTTGAAGGAGTATCGCGCCCATGTCGCAGAGTGGAACGACTATCGCCAGAGGCTCGCCGAGGCGGCCGTCACCGTTGCCGCGGAAAAGAGCACCACCGTGAGCGGCAAGATTGCGACCAAGGTCAAGGATAAGGCGGCCGCGGGCACGCCGAAGGACGTCGTCAGGCTGTCGAAGGGCGAGCCGGCAGACGCCGCAGCGGGCACCGCGGCGGGCAAGGGCAAGCCGCGCAGCAGCGCGGAACGCATTCGCATCCTGGAAGAAGAGGCGATCGCGCGCGAGAAGGCGCTGGCCGAGGCCAGTTCGCGCATCACGCAGCTCGAGAAAACCATCCAGGACATGAAGAAGCTCGCAGAACTGAAGAGCCCGGGAATGGCGGCGGCGCAGCAGCAGGCGCAGCGCGCGACCGCGCCGGTTGCAAAGCCCGCGCCGCAGCCCACGCCGGTTGCGAAGCCCGTGCCGAAGCCCACGCCCGCGAAACCCGAAATGGTTGCAGTCGCGAAGCCGGTGACGGCCCCGGCGCCGGCGCCGAAGCCGGCTGCCGCACCCACACCGACACCGCAACCTCAGCCCGCGGCCCGACCGAAGGCAAAGCCGGCGCCTCTGCCTCCCATGCAGGAGCCCGAGCTGATGGATGAGATCATGGCAGTGGCGAGCAATCCGCTCTACCTTGGCGCGGGCGGCGCCATTGTGCTCGGCGGGCTCGCGTTCTGGATGGTGCGCCGGCGCCGCGCGGTGGGCGGCCGAAGCGATAGTCCGCCCATCGCCCCTAGACTGGGGATGGCGGCTGCCGCGACGGCGGGGGCAGCCGCCGTGACGGGATACACCGCCGAAGATTCGACAGTCGAAACGGCGGCGGCCGCGTCCGTTGACGACGTCGATCCGTTGCAGGAAGCCGAGGTCTACATCCAGTACGGGCGCGATGGCCAGGCCGAGGAGATCTTGAGGGATGCGCTGGCCAGAAAGCCCGGACGCGAAGACGTGCAGCTGAAGCTCCTCGAGGTCTATGCCGGGCGCAAGGACAAGGACGCGTTCGGCCGGGTCGCGGCCGATCTCAGCAGGCAGACCGGCGGCGCCGGCGCCAACTGGCTGAAGGCGGCGGCAATGGGCTTCGCGCTCGATCCGGCGAATGCGCTGTACGAAGCCGGCAGGGACGCGACGACGGCCACGGTGGTCCGGCCCGTCGGCACCTCGTCGGAAATCGATCTCGATCTCGGCGGCAGCGGCCTGCCCCGCGTTTCGACCGACATCATGCTCGACGCGGGAGCGGTGGAAGCGGCAACCGTGGTCACGGACACCTCGATACTGGGTGCTATGGCGGCCAACACGGTCAAGATGGCTGAACCTCCCCGTGCACCGATGCCGGACTTCACGCTCGAGGTGCCGCCGGCAGGCGTCAGCGCCGAGACCGATATCGCGCTCGAGGCAGGGGAGCCGGAACGCAACGCCAATGTCATCGATTTCCAGATCGAGCTGCCCAGGGCCGCGGAAGAGCCTGCCACCGTGACGTCCGCGGAGTCAGCGGATGCCGGACTGGATTTCAAGATCGAAGGGCTCGATCTGAAGCTCGAGAAGGAACCGAGCACCATGCCGGCCGGCGCGGGGAAGGATGGTCACTGGTACGACGTGCAGACCAAGTTCGATCTGGCCAAGGCGTACCAGGAAATGGGGGATCGGGACGGCGCCAAGGAGATCCTGCAGGAGGTCATCAAGGAAGGCGACGGCGAGCAGCAGTCACAGGCGCAGAAGCTGATGGACAGCCTGGGATAGCAGGACGGGCACCAGATCGAACCGCGGCAGTGCAAACTGTCGCGGTTTTTCTTTTTCGGGGACATGAGAATCGCACTCGGAGTGGAGTACAACGGCAGCCGGTTCTGCGGCTGGCAGACCCAGCCGCAGGGCTGCGCGGTACAGGACGCCCTGGAGCGGGCGCTGGCCGAGGTCGCCGAGGAGCCGGTGGGCACGATCTGCGCCGGGCGCACCGACGCGGGCGTGCATGCGCTCGGCCAGGTCGTGCATTTCGATACGGGCGCGGACCGTCCGGAAACGGCCTGGGTGCGCGGCGTGAACACGCTGCTGCCGCCGGCCTGCGCCGTCCATTGGTCGCGCCCGGTCGCGCAGGAGTTTCATGCGCGCTATGCGGCGATTTCCCGCTGCTACCGCTACGTGCTGCTGAACCACCCGGTGCGGCCGGCGCTCGACGACGCGCGGACCGGCTGGTTCCACCTGCCGCTGGAGACGGAGCGCATGCAGCGCGCCGCCCGCCTGCTCATCGGCGAGCACGATTTCAGCGCCTTCCGCAGCGCCGAGTGCCAGGCCCGCACGCCGGTGCGCACCATGACGCGGCTCGAGGTCGCGCGCCACGGTGACCATGTGGTGTTCGAACTGTGCGCCAATGCGTTCCTGCACCACATGGTGCGCAACATCGTGGGCTGCCTGATTTATGTCGGCAAGGGCAAGTATCCGCCGGAGTGGCTGGGCGACGTGCTGGACGGTCGCGACCGCGCCCGGGGAGCGCCCACTGCGGTGGCCGCGGGGCTGTATCTGGCGAGGGTCGAGTACGAGGCGCGCTGGGGATTGCCGGAGGCGCCGCGGCGAACGCTCCTGGATCTGGACGCCAGTCCACCGGTGACCCGCCACGAGTCACGAGCAACGAGTCACGAGTAACGGAATCATGGCGACGGCAGTCAAGATCTGCGGCATTACGCGCATCGAGGATGCGCTTGCGGCGGCGCGTGCCGGCGCATTTGCCATCGGGCTCGTGTTCTATGCGCCGAGCCCGCGTTGCGTCACGCCCGCGCAGGCCCGGGACATCACCGGCGCGCTGCCTCCGACCGTGACGACGGTTGGCGTATTCGTGGATCCGGCGGAAACGGAGGTGCGCACGACGATCGCCGAAGCGCCGCTCCAGCTGCTCCAGTTCAGCGGCTCCGAGCGCCCCGACTTCTGCCGCCGCTTCGGGCGGCCCTACATCAAGGCCGTGCACATGAGAGCGGGTGTGGATTTGCTACAATACGCGCGGGATTATCACGACGCCAAGGCGTTGCTGCTCGATGCCACCGTCGAGGGCTTGCACGGGGGCAGCGGTGTGCCCTTCGACTGGAATTTGATACCGCGCGGTGTGCCGCTGCCGGTGATCCTGTCAGGCGGCTTGACCGTTGCCAACGTCAAGGACGCCGTGCGCCGCACGCGGCCGGATGGGGTCGACGTTTCGAGCGGCGTTGAATCCGCCAAGGGCGTCAAGGACGCGGCGAAGATCGCCGCGTTCATCAAAGGGGTGCGCGATGCGGATGGTTGATCTCCCCGATGCGCGCGGCCATTTCGGGCCGTACGGCGGGGTGTTCGTCTCCGAGACGCTGATCCAGGCGCTGGACGAGCTGAGGAACACCTACGCCCGTTATCGCAGCGACCCCGAATTCCAGGCGGAATTCGCCTTCGAGCTGAAGCATTATGTCGGCCGGCCGAGCCCGGTGTATCACGCGCGGCGGTGGTCGGAGCGATTCGGCGGCGCCCAGCTCTACCTCAAGCGCGAAGACTTGAACCACACCGGCGCGCACAAGATCAACAATGTCATCGGCCAGGCGCTGCTCGCGCGGCGCATGGGCAAGCCGCGGGTCATCGCCGAGACCGGAGCCGGCATGCACGGCGTCGCGGCGGCCACGATCGCCGCCCGCTACGGCATGGAGTGCGTGGTGTACATGGGCACCGAGGACGTCAAGCGCCAGCTGCAGAACGTCTATCGCATGAAGCTCCTCGGCGCGACCGTGGTGCCCGTGGAAAGCGGCTCGAAGACGCTGAAGGACGCGTTGAACGAGGCGATGCGCGACTGGGTGGCGAACGTCGAGCGCACCTTCTACATCATCGGCACGGTCGCCGGCCCCCATCCGTATCCGATGATGGTGAGGGATTTCCAGACCGTGATCGGCGTCGAGGCGCGCGATCAGATCCAGGAGCTCGCGGGCCGGCTGCCCGATGCCGTGCTCGCCTGCGTGGGAGGGGGATCGAACGCCATCGGCATCTTCCATCCGTTCATTCCCGACGAGCGCGTGCGGTTGATCGGCGTCGAAGCGGCCGGTCACGGGCTCGAGAGCGGCAAGCACGCGGCGACCTTGTGCGCGGGGCGGCCCGGGGTCCTGCACGGCAACCGCACCTATCTGCTGCAGGATGAGAACGGGCAGATCATCGAGACCCATTCGATTTCGGCCGGCCTCGACTATCCGGGGGTGGGTCCCGAGCATGCGTGGCTCAAGGAGAGCGGACGCGCCGAATATGTTGCGATCACGGACGAGGAGGCCTTGCAGGCGTTTCACGACCTGTGCCGGCTGGAGGGCATTATTCCGGCGCTGGAGTCCGCGCACGCGCTCGCCTACGCCGCGAAGATCGCTCCGCGCATGCGGACGGAGCAGATTCTGCTCGTCAACCTTTCCGGCCGCGGCGACAAGGACATGCATACCGTTGCCGAGCGCTCGGGCATCAAGATCTAGCATGTCCCGAATCGCGACGACATTCGCTCGACTGAGGGAGCAGGGCAAGAAAGCCCTGATCCCCTTCATCACCGCGGGTGACCCCGATCCCGGGCTCGCCGTGCCCCTGATGCATGCGCTTGCCAGGGCGGGCGCCGACGTGATCGAGCTGGGCGTGCCGTTTTCCGATCCCATGGCCGATGGTCCGGTGATTCAACGCTCGAGCGAGCGGGCGTTGAAGCGCGGTGTCTCGCTGCGGGGCGTGCTGGGATTTATCGCAGAGTTCCGCAGGACGGATCGCGACACGCCCGTGGTGATCTTTGGCTACGCCAACCCGATCGAGTCGCTGGGCGTGGAGAGATTCGCAGACGCCGCCAAATCCGCCGATGCCGACGGCGTGCTGGTCGTCGACTATCCGCCGGAGGAGGCGGGCGAGCTGGTGCAGGCTCTCGATGCGCGCGGGCTCGACATGATATTCCTGCTCTCGCCCACCACCACCGACGAGCGGCTCGAGCGCATCGCGCGGCTCGGTCGCGGCTACCTCTATTACGTCTCGCTGCGCGGCGTGACGGGTGCCGCCAACATCGACCTCGCGGACGTCGCCGCGCGCGTGCGGCGCGTGCATGAATTCACGCGGCTGCCGGTGGGCGTCGGCTTCGGTATCCGAGACGCGGGGAGCGCCCGCGCGATCGGCGCGGTGGCCGACGCCGTCGTGATCGGCAGCGCGCTGATACAGGAGATGGAAAAGGCGCCGCGGGACAAGGTCACGGAGCGGGCCGCTGCATTCCTCGCCCCGATCCGCGAAGCGCTCGACAACCTCGCGGCGGTCAAGGTATGAGCTGGCTCCAGAAGCTGCTGCCCCCCAAGATCAAGCGCGAGGTAGGCAGCCCGCGCAAGATGGTCCCCGAGGGGCTGTGGAGCAAATGCGATTCGTGCGAAGCGGTGCTCTACCGCGCCGACCTCGAGAAGAATCTCCACGTCTGCCCGAAGTGCGCGCATCACAACCGCATCGCGGCGCGCGAGCGGCTCGACAGCCTGCTCGACCGCGAAGGCCGCTATGAAATCGGCGCGGATGTGGTGCCGGTCGACAGCCTCAAGTTCAAGGACAGCCGGCGTTACCCCGAGCGCATCGAGGAGGCGCGCAACGACACCGCGGAGGAGGAAGCGCTGGTGGTGATGCAGGGATCAATCAAGGCGATCCCGGTGGTGGCGGCGGCGTTCGAATTCGGCTTCCTCGGCGGCTCGATGGGCTCGGCCGTGGGCGAGCGCTTCGTGCGCGGCGTGCAGGCGTGCCTGGAGCAGCGGCTGCCCTACATCTGCATCACCGCGAGCGGCGGCGCGCGCATGCAGGAGGGGCTGTTCTCGCTCCTGCAGATGGCCAAGACCTGCGCTGCGCTGACCGAGCTCGCGCACGACCGGCTGCCGTTCATCACGATACTGACCGATCCCACGATGGGCGGGGTATCCGCGAGCTTTGCCATGATCGGCGACGTCGTGATCGCGGAGCCCGGCGCGTTGATCGGGTTTGCGGGGCCGCGCGTGATCGAGCAGACGGTGCGCGAGAC
>Ga0214472_10005142_pt1 | contig 13764 bp, 15 predicted proteins | sample RVTome_6_FD_207662 | JGI IMG/M metagenome (GOLD analysis project Ga0214472, IMG submission 207662) | Soil microbial communities from uranium-contaminated site in the Upper Colorado River Basin, Wyoming, United States - RVT140D175 | ecosystem: Environmental > Terrestrial > Soil > Contaminated >... | reverse complement strand
TACGACCAGCCGCGCCAGGCAAAGTCGCCGGTCGGTGGGTCCAGGTGCGCATCGGCCCAGGCCCCATCCAGCCCAACTTCGACGCGCTCCACTGGAGCCTGCCCCGACCACGCACGGCCGCGGAGCGTCACGCGACCGGCGTCGACCACCCGGCTGCGCGTGAAGAAGTCCGGGATTCCGGGCGGGACCATGAGCGCGTGGACCCGGATGCGGGTGACCGGGTCGTCGAGCTGTCCCGGTTCAACCTCGTAGTGGTAGGCAGGGGTCTGCTGGTAGCCGGTGAACGCCTCGCTGACGGCCTCGATGCTGGTCAGCCACTTCACGCTGGCCATGCCGTACCAGCCGGGCACGAGCAGTCGCAGCGGGAAGCCGTGCTGCGGCTGGAGCGGCTCGCCGTTCATCTCGTAGGCGAGGAGGATCTCGGGGCGGGTCGCATCCGCGATCGTCAGGCTGCGCTGGTAGTCCTGCTCGACCTCGCCCTGGATGCCGCGGTCGGCACCGGTGAACACGACCTCCACTGCATCGGGGGCCAGGCCCGCCTCATCGAGCAGCGGGCCGAGCGGCGTCCCGGTCCATTCCGCCGTGCTGACCGCCTCGAACAGCCACGGGTTGCTCAAGGCCCGTGGGGTCATGCGAGCACGTCCGTTGCCCGCGCACTCCAGGGTTACCGGGATCGTGCGGCGCGGCCGGGCGCGGATCCGCTCGAGCGTCAGCTCCATCGGCTTCTGCACGCGTCCGCCCAGCCGGAGGCGCCAGCTGGAGGCGTCGACCACCGGGATATCCCAGTGGATGAGGAGGTAGTGCAGCCCGGTCGGGGTCAGGTCGTAGCGGAGCGCCTCGAGCGGCATCCCGCGGTTGCGTGTCGCGAGCTGGAGCTCCTCGAAGGTGAGCGGGCCGTCGGTCGGCTCGAGGCTCGTCATGGCCGGGCCATGGTACGACCGCGCGGGTGGCTAGACTCGGGACCGATGCGCCTCGCCACCTGGAACGTCAACTCCCTCAAGGCCCGCCTCGACCGGGTGCTCGCCTGGACCGAGGCGATCGGCCCGGACATCCTCTGCATGCAGGAGACGAAGCTCAAGGACGAGGCGATGCCCCAGCTGGACTTCCGCGCCCAGGGCTACGAGGTCGTGCACCACGGGCTCGGGCAGTGGAACGGGGTGGCAATCGCGTCGCGGGTCGGCATCACCGACGTGCAGCCGGGCCTGCCGACTTCCGACGGCTGGACCGATGACGGGGGCCGATTCCTGTCGGCCACCTGCGGCGGCGTCCGCGTGGCGACGATCTACGTTCCCAACGGCCGGGTGGTCGGGTCGGAGTTCTACGAGCAGAAGCTCGTCTGGCTGGACCGCATCAACGAGTGGCTCATCACCGGGTGCGACCCGTCGGCGCCGATGGCGGTCTGCGGCGACTTCAACGTCGCTCCCACCGACGACGACGTGTACGACCCGGCGGCGGTCCACGGCGCGACCCATGTCTCGGGGCCGGAGCGGGAGGCGGTGGCTCGCATGCGCGAGTGGGGCCTGGTCGACATCGTGCGGCGCTTCCACCCGGAGCCGGGCTTCTTCACCTGGTGGGACTACCGTGCGGGGAACTTCCACAAGAACCTGGGGATGCGGATCGATCACGTCTACGTGACCGAGCCGCTCGCCGCGCGGGCGCTCCGCGCCGAGCGCGACCGCGACGCCCGCAAGCCATCGACCTACCCGGGGATCCCCTCCGACCACGCCCCGCTGGTCGTCGACTTCGAGGATCGGTGATGGGCGAATCCGTGCTCGAGGAGTACCTCCGGACGCTTGCCTACCCCCGCGGTGAGCCGGTGGTTCGGGAGATCGACCGGATCATCCGGGGCCGCCGAGCCCGGTCTCGAGGCCGCGATCAAGTACAGGATCCCGATGTATGCGCTGGACGGCGACTTCCACACCTGGGTCTGCGCAATCAACTCCGGCCGCAGGCACGTCTCGGTCAACTTCCTCTACGGCGTGATGCTCGACGACCCGCGCAGGGTCCTGCGACCCGGCAGCTCGGTGCTGATGTCATGGGACTTCGGCTTCGACGAGGAGATCGATGCCGCAGCTCTCGGCGCGTACGTGGCCGAGGCGGTGCGGCGCAAGGGCGAATACCAGGCGAACCGCCAGGCGGTGCAGGACGCTGCCTACGCGGCGGCCGAGAAGGCCGGCCGCCGCCCCAAGGCATCGGGCTGACCTGGGAGCACGATTACCCCCGGTCATGCTCCTGTGCGAGCGGTCCGATCCGGCGTCGCCCGATAACCAGCAGTCATCCCACGGCGCGCTTCAGCGCCCTCTCGCGCGCCACGATTACCTGGGGTCATCAGCGGCCCGGCGCAGCGCGCGAGCCAGCTCACGCGCAAGGCTGGTCCGCGGCCAGGTGACTGACTCGGCGCCGACGAAGCGCCGGTGGGCCTCGAGCGCATCGGCCAGGGCTGGGACGAAGTGCGGCTCCTCCATCGGTCCAAAGCCATCCTCGAACCAGATGCCGGCAATCCGCAGCGTGCGTGAGGCGCGTTCGTAGCGCGGCTCGATGCGCCCCACCAGTCGGTCGCCGAACAGCAGCGGCAGCACGTAATAGCCGTGGCGGCGCTTGGGCGCGGGGACGTAGACCTCCCAGATGTAGTCGAAGCCGAAGAGGCCCTTGACCAGCCGGCGATCCCAGACCATGGGATCCAGGGGCGCCAGGAACGAGACCGATGGCGTGGTCCTGCCCCGCCGAGCCGTCTTCTCCAGGATGGGCAGCTCGTCGGCGAGGACATGGCGCACCTCCCGGAAGCCCTCGACTGCGACCGGGATGAGGAGGCCCTCGTCCACGAAGGCGGCGGTCGTCCGTGCGCGGTCCGCGGCCTTGCCGGTGCCGAGCACCAGCTCGCCCGCTCCGCCGACGCCCATCAGGCCCACTCCCCGGTGACGGCTGAGGAGCCGATGCCGGAGCTGTTCGGCCTCGCTCGCGTGGGTATCGAGCATCCCTGCGGGGACCAGCCGCGCGATCAGGTCGTAGAAGCGCCGGTTCCCCTCTCGGCGCGAGATGCCCAGCTCGCCGACCACGAAGAGCGCCTCCATCACCGCCCGGGCCGCCTTGGTGGAGGTCGCCGTGGTGTTGTCCCACCACCACTGGATCCGATCCTCCACGTCACGGAACGACGCCGTCGAGACGGGGCCGCCCTCGCGGATGTGGTCACGAATCCGGTTGGCGAGGCCCTGGTGCTGCGCGAGGAACTCGCTGTAGCTGCTGGCGCCGCGGGTCCATGAGAGGCGGTAATAGGGAAGCTCGGCGGCCGGCAGGATGTTGAGGCTCTTGTTGTAGAGCTCGATGAGGCGTCGATCCTTCCCGTACAGCCATCGGTCGCACCATTCCCGCCGGTAGGCACCGATCCGGTTGTGGAGCACCAGGTCGTGGCTGCGGGCGCCGGGCATCTCGAGCGGGTCGAACTGGAGGCTCCCCAGGCGATCGACCACGCGGAGCACCGATGCCGGCCTGGCCGGGAGTGACCGCGGCGGATCGAGGAGATGGCGGCGCACCAGGAAGCGGCGGGCGTGGTCGGCCGAGATCCGGAGATCGGGGAGCGGCGCAGGCATCGGGCTCCGATTCTGCCGTACTGGAGCCGATCGTATGCTGCCCAGATGAAGCGACTCCTCGTCGCTGGGGTGGTGGCACTGGCACTGGCAGTGCTCGTCGTGGCATTGAAGCTGCCAGGCCCGATCGAGCCAGCCGATGCATTCGTGGAGAAGTGGCTCGTCGCCGTGGTTGGCGACGGTGCACCCGACCGCGGATGGAGCCAGCTCGACGAAGCGTCCCGCGCGCAGTTCGGGAATGATGCCGAAGCGTTCCGGCTCGCCGCAGATGCTCAGGACTGGTCCGGATTTCGCTCAGAAGGCATTGAGGCGTATCACCTCGAATCCTGGCTTTGGTCGGTCTATGTACGCGTCGCCGGTGGACTATCGGCCACCCCGGCGTTCCTGCGCGACGCGCGGCTGGTCGGCCCATGGTGCGTCGACGACACAGCACCCGGCTTTCATCTGCAGGTCGTCCAGGAGTGGCCATGGACGGAGCGGATCCTGGGGACCGGCGGACTCACAGGTTCATCAGAGCGCGCCTTGATCGCTGGCAAATGCACGACTGCCTCGATTCCTCACGAGCAGTTTCAACCCGGCGGTGAGATGGTCTGGGCCGGCCATCGGCTCTCGGTCTGGAATTGGACGACCCTGCCACTCTTCATCGTCGATAAGGCGGGTCGTCGCGTTGAACTCCCACCATGCGAGAAGATCGGCATAGACGACTACGGGAGGGAGTTCGCGGTCCGTGCCGCAGATGGCTACGTGATGACGATCGGGCTGGACGTGCCCCAGGAGGGTGTGACGACCTTCGTTGTGATCGGCTCACGGGACGCATACGTGAACAACGCACCCCCGGCGGAACCAATGGCACCCTGCGAAGGAACTCCCCAGGTCCAGGTGGGCCTCTAGGGCGGTTCCGTCGGAATGCGCCGCCTCGGGAGGGTCGGGTCGCGGCCCTGCCTACAATGGCTGCGAATGGTGATGGAGCGGATGCCCGAGGGTCCACCCTCATCAGCTACTGTCCTGACCGGCGACGCCGCAGCGCGCCGAGCCCTGCGGGTCCAGATGCTGGCGACCGAGCACTGGAGCCTGCTGGCTACCCGATCCCTCTCCTGGAACGAGGCATTCGCGCGGGCGAGCATGTTCCTCTCTCTCCTCTCGGGCGCCGTGGTGGCGCTCGCCCTGGTGGCGCAGGCAACCTCGTTCGGCGAAGGGTTCGTGCTCTTCGCACTGATGCTCTTGCCGGTGGTGCTGTTCGTCGGCCTGGCGACCTATGTCCGCCTGCTCGAGATCAACAACGAGGACTACGTCTGGGTCAAGGGCATGAACCGCCTCCGCGGCGCGTACCTCGAGATCGACCCGGACCTGGCGCGCCACTTCGTCACCGGCGTGGGCGAGGACGCCGATGCCATCTTCAAGACCTTCGGGTCGCAGCCCGGGGTTCCCGGCAGCCTCGATGTCGGCAACTTCCATGGCTTCGTGACGACACCGGCGACCATCGCATTCGTTGATGCGATGCTGGCCGCCGTGTTGGCCGCCATCGTCGCGGTGCAGCTGACCGATGCGATGGCGCCGGCCGCCGGAGTCGGGGTGGTGAGCTTCCTCGTCGCCTGCGTTGCCCTCGCGGTGGTCGGCTACCGCAACCAGACCATGGCGCACCTCGCGCCCGCAACCCGCTCGTCCAACCAGGACGTCGCGCCCAGGAACGCACAGGAGAAGTCCCAATGACCGATCTGCCCGCCCCGCCGGCACCACCCGCCGCTCCCCCTCCACCGTCCGAGCCCGAGTCCGGCTGGACGGCTCCCGCCCCCAGCGCCCGCCCGGGACCGATGCCCGGCTGGCATTACGCCGGCTTCTGGGTCCGGTTCCTGGCCCTGATCCTGGATGCGATCGTGCTTACAGTCATATCAACGGCGCTCCTCCCACTCACCGGGGCCCAGTTCACCCTGACCGACAACCAGCTCGAGGTGAACGCCGGAGCGAATGCACTCAGCACGTTGATTGGTCTCGTGTACTTCATCGGCTTCTGGGCCTGGCGCGGGCAGACCGTGGGGATGATCCCGTTCAACATGCAGGTGGTCAGCGTCGCCGATGGCAAGAAGATCGACGCGGTCCGCGGTCTGCTGCGGTATGTGGGTTACATCATCTCCGCAATTCCACTCCTGCTCGGCTTCATCTGGGCGGCCTTCGACTCGCGCAAGCAGGGCTGGCACGACAAGATCGCCTCGACGGTGGTGATCCGCCCCAACTGACTCTCTGCTCGATTGGCACTCTGAACGCCAGAGTGCCAATCGCTATAATCCGCGCCCTATGGCCGTCAAGCGCGACTACTACGAGGTGCTGGGCGTGCCGCGCGATGCCTCCGACGAGGAGATCAAGCGGTCCTACCGGCGCGCTGCGCAGCGCCATCACCCCGATATCGATTCCAGCGACGGCGCCGAGCAGCGCTTCAAGGAGCTGAACGAGGCGTACCGGGTCCTCTCCGACCGGCAACGGCGGACGGCGTATGACATGTTCGGGCACAGCGGGGTGGACGGCGTCGGCGCGGGTGGCTTCGAGGGCGGATTCGGCGGCGGCTTCGGGCCGTTCGGCGACATCTTCGACGCCTTCTTCGGCGGCTCACCGGCGGGCACCCGCGGCCGGCGTCGGGTGGTGGCGGGGGCGGACCTGCGCTACGACCTGACCATCGAGTTCTCCGAGGCGGTCTCGGGGGTCACTCGCGAGATCAGCTTCCCGACCCTCGTGCGCTGCAGGGTGTGCGAGGGAACCGGCGCCGAGCCGGGGAGCGAGCCGGAGAAGTGCCCGGAGTGCAACGGCACCGGCGAGAAGCGGCGCGTCAGTCAGACGATCCTGGGACAGATGGTGAACATCACCGCCTGCCCGCGCTGCAACGGCGAGGGCCGCGTCATCTCGAAGCCCTGCACCACCTGCAAGGGCGAGGGGCGGGTCCGCGAGCAGCGGACCATCCAGGTCGAGGTGCCGTCGGGGATCGATTCTGGCCAGCGGATCGCGATCGAGGGGCAGGGGGAGGACGGCCCGCGCGGCGGGCCGCCCGGCGACCTGTACGTCGCGGTCACCGTCCGCGAACATCCCGACCTCTTGCGGCGCGGCACCGAGCTCTTCTACGAGCTGCCGGTCACCTTCCCCCAGGCCGCCCTCGGCGCGACCGTCGAGATCCCGACCGTCGAGGGCACGGAGCCGATGGAGATCCCCGCTGGGACGCAGAGCGGCACCGAGCTGCGGCTCCGCGGTCGGGGCGTGCCCCGGCTGCAAGGCACCGGCCGCGGCGACCTGCACGTGATCGTGACGGTGGTGGTGCCGCCCAAGCCGTCCAAGCGGGAGCGAGACCTGCTGCAGGAGCTGCGTGACGTGGGTGCGCCGGCGGTCCTGCCGAAGGGCGGTCCGGGCCTGGTCGATCGGCTTCGCGATCTCTTCAGCTAGGCCTCCCTGAGTGCGCTGGCTGGAGCTGACGGTCACCTGCGACAACGAGGCGATCGAGGCGGTCAGCGAGATCCTCGGCCGTGTGGGTTCAGGTTCCGCCGTGCGGCCGACGCGCCTGCTCCGCGATCCCAACGACGAGCTGTCGGCCCGCGAGGACCCCACGGCGCCGTACGACATCACCGCCCACATCCCCGAGGACGAGGCCGCGCCGGCCGCCGTCGAGTCCACCGAGCGGGCCCTCTGGCATCTCCAGGCCTTCGGCCTGCGTCCGGTTGGCGAGCTGCGGGTCCGTTCGGTCGACGACGCCGACTGGACCGATGCCTGGAAGGCCGGCTACGTCGCCCAGCGGATCGGCCGGGTCGTGATCGTGCCGTCCTGGCTGGATGAAGCGATCGGGCCTGATGAGGTGGCCCTGCGCCTGGACCCCGGCATGGCCTTCGGCACCGGCCTCCATCCGACGACGCGTTGCTGCCTCGCGCTCCTCCAGGAGATCTCGCCGATGCCTCCGGTCGTCCTCGACGTCGGCTCCGGTTCCGGAGTCCTGGCCCTGGCTGCCCTGCGTCTCGGTGCCGAGCGGGCGGTCTGCTACGACACCGATCCGCTCGCCGTCGAGGCGACCCTGGCGAATGCCGAGGCGAACGGATTGGCTGACCGGGTCACCGCCAGCTGCGGCTCGTTGCCAACCACCGGCGAGACCTACCCGCTCGTCGTCGCCAACCTGGTCGCGGCGGTGCTGATCGAGCTGGCCGCGCCGCTTGCCGCGCATACCGCTGCGGGCGGAGTCCTGCTTGCGAGCGGCATCATCGCGGACCGCGCCGACGAGGTGCTCGCCGCGCTCACCGCCGAGGGGTTCGTCCTCGAGAATCGCCTTGACGACGGCGACTGGACCGCGCTCCGGCTGCGCCGCGACGGCAGCTAGGCTGGCGAGGTGCACCGATTCTTCGTCGATCCGGCCGCGATGGCAGGGGACCGATTCCGGATTCCGAGCCCCATCGCGCACCAGGTCCTCCGGGTGCTCCGGCTCCAGGGCGGCGACGAGATCACCCTGCTCGACGGGCTCGGTGGCCAGGTTCGGTGCCGTCTCGATGATGTCTGGTGTGTCGTCCTGGAGCGGGGCGTGGCCGGCGGTGAGCCGACATACCAGCTCGCCGTCTGGCAGGCGCTCCTGAAGGGTGACCACCTCGAGCCGGTCATTCGGCAGGGGACCGAGATCGGCATCGCCCGGTTCGGGCTGTTCGTCAGCGAGCGCTGCGTGACGCGTGATACGTCGCCACGAAAGCGCGAGCGGCTGCGGGCGGTCGCACGCGAGGCGGCCGAGCAGTCGGAGCGAGGGATCGTGCCGCCGGTCGACGAGCCGATTCCGTTTGCGGAAGCGCTGCGAGCCGCCGCGCCCGGATCGGTTCTGCTGTTCGAGCGTCACGCGGGGAAGCGGCTAACCGAGGTCGAGCCGCCGCCGAGCGTCTTCATCGGTCCGGAGGGAGGTTTCAGCCCAGGCGAGGTTGCCGCCGCAGAGCGAGCGGGCGTGGTGATCGCCGGGCTGGGGCCGCGCATCCTGCGCTCCGAGACGGTGGCCGTCGCGGTTGCGGCGGCCATCTTGTCGCGGACCGGCGACTTCGCCTAGGCTCCGCGCATGGCCGATCGCGACCCCACCTACCAGGCCGATTGCCTCTTCTGCCGGATCGCGGCGGGCGAGATCCCGTCCGACCGCGTCTTCGAGGATGAGGCCGTGATCGTGTTCCGCGACATCAACCCGAAGGCTCCCACCCATGTGCTGGCCATCCCGCGCCGGCACCTCGATTCCGTGGCTGACCTGACTGATGCCGATGGCGACCTGCTCGCCGCCCTCTTCACCGCCCTTCGGCGCGTGGCTGCCGACGGAGGGCTGGCGAGCTATCGAATCGCGAGCAACGTCGGTGCCGAGGCCGGGCAGAGCGTCTTCCACCTCCACTTCCACCTGCTCGGGGGCCGCTCAATGACCTGGCCGCCGGGATGACGGGTAGAGCATCGGCCCTGGCCGCGGTCGCATCCCGCCCTCGCCTCCGGCTGGTCCTCCTCAGCTGCCTGATGCTCTTCGTGGAGCTGGCGCTGATCCGCTGGACCGGATCGCGCGTCATCTACCTCTCGTACTTCAGCAACTTCGTGCTTCTGGGCAGCTTCCTCGGGATCGGGATCGGTTTCCTGCGTGGCAAGGCGCGCGTCGACCTCTCGCCGTACGCCCCGCTTGCCCTGGCGGTGCTGGTCGGCGTCGTCATCCTGTTGCGCATCGAGATCGATCGCGGCGGCGGACGAGCCATCTACTTCGGTGGCTTCGAGGCCCATGGCCTGCCGCTCCCGGTAGTGCTGCCGATCATCTTCGTCGCCGTGGCGGCCGTGATGGCCCTGATCGGCGAGGCCGTGGCGCGCACCTTCGCACGCTTTGAGCCACTCGAGGCCTACGGCCTCGACATTGGGGGCAGCCTGCTGGGGATCATCGGCTTCACGCTCCTGTCGTTCACCGGCGCACCGCCGCTCGCCTGGGGCCTGGTGGCAGCGGCTCTGATGGTGCTGGCGCTGCCCGCCGGGAGCCGCATCCTGCCAATCGCCGGCGCGGTGTTGCTCGTCGGCCTGCTGGCGCGCGACTCACTGACGCAGAACACATCGTGGTCACCGTACTACCGGGTCGTGACCGTCCCGCTCAGCGAGCCGGGCGAGTTTGCGGTGAGCGTCAACGGGATTCCGCACCAGACGATCTCGTCGGTGGCGCAGCGGCGGGCGGAGGAGCCGATCTACTTCGTGCCGTTCGAACGCCTGGCGCGCACCGATCCGGGTCGGGTCCTGGTCGTGGGCGCCGGGACCGGCAGCGACGTCGCGGTTGCCCTCTCGCTGGGGGCGACCAGTGTGGATGCGGTGGAGATCGATCCGCGCCTGGCGCAGATCGGCGCCGAGCGCCATCCCGATCACCCGTACGACGACCCGCGGGTCCGCGTGGTGATCGACGACGGGCGCGCATTCCTCGAGCGCAATGACACGCAATACGACCTGATCCTGTTCGCCTTGCCCGACTCGCTGACACTCGTGTCGGGCCAGTCCTCGCTGCGCCTGGAGAGCTACCTGTTCACGCGCGAGGCGCTGGCCGAGGCGCGGGACCACCTGGCGCCGGGCGGCGTCTTCGCGATGTACAACTACTACCGCGAGGCGTGGCTCATCGACCGCCTGGCGGGGACGCTGCGGGATGTCTACGGCCACGCCCCGTGCCTCGACAACGTCGGCACGGTCGGGCGCCTGGCGGCGCTGACCGTGGGTCTCGACGAGGCATCGGTCGAATGCGAGGCGAGCTGGTCGCCGACCACCGAGGTCGTCGCGCCGGCCACCGACGACTACCCGTTCCTGTATCTCCAGCACCGCGAGATCCCGGTCTTCTACCTGGTCAGCATCGGTCTGATCCTGGCCGTGTCAGTGGTTGGGGTGCGCGTGGTGGGTGGGCCGATGCGCGCCATGACCCCGCACCTGGACCTCTTCTTGATGGGAGCTGCGTTCCTGCTCCTGGAGACCAAGAGCGTGGTCCAGTTCGCGCTGCTGTTCGGGACGACCTGGGTGGTCAATGCGCTCGTCTTCGGGGGCATCCTGCTCAGCGTGCTGGCGGCGGTGATCGTCGCGCGACGGTTCAGCCTGCCCCGCCCGGCCATCCTCTTCCCGCTGCTGTTCGCCGCGGTCGCGGTCAGCTGGTTCATCGAGCCGCGCGCTCTGCTGGCGCTCGATCCGGCCTGGCGCTTCATGGCCAGCATCGGTGTCTACTTCAGCCCGATCTTCCTCGCCAACCTCGTCTTTGCACAGCGCTTCGCAGCTACCGAGGACTCGACCGCCGCGTTCGGGGCCAATCTGCTCGGCGCCATGGTCGGCGGGGTGGTCGAGTACGCGGCTCTGGTGACCGGCTACCAGGCGCTGGCGGTGCTGGTGGGACTCTTCTATGCCGCGGCATGGATCGCGGGCCGTCGCTCTTCTTCTGGGTGATGCATGGCCTGATGGCTGCTGGTTTCGCGGTGGCAATAGCCGCTGCCCTCTGGAAGCGCTACGGGATTGCCATGCTGAGTGGCGTGCTTGCCATTGGCATCGGCCTCCTGATCCTCGTGTGGGGCGGCATGGGCGCCTTCTGCGTCGCACCCCCGGGCGCTGCGTGCGCGTGAGCTGCATCGGCTGATCGGCCAATGCTCGCGGTCCTCCGCCAGCGGGACTACGCGCTGCTGTGGTTCGGCGGCCTCGTCTCGATGCTCGGCGACTTCGTCCTCTTTGTCGGGCTGCCGTACGAGATCTATCGGCTGACCGGCTCGACCATCGCCAGTGCCGGCATGCTGCTGGCCTTCCTGATCCCGAACATCCTGCTCGGCTCGGTGGCCGGGGTATACGTGGACCGATGGGATCGGCGGCGCCTGATGATCACCGTCAACCTGCTCCAGGCGCTGAGCCTGCTCCCGCTGCTGTTCGCGGATCAGCTCGGCCTGTGGGTCATCTACGCCGTGCTGGTGCTGGAGAGCAGCATCTCCCAGCTCTTCCACCCGGCGCAGGTGGCGTTGATGCCGTCGCTGCTCCGCGGCGGAGAGGAGGAGGAGCTGCTGACGGCCAACTCGCTGTCGGGGGTGGGGCGGCACCTGGCGCGGCTGATCGGCCCGGCCATCGGCGGGGTGGTCGTCGCGGCCGGAGGACTTGGCGCGGTGGCGGTGGTCGACTCGGCCTCCTTCGTCGCCTCGGCCGGCCTGCTGGCCCTGATTCGGGCGCGGCCGCGCGCGCCACGCCCTACCGATTCCCTCGAGCACGCAGCGCTCTCTGCCTGGGGACGCCTCGTCCACGAATGGCGCGAGGGACTGCGCGTGGTCTGGCACCAGCCCGTCCTGCGCGCACTGCTCGTCTTTTTCGCGATCACCGCCGTCGGCGAGGGGCTCACCGGGACGCTGTTCGTGCCGTGGGTCGTGGATGCGCTGCACTCCGACAGCACCGGATACGGCTGGGTTCTCTCGACCCAGGCGATCGGCGGGCTGGCCGGGGCGCTGGTGGTCGCCCGCTTGGGCGCCAGGCTGCGGCCGCTGCCGCTGCTGATCGGGAGCGCGCTTCTCTTTGGCGCGATCGACCTGGTGCTGTTCACCTACCCGGTCATCTATCCGCACATCGCGCCGGCGCTGATCATGCTGGTCATCGTCGGAGTGCCGGGAGCCGCGATGGGGGCGGCGCAGACTACGCTCCAGCAGTCGGAGACGGAGGACCGGCACCGGGGACGCGTGGTCGGGGCGATCGGCGCGGTGGCAGGCGTTGGTGCGCTCGTCGGTGCCGTCAGCGCCGGCATCCTTGGCGAATTCATCCCGGCGGTGCTGCTGCTCATCGTGCAGGGGAGCGGTTACCTGATCGGCGGGACGGCGGTGTTGCTCATGGTCGGCCGGCGCCGCATCCGGGCCGATGCGGAGGGAATCGTCGGTGTAGGCTCCGCCGGTGACCAAGCGTAGGACGAGGAAGCGCAACGGATGTTGCTGAGGATCTTTCTGTTTGGGTCCGCTGTGGTTGCCGTGCTCGTCGCGGCGCTGGTCTGGGCCGTGATCTCCGGCCAGTACGAGGCTGCCCAACCCAGCCCGTCAGCGAGCGCCGCGGCCAGCGGCGAACCGGCAGCATCGTCCAGTCCGGCGGGGAGTGCCGGCGCAAGCGCATCGGCCGAGGCCTCGCCGGGTGCCGCCGCCAGTGGCGAAGCGACGATGGTGGAGATCCTCAACTCTGACTTCGGCCCGGACCTGACCGTTGCTGTCGGCACGACCGTGATGTGGATGAACGGCGACAGCTTCGCGCATACCGCCACGGAAGGGTCGAACGGGGTGGCGGCACCGGACGCGCTCTTCGACCTGCAGCTCGCCGCCGGCGCCTCGGACAGCTACACGTTCCCCGAAGCTGGCACCTACCTGGTGACGTGCACGCTGCACCCGAACATGAACATGACCATTACGGTGAAATAGGTGCAGCAGAAGAACCTGGACATCTACGGCCATGACCCGATTCCATGGTCGCGCGCCCTCGACCAGCTCGTGGCCGCGGGATCGAGCGACGCCGAGGATGCCCCGCAGACCTGGTGGCTGAGCACCACCGGTGCCGATGGGCAGCCGCACACCACCGGTGTCGGCGCCTGGTGGGCCGATGACCGGTTCTACTTCACGAGCGGCGCGCGGACGCGGAAGAGCCGGAACCTGGCCGCGAACCCGAAGTGCGCGATCGCGGTCGCGCTCGGTGACCTCGACCTGGTGGTCGAGGGGAGCGCTGTCAGGGTGACCGATGTGGCGACGCTCGAGCGCGTCGCTGAGCGTGCGCGTCAAGGAGGCTGGCCGGCAACCGTCAAGGATGGCGCCCTCACGGCGGAGTACAGCGCCCCGAGCGCCGGGCCGCCGCCATGGGACGTGTACGTGATGGCGCCGCACACCGGGTACGGGGTGGCCACTGCCGAGCCCCACGGCGCAACGCGCTGGCGCCTCGAGCCCTAAGCCATCATCGCGCCGTCGATAGAGAGCCGAAGGGAGCCAAGGTGGACAGCCTCGATCAAGCCACGAAGCGCTACCACGAAGGGCTCCGCGGACAGACCCTGATGCCGATGGCCTCCGAGTGACATATGTCATGGCGCGGTCAGGGGCGAATCCCGGATGGGTCGACGAGGAGGCGAGCGAGGCCAATGTAGACGTCATGGGCATCGTGTCAGCCAACGTGACGGTGCCCGACCTCGCGACGCTTGAACGCTTGGAGGCGAGCGGCTACG
>Ga0214472_10005141_pt1 | contig 13764 bp, 10 predicted proteins | sample RVTome_6_FD_207662 | JGI IMG/M metagenome (GOLD analysis project Ga0214472, IMG submission 207662) | Soil microbial communities from uranium-contaminated site in the Upper Colorado River Basin, Wyoming, United States - RVT140D175 | ecosystem: Environmental > Terrestrial > Soil > Contaminated >... | reverse complement strand
TGCGGGTGGACCGCCAGCAAGCCGCGCGCTTCGGCGCCGACGTGACGCTCGTCGGCAACGCGATCCAGCTGGTGACCCAGGGCCTGAAGCTGGATGAGTACCGGCCCGATGACGCCGACGATGAGATCGATATCCGGGTGCGCTACCCGGAGTCCGCCCGCCGCTTGGACATGCTGGATCGGATCCGGGTCCAGACCACCGGCGGCAGCGTCCCGATCTCCTCCTTCGTGGTGCGAGAGCCTGCGCAGAAGGTCGGCACGATCCGCCGCACCGACCTGCGCCGCGCGGTGCGCATCGAAGCCGATGTGGCCCCGGACACCCTGCCGTCAGAGGCCCTGCTGATGCTGCGCGATCAGCTCAGCGCCGCCGGCCTGGACCCGTCCGTGAGCATCCTGTTCAAGGGTGAGGACGAGGACCAGCAGGAGGCCCAGGCCTTCCTGAGCAAGGCCTTCGGGGTGGCGCTGCTGATCATCGCCATCATCCTGGTGACCCAGTTCAACAGCTTCTACCAGGCCTTCCTGATCCTGACCGCCGTGGTGTTCTCCACCGGCGGCGTGATGCTCGGGCACCTGATCATGGCCAAGCCCTTCGGCATCGTGATGAGCGGCATCGGTGTGATCGCGCTGGCGGGGATCGTGGTGAACAACAACATCGTGCTGATCGACACCTACAACCTGCTGCGCAAGGCCGGGATGGGGTCGCTCGAGGCCGTGCTGCGCACCTCGGCCCAGCGCTTCCGGCCGGTGATGCTGACCACCATCACCACCATCCTGGGCCTGATGCCGATGGTGCTGGGTCTGAACATCGACCTGATCAACCGCCACTTCTCGATCGGCGGGCCCTCCACCCAGTGGTGGACCCAGCTGGCCTCGGCGGTGGCCGGCGGCCTCGCCTTCGCCACCGTGCTGACCCTGCTGCTGACCCCCGCATTGCTATACGTGCAAGGACGGCGCGAAGACGCGCGGCGGATCGCGGACGGCGGTGAGGTCAGGGGCGCGGATGCGGCTGCGCTGGCGAAGTTATCGCACAGCTAAGGTGGGTGAGTTCACTTTAAGTAAACTCTATATCTTATTGTTTTTATAAGATTTAATGACACTAAACTGGGCGCTATTCGCGCTCAGTTGACCGGTCGCCCAGCGACCGGCATCGCGTCGCCCTCATCTTGGGCGACCTCCAGCGCGAGGCCCCAGCCGGTCTGCTGGACCCCGTCGGAGAGCAGGCGGCAGAGGTTGTGCAGCAGCTCGTCGGTCAGGGCGAGCTCGACCCCGCGTCCCTCCGCTGGCCTGAGCCCGAGGATCAACCTGCCCGCATCGGCTCGACGCACATCCGCGCGTGCGACCAGCAGCGGGCGCTCCCCCAAGGGCCGCTTGGCGGCAGGATCCTCCTGGTAGGGCTTGCCGAAGTCCGCGGTGGCGGCGGCGGCCTCATGCTTGAAGGCCATCACCGCTTCCCGCCCGCCCGGGTCGTGCTGGAGCACCACATCGGTATGGCTCGCCAGCCCCTTGACCAGAGCCGGCCACAGCATCTGCAGCAGCCGGCGGGTCAGCCAGAAGGCGAACTCCTGGTGGTCCTCGGTGCTGATCCGGAGCACCAGGCGGTCCTGGATGGGCTGGTACTGGAGTTGCATCTGGCGGAGCTGGCTCATCCGGGCATTACATCGCCTACCGTGGTCCGCGCGCAACAAGCGCGTGGGCCCGGGCGGACGACCTCCGGTCGAGCGTCCGGAGCCTGCTCATCCCCCGCCGTAGCTGGCATACTCCCCCTTCGCACCGCAGCGTCCGTAGCCGCCCAAGCCCCGCTGGCATTGGGTTAGGATGCGCGCAGACCACAAGGGGATCCGTCCATGCTGTTGCGCAAGCTCCTCCCGCTGATCGTCGCGCTCGCAGCCACGCTCCCGATCGCGGCCGAACAGCCGCCACCGGGGCCCTACCTGGGAGTCTTCGGTACCTACCTGCACGCCGATCCGGACCGCAACGTCCGCGACGGTAGCGGACTCGGGGTGGCGTACGGCGCCTGGAACCCAGGCGGTTTCAGCTACGACATCGCACTCAGCCAGCAGAACCTCGCTGGGCGCAGCGGCGGCAACTTCAGGTCCCTCAGCCTGGATCTGACGACCTACTGGACCTTCCGCAACAGCACTGGCTTCCGTCCCTTCATCGGCACGGGCGTAGGTCTGCAGAGCTCCGACGACGGCACCGACAACAGCGGCATGTCCGCGATCCTGCGCACCGGCTTCGACATGGACTACGGCCACAATTGGGTGCTGCGCGGCGAGACGCGCTTCCGCGTGGGCTTCTCCGGTAGTTCGACCCGCGAGACCATCGGCGCACTGGGTCTGGTCTACAGCTTCGGCGCCGCTGAGCGCAGCGCGCCGCGTCCCACGCGTCGCCCCGAGCCTGCACCGGCGCCAGCACCGGCGCCAGCACCGGCACCGCAGCCGATCCAGGAAGCGCCGCTCGCGGTGGTCCCGATGATGGCCGACGCTGACAACGACGGCGTGGCGGACGATGTCGATGCCTGTGCGGGCTCGCCGGCTGGCGTGCCCGTCGATGTGCGCGGTTGCCCGCCCGATTCGGATTCCGACGGCGTCCAGGATCATGCCGATCGCTGCCCCGCCACCGCCCGCAGCGTCATGGTCGACGCCAGCGGCTGCCCGATCCCGGTCGTCATGGATGCGGATGCCGATGGCGTCGCAGACGAGATGGATTCCTGCGCCGGCACCGCCGCCGGTGCGATGGTGGACGGTAGCGGCTGCTCTGATGCGCAGCGCATGCCGGCGATGCCGGCCCCGATGCCTGCGCCTGAGCCCATGCCGGAACCTGCGCCCGCTCCGATGCCCGCAGCGAGTACCTCTTCATCGCAGACCATCGGAGATGCCGATGGCGATGGCGTACCCGACTCCGTGGATCGCTGCCCCGAGACCGTGGTAGGCGCGCTGCTGGTGGATTCCTCCGGCTGCGAGCCCGATACCGACGGCGACGGCATCCCCGACCGCAGCGACTTCTGCCCGGGCAGCGCCAGTGGCGTGAGCGTCGGTGCCGACGGTTGCGCCAGCACCCGAAGCACCCGCTCGCGTGCCAGTGAGCCGACGCCTGCGCCTGCGCCTGCGCCTGCGCCGACCCCGGTCGCCACGCCGAGCGCACCGCCATCTGCCGTCGTGGTCCCGCTGCGCGAGCCCAGCGTCACCGCGGTCGAGGTCATGCCCGAGGCTGCTGCGACCGGCGCGATGGAGATCATGGACATCGATGGCGACGGTATCGCCGATGACATGGATGCCTGCGACAGCAGCGGTCCCGCTTCGCTGGCGGTGGATGGCAGCGGTTGCGCCCGCGATTCCGACGGCGATGGCGTGGACGACCTTAGCGATGTCTGCCCGGGCACCGTGGCGCGCATGCCGGTGGATACCTTCGGTTGCGGGCTGGACGGCGACCACGATGGCGTCACCGATGCGATGGATGCCTGCCCTGCCACGGTGCGCGGCGCGCGCGTGGATGACGCGGGCTGCGAGGCGGACAGCGACGGCGACGGTGTGGTCGATCGCCTGGATGCCTGCGCTGCGACCCGCACCGGCACCACCGTCGGTGCGGACGGTTGCCCTGCCGACAGCGATGGCGACGGCGTGTACGACGATTCCGACAGCTGCCCGATGACCCCCGCTGGCACCATGGTGGATGCACTCGGCTGCGAGGCCGATAGCGACCTCGATGGCATCCCCGATCGCACCGATGCTTGCCCGGCATCAGCTGAGGGCGCGGCGGTGGACAGCACCGGTTGCGAGCCGGATGCCGACGCTGACGGCGTCGCCGATGCGATGGATGCTTGCCCCGCTACCGCGCGTGGTGCTGCGGTGGATGGGCGTGGTTGCCAGCCGGACGGCGATGCTGATGGCGTCACCGATGCGATGGACGCCTGCCCTGCGAGCATGGCCGGTGCCACGGTGGATGCCACCGGCTGCGAGCCGGACGCGGATCGTGACGGCGTGACCGATGCCCTGGATGCCTGCCCCGCGACGCCTGCCGGCGCTGCCGTCGATGGCAGCGGCTGCCAGCCGGATCGTGACGGTGACGGCGTCGCCGACGACGCTGACGCTTGCCCAGCTACGCCGCGCGGCGCGTCGGTCGATGCCCGCGGCTGCCAGCCTGACCGCGATGGTGACGGCGTCGCCGACGACGCTGACGCCTGCCCCGACTCACCCGCTGGTGCAGTGGTCGGTTCGCGCGGTTGCGAGAGCGATGGCGACGATGACGGCGTGGTCGATCGCGCGGATGCCTGCCCCGGCACCGCTAGCGGCATGACCGTCGGCAGCGACGGCTGCCCGTCGGATCGTGATGGCGATGGCGTATTCGACGATGCGGATGCCTGCCCCGACACCGCGGCTGGCGCGTTCATGGTCGATTCCCGCGGCTGCGAGCCCGATGCGGACCGCGACGGTGTCGCCGACCGCAACGACTTCTGCCCCGACACCGCCAGCGGCGTCGCGGTCGGCAGCGACGGCTGCGTCGAGTAAGGCGACCAGCCGCACAGCGATCACGACCTGCTCCGGACCGCGAGGTCCGGAGCAGGTGTCGGATACCGGGCCCTGGGGAGGGCCCACCTGAGACCGGAGGATCCCGTATGCGCATCGAAGTGCCGGCCCTGTGTGCCACGCTGCTCTGCCTGTCGCTGCCGGCCGCAGCCGATGACAGCTACGACCACCGCTACCAACTGGGCGTCGGCTACAGCCATCTCGATCCCGACTCGGCTTACGGCGCCTCCGGCACCGGCGGCATCTACGTGAACTTCGGTCGCGCGCTCAACGAGGATTGGTCGCTGGAGGTCGCGTACCACAAGCACTCGGTGGACGTGTTCGGCCCGGTCGACGCCGACGTGCGCAGCATCGACCTGATCGGCCTGTACTTCTTCGACCGCGCGCGTCGCTTCTCACCCTTCCTGCTCGCGGGCGTCGGCAACGTGGACAGCGACCTCGCAGGCAACGGGTTCGATCTCGCGGTCGGCGCAGGGTTCCTCGCCAGGATCAACGACAACGTTGCGTTCCGGGCTGATATGCGGCTGCGCGATGGCAACACCTCGCCCGGCACCGACGACATGCTCTACAACATCGGCCTGCAGATCGCGCTGGGCGCGGCCGCAGCGCCACCCCCGCCGCCGCCGATGGATACCGACGGTGACGGCGTGATGGATGGATCGGATTCCTGCCCCCGCACCCCGGCTGGCACCGAGGTGGATGCGCGCGGTTGCGCGATCGTCCGCGATGGTGACGGCGACGGCATCGTCGATCATGCCGATGCTTGCCCGCGTTCACCGCGCGGCAGTGAGGTGGATGCCCGCGGCTGCCCGCTGGACGGCGACCGCGACGGCGTGCCCGACAGCACTGACCGTTGCCCCGCAACGCCGGCCGGTACCGAGGTGCAGGCCGACGGTTGCGCGCCGCGCGTCCTCAGCCTGGATGGCGTGAACTTCGAGACCGCTTCGGCGGATCTGACCGCATCCTCGCGCGGGATCCTGGACGGGGTCGCACGCACCCTGGTCGAGAACCCGGGTATCCGCGCCGAAGTCGCCGGACACACGGATTCGGCCGGTCGCCTCGAGTTCAACACCGCGCTGTCGCAGGCACGCGCCGAATCGGTGATGCGCTACCTGGTCGCCGCCGGCGTCGCCGCCGACCGCCTCACGGCGCATGGCTACGGTCCCAGCGAGCCAGTCGCCAGCAATGACACCGCGGATGGACGCGCGCAGAACCGCCGCGTCGAGCTGCGGGTGATCGAGTGAGTAACTGATCTCTGGAGGATCCATGGCCAAGTCATTGATAGCTTTCCTGGGGATCGTGGCCGCTGCTGCCGCGGTCATCTACCCGCCCTACCTGGTACCCGTGGTCAACGAGCGCCGATGGGGCCTGATCTGGGATGACATGCCCGGGACCTTCGGTGCGATGCACATCTCCGATCACATCGACTGGTTGGTGCTCGGCTTGGAGCTGGGACTGGTCGTCGCGGTGTTCGGCGGCCTGACGGTCTACCTCGCCAGACGCTAGACGCCGGATGCTCGGACGCTCAGACGGGGAAGCACCCCCAGCGTCGTGCGTCTCGCTTCCGATCAATGGAAGTCGCGGGATCGGGTCATGAGATCTCCGAGTAGCGCCGAGTGATCCTCCAGCCGCCCCACGATCACATGCACGACCTCGCCCTCGCGCTGCAGTTGCCCCACTGCACCCAGCAGCCGCGCGCCCAACAACGCGCGGCGGTCGCGCTCAGCGACCTGCCGCCAGATCACCAGGTTCACGCAACCGTGCTCGTCCTCCAGGGTCACGAAGGTGACGCCACTGGCGGTGCCGGGACGCTGCTTGGTGATCACGATGCCGGCGACCCGCAGCTGCGTACCGTCCGGCACCGATGCCAGCTCGCCTGAGCTGACCACCTGCAGGCGATCCAGCTGCGGTCGCAGCACCGCCAGGGGATGCCGGCCCAGGGTGAGCCCGAGGCTGGCGTAGTCGGCGACGATGTCCTCGCCCTCGGTCGGTGCCCGCAGCATGGGTCGGCCCTCGATCAAGGGCGCATCCGCCAGCATCGCGCCGGCACGCTCGGAGTGATCCTCTAAGGCGGCCATGGCCCAGTTCGCCAGGTGGCGATGCCCTTCGATGCTGCGCAGCGCACCGGCCGCAGCCAACGCGGTCCGCGCGCGCTCATCCAGGCGCGTGCGGCGCACCAGGTCATCCACCGAGGTGAACGGGCGGAAGCGCCGCGCGACGACGATGCGATCGGCGGCGACCGCATCCAGGCCCTTCACCTGCGACAGGCCGAGGCGCAGGCGCCTGGGTGACTCCAGCGCGCAGGTCCAGGTGCTGCTGGCCACATCCACCGGCGCGACTTCCACACCATGGCGGCGCGCATCCGCGACCAACTGCGCGGGTGCGTAGAAGCCCATGGGTTGCGAGTCCAGCAGCGCGGCGCAGAATGCGGCCGGTTCGTGATGCTTCAACCAGGCTGAGACGTAGACCAGCAATGCGAAGCTGGCAGCGTGCGACTCGGGGAATCCGTAACCGCCGAACCCCTTGAGCTGCTCGTAGATGCGCTCGGCGAAGTCAGCTGCGTAGCCACGCTCCGCCATGCCGGTGAGCAGCCGCTCGCGGAACTGGGTGAGGTCACCGGCGCGTCGCCAGGCCGCCATCGCGCGCCGCAGTTGGTCGGCCTCACCGGGGCTGAAGCCCGCGGCGACCATCGCGATCTGCATCACCTGCTCCTGGAAGATCGGTACGCCCAGGGTGCGCTCCAGCACGGCTTCGATCTCGGGGCTGGGGTACTCCACCGCCTCCTCGCCATGCCGGCGCCGCAGGTAGGGATGCACCATGTCGCCCTGGATCGGACCCGGGCGGATGATCGCGACCTCGATCACCAAGTCGTAGTAACAGCGCGGCCGCAACCGCGGCAGCATCGCCATCTGCGCGCGCGACTCGATCTGGAACACCCCCACCGTGTCGGCGTGACCGATCATGTCGTACACCGCCGGATCCTCCGCCGGCACCGTGGCCAGCGTGAGCTGCTCAGCGCGATGCGCGGCGACCAGGTCGAAGCAGCGCCGGATCGCGCTGAGCATGCCGAGCGCGAGCACGTCCACCTTCAACAGCCCCAGCTCCTCGAGGTCCTCCTTGTCCCACTGGATCACGGTGCGGTCGGCCATCGCAGCGTTCTCCACCGGGACCAGGCGCGCGAGGTCGTCCGCCGCGATGACGAAACCACCCACGTGCTGCGACAGGTGGCGCGGGAAGCGCAGCAGCTGATCCACCAGCAGCTTCAGTCGCCGCACCACGGGGTTGGCCGGATCGAAGCCAGCTTCGGAAATGGGGGTCAGACAACCAATTTCTGAAATCGGAGTATGTCCCCCATTTCCCTGCGCCAAGCGCTCCAGTTGGTCGGCATCCAAGCCAAGCGCCTTGCCCACATCGCGGATCGCGCTGCGTGGGCGGTAGGTGATCACCGTCGCGGCCAGCGCCGCACGGTGGCGCCCGTACTTAGCGTAGATGTACTGGATCACCTCCTCGCGGCGCTCGTGTTCGAAGTCCACATCGATGTCGGGTGGTTCGTCACGCTCGCGCGAGATGAAGCGCTCGAACAGCATCACCATGCGCGCGGGGTCCACCTCGGTGATCCCCAGGCAGTAGCAGACCGCGGAGTTGGCCGCCGACCCGCGCCCCTGGCACAGGATGCCGCGGCCGCGCGCGAACACGACCACATCGTGCACGGTGAGGAAGAAGGGCTCGTAGCTGAGGTCGGCGATCAGGGTGAGTTCGTGCTCGACCTGCGCGCGCACCGCCACCGGCATGCCCCCGGGCCAGCGCCGCGAAGCGCCCGCCTCGGTCAGATGCCGCAGCCAGGTGGTCGGCGTGTGCCGCTCGGGGACCAGCTCCTGCGGGTACTCGTAGCGCAGCTCGCCCAGCGAGAAGGTGCAGCCTTCGGCGATGCGCAGGGTCTCGGCCAGCAGGTCCGCAGGGTATCGCTTGCCCAGGCGCGCCAGCGGACGCAGGTGGCGTTCGCCGTTCGGGAACAGCGCATCGCCGCAGGCCGCCAGCGGGAGCCCGAGGCGGATGGCGGTAAGGGTGTCCTGCAGCGCGCGCCGCGCGGGGATATGCATGTGCACGTCCCCGCTGGCCACGCAGGGCAGACCCAGCGCCGCGCCGAGATCGCGCAGCGTGCGCTCGCGCAGACGGTCGCGGCCGGTGCCCAGCAGCTCGACCGCGATCCAGGCTCGCGTGCCGAAGTGCTGCGCGACCCAAGCACCCTGCTCCGGATCCGGCGAGCTGCCGGGCACCCACAGCAGACTGCAGTGATCCAGGTGCGTCAGTCGCGGGTCCAGCAGGTCATCGCGGGTCAGGCGGTAGCTGCCCTTGTCGGCAGCCCGGCGACCGGTGGTGATCAAGCGGCAGAGCTGGGCGTAGCCCTCGCGGTCGCGTACCAGCAGCGTCAGCTGCAGGCCGTCCTCCAGCTCGAAGTGGCTGCCGACGATCAGGTGCAACCCCCGCTCCCTAGCCTCGGCGTAGGCGCGCACCACACCGGCGACCGAGCACTCGTCGGTGATCGCCAGCGCCCGGTACCCCAGCGCCGCCGCCTGCGCCACCAGCTCCTCCGCGTGGCTGGCACCGGTCAGGAAGCTGAAGTTGCTGCGGCAGCGCAGCTCCGCGTAGCCGCTCACGGCCCGCGGCCCATAGCCATGGCAGTTAACAGTTCGCTCACCTTCCGTTCATCGCGGCTTCACGCTGCATCCGCAAGCTGGGCCTGTACCGGATGGGACCGGACGACAGGAGGTGAGGGATGGCTATCGTCAGGGACGCAACGGGTGGACGCCTGCTGCAGTTGATGAACCTCAACATCTACGACGGCGAGGGTCGGGTGCTCGGCCATGTGACCGGGGACGAGATCCGCGACATCCATGGCCACACGCTGGGCTGGATGGACCACGATGTGGTGGTAGCCCCGGACTGGAGCCCGCGCCTGGTGCTGGAGCGGGACATGGTCTTCGACCTCGATGGCGACTTCGTGGGGCGCATCGAGCACTTCGATCGACACGAGCGGGACCTGGCCGCTGCCGCGCTGCTCACGCTGCGCCGTCCGCATACAGATCTCGCTGCCTGAAGCGGGATGCTTGATGCCTGTCACAGTTCCGCACATCCGTCGGTCCTGCTGATCGAGGATGCGGAGCTCATCACAGTAAGTACCGCAGCACGCGAGTACGCTGAAGCATCGGTTCGATAGCACACACGGGAGAGATCGCGATGGACCTGATGGGGATCCTGGCACTGGACGCGGACAAGGCGAAGGCCCGCGGTTACACCGCGCTGTTCGAGCAGCTGCACAAGGCCCAGCAGTCCCGCTATCGCACCACCGCAGCTGATCATCGCCTCGCCGCATCATCGCCTCGCCTCCCAGCACCGCGAGCACCTGCAACCGACCGAGGTCTGCATTGAGGTCTGTGATATCGGCCGCGTGAGTCTGCAAGCCGTCCAGCAGCACCGGGACCTCTGAACTTCAAGCGAAGAGGCCATGGAGGAACCACCGCCTCCCCTTCCCCCGCTCCCTGAACACCCAGAGCCGCGCGCCCTCCCGGTCGCGCATCAGGTAGTAGTCGCGGCGCACATCGCCCCCGTCCCACCAACCGCTCTCGATCCGCTCCGGCCCGGAGATCATGCGCAGCGGGCCACCCCGACAGGGACGCCCATCGCGCACACCCAGCAGCTCAGGTGCGGCCAGCAGCCATAGCGGACGGAAATGGAGGAAATGGGGGTCAGACTCCGATTCTTCGATGAGCACCCCCCGCGGCCCTCTCTTGCCAGAATCGGAGTCTGACCCCCATTTCCCCGAAGAATCGGAGTCTGACCCCCATTTCCCCACCTCCTCGTAACGCCAGGCCGCCTCGGGGCGATGCTCGGAGATCAGCGCGAGACCACGCACTGCGCCGCGCCCCAAGCGCGCGCACAGGCGTTCGATCAGCGCAGGCACCGCGCCATCGGTCTCCATCGCCGGCAGCACGCTGCGGTGGAACAGCGGCGCCGCGCCGGGATCCAGTGCCAGCAACGGACCGCTGATCAGCAGCAGCTCCGCCACCGGCCCCGGCAGCTTCAGGCTAGCCATGCGCTCCGCGAACAGGCTGGCCAGATGCTCGGGGTCACGGCTGGGCGCCGCCAACTCCAGATCCAGCCGGCTGTCGGGATGGTCACGGTGCAGCAGCACCATGCGCAGGCGCTGCACCCCGCACTGGCGCGCCAGCAGCGAGCCGGTGAGCTCGGCCAGCAGCCGCCGCAGGCCCTCATGGATCCGGCCCAGGTCGTCCTGCTCGTGCACCAGGTCCAGCCGCCCGCGGTAGCGGGTCGGTGGGGTGTAGCTCTGGCGTGGATCCGGCCGCTTGCCCAGCGCACGGTCTAGATCATCCAGCACCCGGCGACCCAGGCGGCGCGCCAAGCCATCGCGTGGCAGGCGGATCAGGTCACGCAGTTGGCGTGCGCCGAAGCCGCGCGCCCGCGCCAGCAAGGCATCGTCCCAGTCCATGGCCGCCAGCGGCAGCGCGCCCAGCACGCCGGGCAGCCGCTCGACATCCTCGACCGCAGCGCTGATCCCAGCCCGCGCCAGTACCCGAGCCGCACTGGCAGTGGGCGCGGTGCCGATCCGAGCGCGGTGACCCAGCGCCGCGAGGTCGGCGAGGATCCGCTGCTGCAGGCGCTCGATGCCGCCGCACAGCTTCAGGCTGCCGCGCACCTCCAGGTACAGCTCCTGCGGTGGCTCGGGGCTGACCACCGGGCCGTACTGCATGGCCCAGGCCGCGAGGCGCTCCAGCGCCGCGCGCTCACGCCCGATGCTGCGCGTGACCACATCCAGGGTCGGCAGCAGCGCCCGCGCCGCGTGCACGCTCTGACCCAACCGCACACCCGCACGGCGAGCAGCGGCATCGCAGGCGATGACGCAGGGTCGGCCGGCCGACATCTCGACCACCGCGCGCGGCGCATCGCTGGGACCCAGCTGTTCGACCTGGGCATCGGGCAGGTGGATGCACAGCCACAGCGGGCTGTAAGCCCGCTGTGTGCCCCGGGCCGAGGGCCCCGGGCCGAGGGCCAGAGGATCCGTGTGACTGGTGACGCTCCGGCCCGTGGCCCGGGGCCCGGGGCTCGGGGCCCTCATCGCTCCCCCGGGCAGGGGCAGTTCGATCTGCGGCCGCCGCATGGCTCAGCCCGGGTGCTGTCGGTGCAGGCGCGCGGGTCGTCCACCACGACACTTCAGGATCTCGACCTCGCCCGGTGCGAGCCGCAGGCGCAGCGCCGCCGCCGAAGGGCAGCGCCCCGCTCGCAGGTCGCGGAACAGGAAGCCGCGCGCCTCGCCCTGCTCCGCCGCGAGTTGCAGGCGGCGCGGCCAATGCGCCTCGCGCGGCTCGGCCCAGGCCAGCACCGCATCGCAGCTGCCAGAGCGCAGCGCCTGCTCCATCGCCCAGAGACCAGCCAGCGCATCAGGGACCTCGACCAGTAACTGCCGGGACAGGTCCAGGCCCAGCGCAGCCAGCGCCGGCGGGTACGGTACGTGCGGTGGCGAGATCCAGCAGATCCAGCCGCCCGAGGCCGCGAGCTCGGCCAGGGCTGGCAGCACCAAGCTGAGCTCACCGCTACCGGGGTGCGGACAGAGGAGCTCGGTCAGGCAGGCCGGGGGCCAGCCGCCGCCGGGGAGCGCGGCATCCAAGGCCGGCCAGGTGGTGGGCAGGCCGGTGAGCGCAGTGTGATGGTGTCCATCCCGACGCCAGAGGCGCCGGCCATCGAGCAGCTCCTCCAAGGCCGCCCCGAGCCTCGGGCCTCGGGCCCCGGGCCAGACAGCGTCGGTGGCAGATGGATGCTCCGCGCCCACCTCCGGATCCCCGGCGATAGTCCCTGCATCACCACTGCCGCTGAGGCCTGGGGCCTGGGGCTTGGGGCTCGGGGCCTCTTGATGGCCTGGGGCCTCTTCCGGATGGTCCTCAGAGTCCGGGAGCACGCGTGGGGATGTGGGGATGAGCTGCGTGCTCCCGAACCCTGAGAGATCGGTGTGGCGTTCGGCGCTGGGATCGGGACCCGGTGTGGGTGTGGCTGCGGCGCGCATACTCACACCGCCACCATGCGTCTTGTGGGGCGTCGTGCGGGTTGTGCCACTCTGGTCCGCGGCTTGCACACTCACACGCTCACCGAGCGGCGTGCGGGTTGTACTACCTGGTGAGCGTGTGAGGCCATCCTTGGCCCATTGCCATCCATGCGTCGACTCCTATGAAGGTTCCTTGCGTACCAGGGTCATCGCGCCCGCTCAGTGCTTGCGGCTGCGCGTCGAGGGATCGAAGGGGATGCGCTCGAAGCCGCGTCGGATCACACCCACCACGATGCCCTCCAGGGTCATCGGTGTGGCTCTGAGGTCCACGCGGATCGGGGCGTACTCGGCGTTCTCAGGCAGCAGCCACACCAGCGATCCCTCCTGGCGGTAGCGCTTGACCGTGACCTCATCCTCCAGGCGGGCGACCACGATCTGGCCGTTGCGGACCTCCGGCGTGCGGTGCACCGCGACCAGGTCGCCATCCAGGATGCCGACGTCGCGCATGGACATGCCGTGGACCTGCAGCAGGTAGTGCGGGGCGGGATGGAACAGGTCCGGGTCCAGCTGGTAGCGGGACTCCACATGCTGCTCGGCCAGGATCGGCGCACCCGCCGCCACCCGGCCCACCAGCGGCACCATCAAGCCGGTCTCCCCGGCCAGCTGCACGGCGTAGTGCCCGACCAGGCGGATGCCGCGGGCGGCACCCTTGACCATCTCGATGACCCCCTTGCGGGCCAGCGCCCGCAGGTGCTCCTCGGCCGCGTTGGGGGAGCGGAAGCCCAGCTCCTCGGCGATCTCGGCGCGGGTCGGGGGCAGGCCCGTCTCCTCCACCCGACGCTGGATCAGCGTGAGGATCTGCTGCTGGCGGGCGGTGAGATCGGCCATGGGAGGTACCTGTATGGATGAACAGTACCGGAGTATAGACCGCCCGCTGGCGGGGTCAAGGGGCCATACCACCAGCTTCGTGCGTGAGGTCGGCCTGACGCTGCCCAGCCCCGGGACCCGCAGCCACGGAGAGGCCGTGACACCGGCGCTGCTGCTGGAGGTCACCGCAGACGGTGGCTACCGGCTGGATGGCCTCAGCGTGGCTGGGGAGGCGCTGGCGGCCCGCACCAGACGACCGCGCACTGGGCGGCGGCAGCCGCTAGAATCCCCCGTCCCCAGCGCGAGGAGCGCCGCC
>Ga0214472_10005140_pt1 | contig 13764 bp, 10 predicted proteins | sample RVTome_6_FD_207662 | JGI IMG/M metagenome (GOLD analysis project Ga0214472, IMG submission 207662) | Soil microbial communities from uranium-contaminated site in the Upper Colorado River Basin, Wyoming, United States - RVT140D175 | ecosystem: Environmental > Terrestrial > Soil > Contaminated >... | reverse complement strand
CCTCGAACAATCGGCTGTACAGGGGAAGCTCCCGCACCCGGCCGCCGGCCAGGCGCACCATGCCGAAGAAGAACGGCCAGGCCGGCGTCAGCACGAGGACCTCCTCGCCGGGTTCCAGAATCGCCTGAGCGCTCACCGAGAGGGCGTTGGAGGCGCCCGCGGTGACCATGATCTCGTCGGAAGCGAGGTCGAGTCCGTTGTCCGCCGCCAGCTTCTCGCGCAGGACCTGCCGCAGCGAATCGATGCCGAAGGTGTTGCAATACTGGAGGACGTAGGGATTTTCGCGCAGCCACGCATCGTCGATGGGAATCTCGTACGGCAGCATGCCATCGCGATCGCCGATGTGCAGCTTGATGTAGCTTTCTCCGCTGCCTTCGAGCCGATGCCGGAACTGCTCGAAAACAGAGGCGCGAATGAGCTCGCAGCGGGAAGAGAGTCCGGGTGGGCGCGGCATCGTCCCGGGAGCATAGCGCGCTTCCGGGTGCCCGTCGCGTCTGTTTCGGGGCGAAAGATCACAGAATCGCTCACTGTAAATCGTCCGCAATCGCACTATGTTACTGCCTGAATTGGCGCTGGCGATGTCGAAGACACTCGAGTCGGCGTCGTCTATCTGAGGGAGGTCTCCGATGAAGAATCTCGAGCGTCTGTTTCGCGCGCTGCTGGGGCTCTCGATGCTGCTGCTGCTGATTTGCGCCGGCCCGGCCGATGAGGCCACGGCGGATACGACGGATGCAGCCGACGACTGGGTGAAGATCGGCGGAAGCCTGCGGCTGCGCGGCGAGTGGAAACGCAACGCCCAGTTCGGGGCCGAGACCGAGGCCAACGACGAGGACTACGGGCTGAGCCAATTGCGCCTGTGGGCCGACCTCGACCTCGCCGAGTGGTTCGACGCACACATCGAACTTCAGGACGCTCATATCTTCGACCAGGATGCCATCGACGATACGGCCGTTCCCAGCGTCTTCGCCGACGAACTCGACCTCCATCAGGGTTATCTGGATGTGCGGCCCAGCCAGTCGGAACCCATCATGTTTCGCCTTGGCCGCCAGAAGTTCAACATGGGTGAACAGCGCTTGGTGTCCCCCCTCGAATGGGTCAACACGGCCCGTGTCTGGGATGGCGTTCGCCTCAACTACGGCGAGCGGAACGACCGGATGTTCGATCTGTTCGCTTCAGTACTCGTGCCGGTCGACCCGACGGCCTTCAACGACCGCGAAGACTCTGGAAACCGGATGATGGATAGCCAATTCCACGGCATCTATGTCACCGACTGGAATCTCCTGACTGAGGGGCAGGTCGAAGCCTACCTTCTCTACCGCAAGCACGATGCCCTTGACGACAAGATCTACACCTTCGGGGCGCGTGCCGTGCGCAAATGGGGCTCGTGGAGCGCGAACGCGGAGGGCGCAGGGCAGACGGGGACCTTCATCGGAACGGATCATAGCGCCTGGATGGCCCACGCCGAGGTCGCCAAGACACTGAGCGAGAAGGCTGGCACCATCGGCGCGGCCCTCAACATGGGGAGCGGCGATGCTGACCCACTCGACGACACGCACAAGACCTTCGACAATCTCTATCCACTCAACCACGCCTTCTACGGCTACATGGACTACTTCGCTCTGCAGAACCTTCGCAATCTGGAACTCAGCTACAAAGTCAAGACACCACACGGCGCGCTGTTGCGCATTGCCTACCAGGCGTTCTGGCTCCTCGAGCCCGAAACCGATGCCTGGTATGTGGCGACCGGAGCCCCCACGCGCCTGGCGACAGGACCGGCGGCGAGTGCCGTCGGCTCGGAAGTCGACATCACGCTGGTCTACAACCTCAAGAAGCCCCACGTGGGCTTGCTCGCCGGCTATAGCCATTTTCTTCCGGGTCAATATGTCGAGGACACCGGCCTGACCGGCCTGAACGAAGCCGCAGATTTCTTCTACCTCCAGTCCAAGCTGAGCTTCGGAGACTGAGGCTTCGAAGGCCCCTTCCGGTTCACGCCCCCGCGACGCGGCGGGGAGCCAAGTTCCGAAGACGCCTCCTCGTGGACGGCCGCTCTATTTCTGCTATGGTGGGGCGGTCGCCTGGGGGGCTCGCAATGTCCGAAGCACAGAGAGTACAGGACCGCCTCGAGCGGCCACTTCGAGATCTGCGAATCTCCGTGACGGACCGCTGCAATCTGCGCTGCATCTACTGCATGCCGTCAGACGAGGACGCCGCGCCTCCGAGCTTCCTGCCGCGCAGCAAGATCCTCCGCTTCGAAGAGATCGAACGCCTCACCCGGCTCTTTGTCGAGCTCGGGGTGCGAAAGCTCAGAATTACTGGCGGCGAGCCGCTGTTGAGGAGGGACTTGCCGCGTCTCATCGAGCGGCTTCGGGGAATCGACGGCGTCGAGGAGGTCGCGCTGACAACGAATGCCCTCCGTCTTCCGAAGATGGCGCAAGAACTCGCGGACGCCGGCGTCGATCGGGTCACGGTCAGCCTGGATAGCCTGAAGCCCGCGCGCTTTCGGAAGATCTCCGGAATCCCGGAGGCGGGGATTGGGCCGGAGGCGGTGTTCGCCGGCATCGAGGCCGCGCAGGCCGCCGGTCTCGATCCCATCAAGATCAACTGCGTCGTGCAGCGGGGCGAGAACGATGACGAAGTGGTCGAACTGGCCCGCCACTTTCGCGGCGGCTCGACCATCCTCCGCTTCATCGAATTCATGGATGTCGGCACGCAGAATCGGTGGGAACTCGCGAAGGTCGTCCCGTCCGACGAACTGCGCGCGCGCATTCATGAGGCCTTTCCCATCGAAGCGGTTGACCCCATCTACCGGGGCGAAGTTGCGCGGCGCTATCGCTATGTCGACGGCCAGGGTGAAGTTGGCTTCATCTCCTCCGTGAGTGCGCCGTTCTGCTCGGGCTGTCATCGGGCGCGTCTGACGACGGACGGGCGCCTGTTCAATTGCCTCTTTGCGACCGAATCCCTCGACCTTCGCACGCCGCTGCGACGCGGGCAGAGCGATCGTCATCTCTTGCAGTTGCTCACCGAGCGCTGGGCCCAACGAGACGACCGCTATTCCGAACTCCGGAGCGCACAGACGCCACCGCGCCGGCGCGCCGAGATGTACGAGATCGGCGGCTGAACCCGTCTCTAAGAAGCTCGCCGCGCTCGCAGGACGACATCCTTCGAGAGTTCGGGCTCGAATTCCTCGCCCTGGACGCCGCCTTCGACGGACTCGACGTCGAAACCGGCACGGCCCAAGCACTCGATCATCTCTTGATGGGTCCAGCTGCGCAGGTGGATGGCGCGTGCGCGCCGCAGCGTTGCACCCTCGTCTCCTTCGGCCGGAAGATCGAGTGTCGTCGGGAAGAAGACGACGTGCTTGTCGTCGACGAAGCGCATCAGCCGGACGAGAGCGATCTCTTCTCCCGCCGCGTCGCCCGGGCGTATGTTGATGGGCAGATGCCGGACATTGCCGGCGCGCAGATGCGTGTAGTTCAGCCACTGCATCAGAAGGCCAGCGCCCGCACGAAGGCAGGAACTCCACGCCGCGAGGGCTTTCTCCAGTTGCTCTTCGCCGAGATAGGGGATCACATTGCCGAGGCAGATCGCGCCGTCGAAGGGTTCGTCGAACAGCGAAGGCAGTTCGGAGAACTCCGACTGAATGAATTTCAGGTCGCCGGCCGTCTCGCCGATCAGCTCGCGCGCCGATTCGATCTGAGCCTCACTCTGGTCCACACCGACGGCTTCATGGCCAAGTTCCGCGGCGAAGGCCGCGTGTTCGCCGCTGCCACAGCCCAGGTCCAGGATGCGCCGCCCCGGGCAGGAATCGAAGAATGCCCGCAACATCGGGCCCTCGCGCTCCAGGCGCTCCGACCACGCGATGACGCGGCGGTATTCACCGCTCGCGAAGGCTTCGTCGCGTTTCTGTTCCATGGATGACCTCAGGGTCGTGGGGGAAATTCTTCGGCGGTCGCCGCGAAGCGAAGGAGCAGCTCCGCGCTGCCCGCGTAGGAATGGATGCCGCCCTCCACGCGGTGGGCCCGCAGATAGAGATCGTTGCTGTGCTCGGCCCACTCGGTCGCGCGTCCGCGATAACGCCGCCAGAATTCCTGGAGCTCGTCCACATCGCGCTGAACGCCTCTGTAACGCCGCTCCAACAGCGCTTGCCCCGCGTCCGGGTCAGCGCGTAGGAGATTCCGCAGCAACTGGCGCTGCGCGAACAGGATCGCGGAATACTGCGCCAGCGGCTGCTCCGCCGAGGCGCCGGCCAGGATGGCCATGAAATTCGCCTCGTCCTCGGGGGCATAGCCGCGCTGATGCGCCTTCTCATGGGCGACTGCGTGGGAGTAGGCGATGGCAGGGATTTCCCCATTTACATTCGCCTCGCCGCTCCATGGGAAATAGAAGCCCGAGAGACCGAGTCGGTTCATGAGGGGAGAAATGCGCGGCGTCTTCGCCGGGCCGCGGCGCCAGCCAACGCTCGTGCCCAGATTCATGTCCGTCGAAAGGCGCGCGTAGGCGTTCGTGAGAGCGACGTCCAAGGCGCTGCGGTCGGCCACGACGCTCATGGAGCCGGCGTCCTCGCTGCCGTGCAGAGTGAAGTAGTATTCGTTTGCGAGATCCACGAGAAGAGTCGTGATCTCTTCGAGGCGCGCCGGATTCGCCTCGGGCAGGGCCCAGCGGTCTTCGAGCGGGGCCCGGCTGTAGTTGAATCCCCACGACCACATAAAAGACGCGACGACCCAGCCCGCCACATTGAGCGTCGTGAGGAGACCGTGCCCGAGAATCCATCGCCTGCCACGGCGTGAGCGCCGCGCGCATCTGAGGGCCCATGCGCCGCGCAGGAGGACGCCGAGGGCAAAGCCGCACATGAGGAGTTCGCTCAGCGCCAGACTCGTGACGCCGCTCAGGCGCGCCAGCGTCCAGCCGGCGGCGGGTCCGATGCTGCGCGCGTAGAGTTCGGCGAGGGACGGCAGCGAAGGAAGCAAGGCGGCGAGCAGGAGTGACGACGCGCCTGCGAGGACACCAGAGGCGGGGCGGAGCTTTCCGAGCGCAATCACGGGATCAGACGCGCGCAACGCGCGCTACTCGTCCCAAATCGCGACGTCGAATCGTCCCGAACTGTCGGCGGCGCCGCGGTACATGCCCTGGCTGTTGTATTCCATGACGATTTCGCCGTCCTTCGAGACGGCGATGAGGCCGCCGTCGCCTTCACTCAGCTCATCGTGGATCATGTGCTTTACGGCGTGCTCGAGGGACTGATCGCCATACTGCATCATCGCGGCCACGGAACGCGCGACGGTGTGCTGGAGAAAGACCTCGCCGGTCCCCGTACAGGAAATGGCGCAGCTGCGGTTGTCCGCGTAGTTTCCGGCCCCCACGATGGGGGAGTCGCCGACGCGTCCGAAACGCTTGTTCGTCATGCCGCCGGTTGAGGTTCCGGCGGCGAGATTTCCCTGGGTGTCCAACACGACGCAGCCGACGGTGCCGTACTTCCACTCGATCTTGCCCGCCAGGCCGTAGTCGTCGTTCTCCAGCGCCTCCTGGAGCTGCTTGTAGCGATGATCCGTGTGGAAGTACTCCTGCCCGACGGCGGGGATGCCCATCTCGAGCGCGAACTGCTCGGCGCCTTTTCCCATGAGCAGGACGTGGCGCGACTTCTCCATGACCAGGCGCGCGAGTGAGATCGGGTTGGCGACAGTGCTCACGTTGGCCACGGCGCCGCCCAAGAGGGTGCGTCCGTCCATGATGGAGGCGTCGAGTTGATGGCTGCCGTCGTGCGTGAAGACGGCGCCCTTTCCAGCGTTGAACTCGGGCCGGTCCTCGAGCAGGCGGATGACCATCTCGACGCAATCCAGAGCCTGCCCGCCCTCCTCGAGAATCTTCTGCCCCGCGGCGAGGGCCGCGGTGAGCGCCTCGCGACGGGCCGTGATCTCCGCGGCGGGCTCGTCTCTGGAGATGGTCCCGGCGCCCCCATGGATGGCCAGGGCCCAGCGCTCGGTCTGCGCCGCGGCGTCACTCATGGCAAGCCCCAGGGCGAGTCCCGCGAGTACGAATCGGCTGGCGAACTTCATGCTTCACTCCTTGTCGATCCAGGATTTCCAATAGTCTGCGTCCTCGATGTCGGCGATGGCCCGTGCGCGCTGCAGCGGACGATAGGTGTCCACCATGACGGCGAGCTCGTCCGTCCACTTCTTGCCGATGCTGGCCTCCATCCGACCCGGCTGCGGACCGTGGGAGATCCCGTCGGGATGCAGAGTGATCGAGCCGAAGCTCACGCCCTTGCGGCTCATGAATTCGCTGCTGGCGTAGAAGATGACCTCGTCCGTCATCGCGTTGGTGTGGAAGTAGGGAGCGGGCACGGCCTCCTCGTCGAAGTCGAACGGCCGCGGACAGAAGCTGCAGACGACGAAGCCGTCGCCCTCGAATGTCTGGTGGATCGGCGGCGGTTGATGGAAGCGGCCGACCAGAGGCTCGAAGTCATGGATGCTGAAGGCCCAGGGATAATAGAAGCCGTCCCAGCCGACGGCGTCGCAGGGATGATGGGTCAAGGTGTAGCGCAGGAGTTTGTGGTCGTGTTTGACCACGATGCCGAATGAGCCCGCTTCGTCGTGAACGTCGAGTTCTGCCGGCCGGCGAATGTCGCGCTCGTTGAAGGGTGCTCCCTCGAGGAGCTGTCCATGCTCGTTTCGGTAGCGGCGCGGCGTGCGCAGGGCCCCGCTACTTTCCAGAATCAACATCGTCGCAGGCCGCTCGCTGTCGAGGCGCCACCGATGCACGATGCCCCGCGGAATGACGACGTAGTCGCCGTCGCGCACTTCGAGTGAGCCGTATTGCGACTCCAGGACGCCCCGGCCCTGGGCGAGATAGACGAGTTCGTCGGCCTGCCCGTTGCGAAAGAAATCTTCGTCGTGGCGATCCGGCGCCGCATGCCACAGGGAGACATCGGCGTTGAAGAGAAGCGGGACGCGATCGAAGACGGGGCTCCCGCCTCTGGGAAGGTCTCTTGTCGCGTAGTGCCGGTGGCGCAATTCGCCGTCTTCGGCGGCGACGGGGCGGAGGTCGCACAGCGTCTCTATCTTCGAGACCTCCGTCGGCGGATGGATATGATAGAGAAGACTCGAGAGTCCGGTGAAGCCTTTGTTGCCCACGAGCTCTTCGTAGTAGATGCCCCCGTCCGACTTTCGAAAGACCTGATGTCGCTTGCGTGGAATCCGGCCGAGGCTGTGGTAGATGGGCATCGTGTCTCCTAGAGCGTCCCGCGCAGCCGCTGATCTTCCTCGATGCTCACGAACAGAGCCTTGAAGTTCCCCTTGCCGAAGCCACGGCTGCCCTTGCGCTGAATGATCTCGAAAAAGACCGTGGGCCGATCTTCGAGCGGCTTGGTGAACAGCTGCAGGAGGTAGCCATCGGGATCGCGGTCGACCAGGATGCCGAGCTCGCGAATGCTCTCGAAATCTTCGTCGATGGCGCCGACGCGTTCGGGCAGAGCGTCGTAGTAGGTGTCGGGAACGCGCAGAAACTCGACGCCGCGCTCGCGCAGGTCGCGGATCGTCTTGCGGATGTCCTTGGTGAGCAATGCGAGATGTTGGACGCCGGGAGTCTCGTAGAAGTCCAGGTACTCCTCGATCTGACTCTTCATCTTCCCCGGCGCGGGTTCGTTGATGGGCATCTTCAGGCTCGCGGCGTCGCTACTCATCACGACGCTCTGCAGCGCGGTGAAGTCCGTACTGATGTCCTTGTCGTCGAAGCTCATGTAGCGCGTGAAGCCGAGCACGTCCCGATAGAAGTCAGCCCATACGTCCATCTTGTCCTGCTCGACATTGCCGACGCAGTGATCGATTACCAGCAGGCCGGTGTCCTGTTCCTCGATCGGCTCGGCCCGAAAGCCGGGGAGGAACGGTCCGGCGTAGTCTCCAAGTTCGATGAAGCTGTGGATGGTGTCGCCGTAGGTGGCGATGGCGCTGTGGCGAATGCTCCCGTGCTCGTCCTTCGCTTCGACCGGTTCCCGCACGCTCGTCGCGCCCCGGCGTAACGCCTCGGCGTGCGCTTTTTGCGCATCCGCGACGGTGAAGGCCAGGTCACGTACGCCGTCCCCATGCCGCCGCAGATGTTCACTCATCTCTGAACCGGAGCCGAGCGGCGTGCTCAGGATGAAACGCACCTCTTGCTGCTGGAGGGCATAGCGGGCGGACTCGCGATTCCCGGTCTCGAGGCCGGAATAGGCGACCTGCGAGAAGCCGAAGGCCTTGCGGTAGAAGTACGCCGCCTGCTTGGCGTTCCCGACCCAGAACTCGGCGTGGTGGAGCCGTTTCAGCCCGAGGGGATTCTCGCTCAAGGAGGCCTCCTGTGTCCGCGTTTCGACCGCAGAGTCGTTCGCAGATGTCGATGTGCAACTCGCGCAGCGGCACCAAGTTATCGCAAGCGTTCGCGGCCGACAAGGCCCGGCCTCGCGCGCTGCGCGGATGACCCGGCCGATGATCTGGGATACACTGCCCCACCGCGTTTTCCTCGAAGGGGAGCCTGCCGCCGTGTCCACTGCGGAATCGACCGTTCTGCGAGAGCTTCTCGGCGGCATCGTCGACTACGCCGGGCTGTTTCCTCCAGCGGGCCTCGCCATGTCCGCCGCCGTCGAGAACTTCGCGCGCTACCGGAAATCCGGCCATTCATGGATGCTTGGTGCGTTCGTGCTTCCGGCCGCCCGGCTCGGCGAATTCGTCGCAGCGGTGCAGCCGTGGCTCGAGCCGGACGGCGAGCCATGGCCGTTGAGTCTGCTCCTCGGCTCCCCGGTCGACGAGAATCTGCGGCTGGCCGAGGCCACCGTGGAGGGCCTGCCGCTGCACGTCGCCGCGGTGGAGTGCCGAAGCGACGCTCTCGCACAGGATCTGTCTTCGCTCCCGCCGCAACTGGATGCCTATTTCGAAGTTGCCCTGAGCCCAACCCTCCTGGAATCTCTGGAGTCGCTGGCGGCCGCGGGGCGCTTCGCCAAGCTTCGCACGGGCAGCATGCGCGCTGCAGAGATTCCGACGAGCGTCCAGATCGCCGAATTCATCGACGCCTGCGCCACGCTGCGGCTGCCATTCAAGGCCACCGCCGGACTGCATCACCCCGTCCGCGGCGACCACGCCCTGAACTACGAAACCGACGCTCCGCGGGCGACGATGCATGGCTTTCTCAACGTCTTCCTCGCGGCCTCACTGCGGGTCGACCCCGTCGCTGATGCCGGTGCGTTCGAGTCGTTGTTGAACGAGGATTCTGCCGCCGCCTTCCGTCTCGAAGAAGAGAGCGTGCTGGTGGGGGAGTATCGTATCTCCGTCGACACGATCGCTGCGGGCCGCCGCTTCGCGCGAAGCTTTGGATCCTGCTCGTTTGAAGAACCCATCGAAGATCTGAGGAGGATGGGATGGCTATGAAGCGTCCACTGGACGAGACACATGATCGCTCGCTGCGCAGCTGGGTGGACAGCGCGAATCGCGAGGGGAGCGACTTTCCGATTCAGAATCTCCCCTTCGGCGTCTTTCGCCCGGCCTCCGGCGGCGACGCACGGATCGGCGTGGCCGTCGGTGACTCCGTGCTCGATCTGCGTGAGCTCGCCGGTGCCGGGTGGCTCGACGCGTCGCTCGTGGAGTGTTGCGCGGCCGGGACGCTCAATGCCCTCATGGCCGCCGGCCCTGATGCCGCGTTGGCCCTGCGCCGCCGGCTCAGCCGACTGCTGCGCGAAGGGAACGGTGAGATCTCCGATTCCGACTCCCTTCTGCACGATCGTGACGACGTAGAGATGCTGCTTCCGGCGACGATCGGCGATTACACCGATTTCTATGCGTCGATCCATCACGCCACGAATGTCGGCAGCATGTTCCGGCCCGAGAGCCCACTGCTCCCCAACTACAAGTGGATTCCCGTGGGCTACCACGGTCGGGCGTCGACGGTCGTCGTGAGCGGCAGCGAAATTCGCCGCCCGCTTGGGCAGACGATGAGCGACGGGGCGGACGCACCCGTCTTCGGTCCGACCAAAATGCTCGACTACGAGCTCGAGGTCGGCTTCTTCGTGGGGGGAGGCAACCCGGGCGCCCGGCCGATTCCGATTGGGACCGCGGAGCGGCATGTCTTCGGCATGTGCCTCGTCAACGACTGGTCGGCCCGCGACGTGCAGAAATGGGAGTACCAACCGCTGGGTCCGTTCCTCGCGAAGAGTTTCGCCACGAGTGTCTCGCCGTGGGTGATCACGATGGAGGCGCTGGCGCCTTTCCGCGTGGCGGCGTTCGCGCGCCCGGACGGAGATCCACAGCCGCTGCCACATCTCTTTGACAAGGACGATCGACGCCTCGGCGCCGTCGACCTGCGGCTCGAAGCCTACATCGCCAGCGCGCAGATGCGGGAGAAGGGCATGGCCGATCACCAGCTCTCGGGCGGAGACTTCCGCGACATGTATTGGACCATCGCCCAGATGCTCAGCCATCATGCGAGCAACGGCTGCCAGTTGCGGCCCGGCGATCTCTTGGCGAGTGGCACGGTCTCGGGCCCCGAGCAGGACAACCGCGGTTGCCTGCTCGAACTCACGTGGCGCGGCAGCGAGCCCATCGTCTTGCCGACGGGTGAGGAGCGGAAATTCTTGGCGGACGGCGACGAACTCATTCTGCGCGGGAGCTGCGAGCGCAAAGGCGCGACACGGATTGGCTTCGGTGAATGCCGCGGCGTCGTCCTGCCCGCTTTCTTGGTGCCGGGCTGATGACGAAGCGGCTGGAGCGTCCCACGCTGTGGACTCCAAGCGCTGAGCGCATTGCCGCGACCCGCATGACCGAATTCCAACGCGGGGTCGCAGCGAGATCTGGCGACGAGTTGTGTGACTACCACTCGCTGTGGCGGTGGAGTGTCCGCGAGCCCGCGCAATTCTGGTCGGAGCTCTGGGACTTCGTCGGCATCGTGGGGCAGAAGGGCGAGCGGGCTGTCGAGGGCCTGGACCGCATGCCGGGTGCACGCTGGTTCCCGGACGCGCAGCTCTCCTTCGCCGAGAATCTGCTCCGTCATTCGGGCGACGGCGCGGCGATCGTCAGCTGGAACGAGAGGGGGCGGCGTCGAGCCCAGAGCCGCGACGAGTTGCGACGCGAGGTTGCGCGCCTCGCGGCATCACTCCGCGCCCGCGGGGTAGGGCCGGGCGACAGGGTTGCCGCCTATCTGCCGAGCCTTCCCGAGGCCGTCGTGGCGATGCTCGCGACCAACAGTCTCGGCGCCATCTGGAGCGCCTGTTCGCCGGACTTCGGCGCGGCCGCCGCGCTCGACCGATTCGGGCAGATCGAGCCGAAGGTTCTGTTCTGCGCCGATGCGTATGTCTACGCGGGAAAGCGGCTCGATCTGCGCGACCGCGTCAGCGAGATCTGCGCTGGGCTGCCGACGCTCGAACTCTGCGTCGGCGTACCCTATCTCGACGCCGAAGTCGATCTGAGTTGCACGACCTGGGCGGAACTCCTCGATGAGTCGCCGCAGGATCCGCCGCTCGTGTTCCTGCGTCAGCCTTTCGACGCGCCAGCCTTCGTCCTCTTCTCCAGTGGGACGACGGGACTCCCCAAGTGCATCGTCCACGGCGCCGGCGGAACGCTGCTGCAGCACGCCAAGGAGCATGTGCTTCACTGCGACCTGCGGGCGGGCGAGGTCTTCTTCTACTTCAGCACCTGCGGTTGGATGATGTGGAACTGGCTGACCTCCGGGCTCTTCACCGGCGCGACGGTGCTCCTCTATGAAGGCTTCCCATTCCATGCCCACAGCGGGATCCTCTGGGAAATGGCCGAGCGGGAGCGCGTCAACGTGTTCGGAACGAGCGCCAAGTACCTGGCGCTCGCCGAAAAGCGGGGCGTCAGGCCCGCGCGGGATTTCGATCTGGCGCCGCTGCGCGCCATCCTCTCCACGGGATCGACGCTGTTGCCGGCGAGTTTCGACTATGTGTACCGCGAGATCGGCGAGGACCTGCAACTCAGCTCGATCTCGGGCGGCACGGATCTCATCTCCTGCTTCGCGCTGGGCAATCCCAATCTTCCCGTCGTGCGGGGGGAATTGCAGTGCCGCGGCCTCGGCATGGCCGTCGAGGTCTGGACCGAGGACGGCATCCCTGTCGCGGACGGCCAGGGGGAGTTGGTCTGCACGAGGCCTTTCCCGTCGATGCCCGTCGGATTCTGGAGGGACGACGACGGGAGCCGCTATCGGGCCGCCTACTTCGAGCACTATCCACAGGCCGAGCAGGCGGTGTGGCGCCACGGTGACTGGGTCGAGCTGACCGACCGCGGAGGGATGATCTTCCATGGCCGCAGTGATGCGACGCTCAACCCAGGGGGCGTCCGCATCGGGACGGCGGAGATCTATCGCATCGTGGAGCGCATGGAGGAAATCGTCGAGGCTGTCGTGGTGGGGGAGAAGTTCGGGGACGACCTGCGCATCGCACTCTTCGTGCGGCTCGCAGCCGGAGCGCACATGGACGAGGATCTCAAACAGAAGATTCGCGCGCGCATCCGGGAGGAGGCGAGCCCGCACCACGTGCCCAGGCGCATCGACGCCGTGCGGGACATCCCGCGCACGGTGAGCGGGAAGATCTCCGAGATCGCCGTTCGCAAGGCCCTTCACGGCGAGCCCATCGACAACCGCGAGGCGCTCGCCAATCCGGAGGCCCTCGAGTACTTCGAGCCACCGTCGGATGGCTAGCGCAACAGCGTCACGCGGCCGGATTCACGCTGTGCGCCGCCCTGGATCTCGTAGAGATAGACGCCAGAGGCGATCGGGCGCCCTTCGCCGTCGCTTCCGTTCCACGCGACAGCTTGCCAGCCCACCGTACTCCTCGGCAGCTGCATGCCGCGCACGAGGCGGCCGTTGGCCGCGTAGATGCGAATGTTCACAGGTGCGGGTCGCAGCAACGTGAATGAGAGCAACGTCTGTGGGTAGAAGGGATTCGGCGCCGCCGCGTGCAACACGAACAGTGGCTCCCCCGCGACGGGGTCAAATCCCGCGAGAATTTCACTCCTCAGTCGTGGCCGGTCGAACGGGAACTCCGCATTCGCGACGCGTGGATCCGTCAGCCCTTTGCGCAAGAACGCGATGAGCGCCGCCCGTCCGAACTGCGGAATGTCGATCACCGCCACGTGTGGATCCCGGTTGTCGCCGAATGACGGTTCGCCGCCGCTGCCGGTGTAGAAGTCGAAGACGCGCGCGAAACTCGTGAAGCGGCCGTTGTGCATGAGGCGGGGCCGCAGTCCGACGTTGCGGAGCGACGGCACCTTGAATTTTCCGCGGTCCCCAGAAAGGCCCGTCAGCTCCTGGCGCCCTGGATCTTCCTGCGGGGGCCGCACGCCCGTGTTGCGGAACTCATCGTTGCTGAACAGGGGCAGCAGATGGCAAGCACGGCACGCGCCCGAATTCATGAAGACGGCGAGGCCACTGATCTGCTCCGCGTCGAGTGCGTCTGCCTCGCCGCCGTCGTAGCGATCCCACGGGGTCTGATCCGGGACGAGCGTCCGCTCGTAGCTGGCGATGGCAAACGCGATGCGGACGGGGTCGATGGTGGGGTCGCCGAAGGCCGCTTCGAACAGCTGGGGATAGCCGCGCCCGGCCGCGATCGCCGCGGCGAGGTCGTGGGGCAAGTCCGTCGCGAGGGCGAGGGGTTGGACGCGCGCGAGTTTGTCGGCGACCTCCGCCCAACTTCGCCCCTCGTGCGCCATCTCGATCGGGTCGAGGATGGGAAGCAGGGCCTGCGCCTCGAGCGCGCCGCCCGCGGCGATCGCGATCTCGCCCGTCAGCGGGTCG
>Ga0214472_10005139_pt1 | contig 13767 bp, 10 predicted proteins | sample RVTome_6_FD_207662 | JGI IMG/M metagenome (GOLD analysis project Ga0214472, IMG submission 207662) | Soil microbial communities from uranium-contaminated site in the Upper Colorado River Basin, Wyoming, United States - RVT140D175 | ecosystem: Environmental > Terrestrial > Soil > Contaminated >... | reverse complement strand
TTTCTCGTTCCCACGCTCCTGCGTGGGAACGCGCTTTGGGACGCTCCGGCGTCCCAGCCACCGTTCCGGTCCGGATTGATTTCCCGATCCGGCATGGTTCCGTGGTGACTCACTACGGGGTAGCAACCTGACTGACAAGGACGCGGGAGCGTCCGGGGATACGTTCCCACGCGGGAGCGCGGGAACAAGAATAAAAAACGGAATAAAGAAGAGGTCGGGTAGGGTGCGCCGTGCGCACCATTCGCGCCGTTCCGGTGCGCACGGCGCACCCTGCCGAGTTGGGCACTAACAGTCCGCCCCGGTCTCCCGGATGGCCGAGCGCAATTCCTCGACATCAAAGGGTTTGGTCAGGTATTTGCTGGCTCCGAATTGCCAGGCGGCATGAACCGATTCGGCCCGGTCGTCGGCGGTGATCATGATGACCCGGGTATCGAGCCGTTCCGCCTTGATCTCCTTCAGGATATCGAGACCGCTTTTCTGCTCGTCCAGGTGGATGTCCAGCAGGACGACATCCGGCCGCCACGTGGCTATTTCCGCCAGGGCGTTGTCGCTGTTCCGCTTGACCCTGACCTCATGACCGTCTTTTTTCAAGGCCCGGGACACCATGGAAACGATCAGTTCATCGTCGTCGCACAGAAAAATTCGTTCTTTCCCTTTCATGCCGTCGGAACTCCATTCTGTTCCACCGGCAGTTCGATGGTAAAAATCATCCCTCCCTCGGGATTGTTGACCGCCGCGATGGAGCCGCGGTGCTGTTCGATGAGCCGCCGGCAGATGGCCAGACCCAGGCCGGTCCCCTTGGGCTTGGTGGTGAAAAATGGCTTGAACAGTTGCTCGATGACCTTCTCGTCGGCCCCCTTGCCCGTGTCGGTTATGCATACCCGCACCATGCCGTTACTCCCCCGGCAGCTCTCGACCATGATCGTCCCGGTCTCCCGGCTCGCTTCGATGGCGTTGATCAGCAAATTCAGGAAAACCTGCTGCAACTGGGAAAAATCGGCGGTGACCGGCGGCAGCGCCGGGTCCAGTTTTTCCTTGAACTCGATCTTTTTGCCGTTAAAGGCGGAATCGGAGTTTTCCGGAACCTTGCCGAGCATGCGGGCCGACTTGATGCCGGTCTTCAGGAGCTGGTTGAGATCCACGGGCGAGAATTCCGGCTTGGACGGCCGGGCATAATTGAGCATGTCCCTGAGCAGGGTTTCGATACGGTTGATCTCTTGGACCACCAGGCGGAAGATTTCCCGGTTTTCCTCATCAAGCTCCAACTCGGAACTCAAAATCTGAATGGAGAGTTTGATCCCGGCCAGGGGATTCTTGATCTCGTGGGCCAGTCCGGCCGCCATCTCGCCGACGATCACCATCTGTTTGGCGCGCTGCAGGGTCTCCTCGGCGAGCTTACGTTCGGTGATGTCGCGGTCAAAGGCCAGGATGAATTTCCGCCCTTCGAATTCCAGCAAGCCGGCGGAAGCCTCCACCGGCAATTCCGTGCCGTCCTTGCGGCGGTGGCAGACCTCGCAATTGACCCTTTCCCCCGCGAGAATCCGCCGGATCCGCGCCCCGGCCTTGGCGGCATCCTCCTGGCAATCGATATCCTGGATCCGCATCCGCAGCAGCTCCTCCACCGTGTAGCCGTTCATCTCCGAAGCGGCCCGGTTGGCGGCCACGATCCGGCCGGCATCCTCGCCCTCGGCCTCCAGGATGAAAATGGCGTCGCCGGCGCTTTCGAACAGGAGCTGGTAACGTTTCTGGTTTTCGCCGATCCGGTGAATCTGCTCCACCAGGGAGGCGGACATTTCGTTGAACGACTCCGCCAGCACGCCGAATTCATCTTTCAGGCCGGTGATGCGATGTTGCAGATCGCCATTGCGGATGCGGCGGGTGGCATGCAGCAGGGTGGTAAAGGAATTGGAGAAATTCCTGACCAGCCAGGTGACGATGATCAGGGCGAGAATGGGGCCGCCCACCACCAGGATGGTGATCAGTTTCCGGGTGCCGGTGATATCGGCCAGGACCATGTTGGTCTGCTGCGAAAGCTTCTCCGAGGAAGTCACCACGATCCGGTCCACGGCATGCAGGAGACGCTGGCCGTCGGTCAAGGCCTTTTCCCTCTCCCGGCTGATTCTCTCCAGATTGGCCCGCATGGTGTAAATCCGGCTCAAGGTCTTCTCATAGGCCAGAATGTCCAGACGCAGGTTGACCAGCAACTCCTGGGTGGCCTCGACGTGGTGGCAGTCGAAACAGCCGTTGATCGCCGCCTCCATGTTGTCGACATGCTCCACGAAGATATTCAGATCCCGCTCGTGGGGCGAATCCTTAAGGAGCAGGTCCGACTGGACCACCTTGATTTTATTCAGAAGATCTTCCCTGAGGATTTCCACCTGATGAAGGATGATGACGTTTCGCAGCGAGGCGATGACGTTCCCGATGGAGCCGGTGATGTAGAAGCCACCCATGATGAAAATCAGAGAACAGATGCACAGGCCGATGTAAATCTTTTTTCTCATGCGAACATCATGGCGTTATTTGTTGTAGTAATCATAGTTGGCCAGATCGATGCCGGCCCGGGCCGCATACTCCAGTACCGGGTTGTAGTCCTCCCGGGTGGTGGGAATGAACCGGATGGCGCCGAAGTCCCGCAGAATGCGCCGCCCTGGTTCATCCTGGTCCATCCGCAGCAGGGTTCGCCGGATTTTCTCTTTCAAGGCGGCATCGATGTTCGACCGCAGGAAAAGGCCATTCTCCGGTACGTCCGGAGAACTGGCCAGGATGGTCAACTGTTCCAGTATCCGCGGGTCCTGGTCGGCGAGCCGGTAAAAAACCGTGTTTTTCGCGGCTCCCACATCCGCCTTTTTGTCCAGGACGTCGTAAATGGCATCTTCGTGGGTACCGCTGAAATAGGTTTCGCCGAACCAACTATTGTAGTCGCCGATGCCCTGCTCCTGAAAGTAAAAAAGCGGCAGGAGCCAGCCGGCCGTGGTCGCCTTGTCGACAAAGACGAAACGTTTGCCCCGCATGGCGGCGCCGTTGCGGATACCGCTCTCCTTGCGGGTGAAGATCAGCCCGAAATAGGTGGAATGGCCGTCGAGGGCCTCGGGTCTGACCAGGGGTTCGACTTCCAGCCGCTTGAGGGCCATGGCGCCGGTGAAACTGCCGAAAAAGGCACCGTCCAGATTATTGGAGACAAAGGTGTCGATGATATTGCCGTAGCGGGAAAGCATATCGAGTTCGATGACGACCCCGGCGTGGCGGCCCAGATAGTCGACCAGGGGATCGTACCTCTTCTTCTGCTGGAACAGATTTTGTTCCGGGATGATGCCGATCTTGATGGTGACCTTCTTTCCGGCCGGAGCCGCGGGGGCCGGCTCCTCCCGCGTCTCGGTGCAGCCGGACAACCAGCCCGCCGCGCAGGCAAGCAGAACCAACCCCAGCAACAGACTCTTCCCATGGCGATTCTTCATCGTTCCCTGCTCCCCGGACAACGGTGTCCCAAGTGGCGCGAATGGGTGTGACTTTCCTTGTGGATTCATGGCCTTTATTGTAAACTATTAAACATTCCGCCGCAGACGATTTTCCGTGAAAATGAGATAATGGCCATTTTTTTCCCTGCCTTCCGCAAATCCCTGACAGCCAAACTGGTCGTCACCATATCCCTGCTGGTGCTCTGCGGCAGCGGACTGCTGTGGTTTTCCACCCTGCGGGCCGAAAAAAAGCAGCTCATGGACAATGTCCTCACCTTTGTCCGTTCCTTTTCCGAACTGACCAAGAAGAGCATCCATTTCGACATGCTCACCAACCAGAGGGAAGCGCTCCAGCGTTCCCTGGAGTACATCGGCAATTCGGAATCGATCCGGCAGATGCGGATATACGATCGCCGGGGGATGGTCGTCTACGCCTCCGACAAGCAGGCGGTGGGTCGAGTCGTTCCCCAGGAATCGTTCGCCTGCGCGGGTTGCCATGCCGCCGACGGCAGCCCGCCGCTTCCGACCCTCTCCCACCAGCAGAGTTGGACCATTTATCGGGATGACCGGGAAAACCGGGTGCTCGCCCTGGTCGAACCCATTTACAACGAGCCGGACTGTTATACCGCCGCCTGCCACGCCCACCGGCAGGAACAGAAGGTCCTGGGGGTTCTGGTCACCGATTTTTCTCTCCACACCATCGATGCGCGGCTGGCCGAACAGATGTTCGACAGTTCCATCTTCATGCTCGTCTTTGTGTCGGTCATCGCCCTTTTTCTGTCTCTCATCCTGTGGCGCTACGTCCTCGGCCCGGTGACCGCCTTGGCCGAAGGCATGAAACGGGTGTCGTCCGGGGAGTTGACCCATAAGCTGGCGATACCCTCGGACGACGAGATCGGCAGGCTGGCCAGGACCTTCAATACCATGACCGGAGAATTGTTCATCGCCCGCCAGCGCATGGAAAAATGGACCCAGACCCTGGAAGAGGAGGTGGAGAAGAAGGCCCGGCAGATCAAGTCCACCCAGGACAAACTGATCCAGGCGGAAAAATTGGCCGCCCTGGGGCGGCTCACCGCCGACATCGCCCATGAAATCAGAAATCCGCTCACCGCCCTGGGAGGTTTCGGTCGCCGGCTGCAGAGGACGGCCCATACGGATGAACAGAAAAAATACACCGCCATCATCGTCTCCGAGGCCGACCGGCTGGAACATATCCTCAGGGACGTCCTGGTCTATTCGCGATGGGCACGCTTCCATTTCGAAAAGATGGAGGTGGCCGATGCGGTGGTCGATTCCATCGCCCTGTTCGCCGAAATCTGCCGGGAGCACGCCATCGAAATCGTCACCGATTTCGCCACCCGCCTGCCGGTGCTGCTGGAGAAGGACCAGGTCAAACAGGCGGTGAACAACCTGATCTCCAATGCCGTGGACGCCATGGAACAAGGCGGCACTCTCACCATCGCCACCGCCCTGGTCGGGAAAAACGATATCGCCTATGTGGCGCTCACCGTTTCGGATACCGGGCCGGGCATCCCGGCGGACAAATTGGACATTGTCTTCGAACCCTTTTATTCCAGCAAGAAGATCGGCCAGGGCACTGGGCTGGGACTTGCCATAACGCGCAAGATCGTCGAGGAGCACGGCGGCTTCACCGCGGCGGAAAACCGGCCCGGGGGCGGCCTCTCGGTGGGCCTTTATTTTCCCTATCAGAGCGAGGAGGATAACGACCGGATGCCGTGCTGGGAGTTCATGCAATGCGGCCGGGACACGGACAACAGTGTGAAATGCCCCGCTTTCCCCCACTTCGGCAGGGTCTGCTGGGCCGTGGCCGGCACCCTTTGCCAGATCAAGGTACAAGGGACCTTTGCCCAGAAATCCAATGACTGCCGCCAGTGCCGCTTTTATAAGAGCGTGATCGAGGCAAGGGAGGAGGAACAGGGGGGGAGGCTGTAGGCTATAGGCTGTAGGCTGTAGCCGTCAGGCTAAACGGCCTAACGGCTATGATATTAAATAATTCAACGGATGAACGTCGAACGTCCAACGTCGAATGAAAAACCAGGGGCCGTGAAAGGTAGGTTGGAGTGAGCGCAGCGAACCCCAACATTTATTACGGCTTAACCTGACGGCTATGGGCTATGGGCGGTGGGCGGTTCGGAATGATTCCTTACAAGCCTGAATCCCTACAGCCTACAGTCTACAGCCTACAGCCTACAGTCTCGCAGTCAGGCAACCGCCTGCTTGAGCAGATCCGCCGCCGAGACCAGACCGACCACCCTGCCGTTCTCCGACGAAACCAGCAGGTGATGCACCCCGGCCTCGTTCATGATCTTGAGGGCCAGATGAACCTGCTCGTTCTCATCGATCTGCACGCACGGCTTCCGGACCCCTTCGCGGGTGATCAACTGGCATTCGGTCATGATATCGGCAACCTTGGTTTCCCGGATATCGAGACCGCCGGCGAGACAATGCAGAACGTCCGTGTCGTTGACGATCCCCACCAGTTCGTCGCCCGCTTTCACCAGCAGGGCGAAGGAGTCCTTGCCGGTCATGGTTTTCAGCACGGTTTCCATGGTTTCTTCCATGCCGATCACCGGTGTTTCTCGTTGAATCGCCCCCTGAATCGTGTCGCTCAAACTCATGACGACCTCCATGCATTGAGGTGGATGCGAAAATCGGTAAACCGTTCACCGGGGACGAACAGGTTAATCCCCGGACTCGAACCCGGCCCTCGGCCGCCGCTTTAGGGCCTGTAAAAAAATAAGATGACCAATATTGCGCTCAGATTTGGGTCAGATTTGGTTGCAGCGATTGAGCAAAACCGCAGGCGTAGCAGGGCTACGTCGAGGATTTTGCGATTGAGCTGCGGCCAAAGATGGCCCGAAGATGAGATGCAAGATGGTCATGTTATTTTTTCACAGGCCTTTAGCCAGCCATCCCCTTCTTGGCCGACAATGCCAGTTCCGGGTACAATTCGGCGGCACAGTCGGGGCAGATACCATGACTGAAGACGGTCTTGGAATGGCGGGAGATGTACTCCTCGATGGGATTCCAGGTGCCGTCGGTGTTGTGAATCTTTTTGCAGGCCGCGCAGATCGGCAGGATCCCCTGCAGGAGTTCGATCTGTTCCAGGGCCCGGCTGAGGTCGGTGAGCAGATTTTCCTTTTCCCGGGTGATTTTTTTCCGCTCGATGGCATACATCAGCGAACGGCTCAACAGGGAGGGGGAAATCTGCCCCTTGTCGAGATAATCCTGGGCCCCGTAACGCAATGATTGCAGTGCCACCTGTTCGTCCTGCAACCCGGTGAGGATGACGATCGCCACATCGGGAGATCCGCTCACCACGGTGCGCACCGTGTCCAGCCCGCTGGAGTCCGGCAGACTGAGATCCAGGAGGACCACGTCGATCTTGACCTTGACCAGAAATTGCATGGCCGCCGCCAGCGTATCGACCACGACAATCTCATATTTTTTCCCCCAGTCGTCGCTCAGGTATTCCCTGATCAGATAAGCGTCGTCCGGATTGTCTTCCACAAGAAGCACAGCGGTCTTTTCCATCATCCTCACCTTGATTTCATTCCGGGTTTGCGGGCGGCCTCGGCACCGCCGACCCTGTCCCAGACTTTATAGAACAAAAAAGCACAATATATCAAGAACAATCGCAATCCGCACGCCCCGAAGACCCGAAAAATTCGCCGTTGCCGCGTATTTGCCGCGCCACCCTCCCGCATCCGGAGCGCCGGCCGGCGGTTCAGAGGCCGGCTTGAATCGCCGGCGATTTGGCCGCATGCTTCTTTGCAAGAAAAATGCAAGAATGGATGCCATGGCAAAATATTTTTCCCAAGGGACTCGGAAAATTCCAATTTACCTGGATTGCGCCCGGATTTGGGTCATATTTGGCCGCGCCGATTGAGCAAAACCGTAGGCGTAGCAGGGCTACGGCGAGGATTTTGTGATTGAGGCGCGGCCAAAGATGGCCCGAAGACGGGATGCATTATGGTAAATTGGTATTTTCCGCGTCCCCAAAGGCCCCGCATCGCGCGTCACAGGGGTGGGACGATTCGCGGTTCGCCCCGTGGCGCCCGATAAAAATCTTCGCCCGAAGGATTTGTCCTGCCAAAAAGGACGAATTCCGACGGTATATCTTGACACCGCCTTATCTTTTCTTTAATGTCTGTTCTCGAATCGACAACACCGGCGGGATGTTCTGTCGGCCAGATCGGATTCCCCGCCGGGGAATTGTCTTGTCATCTTTTAACAACGATACAGAAGGAGATTCTTCAGTGGGACAAGTGCTCATCGTGGACCACGAGAAGGAATTTTACCTCCCCCTGGCGCCTCTCGCCTCGGCCAAGGGAATCGGTATCGTTCATGCCGGCAGCCTTCTGGAAGGAATTGACAAAATCAATTCCGACTCTTTCGACCTCATCCTCCTGAAGGACCGTCTGCCGGACGGTACCGCGGTGGAGGGGGTCGGCCGCATGCTCAACGCCGTCTGCGCTCCGGCCATTATCGTGATCAGCCGGCATGGCGACCCCGACGAGGCCGAACAACTGCTCAAGACCGGCGTCATGGATTATATCATCAATCCCGGCACGCCGGATTTTCTTCTCAATCTCTTCGAAAGAACCATTCGCTGTCGAAAAGACGAACGGGCCAACCGCATCCCCGTGACCACGAGCGAGGGGCTGCAGGCCGGCGGCATCGTCGGCAGCAGTTCCCCGCTCCAGGCCTGCCTGAACGTCATGGCCAAGGCGGCGCAATCCGACGCCAACGTCCTGATTACCGGCGAGTCCGGCACCGGCAAGGAACTCTTTGCCTCGGCCATTCACAACCTCAGCAGCCGCAGCGCCAACAACTTCGTGGTGGTGGACTGCGCCGCCCTGCCCCAGACCCTGGTCGAGTCCATTCTCTTCGGCCACGAAAAAGGGGCCTTCACCGGGGCCGACAAGACCAAGCCGGGCCTCATCAAGCAGGCCGACAAAGGCACGCTCTTCCTGGATGAGGTGGGGGAACTGCCCATCAATATTCAGAAAAAATTCCTGCGGGTCCTGCAGGAACACGTCTTCCGGCCGGTGGGCAGCAATTTCGAAGCCAGAAGTAATTTCCGGCTGATCGCCGCGACCAACCGTAATCTGGGGGAGATGAGCCGCAAGGGCGACTTCAGGGAGGACCTGCTCTTCAGGCTGCAAACCTTTCATCTGGAACTGCCGCCGCTCCGCGAACGGCAGCCGGACATCACCGAACTCGCCTACCATTACAAAGAAAGATATTCCCGTTTCCACAAGGAAAAGGAGAAAAACTTCTCCACCGATTTTCTGATGACCCTCAAACGCTACGACTGGCCGGGCAATGTCCGGGAACTGTTCAATGCCCTGGAACGCTCGATCGCCACGGCCCATGACAGCGACACCCTCTACCCCATGCATCTGCCGACCAATATTCGCATCCAGGTCATCCGTCAGGCGGTGCAAACCCCTTCGGCCGAAAACGACGAAGGCCGGATGGAACTGAATTTCGCCGGCGATATCGGTCAGACGCTACAGACCGTCAGGGATCGAACCGTGGAGGAGATCGAAAAAAAATACCTGCGGCAACTGGTCCTGCATACCATGGGCGACGTGAAACGTTGCTGCCAGATCGCCGGGCTGTCCAGATCGCGCTTTTACGGCCTGCTGAAAAAATACCGCATCCCCACCTCCTACAAAACCTCCTGATCTTCCCATTTTTCACGCATCGTTTTTACACGTCCCCTTCAAACGGACCGACTCCATGTTCTCCAGAATGGCGATATAGTCGTCAAAGGTGTTGGGTTTGATGACGTAGCAGTCCGGGGAAAGATCGAAGCGCCGCAGCAGATCCCGGTCCCCTCGCGAGCTGGTGAAGATGATCAGGGGAATGGCCGCGAAACGGGGATCCGGGGTGATGGCCTCCAGGACCTCCCGGCCGTTCATGGCCGGCAGATTCAGGTCCAGCAGGATCAGGTCCGGCAAGGGAGCCTCGGTGAACTCGTCTTCGCGCCCCAGGAAAGCGAGCGCCTGATGACCGTCGTGCACGGGATGGAGATGCCAGGCCAGCTCGGTCATGGTGAGGGCCTCCTCCAGGAGCAGCACGTCGGCCAGATTATCCTCGACGAGTAGAACTTCAACCGCACTCATCGCCTTTCTCCTTGCGTAACGGAATGGTGAAGTAAAAGGCGGCCCCGTGGCCCGGTTGGGATTCCACCCAGATCCGGCCGCCATGATGTTCGACAATGCGCTTGCAGATACTCAGGCCGATGCCGTGGCCCGGAAAAGTATTCCGGCAATGCAGGCGCTGAAAAATCAGAAAGATCCGGTCCAGGGATTTCTGATCGATGCCGATGCCGTTGTCCCGCACCCAAAAAAGCCAGTCCTCCTCCCGGGGCTCGACACCGACGTGGATCTCCGGTTCCCGGCGGGTCGTGAATTTCAGGGCATTATGGATCAGGTTCTGAAACAACTGGGTCAACTGCACTCCGTCGCCGTAGATCCTTGGCAAGGGATCGCAGGTGATCCGGGCGCCGCTCTCCTCGATGCCGCTCCGCAGGTTGGCCAGGGCCGCATCGAGATATTCCGGCGCCTCGGCCCAGGCCATGGTCGTGCATTCCCGGGCTCCGGCCCGGGAGTAGGCGAGAAGGCCGTCGATCAGATGCTGCATCCGGTTGGTGCCCTCGGCGATGAAGCCGATGTAGCGGTCGGCCTGCTCGTCCACCAATCCCTCGTATTTGCGCCGGAAAAGCTGCACGAATCCCCCGACCATGCGCAGGGGTTCCTGCAGATCGTGGGAGGCGATGTAGGCGAACTGCTCCAGGTCCCGGTTGGAGCGTTGCAACTCCGCGGCCAGTTGCTGCAACGATTCCTGAGCCTCTTTCAGGTCGCTGATATCGCGCCAGGAGGTGATGGCGCCGGCTATGGCCCCCCGGCCATCGAAAATGGGCACGGAATTGACGATAATCGGGATATTCCTGCCGTCGAAACGCCGCAGGACGAATTCCTGATTCTCGGTCTCCAGCCCCAGGCGGCCGGCGCGGTACAGCGGCATCTCCTCGGCGCTCGGCCGGGTAAGGCCGTCGCGTAGAAAGACTCCCCAGATATCCTGATGCCCGCCCGCCGGCAGTCCCACGAGGTCGGCTTCCGGCTTACCGGTCATGGCGGAGCAGTAGCTGCTGATCATGCGAATGGGAAAGTCGGGCGGGCCGCCGGCAATGATCAGCCCCTCGTTGATGTTCCGCATGATCGCCTGAAGCAACCGATTGCCGGACTCGGCCTCGGTCAGTGCCTGGCGCAACTCTGCATCACGGAGCCGTTCGCGCTCCACCGCGCTCCGGGCCTCGCTATGCCGCAGGGCGAGCGAGGCGATCAGGGCCAGTTGCCGGAGCAGGGCCTCGTCCACCGCGGTGAACTCGCCGTGCCCTTCCTTGTCGCTCAAGACGATCAAACCGCGGGGGAGGTCGTCCAGGTCCGTCAGACGGGCGGCGAGCAGACCGCGCCAGCGGGGATCGTCTTTCGCGAGTTCCCCCCAGCCCGGATGTTCCAGCATATGCTCATGGCGCAAACGCAGGGAAGCGGTTGCGCTCAACAGGTCGCATGGTATTTCACGGCTGACGGCCAGGCGATCGCTTCCCGGCGCCGCCGCTTCGATTCCAATCGCAAAGGAAACTCGCCGGAGACGGAGGACATTGCCGCTGCAACTCCCCCAGCAACCCAGCCGGGCGCCGGTCAGTTCCCGGGCGCCATCGATCATGGCTTGCAGCAGAACCGCCGGTTCCAGGGCGGCCAGGATTCCGGTGGATATCCGTTCCAGGAGAGCCAGACGGCCCGGATAATCGTCCCGGCCCTCCGCCACCCCGGTGCCGGATCGCTTCGCGTCCCGGCCGGCCGCGCCTCCGGCGCCTGCCGCGACCACCCGTCGTTTTGTATTCTTCCCTCCCCTGCCCAAGGTCATGGCCCCACCCATGAGGGCCGGCTGCTGAAAAATCGTGCCTCGGCCCGCCCCGTCATATGTTGAAATCACCCGGCCGACGAACCCCGGCCGCGGAGTCACTGGTGAGTAGCAAGTACCATGCCAAGGTCGAGCCGATCAACAGCGACTCGCCACCCGCCGGGGTATCACGCTTGTCAGGCACCATCCAATCAATGCATGAATGGCGGTTCAATCTACTACCACGCTGTAAAGGTCGCAAGCAGATTTCCACCGTTTTCTCCTGACAAAAATCGGCACCATCCTAACCTTTAACGGCGGTCTTTGGCAACCTCAATTTTCGCAACCCGCCAAGCCGGGATCAAAGGTGGTACGAATATTGAATGAGTCGCCGAAAGCCTTGCCACACCGCGCCGGTTGCCGGCGCCGCCATGCCCGGCCAATCAAGGGATTGACGCCGGCACGGGAAAGGACAAAGAAAAAGGTGACCATGATGATGGATTTGACGGAGTGGAAGGAACGGCAACTCGAACAACTGCGGGCCGACATGGACCGGATGGTCGGCGATCTGTTTCGCGATTTCGGCACTTCCGTGTTCGATGAAATCCGGGGGCGGGTGCCCATGGTCGATATCGAGGAAAAAGGCGAGGCGATCGTCATCACCATGGAACTGCCCGGGATCGAGCTCGGGGATCTGGAAATAGCGGTTTCGCCCGAGACCTTGCTCATCGCCGGCCGCAAAAAAGACTCCCTGTCGAGTGGAGGCGGCCGGATCGAGCGCAGCCGTTCCTTTTCCCATCGTCTCAAATTGCGCTGCCATGTCGATCCCGACCGGGTGGAAGCGACTTACGGAAACAACCTTCTGACCATCTCCCTGCCGAAATGCGGCACCACGGTATACAAAACAATACCCGTCCGCCCGGTCGGGGAAAAGTGAATTGAAAGGAGCGATCATGACCGACAGATTGGAGCAACACAAAGTCCCGGCCGACCGGTTGCGCTGGCGTCTGGATCAGGACACCCTGCCCTTCGAGACCACCAACGATCTGGAGGTGCAGGAGGATATCATCGGCCAGCCCCGCGGGGTCAAGGCCTTCCGTTTCGCCATGCAGGTCAACAAGACCGGTTACAACGTCTTTGTCACCGGCCAGCCGGGGACCGGCCGCCTGGAGGCGGTGAAAAGAATGCTGGCCGAGATCGCCGGCCGGGAAAAGGCCCCGGACGATCTCTGCTACGTCAATAACTTCAAGAATGAGGAAGAACCGCTGCTGCTGCGCTTCAAGGCCGGCGAGGGACAGCTCTTCAAGGAGGCGATGCGCAACCTCATCGAGCGGTTGAAAAACGACGTGCCGCAACTCTTTGAAAGCGAGGAGTATATCACGCGGCGCAAGGAAATCATGGAAACCTACGAGAAGAAAACCACCGAATTCTTCAAGGGACTGGACAAGAAGGTGAAGGACATGGGATTCAACCTGGTGCAGGTGCCGGGCATGGCCCAGCAGCACCCCCAGTTGATGCCGGTGGTGGACGGCGAACCCCAGCCCATGGGGGTTCTGGAGCAGAAAATGGAACACGGCCGCTTCCCGCGCCAGGAATTCGAGGAGATCAAGGAAAAATACGAACACCTGAAAACGGAAATAGACAAGATCTTCATGGAGATCAAGGAACTGCAGAAGGAGTTGCAGGAAAAGGGCCGCAAATTCGACCGCATGATGTTCTACAATCTGGCGGCGGACCACTTCCAGCCCCTGCTGGACAAATACCGGGATGACAAGAGTCACTCCTACCTGGAGGCGGCCCTGCAGGACCTGTGCGATCATATCGAAATCTTCACGGCCGAGCCCCAGCAACCGCAGATGGTGCCCGGCATGATCATGCCGGCGGGCGACCGTTTCCAGCCCTACACCGTGAACCTGCTGGTCGATAACACCGAGCAGAAACAGCCGCCGGTGATCATCGAACCCTACCCGCTCTACCGCAACCTCTTCGGCACCGTGGAGCGCATCGTCGATCGCAGCGGCGTCTGGCGCACCGATTTCAGCAAGATCAAGGCGGGTTCCTTTCTCAAGGCCAACGGCGGCTACCTGGTCCTGAACCTCATCGACATCTTCAACGAACCCGGGGTCTGGCCAGCCCTGAAACGCGCCCTGAAGACCGAGAAAATGGAGATCCAGACCTTCGACCCCTTTTACTGGTTCACCGCCACCGGCCTCAAGCCCGAGCCCATCGAAATGGAGATCAAGGTGGTTCTGCTCGCGGAACCGTATTTCTATTATCTGCTCCGCTACTACGACGAGGACGTGGCCAAGATCTTCAAGGTTCGGGCCGATTTCGACAGTTCCATGGACAAGGATGAAAACGCCATCAGCCA